>Ga0247727_10007634_pt1 | contig 20471 bp, 17 predicted proteins | sample WisWelCaveWW1625_FD_202498 | JGI IMG/M metagenome (GOLD analysis project Ga0247727, IMG submission 202498) | Biofilm microbial communities from Wishing Well Cave, Virginia, United States - WW16-25 | ecosystem: Environmental > Aquatic > Deep subsurface > Groundwater > Cave microbial mat | place... | reverse complement strand
GGGTGGGACGGTTGGTGTAACTATGTCGCCGACCCAGCCAACGTCACTTGGGTGCTGCCGGCGGAAGGCTCAGACCTGTGGGTGGACACGATGGCCATACCGAAGGGCACTCCCCGACGGGCGGCGGCCCACGAATTTCTGAACTTCATTCTCGAGGTTGAAAACGGGCAATGGGTGGCAGAGAACATCCTCTATAAGGTCCCCAATGCCGCCGCGATGGAGGCTGTGGACCCGTCACTCCTCGAGACGTATCCGAATATGGCCATTACACCCGAAGTTCTCCTCGCCCAAGAAGCACTGCGGGACCTGGGTGACGGGCAGCCAGAGTTTTCGGACGCAGCCACCAGGGTTAAGGCGGGTTAGGGTCAGGATCGGTTCGCTCCCGAACCTCAAATGACAGACTCAGACGTCGCTCTCTCGAGGGAGAGGAAATCCGGTCGCGGCAGCTGGCTCATCCTCGGTCCGCCGTTTGTCTGGTGGACGATCCTTTTGATCTCACCAATTGCGCTGGTGCTGGCGAGCTCGTTCTTTCGCCGGGGTTCGTTTGGCGGGATCGTTTATGAGTTCACGTTGGACAACTACGTCCGCGCTTTCGATCCGCTCTACCTAGGGGTTCTTTGGTACTCGGTGCGAATGGCTCTGATCGCGACGGTGATCTGTCTCGCGATCGGTTATCCGGCGGCTCGCTTTATCGCCACGCGTCCCAGTCCCCGACTTCGTAATGCCCTGCTTGTCCTCGTCATTCTGCCTTTTTGGACCAACTTTCTGATCCGGACGTACGCCTGGATCGTCTTACTCAACCGTGAGGGTGTCATCAACCAGGCCTTGCAAAGCGCAGGTCTGATCGATGCCCCGTTGCCCCTCCTCTACAACGACTTCGCAGTGGTCATGGGCCTCGTCTATGGCTATCTCCCTCTGATGATCTTGCCGCTCTATGCGGCACTCGACCGCTTGAACCCAGAGGTGTATGAGGCAGCGGAAGACCTCGGGTCGCGTCCGCTGCGGATTCTGCGGACTGTGACCATTCCCTTGATCACACCCGGGATCGTGGCCGGCTGCGTCTTTGTGTTTGTCCCCTCCTTGGGCAACTTTCCAGTTCCTCAACTTCTCGGCGGAGGGAGGAGAATCATGATGGGGAATCTGATCAACCAGCAGTTCCTCGAGGCGCGGGACTGGCCGTTTGGATCGGCGCTGGCGCTTCTGCTGATGGTGATCCTGATGGCGCTGCTGGTTGCGCAGGCGCGATCGTTGAAACGTGCGCGGGAGATCGGAATCGATGCGTAGATCAGGCTCTCGACGGAGCCCCTGGCTCAAGGTCCATATGGGGATTACGTTCGCGTTTCTCTATTTGCCCCTGGTCGTGTTGGTTGCCCTCTCCTTCAACGATGCCCAGCGGGCAGTCGTTTCCTGGAGAGGCTTTACGACCCGCTGGTATGGCGAGGTTTTCGACAACACAGAGTCTCTGGGAGCCTTGGCTACGACGCTGGTGATAGCAACGATCGCTACAACGATTTCGGTCGGGCTCGGTACCCTGCTTGCGCTCGGATTAGAGCGCTACACCCGGAGCGCGACTCTCGACAGCGCGGTCTACTTCCCACTCCTGGTGCCCGACATCGTCACGGGGATTGCCCTTCTGTCGTTCTACTCCTTGATCGGGCTTCCCCTTGGGACCGGGTCGATAGTGCTGGCGCATAGCGTCTGGGGGATTGCTTTCGCGGCTGCCATCGTCCGGACTCGGTTGCGCGGATTCGACCGGTCGATGGAAGAGGCGTCTCTCGATCTAGGAGTCAAGGAAGTGCCCACGTTCTTCCGGATAACGCTCCCGATCATTACTCCTGGAGTTGTCTCGGCGGCTCTCGTCGTGTTCACCCTCTCAGTGGACGAGTTCGTGATCGCTTATTTCACGGCCGGACGCACCGTCACCTTTCCAATCCAGGTTTATTCGATGATCCGCTTTGGGGTCACACCGGAGATCAATGCGGTGGCGACGATCCTGCTGGTCTTCAGCATGCTGTTGATCTTCGGAGCCCTTTACCTAAATCGAGGACGAGCGAAGGACGATCACCGGACTTCGGAAGAAGCTCCGGCATGAGTATTGACTCGGAGTCGCGGGCTCACGCCGGCGAAGTGATAGTCATCGATCGGGTCGTGAAGGAGTTCGGGACTGTGAGGGCTCTCGATGAGGTATCCCTCGGCATCCGCGAAAACGAGTTCTTCGCTCTGCTCGGACCGAGCGGTTGCGGGAAGACCACACTTCTCAGGTGCATCGGCGGTTTTGAGGAAGTCACTTCGGGCCGTCTTCTGCTCGACGGTGAGGACTTGGTCGGAACGAAACCCTATGACCGGTCGGTAAACATGATGTTCCAGTCATATGCCCTCTTTCCCCACATGCGAGTCTGGGACAACGTCGCATACGGACTCAGGGCCGAGCGTCTTGCGGAGTCGGAGGTAGGGGAGCGGGTTGAAGACGTTCTCAGCACAGTCGGTCTCTCGCCCCTTTCCGATCGACGGCCCCATCAACTCTCTGGTGGCCAAAAACAGCGGGTCGCGCTTGCCCGCGCCATCATCAAACGCCCCCGGGTCTTGTTGCTCGACGAGCCGCTCGCGGCCCTCGACCGCAAACTACGCCAAGAGATGCAAATTGAGCTGAAGCGCCTCCAACACGAGGTCGGTATCACGTTCATCGTCGTGACCCACGACCAGGAGGAGGCTATGTCGATGGCGGATCGAGTCGCGGTCCTCAACGCCGGCCGCGTTTTGCAGGTCGGGACACCGGTCGAGCTCTACGACCGTCCTGTCAATCATTTCGTCGCTGCGTTCATCGGGAAGATGAACTTCTTGCAGGGAACCGCCGCATCTGGCGGAGTCCGGATAGATCCCTTTGGAGTCATCAAGACTGGGCCGAACGACCTCGCTGCCGATGCCCCGGCCTACCTAGCGGTACGCCCCGAGGCGGCGCGGGTTATGGCTTCCAATCTGCCTCCTGCGGCCGGCGATGTCACCCTCGCCGCGGTGGTAGAAGGGATGGCGTTCGTCGGTGCCCAAACCCATCTCCACCTCCGACTCGCAAATGGGACTATGTTCGTCGTCACCTCCAATGGCCGCGAAGTTTTGCCGGCCCCTTCGGACCAAGTGAGTGTCTCGTGGGCAGTTGGTGACGGGCGGGTGTTGGCCGGCTGACGGGAACAGAAAGGAAGGGATCCAATGGAGTCTGCCACTTCGGCGCATGCCGGTGATGTGTACCTCTCATCAACTGAACCCGACGAGTGGGAAGCGGACACCGATGTCGGAGGCTACGCCCACATGCTGTTCGATCATGGAGCAAGCAAGGCCGGGCTATGGAAGGCCGATCCGGTGGCGTCGCAAGAACCTCCTCCCGTTGAGATCCCGGCCCGCGAAACCATCCTGGTCCTGGAAGGGGAGGTGCGTGTCACACTGGATGGAGGAAACCCATACCATCTCCAAGTTGGGGACATGATCTCGATTCCGGCTGGCTCAATGGTGGGCTGGAACGCCAGCACCGAGTGCAAAGTGTTCTGGGTCTACTCATAACACATGCTCAGCGAGATTCCCTGTGATCTGACGAGGATGCAACGATGAAACCCCGTCCTCTGCAGGTGGACACCGCCGGTCAGGGTGAGCCGCTGGTGTTGATACCGGGTGGCCTCACCGGCTGGCTCTCGTGGATCCCCCATCAAGAGCGTCTCAGCGACCGATACCGGACCATCAGGGTCCAACCCATCCACAACGAGCTGGGCTCGGCTGGGATGCCGGGTGATCCTTCCTATACCTGGGACGTGGCGGTTGAGAGTCTCTTGCTCACGATCGACCACCTCGAGATTGAGCGGGCGCACTTTGCGGGTTGGTCGGCTGGGGGCAAAGGTCTGCTCGACTTCGCTATCGCTCATTCCACCCGGCTGATCTCGATGACTCTCATCGAGCCGGCCGCATATTGGGTTCTCGATGTGGTGGGCGAGCCCGACCTGGAACACGAGGAGTCCACCAGGTTTCTCCGACAATTGGCGGGTGGGGAGGTAACCGAGGACGACTTGGCACGATTCCTCTACCTCGCTGGTTTCGTTGGCGACCCGGCTAGGGCCCGATCGGATTCGTACTGGGAGCGGGCATGGCCTCATCGCATGGCCCTCTCCTGGTTGGCCGAGAAGCTGATGGGATCCGACCATACGATCGAAGCACTGAAGGTAGTGAACTGTCCGGTGCTCCTGACCAAGGGAACAGAGACCGGGGAATGGGAGAAAAGGGTCGTGGACGCGTTGGGGCGACATCTCCCGAACGCCCGAGTGGTCGAATTCGAGGGTAGCCACGCCCACCACATCGAAAACATGGATCGGTTCCTCGATGCACTCGACGGACATCTTCAGACCAGCACATCTGACCGATGACAACGAGGGTCGCTGAAGCCAACCTGAGGCTATACGACTCATGTGTCACTAATAGGACGTTTCGGGGAGCACCAGCGAGCTAAGAAAGCATTCGATCGCTTCTGCGTCGATTTATAACTGGCTTGTGAGACGAACTCGTCGCAAGGAGGCGGCCGGCGACGGTGCACTAGCCTCGCCACCGAATGACCCTCCTCGACCACTCCCTGTCCCTGCTCGACTCGATGCCGTTCCGCTGTATCGGACCTACCCGGGGAGGACGATGCGTGGCGGTGGCCGGCGACCCCGAACGGCTCGGCACCTTCTACTTCGGGGCTGCAGCCGGCGGAGTCTGGAAGTCCGAAGATGCCGGGACTACCTGGCGCAACGTCAGCGACGGCTTCTTCGCCACCAGCTCGGTGGGCGCCCTCGCCGTATCTCAATCCGACCCCAACGTGATCTTCGCCGGGATGGGGGAGAGCTGCATTCGACTCGACGTTTCCCATGGCGACGGGGTTTACCGTTCCGGCGACGGCGGCGCCACCTGGTCCCATTGCGGTCTCTCGGGCACCCGCCACATCGGCGAGGTCCGCATCCACCCGAAGAACCCAGATGTCGTCTACGTCGCCGCCCTCGGCCACGCCTTCGGGCCCAACTCCGATCGCGGCCTCTACCGGACCAGGGACGGCGGGAAGAGCTGGGACCTGATCCTCTTCAAGTCGGACAAGGCAGGAGCGGTGGACGTCAGCTTCGACCCTCGCCACCCCGAAGTGGTCTACGCCACCATCTGGGAGACACACCGCAACTTCTGGGAGCTGTCGAGCGGCGGTGAGGGCAGCGGGTTGTGGAAGTCGACAGACGGCGGTGACACCTGGATCGACATAACCCGGAAAGAGGGACTCCCCGAGAAAGGGATCCTCGGCAAGATCGGCGTCTCCGCCTCACCGGCCCGGGCGGGACGAGTATGGGCCCTGATCGAGGCTGCCCAGAAGCCCGGTCTCTACCGCTCCGACGATTTCGGGGAGACCTGGAAGCTAACCAACGACGAAACCAAACTCCGGTACCGCCCCTGGTACTACATGCACCTCACCGCCGACCCGGTCGACCCCGACACCATCTGGGTCAACAACCTGGATCTGTGGAAATCGAGCGACGGGGGCAAGAACTTCGACCGGGTGGCCACCCCCCACGGTGACAACCACGACCTGTGGATCGACCCTCGTGACAACCGCCGCATGATCCAGGGCAACGACGGCGGGGCCAACGTCTCGTTCAACGGCGGGGAGACGTGGAGCACCATCTACAACCAGCCGACCGCCCAGTTCTACACGGTGGACACCGACAACCGTCTGCCTTGGTACCACGTCTATGGCACCCAGCAGGACAATTCGAGTGTGGCCGTCCCCTCCGGGGCGAGGGACGAGGCGATCACTTGGGGGGACTGTTACGCCGCCGGCACCGGGGAGAGCGGCTTCGTCGCCGTCCACCCCGAAGATCCCGACATCGTCTACGTGGGCGCCGTGGGCAGCTCCCCGGGCGGAGGTGGGTCGCTGCAGCGCTACGACCACCGCACCGGACAGATCCGCCTGGTCAATGCCTGGCCCGAAGCCCATGGCGGGATCGGACCCGGAGAACTGGAGTACCGGTTCCCCTGGACCTACCCCATCCTCTTCTCTCCGCACGACCCTTCGGTGCTTTACACGGCGGGCAACGTTGTCTTCCGCAGCAACGACGAGGGTCATACCTGGGAGCCGATCAGCGGGGACCTCACCCGCAACGACCCGGAAAAGCTGGGTGCCTCCGGCGGACCGATCACCAAGGACACCAGCGGCGCCGAGCACTACTGCACCATTGCCACTCTGCGGGAGTGCCCCATCGAGGCCGGCGTGCTGTGGGCGGGAAGCGACGACGGGCTGGTCCACCTCTCACGGGACGGCGGCGAGTCCTGGAAGGAGGTCACTCCTCCCGACCTCCCTGAATGGAGCTTCATCCGCACCGTGGAGCCGTCACCCCACAAGGCGGGGACGGTGTACATCGCGGCTACTCGCTACAAGCTGGATGACCCCAGCCCCTACCTCTACCAGTCTGCCGATTACGGAGATAACTGGACTGCCATCGCCGGTAATGGCGACGCCGCCCTCCCCGAGGACGAGTTCGTTCGGGTGATCCGGGCCGACCCCAACCGACTAGGCGTCTTGTACCTAGGCACCGAGACCGGCCTCTTCCTGTCCGGCGATGACGGAGTGGGCTGGCGTCGCTGGCAGTCGAACTTCCCGGTGACCCCGGTTTACGACCTCAAGGTGAAGGGCACCGACTTGGTGATCGCCACCCATGGCCGCTCCTTCTGGATCCTCGACGACCTCACTCCGCTCTACCAGATGCTCGACGGCACCGACGACCGACCCCGCCTCTTCCCGCCACGGGACGTGTGGCGGGTCCTGCCCGACATCTTCGGCCTGTACCTCACTGCCGAGGGCCGCGACTACTGGGTGTCGCTCGGCAAACCGGCCATCTTCGATGCCGAGTTCGACGAAACCGGCCAGACCCGCCGTACCTTTCTCGACGCCGGCGCCTCGGCACCAAACGGTGTGGTGGTCCACTACGCCCTGGGCGAGCTCGCGGAAGATTCCGCGGTGGCTCTCGAATTCATGGACGACCATGGTGAGGTGGTGCGGCGCTTCGGGCCCAAGCTGGAGGGCCGAGACGACATGAGCGAGGACGAGAAAGCATTCCACTCAGGGCCCTGGATCACCACCAAACCGGGGATCAACCGATTCGTATGGGACCTGCGCCATCCGGGTGCTACCAAGGTGCTCGGCAACAAACTGGCTGGGGCGGCCAACCTCGGCCCGCTGGTCGTCCCCGGCAACTACCGGGTGCGTCTGGTCGTCACCAATTCCACGGGAGAGAGCAAGCCGATCACCCAGGACTTCATGGTGCGCAACGACCCCCGAGCGCAGTTGGCAGAAGCGGCGCTGGCAGAGCAACTTGGCGCCCTCCTCGAGATCCGGGACGAGATCTCGAAGGCCCATGAGGCGGTGACCCGGATTCGCTCGCTGAAGAAACAACTGACGGCGTGGCGCCAACGCAGCGACCTGGGCGACGACGCCCGCCGTGCCGCCGACTCACTCGAAGAGCGGCTCCACGCCATCGAAGACAAGCTGATGATTCCTGGTGAGCACAAGGACACCTTCGGTCTCAACGAACCGGCCCGTCTCATCCCCCGGTTGGCTTCGGTGCTCAGCGTCATCGGTTCTTCCGACGCTCGGCCCACTCCCAGCGCCCTCAAGGTGGCGCACAAGTACACGGCGGAGATCGATGAGCAGCTCGCCAAGCTCGACGAGGTGGTGGCCGACGACCTGGTCCGGCTCAACGCCACGCTGCGGGAAGCCCAAATCCCCGCTCTCGGCGTCTGATCATGGACCCGGGTGTTGCCGTCATCGCCTTGATGGCGGTGGCAGTCTCTTTCACCGTCTCCGCCTCCGCCGGTCTCGGCGGCTCGCTGGTGCTCGTCCCCGCCCTGGCGCTGGCCCTGGGCACCAAGGAGGGGGTGGCCCTCGCCGCCCTGCTCTTGGCGGCGAACAACGTCGTCAAAGTGTTCGCCTACCGGGAGACGATGCCCTATCGCAGGTCTCTCGTGGTGATCGTGCTCACCGTCCTCGGCGCCGGATTGGGTGCCCGGCTGCTGGTGGCCGCCCCCGAGGGTTTGGTCACAGTGGCGGTGATCGCCGGCTTCGTCGGGGCGCTCCTCGCTGAGCGTCTCGACCTTCGGCGGCTACGGCAAGCGGGCGGTTCACTTCTCGCCCTCGGCTCAGGAGCGACCTCGGGTTTCTCAGGCACCTCGGGCCCACTGAAGGGGATGGCCATCCGCCAGCTCGACCTCGACCGGGCCCATTTCGTGGGCGCCGCCTCACTGGCATCTCTGGCCGGCGACGTGACCAAGACTGCGGTGTTCACCGAGGCCGACCTGTTGAGCGCTGACAGCTTCGCCATCGCCCTGGCCGCATTGCCGCTGATGGTGATCGCCACCCTCACCGGCCGCCGCATCAACCGCGCAATTGGCGAGCAGGGGTACACCTGGCTCTTCTGGGGGGTGATGGCCGGATACACGGTACGACTGCTGCTGCGCCTGGCGTGACGGAACCCCCCGGTCGCAACTCGCATCTCGAGGATTTTGTCGCGGGCTGCACCAGCCACCCGAGCGGCTGGCGGAGAGTTGTGACGGCGCGCCGACGTCGACGTGCACCGAGTCGTACGATGGCGCCCAGAGGAGGATGAGATGGCTGGTCCGGTGGGCGACATCATCGGGGACTATCGGGCGTTCGCCGGGCGGCAGCACGAACGCCTGCTCGCCCAGGGCATCGACATCCGCCCGTACCCGCTCAGCCATCTGGCGTTCCGTGTCCCGGAGTGGGACCAGTACCTCCAGGTGCGGACGCTGCTCGAACGTCACGCGACCGCCAGCAACGAGACCGTTTGGAACGGCCGGCCGATCTCCCTGATCGTCCTCCAAACGGCGCTCGAGGTTCTCGACGGGATGTCCGTCCGGTACATCGAGCTCATCCCGCCGGTCCACCAGCGCGTCTACAAGATGGGCCTCGAGCATCTCGGGGTCGTCATCGGCGAAGAGGTCGAGGCTTTCTCGCGGGAGCACCGCGCGGTGTTGACCGGTCAGCAGTTCCAGAGTGCGGAGGTCGAGCCCTACTACATCCTCTTCGAGGACTTCACCCACGTGAAGTTCTACCGCCGCTCGCTGTACGACGGCATCGTCCTCCAACACGGAGCCACGTTCGAGGGCTTCGTCCACGTCGATGACTGGGTCCCGCAGCGGGTAGTTACGGCGACTGGCCCGAACCCGCTGCCCCGCTGAGCGCCGGATCACCTGCTGCAAACCGAGTCCAGGGCGACGGGTTTGCATCCGGTTGTGATACACTGAAACACATGCGGGACGAAGCGGTCTCAGTCCAGCGATCCTTCCGGCTTTCCAAGCGCACGGTCGAGCTGCTAGATGCCTCTGCTGCGTCACGGCGAGAGTCACGAAACGCGCTGGCTGATCGGCTTCTCGGCGAGGCTGTCCGTCTCGAGCGTCATCCCCTGATCCGGTTCCACGAAGGCGCGTCCGGAAGGCGTCAGCCGCTTGTTGTGGGCACCCGCCTCTACGTGCACCAGGTGATGGCCACCCTTCGAGCAGGTGATGGTGTGGATGAGGCAGCCGCCTACCTAGGGATCCCAGCTCGAATGGTGCGCGCTGCCATCGAGTATTTCGCCGAGTTCGCCGATGAGGTGGACGAAGACGCCGATGTCGCGGCAAGGGTGGAACGCGACGAACGCGCCCGGTGGGAGCGCCAGCAACGCGCTCTCGCGTGAAGCTCGCGCTCGATCATCACTACTCGCCCGCAATCGCGACCGAGCTGCGAGCACGGGGCCACGACACAAGCGCGGTGATCGAGCGCGGTTGGGAGACGGAAGAGGACGAATCTCTTCTTGTGTTATGCCTGCAAGAGGTTCGGGCGCTCCTGACCAACAACGTCGATGACTTCACACTGATCGCGAGACGGTGGACCGTCGAGGGCCGCAGGCACTCGGGCCTCGTCTTCACATCCGACGCAAGCATGCCGAGGAGTTGCCCGACGGTCGGGCGGTATGTCGAAGCGCTGGACACATTGCTACACGCCAACCCGGCAGATGATTCTTTGATGGAGAGAACCCAATGGCTGTGATGTCAACGACGCAGCACCACATCGAAATCTTGGCTGTCTGTTCCTGTCGAAGACTCCGGGAATCGGTCGTGCGACCTGGCAATGGGTAGCCTCCCCATCCGTGCCCGAGCTGCCCCATGGCGTAGTCACCTTCCTGTTCACTGACGTCGAGGGAAGCACCCGTCTTTGGCAGGAAGCCCCCGACTTGATGGCACAGGCTCTCCGCCTTCACGACGACATCATCGAGAAGGCGGCACGGTCGAACAATGGTGTCCACATCGGAGAACGGGGGGAAGGTGACAGCCACTTTGTCGTCTTCTCCGTGGCATCGGACGCAGTCGCCGCGGCGACGGCCATCCAGAGCCAACTCGTCGAGGTCCCGTGGGACACTCCGAGACCCATCAAAGTGCGGGCCGCGATCCACACTGGGGCGGTCGATCTACAGCTCGGCCGGTACTACGGCACCCCGGTCAACAGGGCGGCGCGTCTACGGGGGATTGCTCACGGCGGACAGACTCTCATCTCCGCTAGCACTTGGGAGCTGGTCAGGGACACGCTGCCTAAAGGGGTTACCGTGGTGGATCACGGCCAGCATCAGCTGCGCGACCTGACCAGCCCAGAGCATGTCTTCGAAGTGGCGATTGAGGGGCTCGAACGCGTCTTCCCGCCCCTGCTCTCGCTGGACGTGACTCGCAACAATCTCCCGATTCAACTCACCGATTTCATCGGTCGTCCCGAGGTCGAGGACATAAAGCGGCTAATCAGGGCGGCCAGACTCGTCACCGTCCTGGCACCGGGAGGGGTAGGCAAGACACGTTCGGCCATTCAGGCATCCGCTGAACTGATATCGGAGTTTCCCGACGGGGTCTTCTTTATCGACCTTGCCCCCATCGACTCACACCGGGACATCGCTCAAACGGCTGCGGAGGCGCTCGGCATCGCCCTTGCCGGCTACGACGACCTCGAGACCCAGCTCCTGACTCATCTCGTCAACGAACGGCAACTTCTGATCTTCGACAACTTCGAGCACGTCAGCGAGGGGGCCGCCCTCATCGGCCGGATACTGACAGCTGCGCCAGAGGTGAGAATCCTGGTCACCAGTCGGATGAAACTGGGCGTCGCCGGGGAGACGATCTTCAACCTCCCGGGGTTGAGCATCGTCTGGAACACCGCCGAAGAAGCCTTCGAGGCCAGCGGTGTTCGACTCTTCATCGATGCCGCCAAGCGGGCCGACGCTCTCTTCTCTCTGGACATCGATGACCTGGAGCCGTTGTCGCGGATTCTTCGTCTGGTCGGCGGGACGCCGCTGGGCATCATCCTGTCGGCGTCTTGGGTGGACACGCTTCCGATCGATGAGATAGCCGAGGAGATCGAGCGGAGCATGGACTTTCTCGAAGCCGGTCTGACCGACCTCCCGGAGCGGCACCGCAGCATGCGAGCTGTGTTCGAGTACACGTGGCGGTTGCTGGACGGAGAGGAGCGTCGCACGTTCGCCGGCCTGGCGGTCTTCAGAGGCGGCTTCACCAGAGAGGCGGCCCAAGCCGTCGCCGGCGCTTCGGTACGGCACCTCTCGAACCTGGTGAGCAAATCTCTGATCAGTTTCGACAGGAGGAGCAACCGGTACACCGTCCACGAGCTCCTGCGCCAGTACGCCGAGGCCGAACTGACAACTGCCTCTGCGAGCCTTGAAACGACCGTGGCGGAGCACACCAGGTACTTCGCGGGTCTGGCCGGAATCGCAGCTCAGAAGCTCTTTACGCTTGGCGCACAGCAAGTCGGCTTACGCCTTGTCGAAGAGGACCTCGACAACATGAGGCTTGCCCTTCGACATACCAACCAGTCTGCAGACCCTGATCTCGCCCGCGCTTTCTTGCTGGCCTTCCTCTGGGTCTACGAGATCAACGGGTGGATCAAGGCGGGCGCCGAGATGTGCGCCGAAGTCAGGGAAACCTTCGAGGGCCGCGAGGAAGAGAGTGCCGTTGTGGCCAGAGCTCTGGCAGCAACCAGCGAAGCCAAGTTCCTCACCAATCTGGGCCAGCTCGATTCGGCCGCTCCGATCGCCGCGTCCGCCGTGGACTCCTTGCTGACGACCGGCGACACCCTCGTTTACCTCATTGCTCTCGAGGCGTTGTGCGAGATCATGGTCTACCGCGGTGAGGCCGAGGCCGTTCTGGAGCTGATCAACCAGGCCAGGCGACTCGGCGACGAATCGGGCCATCACTTGTATTCGGCCGGGATGAGCGGGTATGTGGCCTACGTATATCTGCAGAGGGGCGATGTCGAATCAGCTCTGGAGGTCCTCCGTGAGGGTGAACAGATTCTGGTAGCAGGGGGTGACCAGATGATTATTGGCTGGAACCTGCAGATCCAGGCGTCGATCGCCCTGGTGCAGAGTCGGCTGGACGATGCCGCACGCCTGCATAGTCGACAGGTGGAAGTCGCCCGCCGTCTGGGTTACAAGAGAGTTCTCGCCTTAGGTCTGACCGGACTCGGCCAGATACAGATCCGCCTTGGCCACTGGAATGTCGCTGACCGAACGTTATGCGAAGGCCTTGAGCTCTTCGAGAGAATGGGGCTGGTCAGAGAGATGGGCTACGCCACAATCATGCTCGCAAAGGTCAGGTCGAATAGCGGTGACAGGGAGCGGGCCGTCGAGGCTGCGTCCTGCGTTCGGACTGATCCTTCGAGCGACCGGCCGTACTTCTTGGAGACCACCACGGTTGCTGATTCGGCGGCAGAGTTGCTGGATGAGCTCTCCGCCATGATGGATGCTGGCGCCTTCGCCTCCGCCGTCGCCCGGGGTGAGGTGAAGGGTCTTGACGTCGTGGTCAAGGAGCTTCTGGCTGAGCGCCGCATGGCCCACCCCGTGATTGATTAGACAAGCGTCACTCCGCCGTCCAATCCTCGACGGCACTGAGCCACGGCGCATCCACCTGCACGTCGATTCTCACAACGCCATCTCCGTTCTTCACCGGTTGCCGATTCTCGGCGAAGTCACCATCAAGGATTCAAAACTCGGCCCCCGACGTCGGCGATGTGGGACAGTTCTCGCCAGATCAGGGCGAGGGTGACCACCGAACCGATGAAGGCGAACCAGAAAGGCCCGGTGACGCCCCATCTACCGGCGATGACGCTGCCCAATGCGGCTCCCGCCACCAGTCCTCCATAGGACCCGAGCTGATTGAGACTGCTGACTCGTCCCTGAAATTCGATAGGGACGGCCCGCTGGCGGATGGTGGTAGTCGTAGTCGCCCAGATGGAGTTGTGGGCACCGAAGAAGAACAGGATGGCCATTCCCACCCACGGTGTGGTCGTGGTGGCCAGGCTCAGATGGGTGAGACATTCGACGATGAGCCCGGCCCGCATGATGTCGGCCAGGCTGAACCGCGACTCCAGCGTCCGGTAGGCAGCGGCGCCGAGGAGCCCTCCAATGGCACCGACGGCAATCATCAGGCCGTAGCCCACCTCTCCAACGCGGAGGCGTTCGATCGCGACCAGGACCAGGACAGACCAGGCGGCACCAAAGGTGATGTTGAACACGAAGACTGTGATGGCCAGCGTGCGAAGCGGGGCATGGCTCCAGAGCCAGCGGAACCCTTCTTTGAGGTCGCGCCCTAGGTGGGAGGGCCCGCCTGCCTTCAGCGGCGGTGTTCGGGCGACGCGGGAGATCAACACCGCCCCTAAGGCCATGCAAAGCGCCTGGGCACCGAAAGGTACGGCCATCCCAGCCGCGAACAAGAACGCACCGATGGCGGGCCCGACAAGCTGATTGGCCGTGATGAATCCGGACACGATCCGGGCGTTCGCTAGTCCCAGGTCCGGCTTGGCCACCACCATCGGGAGCAGGGTCGACTTGGTGATGTCAGCAAAGACCTCGCCGGTACCCAGGATGAAGAGTGTGGCGAGGACCACGACCACGTTCACCCGTCCGCTGGCGACTACTACCGCCAAGGCACCAACCACCAGGGCACGCAGGATGTTGACCACGATCACGAAGCGTCGTCGGTTGAGTCGATCGGCCAACACCCCGACGTAGAGACCGATGAGTAGGTAGGGAAGTCGTTGCACGAGAAGGGCCATGGCCACGAGTCCGGGGTCGCGGGTCTGAGCCGCCAGCAGAAGAGGTCCGGCAGCCACCGCTATGCCGTCGCCGATGTTGGTCGCCCAGGACGCGGCGAACAGCCATCGAAAACCCGACCCGAGGCGGCTGGGAGCTATGACTTGGACGATCCGGCGCACGGTCGTTGCACGCTAACCGCAAGCCAAACCTGGACTACGAGAGTTTCAGCGAGCTGGCAGGAGTGGGCGTCCTACGGCAGCGTCCCACCGCCGCCGTCCGGTCTGTGTCACAGCCCATACCGCCGCGAGATTCACCATGCTTCCATGAGAGAATCGTCTCGGCGTCTGTCTAGTTGGGCAGTCTGAGTTCAGAGACTTGTGCCGAGTGCGATGATGTTGCCATCAGGGTCCTTGAACCATGATGTCTTCTCGCCATCCGGGGAGTGGAGGACGCCGTCGACCGTCCTGAAGTCGTCGTCGATGTCGTAGTCCTCGAACACGACACCCTTCGACGACAAATCGTCTCTCACCGCGTCGAAGTCAGCAAGGATCAGCCGCATCGTCGTCGCCTTGTTGGAGCCGGCATGGTCCGATTCGTACATGCCGAACAGAGCCCCACCGACCCGATAGACCAGTTCACCTTCGTTGGGCTCGACAGGTTCCCATCCCAGGACTTCGGAATACCAGGTGCGCGACCGATCGACGTCGGAGACGGCGATCTCGAACTTGATGGTCATGCTCATCGTCTCAATGTAGAGCGGGTCTGCGAAACTACGCGCCGAATAATCAGGGCCCGTAGCTCGATCCGGTCGGAGCGCACCGGCTAGGCGGTCGACCTGCCGATCTGGGGAGTGTCCGAAAGCAGTCGCCGGGTGTACTCCTGTTTCGGCGTTTCGATGACTTCGGTGGCGGTTCCCAGTTCCTCGATGCGACCTTCCGCCATCACCGCCACCCGGTCGGCGATCGATCGCACCAACGGCAGATTGTGCGTTACAAACAACATCGCCAGACCGAGATCCCCTCTCAACTCTGCCAGCAGTTCCACGATGGCGGCCTGAACCAGCACATCAAGGGCCGAGGTCACCTCATCGCAAATCAACACCCGGGGAGAGGCGGCCAAGCCACGGGCAATGGCGGCTCGCTGCCGCTCGCCACCGGAGAGCTGGTCGGGATAACGGGCGGCATAGTCGGCGGTAAGGGACACCTTCTCCAGCATTTCCCCGACTTTGAGATCGGCGGTCTTCTCATCGGCGCCGGCGATCATCAGGGGCCGGGCGATCGAGGCACCTACGGTGCGACGGGGGTTGAGCGATCCGTAAGGGTTCTGGAAAACATATTGAATTGCCAAACGTTGTTTCATTGTGCGATCGCGGCTGGACCTCGACAGACTTTGACCATCCAGGGTCATCACCCCGGTCCACTCATGATGCAGACCGCCGATCGACCGCGACAGTGTGGTCTTGCCCGAGCCCGATTCACCCACCAGCGCCAAACACTCTCCCGGTTGCAAACCGAACTCGATGTCATGAACTACCTGCTTGCCGGTGTAGGAAACAACAACCCCTTGCAGCCGCAGCACGGTGTCGGACTCGCGAGGCTTGGAGGACGCAGCCACCGGCACGGCCCTGGTCCGGTCGGGGATGGCCATCGGGGTCACGCATCTCGCCACCCGTCCTACCCCCACCGAGACTGGTTTGGGAAAACTCTCCCGGCAGATGTCGGACGCCAGCTCGCAGCGCTCAGCAAAAAAACACCCGATAGGTCGTCGTCCCGGTGCCGGTGCACGGCCCCCCAGACCCACCATCTGATGATCGCCGGTCATATCCGGTGCCGCCGCCATCAGATATCGGGTGTATGGATGAGCCGGATTGGCGAATACCTCAGCTGTTGGCCCTTCCTCTACCACCCGACCGGCATACATCACGGCGATCCGGTGGGCCAGGTTGGCGACGACCGCCAGATCGTGGGTTACGTAGAGGGCTGCCACTCCATGTTCGGAGGCCAGACGGCGGATCGTGGCCAGGACATGTGCCTGGGTGGAAACATCCAGACCGGTGGTCGGCTCATCCAACACGATCACCGCCGGTCGGTTGGCGAACGCCATCGCCAGACCGACTCTCTGTTGCTGGCCACCGGATAATTGGTGGGGATACCGACGGAGGAACTCACGCGTGGACGGGAGCCGAACCTCCTCCATGACCTCTCGAACCCTGGCCTGGCGGGCGGCGGACGAGCCTCCGAAATCGTGGAACTCCAGAACTTCGATGATCTGTTTTCCGATGCGGAGGGCCGGGTTGAGTGCAACCGAGGGATCCTGAGGCACATAGCTGACCATCTTGCCCCGCGCCTCCCGCAGATCCCTCTCGGGAAGGGTGAGCATGTTGGTCTCGTTGATGCGAACCTCCCCCAAGGCGAGCTTGACTCCTCGACGAGCGTGACCCAACAGAGACAATCCGACGGTGGTCTTACCCGAACCGGACTCGCCCACCAGGCCCAAGATCTCACCGGCCGAAATCTCCAGATTGATCTCATCCACGATGTCAACGTCTCGTCCGGCGACTTCGATCCGCAGACCTTGGATGGAGACCACCCGACTCATGCCTGAGCCGTTCCCCGGTCGATTCCGGCGGCCGCGCGGGATACCCCGTCGGCTATCAGACCGGTGGCGATCGTGAGGAGAGCGATCGCGGTTACCGGGAGCATGGTGCCCCAGGGTTGCTCGGCCGCCAGCACTCCACGGTGCTCGTTGATCATCAGACCCCAGTTGGCGGCACCCGGATCGGAGGTAAAACCGAGAAATCCGATACCACCGATGATTCCCACGGCATACGTGAGCCGGAGGTTGGCTTCCACCAGAAGGGGTGCGATGACGTTGGGAAGAATCTCCGAGACGAGGATGCGCGGGCGTGACTCCCCGAGTGCCTCGGCGGAGGCAACAAAGTCTCGTTCAACTACAGCTACCGCCGCTCCCCGGACCACCCGGGCGATTCGGGGAACGGTCGACAGACCTACCGCCAGAACCACCAGCCAGGCCTTGGCTCCGAACATGGCAATAACCACCAAAACCAAGATGATCTGGGGAAGCGCCAGAATTACATCCATCGCCCGCATCAAGAAGTCGTCCAGCCGTCGCCGGTTATAGGCGGCTACCAACCCGACCAGAGTTCCCAAACTAAGCGCCAGCACGGTTGAGAGGACGGCCTGCACCAGGATGGGGCGACCTCCATAGAGGAATCTGGTCCAGACGTCATAGCCAAGCTTTCCAGTTCCCAACCAGGAGCCTTCGATGTTGGCCTTGTTGGGGAGGCCGAGAGATTCATTCTCTCCAAACGGTGCCAGAAACCGGCCAAACAGGGCGAACGCCACCAGCACCAACACGATGAGAGCCCCGATCCGGGTGCGCCACATCCGCCAGGCGGCTTTGACGATTGAGGGAGCGGCGGGAACGACTTGGCCAATGGTCATTTGAGTCGAGTCCTTAGGCGGGGAGTCACAAACACGGTGGCCAGGTCGGCCAGCATATTTGTCAGCACGTAAACACCGGCCAGCACCATCGCCAAGAACTGGATGACCGGGGTGTCTCTGACCCGAACCGATGCGGCCAGGGCGCCGCCAATCCCCGGATAGTTGAACAAGAACTCAACCACGATCACTCCACCGGCGAAGTAGGCGATGTTGAGTGCAATCACCTGGAACACCGGACCCAGGGCATTCGGGACGGCGTGCCTCCAGAGCACGGTCTTCTCGGGGGCGCCCTTGAGACGGGCCATTTCTACGTAATCGCTCTCGTTGACCTCGATGATCGACGCCCGGGCGGTGCGGGCAATGTAAGGCACGGCTCCCAACACCAAAGTGGCGGTGGGAAGGATCATCTGATCCAAGTGCTCCCACGGTCCGCCGGCACCGATCGCGGTGACGGCGGGAAGGATCTTCCAATATCGAGTAGCGAACAAGAGCACCAGGAATAAACCCACGACAAACTCGGGCAGCGAGGCGAGGGCGAGCATGATGTTGGAGGTGATGTTGTCGAAGGCGCGGTCACGCTTTCTGGCTGTGTAGGCACCGATGATGAGAGACAACGGAATCGAGAACACCGAGGCCAGAACCAGTAAGAACATCGAGTTGTAGACCCGATCCCCGATGTACTCCCCAATCGGGACCCGAGCGTTGAAAGACTCGCCCGGGTCGCCGGTCAACAATCCGGCCAGCCAGGATGTGTACTGCTCGACCGGAGGACGATCCAAACCGAGCTTCTCCTGGAGTGCCTTAATCGACGCCTCGGTGGCGTCTCTCCCCAAGATGGCACGGGCTGGGTCGCTGGGAAGAAGCTGGGTGGCGGCGAAGACAACCACCGATACCACCCAGAGCGTGACCAGACCCAACAGGATCCTGCGGCCTACGAACTTCCAAACTCCCATGAAGCTCTCCGAGACGCGAACAACCGGGCGGTGTTTAGCCGCCCGGTTGTGTCTGCGTCATCTCATTCCTCGAAATACAGCTCTTGGAATCCGCGACCGTAATGGTCCAGGTTGAGAGTGTTGGGCCTCTCCACCAGACCCTTGAGACGAGGGTTGAACGCATCAAGCTGGTTCTGGAAGAAGGGGATGATCAACCCACCCTCCTCATACAGCTCCGTCTGCATTTCCTTCTGGATGTCGCAACGCTTCGCATCGTCCGTTTCCGCAAGTGCCGCGTTGTATTTCTCGATGAAATCGGAACCGGCGGGCGGCCAGTGATCCCCCGGATAGGGAGCCGTCGGAAGACTTCCTGCTGCTACCTGAGCCAGGAAGCTGCGGGTGCCCCAGTAGTCGGTGGCAAATGTCCGCTTGAGGTACTCATCGCCCCAGTAGGTGCCGCCGTCCAAGATCACCGGGTTGACGGTGATGCCGGCTTCTTTGGCCATCTCCGAGAAGGCGGTCACCATCTCCGGGAGACCGGCGGTGTCATTGGGGGCGAAAAAGTCGATTTCCAGATCGGCTTTCCCCGCCTCGGCCAGCAACCGCTTGGCTTCCTCGATGTTCTGCTCCCGCTGAGGAACTTCGTCGCCTAGGTAGCAGGGGTCGAGCGGGGCGAACAGGTCGTTGGCGACCCGTCCGTAACCGGCCATCACCTGATCCAGCATCTGCGGCCGATCGACGATCAAACGCATCGCCTGACGCACCCGAACGTCGGTGAACGGCTCCTGGTCGACCGCCATCACGATCGACAACCAACCGCCACCGGAGGAGTTGAGGATTGTCATCCCGGAACCGGTGATCGTGTCGACCGCCGCAGGCGAAACATCGGCTATGCAGTCGATTTGATCGGCGATCAATGCGTTGTTGATGGCGTCGGCGTCGGCGAAGTCAATTATGTGAACCTCGTCGAAGTACGGCTTCGGCGCATTCCAGTAGTTCTCATGGCGGACATGGACCGAGCGGACGCCCACCTCAAACTCGGTCAGCTTGAAGGGTCCGGTTCCGATCTGGTTGGAGACATCTCCCTCAAAACGGGTGTAACCGTCGGGGACGATGGTGAGCGTGTAAGCACACAAGAGATCCTTGAAGGTGGAAACTCCTTGGATCAGCTTGAGCTCCACCGTGCGGTCATCGACCTTGGTTATCCCCCCTGCGTCCAGGATCGGACGGAGGGCTGAGCCACCAAACAGAGCCGAATCGGGGTCCAGCAGCCGCGTTATCGAGTAGACCACGTCGTCGGCGGAAACCACTTTGCCGTTGTGGAACTCAATGCCCTCCTTCAACCGGATGACGTAGTTGTCGGCGGCCTTGACCTCCACCTCCTCGGCCAAGGCGTAGGTGTTGACCGCGTTGTAATCCGGGTCAAAGTTGAGGAGCGGCTCCCAGCCGGTCGCCTGGCGGGCGATGTCGGCCTTGGAGACGATGTGCTGGCCATCGAGAATGTCGTTCGCACCACCCAGCGTGCCGACCCGCAGTATCCCTCCTGCCTTACCGCCAGTTACGGTGGTGGTAGGCCCGGGTGTGGTGGTACCCCCTGGTTGGGTGGTGCCGGTGGTGCCACCCGGTGTGGTGCTCGAAGGGGTACCTGGCCCACAGGCGGCGAGAAGGGCCGCCGCTGAGGCCGAAGTAAGAAATGTTCGCCGGGTGATAAGGACAGGAATCTTTGGCCGCGGTTCTCGAGGCTCCATCGCTTCTCCTTGTTTTCGTGGGTTTGGGTTCTCCCTGGTGGGAAAACGCGTGCCGTCGAATCTAGGACCATAACCAGGTCTACGACGGCGTTTTCCAAGAAATTCTTTTGCCTATCGTGACGGTGGGAACCATCCTCCCTCGGCTGATCCGGTTCTCAACCATGTCTGCACCTCGCCATCTCGAAATTC
>Ga0247727_10007633_pt1 | contig 20472 bp, 10 predicted proteins | sample WisWelCaveWW1625_FD_202498 | JGI IMG/M metagenome (GOLD analysis project Ga0247727, IMG submission 202498) | Biofilm microbial communities from Wishing Well Cave, Virginia, United States - WW16-25 | ecosystem: Environmental > Aquatic > Deep subsurface > Groundwater > Cave microbial mat | place... | reverse complement strand
TTCCGGCTTGCCCAACAGGCGGTCGCCATCGCGCCCGTTCCTTACCGGCAGCTCATCGGCGGCTCGGAGAGGCCAAAACCACAATAGCTGGTGGCTACTGGAGTTAAGCGGATATGCCTTAGGCAGCTACTTCGCGTGGAGCGGCGTCAAGGGCGGCGGACCACGAGGCTACGGCTGGAATTCCGCTCCCATTCCCTCGAAGCTCCATGTCCTCGTGGCAGGGCCGGGTTGGAAACTGGCGGTTCGCGTCGATCGCGCGCTTAAAGCGGCCATTGGCCGGCTGACACCGAAGCGCCGCAACCTCATCCGACGGGCGATGCCCGACGCGGTCACGCTCGGAATTGGCGACGATCCCTGGTACGGAAAGAACGCCATCCTCGTGTCCAACTCGGACTACTCCATCTGGATCGAGACGCTCCGCCTCGCGGGGGCGCTGAGCCGACGCCGACGCTCCGCGTGAGGCGACTTGCCGTGCGTTTGTGCTAGACCGCCATACGTCGCGCGTGGGCGAAGGTGGCCAGGTCGACCTGGGAGGTTACCCTCCCATGCCTCCCACAGATCCGTACTTGCAGATTTCCCGCATACGGCTCGTCAGGCATGGATTCGCTACGCGCGGTAGACCGATTGGACAACCCAGGCCGGCGGCAGAGGATGACGGCGCAGGAGAGCAGAGAACTTCTCCCAGGCTCAGCCAGTACCCCAGAGACGCGTGACCTCACGACGATTCGCTGACTCGCGTGCACTCTCCCGTTGGTGTCCCCCTTGTGAGGCACGCTAACTCTTGGGAACTAAGGGATATCCCCTTGACTGGAGTTAGCCCCACAGGTAGTAGTTCCAAGCGTGGAGGACTACCCCAAGACCGCAGCCGAGTTCCAGCGGCTGTTTTCAACGGAGGAGGCATGCTGGGACTACCTCGTGGGGTTGCGCTGGCCGGACGGATTTCGTTGTCCGCGCTGCAGCGCGACGCGAGCGTGGCACACGGCCGACAAGCTGTTCCGGTGCGCGGAGTGTGAGCGCGCGGTGTCTGCCACGGCAGGGACGATCTTTCAGGACACTCGCAAGCCGCTGCGGCTGTGGTTCCAAGTCATGTGGTGGGTGATCGCCCAGAAAAACGGCGCAAGCGCGCTTGGGTTGAATCGGATACTCGGTGTCGGCAACTACGAGACGGCTTGGACCTGGTTGCACAAGCTCAGGCGCGCGATGGTGCGCCCCGGCCGAGATCTGCTCTCGGGCGACGTGGAAGTCGATGAGACGTTCGTTGGGGGCGTCGAAAAGGGAGGCGGGCGCCGGCACATCGGAAACAAGGCCTTGGTGGCCGTTGCCGTTGAGATTCGCGGAGCTGGGATCGGGCGGATTCGCATGAAGCGCATCCAGGACGCGTCGGCGGACACGCTGATGCAGTTTGTACGCGAGTCTGTGGCAAAGGGCAGCGCGATCGTGAGCGACGGCCTTCAATCGTATCGATCCCTGCCCGAAGCGGGCTATCGCCATCGCAGACGAGTGATCGAAGGCAGCGGCAAGGAGGCGCACAACGTCCTGCCTCGCGTTCATCGCGTAGCGTCGCTGCTGAAGCGGTGGTTGCTCGGAACGCATCAGGGTGCAGTAAGCCGAGACCATCTCGACTACTACCTCGACGAGTTCACCTTCCGATTCAATCGACGCACGTCTGGCCATCGCGGGAAGCTCTTCTTCCGTCTGCTTCAACAAGCCACCGCCGTGGGACCCGCTCCGTACCATGCCCTCATCAAAGGTATCCGCGGCCCGAAGCGCTCGAAGCACAAGCGATAGCGGTTACTCATGTGAAGGAGATATCCCTTTGGGAACTAGTTCGTGGCCAGTCACCATCATCCCCTTGGACGCGAGCAGCTGTTCCCAAGCCTTCGCAAAGCCAATTTGCCCACCCAATAGGCCCGCAGATTCTTCTGCGGCGCTGAGCTTCGAGAAGATGTCGTGCTGGGGATATGAGGGGTCAACCAACGCCTCCTTGCGGTGCAGGATCGGGGGATTCTCCGACTTCGTGTAATCTCGACTCCACATCTCACAACTTCTCAGGTTGACGCTTACAGTCTTCGCCAGTGCAGGGTGCGCGTCCGAATCAAAGGTCGGATAGGTGAGGTACGACAGCTTGCCGCTGCGGCGGTGGAACTTCACGATGTTCGCATCTGGTATGTCACCAACGAGTGCACGCGCGCAGCCGAAGTAGACTCGCAGGACGGGATTCAGCTTGTGAACCAGGGACGCGTGCACGTACAGGTCATCTGGCAAGAGTTTGCCGAGGCTGGATTCCTTGCACGTTTCATCCAAGGCGCCCGGCCTACCCACGCGGAACAGTAGCTCGTCGGAGATAGCGCAGGCCTTCGTGTACGAGCCGAACAAATCGCGGATGTCCCACTGGAGAACTTCCGGAAGGTCCTTGAAGGGTGGTCTGCCTTGGAACTTGGCAAGGGCGATGTAGACCAGAAGATCTTGCGATCGCTGTTGCCGCGCTTGCTCGGGCGAGAAGCCGGGAATGAGGCGCGCGCACAATCTGAGAAGTCGTTTCGGACCTCCTGCGATCTCGCGCACCTGATCAAGTTGCTCAAACTCCTTTGACCGCGGCACGCGGCCGAGCAGTTCGACCTGACGCGCAAACGCCTCCAGAAGGTCTCGATGGGGCGCAAACATCTCTTCGAGCTGGAGTGCGCGGGTGCGTGCCTGCGAAGCCACACGCAGGACCTGTCTCGCTAAGAAGCCCTGTCGGTCGCTCTCGTCGCGAAACACGTAAAAGACGCCAAGAGTGGCTGCCACTGGCTCGACGCCAAGAGTTATTCGAATGAGCGACGCAAGTTCGTCCTGCTCGTAGTATTTCTGGAACGTTCCCCATCGAGTGAGTACGCCGTCGTTCAAGGCCGCGCCCGCGCTGATGTTCGACTCGATTGCGAGCTGAGCTGCAACGATGAGGCGGCGTTTGGCGAGGCCGAAGGCCTTGCGCAGTGTGGCGACTCGCTCCTCCGAGTCTTCGATGACGTTAAGGACGTACCCCAAGTTCACGACGTCGGCTTCTCGGAGAGCCTCTTCTGGGGCGTAGGCGGGGTCCCAGCCTCCGCACTCGTAGCCAGCCTCGCGCAGAAGATGAACGTCCGCGCCCTTTCCGCACCCGTAGTCAAACACCGACAAATTCGGCTCGACGACGAGGTCCTCCAAGGCGCGTTGAATCGGCTTGGAGTGTCTCGTACGTGTGATGGCGGTTTTGTGCCTGGCGACGTGTCCCCGCGCGTTCACACCTTGTGCCATGCGTTCCGCCTACTTCGCGGCTGAAGGGGTGAGGGTGCGCAAGTGCCGCACCGCTGCGATCACGATGTCGGCTGCAGCGACGACTTCCTCTGCCGTCGTGAATCGCCCCAATCCGAAGCGAATCGACGAATACAAGAGCTCCTGCGGGACGCCCAAGGCACGGAGTACATGCGATGGCTCGGGCGTCGCGCTCGTGCACGCGGAGCCTGCGGATACGGCGACGCCTCGGATTCGCGTGATGAGACTCTCGTCGTCAACTCCGGAGAATGCGACGTTGAGATTGCCGGGCAAGCGTCGTGATGGATGACCGTTGAGATGCACTTGGTCGAGCGCGCCGCGCAACGAGGCCCACAATTTGTCCCGAAGGGCCCCAATTCGGATCGCTTCTTCCGGCGCCTCGCTCGCGGCGATGAAGCAGGCTTCGCCGAAGCCCACAATAGCGGGGACGTTGAGCGTGCCCGATCGCAGCCCATGCTCGTGCCCTCCTCCATCAATGAGCGGCGCGAGACGGATCCGCCGGCCACTCGGTGCGCGCTTGCGCACATAGAGGGCACCGGCCCCCTTGGGCCCGTACATCTTGTGTGCGGAAATCGTCGCGAAGTCGATCTTCAGGCGATCTACGTCGAGGTTCACTCTACCCGCTGCTTGAGCAGCGTCGGTGTGGAAGCGGACGTCGCGCTCACGACATAGCGAGCCGATCGCGCCGAGGTCCTGCAAGACGCCGATCTCATTGTTGGCCGCCATCACCGATACCAGGATCGTATCTGGGGTCATGGCGCGCCGAAGTAGATCCAAGTCGAGGAGCCCATCCCGTTCGACGGGAAGATATGTCACCCGCGCCTTGCCTTCACGCTCAAGCGCGCGGCAGGTTTCGAGGACAGCACGATGCTCAGTCGCCACGGTCACGAAGTGAGGCGGGGAGGACTGTGTGGCGGCGATGCCCTTGAGGATGAGGTTGTCCGCTTCAGTAGCTCCGCTCGTGAAGACAATCTCCTCCGGTGTGCACGCGCCGATCAACGAGGCGACGCGTTTCCGCGCGAGCCTGACCGCCTCGTCAGCTTCCTCACCGAACACATGGTGGCTCGCCGGATTGCCAAACACATTCTCGAAGAAGGGCAGCATCGCCCGAAGAACCCTCGGGTCCATTGGGGTGGTCGCGTGGTTGTCGAGGTAGATTCGGGTCATGAAGGCGTCCAGGTGCGGCAGGCGCTATAGATCGCACACCAAGCAGGGGCTCTCGTCGCCGCTTTCCTTGTCCAGGACATCCCTGAAGATCTCGAAGAGTGTCTGCCCCTGCTTCTCCTTGCTCAGAGTCTTCATCGACTTTTCGTGGTTGCGCTTGATCTCCTCGGACCGCTCCGCAAGCTGCGAGAGCGTCTCCCCCTGCGACCAGGTGTACACCTGTCCCGTGACGGGGTCGACCTTCTCGTATCGCTTGGCCTCCTCGAATTTCTCGGGGTGATTCTCCTTCAGCCCAATCCACTCGATCTTGCGTTGGAAGAAACAAAAGGTGCACCCTGAGCGAGTGCGCCAGCTGTAGTAGGGTGGCAGCCCGAGCCCACTGCCCTCAAGGATCCGCAGGATGTCCGCGTGCACGAGGCCGTCTTCCTTGAAGGGATATCGTGGAATGATGTTGGGCTTGGAGGAGATGTACCCTTCTCGGTCCTCGTCGGCTCGAATCCCAATGTAGCTGTAAACCGTCTCGTCTCCGACGTACTTTTCGAACGGAATGATCTTCAGCTGCCGGGTGCACCAGCGCGTTCGCGGCGACGGGAGGAACCCCGAATACACCTGAAGCCAGTGGTCGAAGTCGCGGTCAGAATTGAGCATGATGATCTTCTTGCCAAGGAAGGCTTCGATCTTCCTGAGGTAGTCGTAGGTTTCAGGGAGTTCCTTCCCCGTGTCCATGAAAACATACTCCATTCCCGGGACACGGTCCTTCATGTAGAGAGCCAGGGCGGTGCTGTCCTTCCCTCCGGACATGGACAGGATGTGTCGCACCGGCTTTGGACTGCTCATGCTTGTCTCCCTACAACCGAAGTCTACACGGGCTCTCGTCTCGGCGTTGCCGCTATCGTCGACCGGTCAACTTGCGGAAGAGCTCCAAAGCCACCTGCCTGCACTCTTGCGGCTCAAGCGCCGCCTCATCGCTCAACAGCCGCGCCAATCGCTCCAGCACTCGTTGGCCTTCCTTTGAGAGCTCGCCGCGGGGGAGCACTTCTTCCAGTACCGTCTGGCCCGCACTATCTACGAGGACACGCTGGTAGCGCTCCCAATTACTCTGGGGCCCGGTGCGGGCCAGCGCAGTGCCCAGCGACCGGGCGTCCCTTACCTGCTGAGCGATGCGCGCAACCGCGTTGGAAAAGTCCTCTTCTTGCGCGTCGATCCAGAAGGCTGGAGGCTTGCCCTCCAAGCCCGCTGCGATCGACTCCGTCCACTCCCTCAGTGCCTGCTCCTTGTCGCTGGCTCGGGTCAAGAACACCTTTGCCTTCGCGTCCGAGAGAATCGGACAGAGTTCACTCTTGAGGTCAGCGAGCTCTATCCGTGCCCGCGCCACGTCCTTGGGGAGCTCCAGTCTGGAGATGATCGCTTGCTGGATGCGCTCCAAGAGGCGCTCGTAGGCTCCGTCGATCTCACTCAGGGCGCTCTCGAGCTGCGTCACGAGTCGCGTACCGTTCTCCTCGTCTTCCCGGGTACCGCGCGTGTCGCCAGCGGGAAGCGAGTCGGGACGGATCCCGAAGATGGCAGGAAGGTCCTCGAAAAAGAGCTTCTCTGGCGCTTTGGCTGTGAGAAGTGCTTGGCGCAACTTCTGTGCGAGGTCCGAGAGCTTAAACGTCGATCGTGCGTAGTTAGGCAGCGAGTGTAGCCACCGGTAGAGTGACTTGAGGGTCTCTCCAAACCGGTCTCCATCCTCTTTGCCCGCTCCTTGGACATGCTTCGCGATGACAGAGACTCGCCTCCGAATCGCATCGACTAGCCACCGCCTCGATCCAGCGATGTCGAGATAACGAACCGAGAACCGGTCAGGCCGTTTGAAGAGCATCTCGATACGATCAGGGGTCCAATCCCGGACGAAGATCCCTTCCTCGTACAGCGCCAGGCAGTCCCGGTGATGGAGCAGCACGGCGAAGAAGAGGATTTGGGTGATTCCGCGACGGGCGCCGTAGGGCGCTTGTGCCAAGGCGTCAAAAATCTCGACGACGGGTCGCGGGCAGACTTTCGATCCGAACACGTGTATCTCGATGGCCTTCCAGCATGCGCGGTAGCCTTCGTCCCTCGTTGAGGGTGCGCCCAACTTCCACACGCCCTCCGCTCGCTCCCGGTACACGCCGTGATTGACGAGGAGTGCTCGCAGAATCGCCAGCTCCGGGGGATTTCCATTGATGCCCAAGTTCGGCTTTCCCGTGTCCTCCATCATCTTGGCCACAAGACGATTGCGGGCCATCGAGATGTTTGAGGAGAGTTCCGTACGATTCACCATCTCGTTCCGTACGGTGGGGGACAGATGGAAGGTCTTGTCACAGATCTTGGAGATCAGTCGCTGCGCCTGCTCGCTGGTGTCGATGTCGTGTTTCCTCCCACGCGCGGTGAACCAGCGGGCAGACGCGCGCACGGGCTCAGTCACTTGGGCCACGAGGCGACGAAGACTCTCCTCGCAAGTAGCGATCCTCTCGTTCAGTTCGCGTTGCGCGACGGGATCATCCCGGAGCTCGGTAGCCGATGCCTCGAGACGGTGGAGCGCGACGAGTTCGAGGGCGGTCTGCAGATACGGCACGGGGATTTTTGGAACCACAAGGATGACACTCGGGCGCAGCAAGCGCTTGGCGATTGCGCACGCCTCTTCCGCCTCCGTCGATGTCTCCGGGAGAACGTACACTACTCTCCCATCGGGCGGGGTGCGATCAAGTTCAGCGCCCTTCCAACCCGACAAATCGAGCTCTCGGAGGCGCGGTAACGTCGCGTACTCTCCGGCGAAGAAGCGTAGGGCGCCGACGCGGTGGCTGTGCCGGCGAGCGACCAGAGTAGGCGGCGGCAGCTCTGTCTGGAGGTACGTGCCGATGTCGAAGCCCTTTCGCAATTCCGATCGGAGCGCCTCGACGGCCTGATCGAACTCGAAGTCGCTGCCTTGCCAGACTCGGAATTCGTTCGTATGCCGTCTGAACACGAGAATCTTGCGCTCGACGAGGTAACGTAGGGCCTCCTCGAACTTATCTTCCTCCTCTGTTGGAACGTTGAGGGCAAAGCGAAGCATGTCCTTCGTCGCGGGCGCTAGTCGGGACAGCGAGAGGAGGTTGAGGATCCCCGTGACCTTGATGATTCGCTGCTCGAGCTCAGGGCGGTCGCCAAGGCGGTCGAGCGCCGAGGCAACCTCGATCCAGCGACGTCCCACGCTGCCGAGCGAGACGTCACCGCGGAACGCCTGGAGGAAGTAGTCGTAGAGGTAGTCCAGGGTGACCGTTGGCGGACGGTCCGGACGCCACGTCGTCGCCGACAGAAAACCCCGGAGCCCCAGCGGCTCTTCCGACGCCAAGAACGTGAAGACAGTCCGTTCGTTTTGGGCGACCCGTGCACTCAACCTCGGAAGCGCGAAGAGCGCCATCGGGTGGAGCGGGTACGTCTTGTCAAAGAGATCGATCCAGTAGTCCTCGCGAGCACCGATTTGGAAGGCAGGGAACTCAAGAGCCTTCCGAGAGACTTCCTTCGCCCAAGCCCCCACACGCCGAAGGAACGACTCGTCGGGCCGCCGGCGCTCCGCGAGCGCTGCAGCGACGAGATCGTACACCTCGTCCGCATCCTCGGTGAAATCCACCTCCCGAAAGCGCCCCTGGATCTTCGCCCACTCTTGGCGCTGATGGTGCGGGATGCTCCCGGCGTAGTGCTCGAAGCTCTGGTGGAGGAAGAGCAGAAGGTGGAGTTGGGGCGAGGCCGACCGTGTCCCGAGCTCCGCGAGGTCCTGCAACGGCATGAGGTCGACGCCCCCCGCTTGATAGGGCGCGGCCTCCAGGAACTTGCCGAATTCGTCCACGAGGAGGATGAGACCGGCCTTGCGTCGTTTCTTGGCGTCGGTCAGTGCATGCTCGAACGCCTCGTGTACGGCCCTTCCTTCGACTCGCCGCCCAGGCGGCCCCGCCAAGGCGCGGGAGAGCTTGGCGACGAGCCCGCGGCTGGCCCAACTTCCGCCGCCCGACTGACCCCGAGCAGCGCCCAACAAGCCGGACAGCAACGCTCGCGGCAAGTCCCCGCGATGTCCCTGGACAACGACCGGCACGTAGCAACGCTTGAGGTCCAAAATCTCGCGGTCCAGCCGTTTGTAGAGAGTCGGTGCCAGGTTGCGAAGCCGTTCGAGCGCCGGCCTGAGCCAGGATTCGTGCTGCCGCCCACTCAGAAGACATGCCAGGAACAGGGCGAACGTCGATTTCCCGGATCCATACGGGCCCGCGACGAACCAAGCGCGGTCCACGATCTCGGGCTTGAACGCGGCAACGAGCATCTCGAGCAATTGGATGCTCTTGCGCCCGAAGTAGTAGGTGGTCAGCGGCTCTGGGTGCTGAATGTCCTGCTGAAGGTTGACTGAGCGGGCGAACTGGCGCTTGCTCCCAATGAAATGTGAGAGCAAAGGCTCGGAGCTGCCCGACGCCGGACTTGCCTTCTCCCTAGCGACGGCGGCCTTCATATATCCCCTTCAGAAGATCGAGGGCCTTGGCGCCCTTCAGGTGAATCTGATTGAGCCCTGCAGTCCTCGTGAACGTCAGGAACCCTCCTCTCCTTTCGGAGAGCCGTTCGAGATAACCGAGGATTGCCTCTCCGTCGAGGCAGAACAGTCTCCCGGGGCTCTCGCGGTCCCACTGAAGAGCGTCGAAGGGCACAGTGACCGACTCGGGGTGGCGCGCCTCCGCGTAACGGTACAAGCAGTAGACGAACACATCTGGCCGCAGCGTGGGGTGGGATCCCACATTGAATCGATAGCTGCGGCTCCCGCCGACCTGGGAGATTAGGTCCAGGGCGGCCAACGGGCAGTCAAGGAGGTCCTCGGGGCTCTCGTTCTTGGCAGCGCCCTTTCGTGGTGCGTACGTGCGTACGTAGCAGCCGTAGTCCTTTTCGAGTGAGTTGTCCGCAACGCCGGCAACGTTCTCCTGAGCGAGGTAGCGCTTGAGCTGCGTCAGGAAAGAGCCCTGATTGAACTCCGCTTGGCCGAAGAGGTTGAAGGCCCAATACCAGACCGTGGCGCGGCTAAGGTTCGAGCCGAGCTTGGACTGGAGGATCCAAAGCGTGTCATCGCTCTCGAAGAAAGGGTCGTGGCGACGGATGAGACGTCCGAGGTCGCTTACCTTGTAACCGATCACTCGTGACTTCGGGGTGGGCTTGCTCTTGTCGTCCGCCTCGATCAGTCCGAGCGCCTGCGTCCAGTAGCGGATGGCGCTGACCATGTTCTTGCCCACCCCGAGGATGTCCATGGCGTCGGGCTGTGCGAAGATAAGGGGGTTCTCCGCGACGGCTTCGATGCCCTTGGCAAGCCACCCGTCCCGAAAGTGGAAGCTCTCGTGGCGAGCGAAGGAGCCGCCGTTGAGTCGCTCTGCCTCGCCCCCGAACATGCGGCCCGGCCGGTAGCGAAGGGCGCTATTCTCATGGCTCATGGTCACCTCGGCGGGAAGGAGCGCGAGGCCCACGCTTCCGCTTGAACGCCTGCCGTAGGGCGCCGACGGACTCGGAAGAGCACTTCAGGAGTGCGCTCAGGTAGGTAAGTGCGTGCCAAAGTTCCCAGCCACTCCCTCCCCAAGTGGCGGAGTATAGGAGTGGTTGACAAGCCTTGTCAACGCGGACCCGATGACTGGCTATGGCTGCAAGCGCGGTGAGAGCCGATTGGACGCTTGGCAGGCAGGTCCGAATAAATGGAAACACATCCCGCACTGTGCCAACATGCTCCCCGGCAAGGCTATAATCCCGGACCGAGAGAGGGCGGGACTTGGACTACAAGATCAACGAATGGGTGTCGTTCTTGCGGCGCTACGGGCCTATCCCGCAAAACGACAACATGTACGACGAGTCAATCCGCCGGCTCACCAAGAAGCTCAAGATTCAGCCCCTTTCCTTCGAAGTCCCCCTCCGAAGCCAGCTGATCGAGAACTTCACCTCGGCATCCCCTGTCTCGGTAATCCTGACGGGCACGGCGGGAGACGGGAAGACGCACCTCTGTAGCCAAGTCTGGGAAGCCGTCGGGGGCGAGCCGGCCGAATGGCTGAGCGATTCCAAGGTGCGAAGGACCAAGCTCAAAGGCGGCCGCAGACTCATCGTGGTGAAGGATCTCTCCGAGGTCTCGATCGGAAGGGAGCGGAAGTTCCTCGCAGACCTCTGCGAGAGCGCTTCAGCGAAGGACCCCAAGGACGTCTTCCTCATTGCGGCCAACGACGGTCAGTTAATCGCCGCCCTCAAGGAACTCGGTTCCGGGAAAAAGGAGCGTAAGGTCGCTGACGCGATCGAGCGGATGCTCGTCGACGGGACCGATTCCCGTAAGGACTTGAGCCTCCGGCTCCATAACCTCAGCAGGACAGACGTGCCCGAACTCTTCTCGAAAATGCTGGACGCCCTACTCTCCCACCCCGGATGGAAGGGCTGCGCCGGCTGTCCCGGCACCGGTGACGACTCCTCCGTGCGCTGTCCAATCTGGCATAACTATCAAACGCTCGTGCGGGAGCAACTTCTCCGGCGTCGGCTCTCCGACCTCCTCACGCTCTGCGAGCTCAATGACCTTCACTTGGCAATCCGGCAGATCCTCATTGTTCTCACGAACGCGATTCTGGGGCATCCCGATGTCGACGATCGGCTGATGTCCTGCGAGTCCGTGGACCAGGTCGTATCCAGCGGAGCTGCCGCCAAGGCAAGCCCCTACCGGAATGTCTTCGGGATGAACCTGACCCGACGCCGACGCGAGGACCTCGCCGCCTTCGACGCGCTTTCGCGCTTCGGGATCGGGAATGAGACCAACAATGCGGTCGACAACATCCTGATCTATGGCTCGGACGACCCACAGCTCGCGCCGTACTTCGACGAGCTCGTGCGGCCCGACGCCGCCTACGGGTTCCACCGGGACTTCGCGACGGCCCAGAAGGCGTATCTTGAGTCTGACGTCGGCGGCGGGGCCCCCCCACTTCTGGCAGAACTGCCGTCGCAACGCCAGCGACTTTTCTTCACGCTCCCTGACTCCAGGGCAACCCTCCTCGGGCTCTGGGAGCTCAGCCTCTTCCGATACGGGGGCGAGTACCTGAGTGAGGTTTACCGGCCACTCTTGGATCGCAAGCCCGTGAAGCGCGCGATCGTCTACCGCCTCGTGCGAGGCCTCAACCGCATTTTCACCGGGTTCCTCGTCAAGGACGACAGGACACTCTACGTAGCGAGCTCGAACAGTCACTCGCAGTCGAGAATCAGCAGACTGCTCACGGACACCATTTCGGTGGACCCGAAGAAGGGCGAGCAAATCAATCTGGAGTATGACCCGGCGATGAAGCGCGTGTTCCTCAAGGTCTACCTCTCGCCGGACATCGTGGTGCCACCGCTACCTCTCCATCCCGTGAGGTACGAGTTTCTCTCAAGAGTCGCTGAGGGCGCCCTGCCGAGTAGTTTCTCTCGCGAGTGCTACGAGGACTTCCTCGCGTTCAAGAGCCACGTCCACAAAGCAATCGAAGTGCGCCGGAAAAAGGAAGGATCCGTCCCTTCTAGTGATGGAACCGTGACCTTGACCCTCTTCGACGTCGGCGCGGACGGATTTCCGCGGCCGCGGCCCTTGGAAGTTCAAGCGTAACATGAGCGCGCCGAACAGGCTGGCCTCCCAGGGTATCGAGTCCGCCCTCCTACTCGAGGAGGCGATCTGGGGCCACCGGCTGTATGACGAACAGACGCCGTGGCTCACGCTGCTCGAGTTTTTCATGATCCTCGCAGCCGAGGAGGAGGCCGGGCGCGCGTTTACGGAACCCAAGGGTCCGAACACGCTGGAGTACAAGGCGTGCCGGCGCCTCCACCTCAGGAACATTCTCTTCAACAATCCCTGGCTGGATCTGGTCCGGCACGAGCATGGGACGAGCGAAGATCAATGGCGGCGCTGGCTGGAAATCATGCGAAAGGAGAGCGCGGGGATACCGATGCTCCACCGCGACTTTTCCTACCTTCAAAAGCGGATTCCAAACTTCGCGGATTTCTGCGACCTCGTCCAGCTCTTCTGCGGGTCGGCGATCGAGGGCGAGAGCAACAAGCGCTGGAGCTCAAAATTCCCGTTCCCCTTCGGCCCGGATTGCCTCTTCGAGGACTTGCGTGTGACCGGCGAAAAGGCCTCGAACGACCGCCGGTTCTTCGCCCGTACCGGGGAACTCCTTTATCTCATGCTGTGCCGCAGCGGGCGCGGTGCGGATCTCTGCGCCAGGCTCCAGGGCCTGGTCCTCAACCGGGAAGCCCCATGGAACCGCTTGGCCAAACTCCTACAACCGCCCGATTATGAGGACCCCCGGACTCCGACGTCGGGAGCGTACCTCCCTTACGAGAAGCTGCCGGACTACGCGGAGCTCGCAGATGATTGGGTGCGGCTACTGGATCTCAAGATGCCCGGCTACGACGTCCTTCCCCACTTGGCGAACGTCACCGGTTTGCACCTCCTTCTCTACGTCCTCCGCCGGGCATGCGACTGGGCAAAGTCGGGCCGCAAGGGAGTCACATTCGTTCTCGAAATCGTCAATCCGACGCCCACCATGGTCCGGCAGGCCTCGATCGAGCAATACGAGCACAACCTCTACCTGCCGCGAGAGGCGATCGACGGCTATCTAAAAGTCGTGTGGGAGTCCCCTGCGGTCCAAAGCGCTCTTCGCGGGCAAGCGCCGTTCCACGCGACGAAAACGGCCCTCGAGAACGCCCTCAATATCAATTGGGGGAAGATGGGCGAGCAGGCGAGTTCGGAACCCAAGAAGCTCTTCGAGGAAGTCGTGCGGTTCGCGCAGAAGCGGCACCGCCAACACTTCGCCAATATTCACCGCGAATACGGGCGCGAGATCGGCCTCATCTCCAGGCGAGGCGCCAGACGGCCGCGCTACGCTCCCTCGGACGCGTTCCTCCGCAGCTTGGTGTTTGCCAACGTCGCGGGCCACATGGAACTCAACGAGTTCCTTGAAAGGCTCTACCTGCGCTACGGATTCGTGGTCGGCGACGCGCAGGCCAAGGAAGCACTCCGCGCCTCGGGAGCGGATCGAAAGGCATTTCGGCAGAACGCGATGCGCCTGGAGGCGAGACTGCGAGCCCTCGGGCTAATCCGCCGGCTATCGGACGACTGCGCCTACGTGCTCAATTCCTACTCCCCGGATCGCGGTGCCGAGCGATGAACACGATCGACCTAGTCGGCATGGTCGGGGCCGCGTACTTGGAAAAGCGGTTTGCCGCCCACGGCACAAGCGGCGTCGCGCGCTTCGTGCTCGATCAACTGAGCGAAGAAGAGTGCGTCGGTATCGTCAACGCGGTGCGGAAGAGCCGGGCCCTGGCTGACAAGTTTCTCATCAAGCTACCTCGCGCCACGTTCGGGAAGCACGGGTTGCCCGACGATCTACTGACGGACGAGCGCTCCACTTTTTTCCGAAACTGCAATGTAAAGCAGCCGGCACTACTGCTCGCGTTCGTCGGCGACGACGAGGGGCCGTCCCTGCGTGAACTGACCCCGATTAGCGCAGAGGACCTGCGGCAGGAGGCCGACCTCTGGGTGACGGCTTCCAGCGATGGCCTGAATCTCACGGAGACGCAGTGCGAGTGCTGGAGGCAGGCCCTTCGCGGCCTAAACCAATCGCAGTCTTGGTCGCTGGAGGCCCTCGCCGAATACGTGCTGGCCGTGCGCGAAGGAGTGGACACGCAGGGGCTGGCCATCGTGCACGCGCTCGGTTCGGCGCTCCCCAAACTGCGGATCCCGAGGGACTCAGCGTACTTCAACGACATCCCCGAGAAGACGCGAACGCACGCCCATCGATGGAAGCACTCGTTTCAGAAGGCTCTTCAAGATCGAGCGTGCTACCTCAAGAAGCGCGCCCCCGGCGGTCAGATCATTCCGAACGAGAAGCTCGAGGAGAATTGGAAGATCGTCCAGGACGACGTCAAGGCGGTCCACCACCCCGCCGTCGAGGCGTTCCTCCGGGAGGATCCGGGCTGGACTGAAGCCTCATCGGTGCTCGCGGAGTGCGAGTACGAGGACATCAAGCCGCTGTTCGACGGGCTCAAACGCAAGGAGAGGCCTGCGCTCGGGCAGATGACGCTCGACTACTACGACATGAACGAGCCTGGCATTCTAAAGGACGACGAGAAGGACCTCCTTCGACGCCTGGACGATCGTCGGTCGACGGAGGCGAACGACGAGGAGAAAGACTTTTACGATCGGCACCGTTTGGAGCTGAAGGCGAAGCGACCGCTCAAGTCCTTGTGGGAAAACTACGTCTTCGGCGACCCTCTCGAGTGCACGGATTTCTTCGCCGGACTTCTGCGCACTCTGGAGCGCCTCTTCGAGCAGGCGGGCCCAACAGCGAAGGAACGACGGCTCGAAATCGAGGCCTACCACTCGAAGCGCGATGTCCTTGATCTTAACCAGGACGCGGCGATGTACTTCGCCACGCGCTACGCGGGCATTGAGCAGCTCTTGGGGAAGAAGGCGTCGTGGAAATTGGGTAGCCTGATGGACTTTCCGGACCTCGCCAAGAAACACCCGCAGGACCTCAAGGACTCCGTCGCGCGCGACGCACTGCAGATCAAGTTCAACATCAGCCTCGTGTGCAAGACGGCTCAGGGAGAGGAAGATCATCACCAGCCCCTCATCTGGCGGTTCGACCCCAAGACCATCCTCACAGAGTTCCGCGGCGACTTGGATCGCCTGGCGGCGCACCCGCTGCTCCTCTCCCGCGCCAGCCGCGAGAAGGTGAACCAAAAAGGGCGCCTGCAGTATCTCGACCTTGCCGACAAGACCACGTTTATGGCCGTCTACGAGAAAGATCGTGGCTCGTTCGTGGGAGTCTACGATCCCGAGAAAGACCTAGCCGAGACATGGCCGGCGGCACTTGACCGCGCCCGCACGGAGGGCCGGATCACCGAGGCAAGCTCCAAGGCCATCGGGGCCGCGTGGGGGCGGTTCGCAGACGCCTACGGCGCGGCGCTCCGGGGCTTCCTTTCCCCGAAGCAGGGGATTGTGTGCCCGGAACTTTTGAGGCAGGCAGAGGCTTATGAGGCGCTCCTGCGCGAACTCCTCCTTCACGGTCAGGGGGACCGCAACCGGCAGGACCTCCTCGAGCCGCTCTTGCGCATCGGCACCGTCTACGTCGACGGCGGCCGCCCCTCTTGCGTCGTCACCCCCTGGCACCCTCTTCGCCTCGCCTCCATCGCCGTGAAGGCGCGGCAGCTGGCGGGCCTCCTCAAGCACCTTCTGTCGGAGCCGGAGATCAGCTTCGGTGACCCGCGCTTCTTTTTCTCGAATCTGGCCAGGGACGTGGGTCACCCGTATCACCCGGAGGTGGCGGCAGGGTTCGCAGGGAAGGCACCCCTCCTGTTGGCCGTGAGCGACACACTCGCGGACTACTCCCTCCTCGAATCCCCGGTGAGGGGCAAAGACGCGTACGACGAGGCGAACGAGAATCCAAAGGACGCGGCGGACCGCATCGTCGGTCTCGTGAAGCGCTACATCGAACTCCAGCCTCACGAGCGGGCCAACCTCTCGCTCGCGCTCTACAACTGCGACTCCGCCCGGCTTCCGCAGGCGACCGTCGAAGCGATCGGTGCGCTCTTCGAGGACGAGGAAAACGTTCGCTGCGAGACCCACCTCCGTCACAGCGATGCGTCCAAGCTCAGGGAGCTCTACCAGAAGATCGTCGAGGCCGGGGACCACAACGCGGATTCTTTCGCGGTGAGCGAGTCGACGAGGGATTTCATCTCCGGCCTTCGCATCAACATCATGGCCGACGAAGTGAGTGAACCGACGCCGCTCGAAGGGCCGAGGACCGACATCGTCTTCCTACAAGACGTCGTCTCGCGACACGCAGACCTACGCTGGGAGCGCGAACCGGGCGACCCCGTGCCCCTCGAAGGACACTTCCCCCCGCGCTGGTCCCGCCGCCGACCCGCAGCCAAGGACGACATGCGCTCGGTGGTCTACCTGACGTGCCCGGTCCAGCCGGCTCACGGATGGGCGTACATTGCCGCAGTGCGCTCGCTGGTCCTTGGTGAGCATGCGGACCCCGATGCCGATCGGTTCCTCCCGGCCCGGGTCGTGACCTTTCAAAACAACACCGTCGACCAGGCGTTCAAAGAGGTGCACAAGCTCGGCCACTGGGTGGTCAACTACGACGAGATTCTCGACCGGCGCCAGCTCCGAAACCAGGGCGTCCGAATCATCCGTTTCCAGCAGAGCACAACGCAGGGCCGGAATCTGATCGTCTCCTCGTCGAGCTCGTTGGGACTGCTGAAGGTCTTGCTCGTGCGGAAACTCAAGGACCTCAATCTCGAACTCTCCGAGCAGGATCTTCAGGAGCTGGCGGAGCGCATGTTCGCTGACGCGAACGAGGTGTCGGGCGACATCGTGTTGCGCGCAGCGAAGAAGGGGGTCTTTGCCAGCGAGCTCATCGGCGTAGTACTGAGCCGCTACCTGCTCAAGTCCGAGCTCGGCACGGGCTCCCCCTGCGGCTGGTACTTTCTAGACGACTACGCCGAGTGGCTGGGCCAGCGCGAGGAACAGATCGCCGACATCCTGGCAATCAGCCCGACCAGCGAAGCGGGCGAGACGATTCTCCGGGTACTTGTCTCAGAAGCAAAGTATGTGGAGATCTCGGGGCTCGCCGCGAGCCGGAGGGAATCGGCCAAGCAGTTGCGGGACACGGTCGTCAGGCTGGACGACGCGCTCTTCGGCGACCCTGGACGCTTGGACCGCGACCTGTGGCTTTCGCGGATCGCGGACCTGATCCTTGACGGAATGGAATTCCCGGCGACGGAAGTTGAAAAACTGGCCGCGTGGAGGAGAGCCATCAAGGAGGGGCGGATGAAGGTCCTCCTCAGGGGGTACTCTCACGTGTTCGTTCCGTCCGCGGGCGACCATGCGAGCCCGAGGGAGGTAGTATCAGTCCCGAAGACGACGTCCTGCTTCCAAGAAGTGTTCGGACGCGACGAAGTGCGCGAGCTGGTCCTCGCCTACTGGAACGGAAACCCCGATCCGACCGGAATCCGGGCGCGGCTGGGAGACTTGAAACCCTGGACAGGTGGGACTGCCAAATTGCCTGCTGGCCGGGCCGGGTGGCTGAGCGGTTCCAATGGAGGACGTCCTCCCGCACCCGATGCTCCTGCAGCCAAACCGGCAGTGGAAGTCCCGGCAGCTTCCGAGCCGGATTCGGCGCGGACCGCAACGGGTCAGCCGCCAACCGCCAGCCCGAAGCCCGAAGCGGCTCCGCTAGACGATCGATGGGTGTGGCCTGGCATCGGCCGGATTGTCTCAACCGCAGGTGCATTGCAGGGCGAAACCGACGAAGCTTGGCTGACCCAAATCGCGCGGGACCTGCAGGGGGCGCTGCAATCCTACTCGCTTCAAGCGAAGGTCGTCAGCAAGCGACTCACGCCCAACGCTGCGCTCGTGAAATTGGCCGGCTCGGATCGCCTGCGGATCGAGGACATTGAACGCCGACGCACCGAGTTCCTCACGACTCACCGCCTGAACATCGTCAGCGTGAGCGCCGAGCCCGGGGTCGTGTCCGTGTCAGTCGCCCGGCCCGATCGCCAGGTGGTGCCACTCCTGTCGGCGTGGAAAGTGCGTAGGATCGACCGCGATCAGGGAGGCATCAATAGCTCCCTCGTCGTCGGTGTTCGAGAGGATAGCGGCGAGATTCTCTGCCTTTCCCCCGGCACCCGACACGCGCCGCACACGTTGATCGCAGGGACCACTGGTAGCGGCAAGTCGGTCTTGATGCAAAACTTGATTCTAGATATCGCGGCCACGAACGTGCCGGAGCTTGCCAAGATCCTGCTCATCGACCCGAAGGCCGGTGTTGACTACTTCGCCTTCGAAACCCTGCCGCACCTCTCGCACGGCATCGTTATTGACCGTGAGGCCGCCCTGGCAGCGCTCCAGCAGATCGTCGACGAAATGGACCAGCGTTACCTGCGCTTCAGGCAGAAGAGAGTGTCGAAGTTGTCCGAGTACAACGCGAAGGTTACCCCAGAGGAGCGGATGCCATTGCGGTGGGTGATCCACGACGAGTTCGCGGAGTGGATGATGGTTGAAGAGTATCGCGACCACGTTACCCAGCTCGTCGGCCGACTCGGGGTGAAGGCACGCGCGGCCGGGATCTTCCTCATCTTCGCTGCTCAGCGCCCGGATGCGAATGTCATGCCCATGCAACTCAGGGACAACCTTGGCAATCGACTCATCCTGAGAGTGGAGAGCAAGGGGACCTCCGAAATCGCGCTCGGCACTGGTGGGGCGGAACACCTCCTGGGTAAGGGACATCTCGCGGCACGGCTCGAGGGAGAGCCCGCGATCGTCTATGCGCAGGTTCCATATCTAGCGCCTGCATTGCTGCAACAGGTCGTCGATACGATAAGGGCGTGACACACGATGCCGAACGATCTCGTAGTTCAGGAAGGGCAGGGCGGCAAGCTATTTCTCAAGCGATTCATCTTATGGCCGAAACAGTGGACGAAATACCCGGCGCGAGTCCCACTTATCTGGTCGCACATACGCTATCGGCAGCAGAATTTTCGAAGACTTCCCAACGTCCGCGGAGTTTATGCTTTCGTGGTAAAGCCAGGAATTGCCGCCCTACGTAACTGCAACTATCTGATGTACGTAGGTAAGGCCCTCGATCAGACACTAAGAACGCGGTGCCCCCAATACCTCGCGGAGGAAAAGCTCCTGAAGGGTCGCCCGAGAATTAAGGAGCTGCTAGCAAATTGGCGGACGCATCTCTTCCTCTGCTTCGCATCAGTAGGTGGCCCTAAGACCAATGTTACGAAGGCTGAGAACGATCTATTAGCTGCGTTCTTACCGCCATGCAATACGCGCTTCCCGGGCCGACTATCCGCCATTGCGAATATCATCAACGGTTAGCTGCAAATGCCAAGCTCGCTATTACTTCCTTGCCTCCGCGGCGCCATAGGCGATTGGGTGTACTACGTCTGCATCATGTCCCTCAAGGACATTACCGACCGCATCAAGATCGGGGAAGAGATCTATGGAAAGCGATTGCTCGAGAACATGCTGCAGCGCGTCCTGAGCAAGAGGGCTCCCGAAATTGCCGAGTACCTGCTGACTTCAAAGCAACGCTTCTTCAACGCCCTGGTCGCGGCCGTGTACAAGGGCGAACCGGCCTGGTACGAGATTGACCTCAAGGGGAACGCTCAGTTTTCTTCCGAGACCATTCCACAGAGCGTGCGAGAGAGTGTAGGACTCTTGCACCTAACCGGTGAGGAGAAGGTGTTCGCACTTGACGGCCAGCATCGGCTGAAGGGCATAGCTGAGGCTGTCCAAGCCAAGCCTACCTTAGCGACAGAAGAACTGACGGTCATTTTCGTCGGGCACAAGGAGACCAAGGCTGGAAAGCAAAGATCGCGGCGGCTCTTCTCGACCCTCAATCGCTACGCGAAGCCCGTGACTCTGGGCGAGATCATCATCCTCGATGAGGACGATGCGATGGCGATCACGACGCGCGCACTTGTCCGTGACCACGTTGTCCTATCGGCGAAGGACGTCATCCTAATCGCCAAACAAAAGACCATCCCTCATTCCAATCGGAAGAGTCTCACTACTGTCCAGACGCTGTATGAGGTGCTTCGTATTCTGTTCTTCCCCGACACGCCCGCGGGGCGTAAGGAGGCCAAGAAGGCAAAGAAACGACGCCCCTCCAACCAAAAGCTAGATGAGTACTATTCGACCGCAGTAACCTTCTGGGACAGCGTGATCGCTGCGATCCCTGCGCTTCAGGCCTTGCCCGCCACCGAAACAAATCCGCGGCCCGCGGAAGCGTACAGACACGCCAGAGGTGGACATCTGTTATTCCGACCGGTTGGGCTGCTCGCCCTGGCAAGAGCGGTACGAAGGGCGAGGGACGCGGGCTGGTTGCTATCTCGCATCGTCAATGCGTTAGCGAGGGTGCAGATGGAATTGAGCCAGGCGCCATGGAACGAGCTATTGTGGAATTCTCAATCACACACGATGAT
>Ga0247727_10007632_pt1 | contig 20473 bp, 17 predicted proteins | sample WisWelCaveWW1625_FD_202498 | JGI IMG/M metagenome (GOLD analysis project Ga0247727, IMG submission 202498) | Biofilm microbial communities from Wishing Well Cave, Virginia, United States - WW16-25 | ecosystem: Environmental > Aquatic > Deep subsurface > Groundwater > Cave microbial mat | place... | reverse complement strand
ACGAGGCGGTGGCGCATATCGTCGGCGCGCCGGCATTCCGAGAGCTCGCGACCGCCTACACCGCCGCCTATCCATCGCATGACGCCAATCTCACGCTCGTCGGTCGCTCGTTGCCGGAATTCCTGCCGTGGTATCCGTTGAGCAAGCAGCTGCCGTTCCTGCCGGATCTAGCGCGGTTGGAATGGGCGATCTGCGAATCATTTCACGCGTTCGACCAGCCGCCAATGGATGCGGCGCGGCTGACGGAGCTGCCGTTGGAGGCGTGGGAGTGGGCACGCCTGACGTTTCAGCCATCGGTGCGGTTGGTGGTGTCCGAGTGGCCGATGCTCGATCTCTGGCAGGCGCGCCTCACGCCGAGGGAGGAGGTCAGCGTTGAGCTGGCCGGTCGTGCTCAGCGCGTCCTCGTGTCCCGACGCGGCGTCCAAGTTCGCTGCGAGTCGATCGATGAGCGGCAGCATGCGCTGCTGGAGCGGTTGCTGGACGGGCAGACGATCGGCGATGCGCTCACAGCATGCGCCGCCGCTCCGTCCGACTCTTCGACTTGGGCTTCAGACCCCTTCGATGGGCTCAGGGTTCTTCCTTCATCGGTCGATGGAGTCCCAAGCGGCGCCGAGGGATTGCCCGATGGGAGGGTCGCTCAGGGTTCCGCGCCACCGCTGGGTGAGTGGCTCATGTGTTGGGCACGTGCCGGCTTGATCGTGCGGTGTGACGTGCCCGACGCCTGAGCGCGCAGTCGTGTAGTGGCAGGTCGGTGTATGATGGCGGCGGTCCGGATCACCGGCCCGCCGTTTGCTTTTCCGGCGGCACGCGATTTAGGGAGGATGTTTTAGCGATATTTCAGGGGATATTGCTCGACATGTTTCAACGAGTCGAGTTCCAAGTCGACATCCAGCTTGTCCCAGCGGAGATGGTGGTCACGCAGCAGCTGAACATGGTGGACATCGGTGATGCGCGCATCCTTGAACCAGGGGAACTCTTTGTACGGCAGGAAGTATTCCGTGTCTTTGACCAACAGCCAGATGCCACTCAGCGAGACATTGAGCACTTCAATGTTTGAAGTGCGTGCGCCAGTGTGTGATGATTTCATCTCGTTTCCTCTCGACAATGTGCTGCAGCTCTTGGAGTTGCCGCGCGTTCAGGCCATGGTGCATAGCTAAGGCCACAACAGGTTCCAACCAGAACTTCGCCTCGCCATCGGGACCGGTCACATGCACATGCATCCGCGTCTCTTCCCGAGAGAAGAAAAAGAACCGGTAACGTTTGTAGCGCAGAACGGTTGGACTCACAGCCGAGTAGGAATATCGCATACCGCCCGCGCCCCGTCAACCAAGCCCTTGTGTGATAGGATGCTTTCCATTTGGAGGAGGGCTATGAATAGATCGATGGATTTTGGTTTCTTTGTTGTGGCCTACATTGATCTGCAAGGTCAGACCAATGAGCTAAAGCGGTTTCAATCAGCATTCAGAAGATGGCCTGCGAACGATGCGGAAAAGAGAGAGTTCCTGGAAAGAGCCGAACCCATATGGGGGCGTGTCAGAAGCTTTAGGGATGCCGTGAATGATTTGAGGGAGATCATGTGTAGGCCCATTCCTATACCGGAGTCTATTAAGGTGCAAGCCGGCCAGGAGTATTTGGCTTTATGCGAGAAGTACGCTATCAGGAGTGTGGGGGTGCAGTTCATCGGGGACGCGGCATTGTTGAAGGTTCCGTTGAGAACCGACTATTCGCCATTGCCGAGCATATGGAGTCTGTTAGACCAGTTAGCTATACATGCGCTGTATTCTATTGGATATGGGAGGCCAATAAGAGGGGGAGTGGAAGTTGGAATTTGTTCGGAGATAGAAAGCAACGATTTGTATGGTGCAGCTGTCAGCGAAGCGTACTTCCTTGAGTCTACGGTTGCTGAATATCCTAGGATTGTGATCGGTAATCAGCTTTTAGAGTATCTTGATACCCGCCAGCACTCAGGCGGTTCCCAGGCAGAGCAGGATTTCATTCTCAGCATCGTGCAGAAGATAAGGGAGATGTTAGCTCTCGACACAGATGGTCATCAGATTCTTTCGTATCTTCGTCCAGCAGTGTTGAGTGCATTAGAAGATCCGCAGGGTGTTCGAGAGTGTGTAGCGGCAGCTTCCAGGTTTATTGCGGGCGAGATCGAAAAGTTTGAGAGACTTCGGGACTCTGACTTCAAGAAGTTAGTCGAGAGATATTTGCGTTTGAAGAGGTATTTCCAAGATAGCGGCTGTTGGATTGAAACGTGAGGCGCAATGGGAAAAGGGGAGTAAGGCTCGACCCAGAAGTGCAACGGCATGTTATCCAAGTTCGGGTTTGTGGTCTCGGTATTGCTTGCATCTTGAGTCCTGTACCTGATCTTGAAGTTGCTCGAGTCTCGTGGCTCGAAGCCCGGGGGTTTCGCCGTTACTTGCAGCTTGTAGCTGGGTTTTAGGGTTTGCCGTTGGAGGGGATGGGGCGCGGCGGGGCGGGCTTGCCCCAGAGGAAGCCCTGCCCGTAGCGGACGCCGAGCTGCTGGAGCGCGGCGAGATCGTCATGCGACTCGATGCCCTCGGCGATGACCTGGGCGCCCAGCGCCTCCGCCATACGCAGCAGCCGTTTCACCGAGCGGGCTCTCGACGCGTTCTGCGCGATACCCTGCACGCAGTGGCCATCGAGCTTCACCACGTTCGGCTCCAGGATAATCAGACTCTCCAGGTAGCTGCGTCCGTATCCGACATCATCCAGCGCCACCTGGATGCCGGAGAGTTTCAGCTGCTCGATCGGGGCGATGAGGTATGACGGATCGCCGATGATCTGCCGTTCGCTCAGCTCCACGCAGTACTCGGCGCCATTGCCGCCTTGCGGGATGTCCTCCAGGATCTGCTGAAGCGGGATGTCAACGAGCGTGTTGGGGAAGAGATTCAGGTGTCGTCGGATGCGCCGCGGCACCGTGGCGGCGACGGAGAGACACGCTCTGAAGCAGAGATGATCCACCAGCGTCACGCTCTGATCCTCGAGGCAGAGCCGAAAGAAATCCTCCGGCATCTCGAACCCGTTGACCAGCGACCGGCTCAGGAATTCGTAGCCGACCAGATTCCAGTCCTGCAGATGAAAGATCGGCAGCATGACGGGGCGAAAACGGTCGCCCTGTCGCAACGCGGCAAGCGCATCGGCGTATTCGATCCGTCCGGCTTGCTCATCGGTCGGTTGCAGGCCGCGATCGTGCGCGATGCGGTTCTTGCCGGCTTGCTTGCTGCTGGCGAGCGCCTGCCGGCACTGCGACAGCAGCTCGGTGATCGATGTGGCGCGGGCGATGGTGGTGACGCCGATACTGGCGGTCACGGTGAGCGTGCCGGACGCCACGGCGATGGCGGCATGCCCGACCGCCAGGCGGAGCTTCTGGGCGACGCGATGTCCTTCAGCCGGCTTGGTGTCCGGTAGCAGGATCATAAATTCGTCGCCGCCGATGCGGGCGATGTAGTCGGTGGCGCGCACGGACACTCTGAGCCGCGTCGCGATCTCGCGCAGGATCGCGTCGCCGGTGGCGTGACCGTAGGTATCGTTGAACTGTTTGAAGTCATCCAAGTCGACCAGCATCACCAGCAGCTCTGCGCCGTGACGCTGGGCGCGTTGCATCTCGTTCGACAGAATCTGATCCAGCCCCCGGCGGTTGAGCAGATCGGTCAGTGGATCGACGAGGCAGAGCTGCTCCAGATGGACGGTGGCCTCCCGCATGCGTTGCGCCAACTCTTCGAGCTCCCGCTTCACTTTGTGCCGCTCGATGGCGTGGCGGATGGTGCGCACCAGCAACGGGCGGTCGAGGTCGCCCTTGATCAGGTAGTCTTGAGCGCCTTTGTAGAGTGCCGTTCGCTCGTCGGCGCTGTCTTCATGATCGCTGAGGATGATGATCGGGGTATCCGGCGCGGCACGCTGCACGCGCTCGAGCGCTTCCAGCTGATAGGCGTCGGGGAGCGGCAGGCTCAGGAGAATGGCGTCGACCGCCGAGCGGGCGAGATACTGCAGCGCTTCATTGAGCGAGGGAGCGTGGGCGACCAGGCAGCGGGGCGCCTCACCCCGCGTCAGGATTGAGCGGAGTCGATCGGCGTCCTCGGCCTGACCATCGGCCAGGAGAATCTGTAACTGCTCGAGTTGCGCACTCATCAGTGATAGTGATGCAGGGGAAGCTACCGGAGGGAACCGATAGCAATCGGTCGACTATACAGTGACAAGCAAGACCGATGCCAGCACCGACAGTATACTAATCTTTCATGCTGCGTGCTAGACGGAAAAACCGCAGCCGTGAGACCCGAGCTTCGAGCTGCGAGTAACTTCTCAAGGTCGGACACAAGACTCAAGACACAAGATTCCAGCAAGATCGGTCGCCAGTGTGGTCAGAATGTGCTGGCTCCTATCGACCAACGACTATCGACAAGACACTCGTTGATCGTGTCCCAGCCCTTAAGGTTTTGCAGCTGTCTGCGGTTTGCAGTCTTGCATCTTGTAGTGGGTTTTGAAGTTGCTCGTAGCTTGTGTCCGGTTTTGCACTGACTCGTAGCTCGAAGCTCGTGGCTCGCGTCTCGGAGTTAAAATTTCCACCGGAAGCGGAAGAACGCTTTCTCGTTGCGGGGAGTGACGGGGTCGTCCGACTGCGTGTGCTCGGCGCCGACCGTGACTTTGTCAGTCACCTCATATTCGACGCCGACGGTGTGCTTGGCCGCTTCGGCGGGCGCCCTAGCCGGTGCCACTTGGTAGGAGCCGAAGAGTCGGTCGCCGAAGTACTTGCCGACTTCGACCGACTCGATCGGCGCGGCGCCGGAGCCGGTGGCGGTCTCCGGCGAGAGGCGGACGTTGATCTCGTCGATGCCGAGGCGTTGCTCGGCGATCGCTTCCACGCCTCCGAGGAACAGGAGATCCAGCGCGTGGGATGTCAGATCGCGGGTGGCCAACCGCTGCTCTTCCTCGCCGGTGAGCGCGTCGAGTCGTTTCTCGAAGAGCAGCAGCGCCACGATCTCCTCGCGCGAGAGCTCCGGCTCGGCACTCAGCCGCAGGCGGGAGTCGCGCAGCGTGCCTTGCACGGCGGCGCGGACGTGGTAGCGCTTGACGCGCGTCTCCAGCAGCGCGTCAAGCCGCGGGGCGGCGCCCGTGTCATCGGGGAAGGTGACATAGCCGGTGACGATGGCGAAGCGCCGGTCGCGGACGCTGTAGCTGCCGTCGAGCGTCTGCAGGGTGCCGGTGAGGCGAGCCGGCTCACCGGGCTCTTTGGTCAGCGCGAGGAGGGCGCGCAGACGGGCGCGGAGCTGATCGGTGTGGATGCGGAACCGGTCGCCGTGCAGTTGCAGGCGGATCGCGCCGGGGGAACGGTTAGCCCAGGCGAGCAGGATCGGGTCGCCGGAGCCGAGCGCCGAGCCGAGCGGTAGTGTGCCGATGCCGGACCATGCACCATCATCTGCGGTGATCATGCCTTCCAACACAGGCGCGGCCACGGCGCCGGTCAGTGTGAGTCGCACATCGATCCGCGCCCGAAAGACGTTGCCCCAGGTGATTCGGACGTTCTCGCCGTGCATCCGGAGTTGCATCAGGTGCGGCCGGTACTCCTTGAGCAGCATCTCGCCCTCTATTTGCGCGTCGCCTTCTACTCTGCAGCGGTCGGGCGTAGCGGCGATCGGCATGAGATCGGCGAGCCCCAGGCGTTGCGCAGGGCAGCTGATGGTGGTTAGCGGGCCGGTACCGGAGATGGAGAAAACGAGGGTGCTGCCGCCGATCACGGCTCGGCATTGGGCGGCATCGATGCGGCGGACGCGGCCGCGCAGCAGGTCGAGCGGCGTATAGGTCGCATCCACGAGGTCGGCGAGGATCGCCAGCTCTGGGAGAGAGGCGGCCGCTGGCGCGTTCGTCTGGCGATGGTTGCCGACCGGCTCCAGCTGGACACCATGTAAGTGGAGTTCAGTGAAGAGGTTGCCGGAGATCCCGCGGTAGCTGAGTCGCCACCCGAAACGCCGCTCGACCTGCCCGCTCAGGTAGCTCCCGAGCCATGGGATGACGTAGCGTTCCTTGAGACCCTGCCAGCTGACCAGCAGGACGATCCCGATGCACATCAGGATGATGGTTGTGCCGATGGCGCGAGCAAACAATCGCCGCATGCTACCTCCGGACTTCAGCCACGAGCTCCGAGCCGCGAGATTCGAGCAACGTCAAGATCGGATACAAGTTGCAAGCTGCAAGTGACTGTGAAACCTAAGACTAGAGCCACCAACATGTTGTCGTTGGTCGTTGGGTGCTAGCATCTTGTCAACGTGAACCTGACAGCTTCGTGTTCGAGCGAGCCCTTCGACTTCGCTCAGGGTCAACTCCGCGAGTCGAGAACGCCAGCAGCTTCTCGACTTCGGCCACTACCGTGGCCTCCGCTCGAAGACGAACCCGTCAGAACTATGTGGACGGAGCACTAGCGCGTCCGCGACGCGCGGTCAGTACTATCGACCAGCGACTCGTCTTGCAGCTGAGAGCTTGTCGCTTGGGCCTGCTCTGTGGTAAGTAGACTACCACAGTCGTATCTCCCAGCCAACGGTGTCTGTCGGTTCGGCCGGATGTGTCGCTAGCCGTGTCCTAATGTCGAACCGTGTGAACATGTGTTGATTCAATGCGCGCTTGTTGATCGGATCGGTTTCTCAGCAACGATCCCTCGGTCGAGCGCCGATGGATTTTTCGTGAGTGTGAGGTGGTGATGTTTCAGCTCGGCATGACCATGGTTGTTGATACGCTCTTGATACGCTCGTTGAATTCCTGCCGTCTGTCCGATTGTAACGGGACGAAAGCTCGCATGCGGTTACTATCGTAGTTTGTTCATGATTTTTAAAATTCTAACAGGTGTGTTCGCAAGGATAAACTATTTATTTTATTCACGGATGATCGGTCAGCTATTAGACCAGTTCTTACTGCGAACGCTCGCTCGGTTTGTTGCGTTGCCACTGTACTCCGCCGATCGTTCTGTTAGTCTTCAATCGTGTGTTGTGATTAGTCGACGAGGAGTTCGTCTGGCTGGGCGTTATCTCGTCGCTCGGAATTTTTCTTTCGTCGAGAATGATTAAGACGTTGAAGTATCTTGAGCGCTTGGCACGCGAGTTGCAAATTAGTGTCGTGGAGTAGGAACATCTCTGCCCATCGGGGTGGCTTTATCTCGATCTTTGTTGTCGCGTTATGCGGTGGAGATGGTGGGTTGTCTGGAGTCGTTGTTTTGGAGAATGGGGCTCGTGGTTGTGTGGTTTTGGTCGGCAACAACGGCTCCAGCAAGTAGCACCAGGGTAGTTTGGTAAGAAACCTTAAGGAGGGGACTGTGAGTAAGAGACTTGTGGCATTTTGGCTGGTGTTCTCAGTGATCGCTTGGTCGATCGCTCCCAGCGTGGCCTCTGCTGCTCCTCAGGAGTTGAGCAACGAGGAGATGGAGCAGATCACGGCGGGACAGGTGCAGGAGACGAACTCCCTGCAGATCATCGACAAGGCGCAGAGCGGGATTTGGGGTGTGAACAATGTGAACACGGTTGACAGCGCGAACGCCGTGCAGACCAACGTCATCTTCAGCAAGGATGGTACCGGGACTGCGACAATCGGCGCTTACAACGAGGCGACCGTGCTCAACTCCGAGATCGGTGAGTTCGATCTGGAGGAGTTCTCAAAGCACAAGGTGGAGACGCTGGCTGACCACAAGGACGTGCAGAAGGATGACGCGTCGGCGTCCGATCAGTCCTTCGTCAAGGAGAAGTCCAGCAGCCACAAGACGACGGACACGCTCAAGACCGGCGATCAGTCCGACATCACCAAGGAGCACAGCACCCTGACGGAGAAGGGGCTCAGCAAGAGCGAGAGCGAGAAGTCGAGTTCTTCGTTCAAGGAGGCCGAGGCCGAGGACCATGACGATGCCTCGTCCAAGAACAAGACCTCCCACTCAGCCAGCTCGAGCGAGTCCGCTAGTGCGGAGAGCAAGAGCAAGAAGGGCGCCGAGGCGTCAGAGTCTGGCTCCAGCTCGGAGTCGGGCGCATCCACCAAGGAGTGGGATGCGGCGAACGCCAGCGAGGCGGATTCCGCTCACTCAACGCAGAACGACAACGCGCAGTCGGCGAAGTCGTCTGAGAGCGCCAGCCAGAGCGCCGACGAGTTGCATAAGACGAAGGCGAAGGAGTCAAGCAGCTCGTCCAGCTCGTCCTCGGAGTCGTCCAAGAACGACGATGCGTCGTTGAAGGCCGATGCGCAGCTGCATGAGGCTAGCGAGAGCGCCAAGGGCAGTGAGTCGTCGGCGAGCTCGGAGTCGAGCAAGGCGTCGGCTTCCGATGAGGCGGACAGCAGCAAGCTGAACAAGGCGTCTGCAGAAACCTCGTCCAGCTCTACGCAGGACAAGGACAACGAGGCGCTCAAGCTTGATGCGCAGTCGCATGAGAACGAGCAGAAGGCCAAGAGCAGCGAGGAGTCGTCCTCATCGGCCAGCAGCAGCGAGAACAACGACAGCAAGGAGTTCAGCAAGTCGAGCACCGACAAGGATGCAGAGGCCGCGAAGTCGTCCAGCTCAAGCTCCGCGAGCTCGGAGTCAGCGACCCAGGACAAGGACAATGCAGTCCTGAAGGTCGATGCACAGTCACACGAGAGCGAGCAGAGCAGCAAGAGCAAGGAGTCCAGCGCTTCGAGCACCGACAAGGATGCAGAGGCCGCCAAGGCGTCAGATTCCAGCTCATCGAGCTCAGAATCAACGTCGCAGGACAAGGACCAGGCTGCACTGAACGTCAAGGCGTCGGATGACGAGAACTTCGAGAAGACCTCGAGCAGCAACGAGGCGTCATCTGCCAAGGCGAACGATCAGTCCGGCAAGACGGTCAACAAAGCTGAGGCAAGCAACGAGTCGTCCAAGGCGTCGGACTCGAGTGCGTCATCGCACGATGCGCAGAACAGTTCCAGCGCCGCGTCGACGGAATCAGACTCCTCGAAGACCGCGTCGCAGGATGCGTCAAAGGACAACAAGCAGTTCGCTGCTGATAATGTCGTAGCGGCTGGTAGCAGCGAGAATCAGTCGACGCAGCAGGAGTCGCAGACGAGCGGCGATGCTGGTACGGCCACTGGCACCACCACGGCAACGACCGTGGATGCATCAGCTGGTGGTGATCCCGCAACCTCAACCTCGAACGACACCGGCGCAACCGGTTCTTCGTCGTCGGTGGGATCGAGCGGCGAGGGTAGCGCGAGCCAAACGTCGAGCAGTTCGGCAGACGCATCCACCGAGCAGTTGGCGATTGGTGGGTTGAGTGGTTCGAAGTCGTCTGAGTCGAGTGGCTCATCGTCTGGCGAGTCACAGTCTGCAGCGGCGTCGGACAGCGCGTCGCAGGCGTCTGAGAACGATGCGGCAAACTCGCAGTCGTCCAGCGAGTCGGCTGCAGCGTCTAACAAGACGGTGGATGTCAACAAGAGCAGCTCAGCATCGAGTGAGTCGCAGAGCAGCGCCGATGAGGCCAAGGCGGTGAAGAAGACCGACAACGAGGCGTTGTCGATCGAGGCGTCCAAGAGCAACGACGACGCTACCAGCAGCAAGGCTGCGGATCAGTCGGCAGCGTCGTCTGAGTCGTCCAAGTCGAACGACGATACGACGCAGGAAGCGTCGAAGTCATCGAAGACGTCCAGTGACACCGATGACAAGACGCTCTTGATTGATGCGTCGCAGTCGAACGATGACGCCACCAGCAGCAAGGCTGCGGATCAGTCGGCATCATCATCGGAGTCGTCCAAGTCGAACGACGACGCGTCGCAGAAGTCGGCCAAGTCGACCGACACGGACAAGTCAGCGAGTGAGTCGTCGAGTGCCGCGAAGTCCTCAAAGACGTCGAGCGATGTCGATGACAAGACGCTCTACGTCGAGGGATCGAAGACCAACGATGATGCCACGGCTAGCCAGAGTGCCAGTGACTCCAGCAAGGCGAAGGAGTCTTCGCACACTGCGAGTTCAACGGCGAGCGAGGCAGCCAAGGCGGCGGATGCTAGCAAGTCGTCCGAGTCAGCCAAAAGTAGCAAGGACGCAACCTTGTTCATTGAAGGCGTGAAGGACTACGATGAGGCAGCCAAGAGCGCTAGTCAGTCGGCCGAGGCAGCCAAGTCGAACAAGACGCACGATGAGACGCACAGTGCCAGCGCTTCGGCAAAGGCGAGTGAGTCGGCTGACTACAACAAGGATGCGACGTCAGACTCAGCCCACGAGGCGAGCACGGCGTCGGACAAGGGTAACTCGTCCGACGAGTCTGCCAAGGCGTCGGACAGCGCAGCGTCTTCGAAGTCGTTCGAGAAGACGAAGACCGAGTCGGAAAGCGCGAAGTCCAGCTCAGAGGAGGACAAGAGCTACGCATCCACCTCATCGAGCAAGGGTTCGTCCAGCTCGTCTGCAGAAGGAGCGGAGTCTGAGGAGTCATCCTCTACTCTGGACAAGACGAAGAAGGAAGAGACGAAGGACACCGAGCACACCGTGACCTTCAAGGGCGAAGAGCATCAGGTTGTGACTGAAGATGCCGAGTCCTCCAAGAAGGACAAGAAGGACACCTCGAGCTCGGAGTCTCACTTGACGGACAAGAGCACCCTGGACACGTTCAAGGAGAAGTTGGTCTCGAAGCTGAAGATCAGCAAGAAGTCCAAGGATGAGATCAACACGTTGCTTATCGGCGGTGAAGCGCAGAGCAACATGAAGATCATCTCGAACGTGAACTCGGTGCACAGCGCCAATGCCGTTCAGACCAACGTTGTGGCCAATGTTGGCATGCAGAATGTCAACGCGACGGCCTCGAATGTCGCAACGGTCCAGAACGGTATCTAATAGGGGGTTGCATGAGGCAGGGCCGGGGTATTCCCGGCCCTGCCTACCCCCAATCTGTGCGTTTTCGGTAGGGTAGTTGAGTTGGGTTTGATAGGACGGACGATGAAGAATCGAAAGCTTCACCATTGGTTGATTGGTATGGCGTCAGGAGTATTCCTGCTCGGTCAGGTGCTGCTGGCGCCATCGTGCTTTGCGCAGATGGTGGAGTTGTTGTCTGACGAGGAACTGGATGGGGTGTCAGCCGGTGGGTTGGAGGTGCTTTTTGATCTCCTGCCAGTTGCGCTCGATGCGGCAGCTTCTTCGGGCGCTGCTGCGCAGCTCGGTCCGGCTGCCCCTCAGGGCGGCACGCCATTCACGATCAGTAATACCGTGCCGTCGGTCGTCAATACCGGCGGTGGGGCGTTTTCCAGCTTGGTGATGAGCAACGCGCAGAACAACCTGAGCGCGTTGGTCAACGCCAATCTCGTCAACAGCAACTTCATGCTGTTCATGAACGTGGTGATCAACGTCAATTCCCATGTCGAGAATCTGAACAATCTGAACCAGTTGCGATATACTTCAAACCGTTTCTCGGTTCAGTAAGACAATCGACCAGGCAAGTAGTAAGGCGTAGCGTTCCGCGTTCGTAGCAGTCTGAGCTAGAGAGAGTATCGTGTGGTACACAGGGAACGGCGTGTGCTCTGCTGTGCGTGAGGGGGTGCACGCCGTTCCGTTTGTTTCTCTAAATCTTAGCGGATGAAATCATGCATGCGCGTGCTTATTCCGACACTTACATGACGAACCATCGTTCCCTCGCGTTGTTTGCTCGAGCGCGTTCCGGCGTATTCGTACCATTTCTTGGAGCGATGGTTCTTTCTTCTTTGTGCCGTCCTGATGCCCTTCATGCGAACTCGATCGCGGTGGATCTGACGCGGTTCAATGCGCCAGTGAGGAGCTTCCGGGAGATGCGGGATGAGCATGTCGTCAAGCAGGCGATCGACTACAGCTGCGGTCCGGCGTGCATGGCGACGCTCATGACGTGGTATCTGAACCATCCGGTTGAGGAAGCGGAGATCATCCAGTTTCTGGTCGATAATTTGACGGAAGAGGAGTGGAAGCGGATCGAGGAGCGCCAGGGCTTCTCGCTGCTGGATCTGAAGCGTTTTGCCAAGCATCATGGCTATGTGGTGAATGGCTACCGGCTCGATGTGGAGGGGTTGTTGAGTTTGCGCAAGCCGGTGATCATCCCGATCCGAATCCGCGGCTACGATCACTTCGTGGTGTTCAGGGGCGTTGGCGGGAACCGCGTCTTTCTGGCTGATCCGGCACTGGGGCATCAGCGGATGCTGGTCGTCCAGTTCAAGAAGATGTGGAAGGGCGGTATCGGCCTGGTGATCCAGCGTCCTGAGGACGCGGCTGACGAAGGCGACCAGACGAATTTCCTGGAGGTGGATGAGGAAGAGGTGGTCTTTCCTCAGGATAACCTCAACGCCATGCTCTACCAGCAGTCGGGTGCCTATGCGACCTCTCCTGGAGAGTTCTAGCGCACTAGTTTGCCGGCGCCGGTATTGGTACCAGGCACTTTTGGAGAGGTGCCTGGTACTCTCGGTGTCTTGATGTCGTGTGATCAAATGGCTACCTTGACAGAATGGGCGATTCGCGTTATGAATAGCAGCACTTTCCAACAAGGGTGTAGGCGAATCTCGGAATGAAGCGACTCATCGGACCTATCGTGGTATCGGCGTTGACCTCAGCAGCCGTGACGGCGCTGGGGTGCTTCCTGTTTTTTCAGACGACCCTCCGTCAATCTCAGCATCAGCCGCAGATGGTTCAGGATCAACGGTCGCTGCCTTCGGATGTGCAGGTGGCGAGCGTCGAGCCCGAAGCTTCAGTGGTGGCTCCAGTGGTATCGGACGATCGGGCGACAGCATCGCATGTTATGGCTGCATCAGATGCCGATGCAGCGCAAGCCGACGCGTTGCTGGCGCAGCGGGTGACGTCGCCTCGGATGCGGTTGCCACGTGGCATGCTGGCGCTCAGTGACGCGGTGTTGGGTGCGATCTACGCCGGCGGCCCGGGAGCTGATGGTGAGACGGCATCGACTGGCGCTGCGCCAGCGTCAGAGACGGAGCGCATTCAGCAGGTGAGTCAGGAGCGGCGGACGGCACAGAGCGCGTTGGAGGTAGCGCTGCAGGAGCGCGGCGGGTTGTTGATGCGCAAGGGGAAGTGGCAGGTGGAGCCGAGTTTCTCCTACACGTTCATCGCCAGCTCGACGCTCGATGTCGTTGGTCTGAGCGTGACGGGTGCGCCGGAGCTTATTCTATTGGCGATCACACAGACGGAGAAAATTCGTCGAGATATTCTGTCATCGACGCTGACGATACGACACGGCGTGTTGAATAATCTTCAGGCTGAGGTGCGGATCCCGCACCGGTACCAGCATGAGCGTCGGACATTCACGGGTCAGGCGACCGACCGGAGTCTGACCGCGAGCGGGCTGAGCGATATCGAAGTCGGTCTGTCGCATCAGGTCTTGTCTGAGGGCGCAGGAATGCCTGGTGCGATCGTGAGTGTCGGGGTGAAGACCGATACCGGTGACTTCAGGTCTGGCAACGACGAGATTGCTCTCGGTTCCGGCAGCAACTCGTATCGCGGTGCCATACTGTTTGTGAAGACGGATGATCCGATCGTACTCTTTGGGAAGCTCGGCTACACATACAATGCTGAAGCGGATCACGGCGGTGCGATCGGGACGCTCAAGCCGGGAGACACCGTTGAGGGCGCGATCGGATTGTCGATGGCGATGAGCTACCGGACGGCTGTTTCGTTCTCGGCCTCCGAATCTTACAGTTTCAAGTCACTGCAGAACGACCGCGGTCTGGGCAACTCCCAGCTCAATGTTGCGTCGCTCCGCATGGGGATGACGTACTCACTCTCTGATAAGACCTCGATCGACGTCGGTGTCTCAACCGGTTTGACCGACGATGCACCGGATTTCAGCGTTGACTTCCGCTTCCCGCATACCTTCTGATCAAACATCTGGCTACAAGCCGCAAGCTCCAAGTAAATACTCAAAGCAACAGTTTCCGGGACTTGCTCTCAGGATGAACATCTCAGTTTTTGGCCAGAATAGATGTCATTGTTCTGGGAGCAGCAAGGCCGGTATGGTTCGTCGATGTTCCTTGTAGCTTGAAACTTGTAGCTTGGAGCTTAGGCGATGGGACTCTGCCAGAGGGCGCGACCGATGAAGAATGGCCCCATGCTTTGGATGAACTCGGAGGTCTGCCGTGTCTTGCGCATCGTCTGGACGATGTGGGAGAGTGGGTGGAGCTCTTTGCCGATGAGCCCGATGATGAACTCGTTGTCGTTCCGGTCGAGGCCATGGCAGGCGAGTCGGATATCGTGCGCCAGGTCGGCATCGCCGTAGGCGCGTCCGACGGTGCCGTGCTCGCGCAGGATGGCGCCCTGTTCCTGCGGCGGCAGCTTGGCGAAGGCTCCGGTGCGCCGCAGCGGATACCAGATCGCCCACGGCCACGCTGGATTCAGCGCGGTGCGCCGCGGCCGGTGCAGCAGCCAGTCTGTGAGATCCGGTTCGAAACCGCTGGAGTAGGTGCGGCCCAGCATGGTGAGCTTCGGCTTGTGGATGAGCGATCGGAATGGATCATTGCTGAGCAGTTCGCGTGAGGTGGTGACGAATCCTGTCGGGTCTTCATGCATCGTGAGAATGGCAATCCCCTGCGGATCGTTCACGTCTTGGTAGAGTGCGCCCTCGATGCGTCGTTGGCTGATGGCTGCAATCAGCGCGGAGGCATCACGGCATCCGCCGAATGCCTGGAGTTGTATGAACAGCCGACGATTGAGCGTTTGCGGGACGCCGTTCTTGGCGGCGCCGCGCTCCTGCACGTCGATCGACTCCTGTGCGGCGGCTGCAGGATGCTGGGCGGTCGCATGAGCGCCGGCAGGTCTGCCGGACGATGGTGTGGCGTGAGTTGATGGCGTCGCGGCCTGCTCTGTCATGGCGGTTGTTGGTTACTCCGAGGTAACCACGATCACGCCGCAGCCGATGCGACCGCCGGCGTTTCCCGTTGGTTGGCCAAAGTCATCTGGTTTCTCATGCAGGATGATGGAGCGGCCTGCGACGTTGTACTTGCCGCCAGTAACCATTAAGCCGTGGACCATGGCTTCGAGGGTGCCGGTGCCATCCGCAGCGATCTCGATGTTGCCGAGGTCTCCTGCGTGGGCGTTGGTGAAGCCGTCCTTCGGCAGATAGCCGTGCTGCACACCATCGGGGTTGTAGTGGCTACCGGCGCCGTTGCCGGCGTCATGACACGCGCCGAACTGATGGATATGGATGCCGTGCGTTCCCGGGGTGACGTTTGCCACCTGCACGGAGACTTTCAGTCCGTCGGGTGTATCGGTGAGCGTCGCCGTGCCGGAGATGGGTGACTGGTCTGTCGTGCCCTTGATCGTTGCCGTGGCTGTCGCTGCCTCGGCTGGCGTTATCGACCAACCGATGACAAAAGCAAGCACTATACCGAATCCATGATGTGAGAAGCTTTGCATCGCGTTCCTCCTGCTTGGTAGGGCAAGTTAGATGTATGCGTGTGAACTATAATTGCAAACGCATTATAGCATTCAGCCGATGCTATGCCTACGCGGCCGCGCGTGTCTAAGCGCCTCCTAAGCAAAGGCGTGCCTGTGTGCCTGAGCGATTGAGCACCCAAAGCGTGAGAGGTTGCGTATCTGAGTGCAGCTCGGTCGGCGTTGTCGGTATGGTCTGTGAACTTTGGCATATGAACACCAAGCGCGCGGGCACGGGTTTCCGCAGTGACGTGAAGTTTGTTGTCCGATCTTTGCAATTAATCGAGTCTCGTGGCTCACGTCTCGAGTCGCAGGTTTCGCAGTTACTGGGAGCTTGTATCCGCTTTTGAAGTTACTCGAGTCTCGAAGCTCGCGGCTCGGATCTTGGTTGACGGGAAGGGCTTGGCGCTCCCGGTGGAAGCCGTTATACTGTGGGCGCGCTTTGGGGAAGAGCGCACAATAGCGTATCATCGTTGGTCTATCATGAACCATTGGGAGGCAGCATGGCGTCCAAGAAGGGTGGCAAGGAAGCAGTCATCGTGGCAAGCAAGGTGCGGGCCTACATCAAGTCCAAGAAATGTCTGACCTCGGGCGAATCGTTGGAGGCGCTCAACTGCGCTGTCTACTGCTTGCTGGATGAGGCGATCGAGCGGGCGAAGGCAAACAAGCGATCGACCGTCAAGGCGCAGGATCTGTAATCCGCGATACGGCGTGTTCCATCGTCGTGGCTGTGATGGTTCTCCATCGGGAGAATCATCCACAGCAGATGGAGCGCGTGGTTGTACATGCCCGCGTGATTGAGCCGACACGATGCCGGTAGGAGCAGCGCCAAGAGTGGTGGTAATCGGGGCCGGTATCTCTGGATTGGCCGCAGCGCACCGCCTCGTTGAGCAGAGCCGTAGCCAGCACCTAGCGGTCGACGTGCTGGTGGTCGAAGCCGGGCATCGCGCTGGCGGATCCGTCACCTCGCGCCGCCAGCAGGGATTTCTCATCGAGGGCGGTCCAGACGCGTTCATCTCCGAGAAGCCGTGGGCGCTCGATCTGTGCCGTCGGCTAGGACTTGTGCGGCATCTCACAGCGACTAACCCCGAGCATCGTCGCAGCTTCATCGTTCGCCAGGGTCGTTTGCTGCCCGTACCCGAAGGGTTTTATCTGCTGGCGCCTGCCCGGTTGTGGCCGTTCCTCACGACTCCGGTCTTTTCTTGGGCCGGAAAGCTTCGGATGATGTGCGAGCTGGCACTGCCATGCGGACCGGCGGTAGCCGACGAAAGTCTAGCGGCGTTTGTGCTGCGTCGCTTCGGACGCGAGGCGCTGGATCGCATGGCGCAGCCGATGGTGAGTGGCATCTACGGGGCCGATCCGGAGGTGCTGAGTCTGCGGGCGACCATGCCGCGGTTTCTCGATCTGGAGCGGAGATACCGCAGTGTCACCAGAGGGCTGTGGATTGAAACGCGGCAGCGACGGGCGGCGGCGTCCGATCGTCAAGCCAGCGGTCCGCGCTACAGTCTCTTTGTGACGTTGGATGACGGGCTACAGGTATTAGTGAATGCGTTGGTCGATCGGCTGCCGGGTGGCTCGGTGCGGTACGGCGCTCCGGTTGAATCGGTGCAGCGCGTGAATGATGGATCATCGGCGCGATGGCGTGTTGTGTTGAGGAGTGGCGAGATGATCGATGCCGATGGCGTTTGTGTGGCGCTGCCGTCGTACCGGGCGGCCACGCTGCTACGCGGGCTCGATCCCGAGCTGGCGCAGCAGCTCTCAGCGGTGCGCTACACGTCGGTCGCCGTCGTCAATCTCGCCTATCGCCGTGTTGATATCCGACATCCGCTCAACGGCTTCGGATTCGTTGTGCCGTCGGCGGAGCGGCGGCCGATCCTTGGCTGCACCTTTAGCAGCGTGAAGTTTCCCGGTCGGGCGCCGGAGGGGAGCGTGTTGCTGCGGGCGTTTCTCGGTGGCGAGATGCAGGAGGACATCTACGCGATGGAGGACGCGGCGTTGTTGGATCGGGTGCAGCGGGAGTTGGCGATGCTGCTCGGCATCGGCGCGCCACCGCTCTGGATGACGCTGGATCGTCATCCGGCCGCGATCCCGCAGTTTCGCGTCGGGCATCTGGATCGAGTAGCGGCGATCGAGCAGCAATTATCTTCGTGGCCTGGGTTGGCGCTTGTCGGCAACGGTTATCGCGGGCTTGGGATTCCCGACTGCATTCATGGCGGTGAGCAAGCCGCCGATCGGTTGCTGCAGACGTTATGGGCGGATGAGCACGCTCCATCAGAATTTGGATCTGCGGCTTAGTCGAAGATCGCAAAGTAGGTGCGTCGATCGTTATTCGTGAAGCGCAAGCTTTGGCGGCTCACGAGATACGCTTCACGAACGACGCTTCACGTCTGTTGTAGTCAGCGGAGGTAGTGATGGATCGCGATGAGATGATGTGGTACACGGTAGGGTGGAACGACGTCGACGCATTGGGGCATATGACGTCCTCGCGCTACGCGGGGCTCTACGATGATATTCGATGGCAATGGGTACGGAAGGTGAAGGACGCGGCCCCGGAGCTTGGCGAGTTCATTCCAGTCGTCGTGGAGGCGCACATTCTCTACAAACGAGAGCTCTCCATGGGTACCAAGATTGCCGTCCACACACATCTTGATCGCACGCACGGTAAGGCGCTTATCTTCAAGCAAGAGATCCGGACGGCGGAGGGGATCGTGGCATCGACGGCTGAATATGTCACGTTGCTGCTCGATATCAAAGCGCGCCGCGCGGTCGCGATTCCCGACGCGTTCCGTCGCCTGTTTCCAGACGTGCCGTCGACGCATGCGACGTCGGCTGCGAAGCCCTGATCGGCTGCTGCATGTTTGCTGATCGCGCCGGATGGGATCTGACGCCGAACGCGCTGGCGCAACGGCTCGCTGCGCTGCGCGCCGCCGGTGCCGACATCATCGATCTCACCGAATCGAATCCGACCCGCTGCAGCTTCAGCTATCCGCCGGAGCTGTTGGCGCCGCTCGCCGATCCCGGCAGTTTCCGCTACGAGCCATCGCCGAAGGGGTTGCTGTCGGCGCGCGAGAGTATCTGTCGCTACTACGCCGAGCAGCGCGGCGTTGCAGTTGAGCCGGAGCAGGTGGTGTTGACCGCTAGCAGCAGTGAGGCGTACTCGTGGATCTTCCGGCTGTTGGCGAATCCCGGCGATCGAGTGCTCGCGCCGCAGCCTAGTTACCCGCTCTTTGGCTATCTCGCTGGTTTGAACGATGTTCGACTCGATCCGTATCCGTTGGTATACGGCGACGGCTGGCGAGTCGATCCGGACCGTCTACGCGCCGCCGTACAGCCCGACGCGCGCGCTATCATCGCCGTCAACCCAAACAATCCGACCGGCTCCTTGCTTAGTGCTGAGGATCTTCAGGTTCTACAGGAGCTCGGTCAATCCGGAGGTTCGGCGTTGATCTGCGATGAGGTGTTTGCCGATTACCTCTATCCAGAGAGCGTCGGATGGTTCCGAAACGCAGCCAGCCGAAGCGATATGCTGACGTTCACGCTTGGCGGGATTTCCAAGTCGCTCGGTTTGCCGCAGATGAAACTCGGGTGGATCGTGGTAACTGGTCCGAAGTCGTTGCGTGATGACGCGCTCGCTCGACTTGAAGTGATTGCTGATACTTATCTTTCGGTCAATACGCCGGTGCAGCGGGCGCTACCTCAATGGATGGAGCAACGCCAGACGATCCGTCAGCAGATTCTCCAGCGTGTGCTCGACAATCGCCGCTACCTGATTGAACGTTCAGAAGCGTCCGGTGTCTGTCGCGTACTCCAGGCCGACGGCGGCTGGTACGCCGTCCTCCGCGTGCCCAACGTGTCTGATGAAGAACGCTTCTGCCTCGACCTCCTCGCCCGCGATCACGTTCTCCTCCACCCCGGCTACTTCTTCGATTTCCCCAACACAGGTTACCTCATTCTGAGTTTGCTCCTTCGTTCGGACAAATTCTGCAACGGCGTCAAGTGCTTGTTGCAGCATCTGGTGATTGCGGGTGACAGTGCTTGATGCGGTGCGGATTGAATAGTTCATGTAAATGACGATCCATTTGACATTACAAATGGCACATGGGATAGTTGCTTGAGGGAGGGTATTGATATGATCACGCTGAAGGGGGATACATCGCTCGTCGGTATCTCGGAGTTTCGTACAAAGGCCGAGGAGATCTTCAAGGAGATGCAGCATCGACTCGTGGTTGTTGGCAAGCGGAACCGACCGTTCGCCGTTCTGCTACCGATCGACAAGTATGAGCGGATGGAGCAGATGCTCGAAGCGCTTGAGGATACGGTGCTAGGACATCTGGCGAAGGAACGGTTTGAAGCATCGAAGCATTCTGATTTCGTCAGCGCGGATGCGGTCTTCGGCGCCGGTAAGAAGCGGTCATCTCAGTCGTGACCTGGACGATTCGATATCATCGCCTCATACATGATGATCTTCGATCGGTCAGCGGGGTAGACCAACAACGGATACGGCGAGCTATCGAGAGTCGGCTTGGGGCTGACCCGGAATCCTGCGGAAAGCCGCTGAGTGGTGAACTGCGGGGTTTCTGGCGGTTGCGCGTGGGGGATTGGCGGGTGATCTATCGTATCCATCGTGACGTAGTCGAGGTCTTTGTCGTCAAGATCGGTGCCCGCAAGGATTTCCAGGTGTATCTCGACATGGCCAAGCGTCTCCGTCTGCTGTGATGAAGAGATTGTAGGAGAGGGAAGAATATGCCGATCCCAGATTACCAGAGCTTGATGCGACCGCTTTTGAAGGCTATAGGCGATGGACAAGAGCATGTGTTGAGTGATATTACCAACACGCTGGCAGATCAGTTTCATTTGACGGAAAGCGAGCGGGAAGAGCTATTGCCCAGTGGTTCGCAACCTGTTTTCAAGAATCGCGTTGGGTGGGCACGTACTTATCTGAAGAAGGCAGGGTTATTGGAAGGGTAAAGTCCTATTTCAACCACCTGGAATCCGATGATGCATCAAGAGTCGCATGAGCTGTTGCATCTGCTGATCGACCGACAAGCGCCGATGGTTGTACCGCCAGACGTACTCCGCCAGGTA
>Ga0247727_10007631_pt1 | contig 20473 bp, 22 predicted proteins | sample WisWelCaveWW1625_FD_202498 | JGI IMG/M metagenome (GOLD analysis project Ga0247727, IMG submission 202498) | Biofilm microbial communities from Wishing Well Cave, Virginia, United States - WW16-25 | ecosystem: Environmental > Aquatic > Deep subsurface > Groundwater > Cave microbial mat | place... | reverse complement strand
GGCCTTTGGCTGCCGATTATTATGAAAAAGAGCATCGTGACAAAGTCGTTCGTTCCTTGCAACGCAGAGCCGCTTCTTTGGGCTTCCGTTTAGAGGCCGCCGTTGGTTAGTTTCTTAGTAGGAGGGCGCTTTTCCCGACGAAGCAATCTCCTCGTCGCCGTGGAGCGATCTACTCCATTCCTTCACGCGCTCGAACAAATCTGATAACGGCTTCAAATCGGAAACAGCCACAGCCAGGTTCTTCACCCGCGTCTGTTCATACTGAAAGACGCGCGCGCCCTCGCGGATCGGGCTGGCTTGACGGTTGAACTCCTCGCGCGTCATATAACCCGCCAGCAAAATATCCATGCCATACACCCAGATATTCCCCCATTCCAACGCGCCGATCAAATACGTCTCTTTCAGCGCTGGGCTATGGATTCCGATCCGCGCCTCTGGCTGTGACTTGACGTGGATGTATGCAATCGAAAAGAATCCCTCATTGATCTCGACGCGCGTGCGCGGCGACAACTCCACGACGCACGACCGCATCTCGCGACCTTCATTCTGCCCGCCAACCTCGACAATTTGACTCGCCTCTGATTCCGACTTCAAGACCAGCGCGCCAAGCGGACTCCACTGCGTCGGGCGCGTCCACCACTCAGGCGTGGCGTGGATCAAATACTGCGGCTGGTTCGCGGCATTGACCTTCTTCAAATCCTCCTGCGAGGCGGCGATGAGACCCGATAAAAACGCGAACAAATAAATGTCATTGTCGGAACGCCCATCCGCCGCGTTCTGATCGGACGGCACAAGCGCGGGCGCGCTCAACACAACCTGCGGATTACGCCTCATCTCCGAGATTTGATTCCGATACGAGATCAGAAACGACTTGATGTCGCATCTTCTCCCACCCAACAAAACGTCATATCTATCGGGATCGGTAAACGGCGCCGCGCCTTTCACATCGAAGGGAACGTTTTGCTCCGCCAGATACCGCCGAAACGCCAGTTCCACCGCCACGCCCGCCACGATCCTCCGTAACCGATCATACGGGGACCCACCCATGCGATTATATGTATATGGCAATGAACGGATCGCGTACGCGATCCCGCCCTCGGTCAGGTCGCGGGTATAGGGGAGGCGGATGAAATCGGAGGAGGAAATCATAGCCTCATTATTTGTGAACTTTGTTGTTAGGCATGATTGCGCCTTTAAGAGATTTAGCCCGATTAAGTTCATCTTCGGTTACATTCGCCATCGATAAATTTGCTTTAGTTAAATCGGCATCCAATAATATGGCATCTGCGAGCAATGCCTTATACAAGTCGGCTCTGCTTAAATTTGCTCCACTTAAATTGACTCCGCGTAAATCAGCTTCTCTCAAGTTCGCTTCGCTCAAATCAGTTTCTACTAGCCAAGACTTGCATAACAAAGCATGACTCAAATTTGCTTCTTGCATATTTGTCTTATGAAGATTAGTCTCATAGAGGTCAGCTCCAGTCAGATCAGCCTCACTTATATCTGAGCCTTCCAGAAGAACTTTTGGCATTCCCCTCGTAATTAACTTTGCATCAGACAAAAATTTCAAAATCACCCCTTTACGTTTTCCATCTAAAATCCGAAAAGTTGTAAGTGTTTGTGCTCGTGCCGCAATTCGAACTTCAGATTCGGGATCAGATGTAAGAAGCCCTTTTTCTAATAAAAGTTCCGTCATTCTATCAAGGTATTCTCGTAAAACTTCTTCTTGAAATCGTTCAGCAGCAATTCTTTGTTCTGACTTGCGTTCAGATCGGTTAAATAAGAAAGCACCAATAGCAAGTACAACAGGAATAATCAACAATTCCATCCAATCCCAGAAGGTTTTATTAATAAACCCCAAATTTTTTGCTTTGTCAGTTTCCCATACAATCCAGATTAAGGAAAGCAAGGACAAGATTGTGAACAAAGAGCCTAAGGGATTGCTCCTGAATTGCGTTATCACCCACTTGAGTATCTCTTTTATCTGTTGAGCGAATCGTTGCCACATCCTTCGACCTCTTTCTCTTACTCATTCCTAAACTGCAAACAATAATGATGAAACGTATTGCTCACCCACGCCGATCCCAACCCGAACGGTGAGAGACGCTGGTTATCCTGCAACCAGATTTTTTCATCCTTCAATGTGTACGTCTTCCCAAGTTCGCGCGCAATATCCCATGCCAGCGGATAAATCCTCCCGCCTTTCTTCACATTCTTGACGATGATCGTGAGATACGCCTTCTCGCGTAGCAACGACTTCATTCCTTTATAAATATCAATCAACTCCTCCACAAACTTCTCGTATTCGCCGATATTCCCCATGTCGTTCGGGTCATCCGAATAATGGACATCCAGTTCGTCGGAACCGCGGCGCTTCTTTTGAGTCTCCGCGCCTCTTGCGCGCAACATATCCCAGTAGGGAGGCGACGTGATCACATAATCGGTAATTGGTAATTGGTAAGTGGTCGCGAGACGAGCATCGCCATTGATGACCTTCGACGTTAGACCTTCGACCCTTTCACCCAGAACGTTTCTTTCATCATCAATGATCTGTTTTGCAATCTTCGCGTATTTGGGATTCAACTCGATGCCGTAACTGTTCCGTCTTGCGCGCAATGCGGCGACGAGAGTCGAGCCGGTGCCTGCCATGGGGTCAAGCACAGTCTCGCCTTCCTTCGTAAAGAACTCAATGAACTCCTGCGCCATCGTCTCAGGGAATTTGGCGGGATGCGTCAACACGCCCTTCTTGCGCGGCGGCGGGTTGTGGACAAACCACGACTTCTGAAATTTCAACCATTCTTTTGAAGTGAGATTGTTGAGTTTGTTTTTGTTTGTCATATTAATATTTTATGTCATTGCGAGGCGTTTTTTGCCGAAGCAATCTCCTCCTTTGCGTGAGGATTGCTTCGCCCTATCGGGCTACTAAGGAACAAGGGTTTTTCAGACCCATTTTGCCGCGAATTTCGCGAATGAGCGCGAATTTTTAAAAACCAATTCGCGCGAAGCGATTCGTGGCTGAGGGTTTTGTTTCTTTGGCTTTGAATAGCGCGCTTCTCCGCGCCATGGATTTACTCGCAATGACATCACGGTGAAGGCGTCCTCGTCGGCGGGACATACTCCACATCATACACGCTTAAATCCGAAAATGTAATTGTCACCGGCGTATCGCCCTTCGATTGCGCGAAGACCCCGAACGCGCCGCTGGGGAATGTCTTTTCAACAACGCTGAATTGGAAGCGACCGTTGAGGAAGAGTCGCATCTCGCTTCCCATCGCCCAAATCCCAATTTGAACCTCGCCCGGCGGTCCCAACGGAACGTCCCCGCTGACGAGAGGTTCAAGGAGCGATAGCCTCACGCTGTCCTTGACTCGATCCACGCTGGCGAACCCATTGCACGTCAACGCGAAACGATAAAACGAATTGCCTGTCGAACGGATGACGATTCCATACGTATCGTCCGCGCGGCACAAGCCGATGCGCGCCGTGATCTCGGCGTAGAAGTTGGATAACGTCGCCTCGCGGCGCAGGCTGGCAATCGAGACTCCCGGTTCAACGGCGAGGGTCAGGCGCTTGCCTTTGACGATCGCGCTGGCCTGGCTGGAAGAGACAGTGTCCCAGATCGAATCGTCTGTAAAGTCGTCCTTGAAGATCAGCGATCCGATTCCGGGACTCATCTCCGGCGTGGCGGTGTAAGTGGGAATCGCGTTCAGCGTGGGCGTGGCTGACGGCGGGAACCAGACAATGGTCGAGGTGGGAGGCGGCGTGTCGGAGGGGCGAGGCGGTTCAGTTGGCAGAGTCGAATCCAATGGCGCGCAGGAGGCGAGGAGGAGAAATCCAAAGAAAATAATAAATGGTCTCATGGAATCACGACAAACTTCGCGATGGATTCGTTTCAAGGTGTTGTAAAATAACAAAAATATTGTACCGCTTAACGCGGCATTTCATGGCATACAAGGAGACTCTATGACCGAAAAACTGGCGCTGGTGACGGGCGCGTGCGGCGAGATTGGTCAGGCTCTGATACAGGGACTGACGCGCAAGGGAGGCTATCGTATCGTAACGTCCGATCTCACGGCGTTGCCCGATAGCATCCGGGATATGTCAATGGAGCATGTGCAGGGCGACCTGGTTTATAAGGTCAAGACTTTTTACGATTATGATTTCGACGCGATCTTCCACCTTGCGGCTTCGCTATCCTCGAAGGCGGAGGCGGCGAGCGAGGAGGCGCATCGCATCAACGTGGAGGGGACGATGCAGTTGTTGATGCTGGCGGCGTATCGTTCGGAGAAATATAAAAAGCGGGTGAAGTTTTTATTCCCGAGTTCGATTGCCGCGTATGGCATGGGGAATGTGGATGTCAAGAAATCGGCGGGACGCGTGAAGGAGGACGAATTCAACGCGCCGCACACCATGTATGGATGCAATAAATTGTATTGCGAAAAATTGGGGACGTATTACAGCAAATACTACGGTCAAAAACATCTGGATGAAAATCCGCCTCACATGCTGGACTTTCGCGCGATCCGCTTCCCCGGCTTGATCTCAGCCTTTACATTGCCCAGCGGCGGCACGAGCGATTACGGTCCCGAAATGCTCCATGCCGCGGCGCAGGGAAAACCATACGCGTGTTTTGTGCGCGAGGATTCGAAGATTTCTTTTATGGCGATGCCCGACGCCATCAAATCGCTGTTGATGCTGCTGGACGCGCCGCGCGAGAATTTGAAGCGCCAGGTCTATAACATCGCCGCGTTTGCGATCACAGCGGGCGAGTTCCGCGACCGCGCGCTGAAAGCCTTTCCCGGCGCGCAGATCGCGTTCGCGCCGAATCCGGGAAGGCAGGGCATCGTCAACTCCTGGCCCGAGGATGTGGACGACTCGCTCGCCCGCGCCGACTGGAATTGGAAACCCGATTACGACGCCGATCGCTTCTTCGACGATTATTTTTTACCGGAGATTCGGAAACGATACGGGAAGTAAAACCTGGCTTCTGCGTTAGCCACAGAGTCCACAGAGAGATATGGGGCTTTTCTTTTCTCAGAATCTCAGCGATCTGTGTGGCTTAATTTTCGCCAAATAAACCCTGATATAATCCCGCCGATGAAATTCCGTACCGCGCTTTTTATTGGCTTCTTTGTAATTGCGATATTGGCAATTGGTTTGATTCTGCCAGCCAATTCAACGGTCGCCGCCTCGCCCGCGCAGGGATTCGTCACCGCCACGCCCGGCGCGGATGGTCGCATCCTTTATACCGTACAGGAAGGGGATAATTGTTCCAGCGTCGCGTTCCTGCACAGCGTCACCGTCCAACAGTTGCGCCTGTTCAACACGCGTTTGGATGAAGCCTGCACGCTTATACCGGGGCAACAAATCATCGTTGGTCTTGCCCAGTCCCAAACCGGTCCCACGCCCGGACCTCTTGCCACGCCGACTTTACCCGGAGCCACAGCCACGCCGTTCAGCGGCACGACCGAGGTCTGCGTGTTATTGTTCGAGGACGCGACCGGCGACGCGCTGCGCCAGGAAACCGAACTCGGCATAGACGGCGGCGCGGTCAGCCTCACCAACTTGAACGGTTCCTATTCCCAAACCTTGAACACCACCGCCGAGGTTGATCCCGATACAACGGAGCCAATCCGCGCTTGTTTCAACGACGTACCCGCGGGCGAATACAACATCAGTATGGCTGTGCCGGATGGATACAATGCCACCATGCTGGTCAGTTATAAATTATCGGTCAAAGCCGGGGACCGCGCCTCCGTGGATTTCGGCGCGCAATCCAAAACGGAGACTGCGAGTCAGCCAGCCGATCAGGGAAACAATCGTTCCTTTGGACTGGGTCTTATGGGCGCGCTTTTATTGCTCGGCGGCATTGGGCTTGGCTATTATGCCTATCGTTCCAGCCAGCCGAAGAGCAAACTCAAAGGCAGCCCGCTGGATAAGCGATAGTAAAATCTTCTTTCCTCTTTCTTCTTTCATCGTTTCGAGTTCGCCTCAACGCCAACCTTTATTCTTCATCCTTCACCTTTCATCCTTCATCCTTTATTTACCCCATCGGATGCTTCATCCTCTGCCCGCCAATTAAGTGAACGTGAATATGGAATACTGTCTGCCCGCCGTCAGCGCCGGTGTTCGTGATCATGCGATAACCGGTCTGATCGATCCCCTCGCTCTTTGCCAGTTGACCCGCGACGGTGAAGAGATGTCCCATCAATTGTTCGTCGCCGGTTTCCAGCGCGTTGACTGAGTCAATGTGCCGGTTGGGAACGATCAGGATGTGCGTCGGCGCGGCGGGGTTGATATCGCGAAAGGCGGTCGTTTGATCGTCGCGGTATACAATCGTCCCTTTGATCTCGCCGGAAACAATTTTGCAGAAGATACAGTTGTCGGTCATGGCGTAGCGCTCCTTGAAGCCTGCGGTTTTTCATATTTAACCACAGAATTAGAAATATCTTACATCCACAAATCGTCCAGTGAAATGGCGATATAATGACGCAAGAAGGAAACAATCATGGATCCATTAACTCTTATCGTATTCATCCTTGCCTTTAGCGGCATGGTGGTCATCCACGAGTTCGGCCACTTCATCGTCGCGCGCTGGTGCAGCATCGAAGTCGAGGAATTCGGGATCGGTCTGCCCACGCCCGGCGCGATCACGCTCTTCACCTGGAAGGGCACGCGCTTTACCCTGAACTGGCTGCCGCTCGGCGGGTTTGTGCGCCCCAAAGGCGAGAACGATCCCAACGTGCAAGGCGGACTCGCCGCCGCGAACCCGTGGAAACGTCTCGCGGTTTTGTCGGCTGGTCCAGCCATGAACCTGATCACGGCTGTCGTCATTTTCAGCGTCATCATTTCCATAAGCGGCGGCATCATCACCTACCAGGACGGCGATAATGCGCGGGTGTTGATCACCAACGTCCGGCCCGAAAGCCCGGCGGATCAGGCTGGTCTGCAAGTGGGCGATGTGATGATCAGCGGAGCGGGCAAACCGATCAACGACTCCGAAGATATTCGCGCGGTGGTGGAAGCCAGTGTGGATAAGCCCGCTGCATTTGTCGTTGAACGCGCCGGCGAACAGATCGAGATTCTGATCACGCCGCGCTTCAACCAGGAGGAGGGTCGGCCCTTGATCGGGATTGAGTATTGCAGCGGCTGTGTATTCAAGCCGATTACATCGCTGGGCGAAAACATCCAGACCAGCGCGCGCTTTACCGGCCTTCAAATCTATCAATTGATCACCCTGCCCGTGAAGTTGATCCGCGGCACGATTCCATCCGATCAGGGCCGCGTGATTGGTTTGAAGGGCATTTACGACATCATGAAACAAAGCGTGGCAAACGACGTGGAAGCCAGCCAGGCGCCCGCCGCGGCTTCCTCATCCTCGAGCCCGTACAACAAACCGGTGCAGACACTTTTCCTGATCGCCGCGCTCTCGATCAGTCTCGGCGTCTTCAACCTCTTCCCGTTCCCCGCGCTCGACGGCGGACGCATCATCTTCGTCCTGCCCGAACTTGTGACGCGCCGCCGCGTGCCGCATCAATTCGAAAACCTGGTGCATGGGCTTGGCATGACCATCCTGCTCATCTTCATGATCTACGTCAACGTCATGGACTTCGTCAACCCAATCAACATCCCGTAATGCGGAATTCATTCCGCAACCAAAAGGTAATTACATTTCACGCTGCAAATCCATAACATGAACGCGCAAACCACTTCCTTTCAAACCGTCCTTGACTCGCTCCTTGATTCAAAAAAGGATTTTCCGCGCCGCCGCCTGATCCAGTTTTCGGATATGGGGACTCTCGAACTTAAGATTCTTCAGGATGTCTGGTCCCGCGTCGGACTTAGCCGCAAGTTGTCCCTGCTCGAGGGACTCGAATCTTTGGCTGACGAGGATACCCTCGTCAACTTCGACGACTTCTCGCGCGCGCTCCTGGACGATCCGGATGCGGCGGTGCGCGTCCACGCGTTGAAGTTGCTCAACGAATCGAAAGACGCCAAACTGATTCCGCAACTGTTGGAGATGCTAAAAAAAGATTCAGACTCAAACGTCCGCGCGCAAGCCGCCAATACATTGGGTTATTTTGCGGATTTGGGCGAACTGGAGGAGATTCCAGAGAAAGCCTACAGCGAGGTCAAGGCTGGGTTATTGGAATCAGCCCGCGGCGAGGATGAGACGCGTATCCGTCGTCAGGCATTGGAGGCGTTGGGATTCGCGTCCGATGATAAGGTCGTCAAGTTGATCGAATCGGCGTCGAATAAAAAAGATTCGGACTGGCAGGTCAGCGCGTTGATTGCGATGGGTCGCTCGGTGGATGAACGCTGGGAGGAGGAAATCCTGCGCGGGTTGACGGACGAGGACAACAAAATTCGCACAGCCGCCGCGCAAGCCGCAGGCAACCTGGGGTTGAAATCGGCGCGCGCGGTTTTATTGCGCCTGCTCGAAGAGGAAGACGACGACGATGTTACGAGCGCGGCGATCTGGTCGCTTTCGCAGATCGGCGGCGAGGACGTGAGCACGTATCTGGAAAATTTGCTCGACCAGATCGAAGACGACGACCAGGCGGGCTTTCTCGAAGAGGCGCTCGATAACCTGACCTTCACCGAGGATTTGGATCGCTTTGAGTTGATGTCGTTCGACCCCGATGAAGTGGAAGATTTAGACGACGATGAAGAGGAAGACAAATAATTCAGCCGCAGAGTCCACAAAGATCGTTGAGGAGAGACTTAGAGCTAAAACCACGGAGACGTTATAATCTCCGTGGTTTTTATGTCCATCAACGACCTCCTCTCCGTCTTTGCCAGCAACATCCTGCCGATCATTCTTTTGAGCGGCGCGGGGTTTGCGCTTGCCAAACTTTTGCACGTTGACTCGCGCAGTCTGGGGCGCGTGGTGTTCTATGTACTAAGCCCCACGCTGATCTTCGACCTGCTCGTCAAAAATAACCTGAACCTGAAAGAAGCGGGCGTCGTGATCGCGTTTACGATTTCCATTGTGGCGATCATGGGGTTGACCGCGTTCCTGCTCGGCTTTTTTCTGAAACTCGAACGACACGCGTTGATGGCTGTGTTGATCACAACCATGTTCGCCAATACGGGCAATTACGGCTTGCCGCTGGTCGCGTTTGCCTTCGGCGAGGAGGCGTTGTCATACGCGGGCATTTACTTTGTGACGACGACTTTTTTGTTTTTCTCGGTGGGCGTCTTCCTGGCCTCGTTGGACCACATGAGTATCAAGGACGCCGCGCTGGGCTTGTTCAAGATCCCGACATTGTACGCGGTTTTGCTGGCGGTGTTGATCAATCTGATCGGCGTCGAAGTCCCCGCGCCCCTCATGCGGACGGTGGACCTGGCCGCGGGCGGCACAATCCCGTTGATGCTGGTCCTGCTGGGCGTGGAACTCTCGCGCGTGGAAATTTCAAGCAACCTGCGCGCCTTACAGATGAGCGTCGGGTTGAGGCTGCTGATCGCGCCCGCCCTGGGATTGTCGCTTGCCGCGTTGTTTGACATTACAGGCTTTGCGCGCGAGGCAGTCGTTACGCAGGCTTCGATGCCGAGCATCGTCAGTTCGGCGGTGTTGGCGACGGAATATCAACTCGATTCAAAACTCGTCACGGCGATTATTTTCATCAGCACGGTGTTGAGTCCGCTGACGCTGACGCCGTTGCTGGTGTTGTTGGGGGCGCGCGCATGAAAACGTTTTTATTCCCGAATCTTAACCACGGAGACACTGAGTCGCGGAGAAAAAGAAAAAAGAATCTCCCTGTCTTCGCGTCTCCGTGGTTCAAAACGCAATACAAAACCCTGATAGTGTGGCTCTTAATTTTCCCGGTCGCCGCGTCGGTTTTTTGGAACGTGAATCAGGCTCAGGCGCAGGGTGGAATCGAAATCGAGTCGTCGGCAACATACGTGTTTGGTCGGCAGATCGCGTTTACGGCGCAGATCAAATCCCCGGTCCAAATCCAACAGGCGACGATTGTGATCCTCGATGAGTCTCTGGGCGTTTCGCACGTTCGCCCGGTCGCGTTCACCGACGGCAGGTCTGAGTTTGTGTTCGACACGCAGCAAAATATGCTGCGCCCATTTTCATCGGTAAGTTGGTATTATCAATTCACGCTCGCGGACGGTTCAGCCGCGCAGAGCGCGTCGCAATCCATTCGTTACGACGATAATCGTTACGCGTGGCAGACGCTCGACGCGGGCGCGTTGCGCGTACTGTGGGCGCAGGGCGATTCGATCTTTGGCCAGCAGGCGTTGAATGTGGCGTTGACGGGTCTGCAATCCATCAGCGACATTTTGCCCGTTGACCTGGCGCAGCCCGTCAGCATTTACATCTACCCGACTCAAGCCGACATTTCGTTTCTCAGCGGCGAGGCGTGGGAGGCGGGGCGCGCCTATCCCGATCTCGGCGTCGCGCTCGTCGCTGTCGAACCTGATGCGGATCGAAGCCTCAATATGGAACAGCGCATTCCGCACGAACTCATGCACGTGATGTTGTATCGTCGGTTGGGCGCGGGTTATAAAAATCTGCCGGTCTGGTTGAATGAGGGATTCGCGGCGCTTGCGGAAATCAACCCGACCTCCGACTACGAACTCGCGCTGGCTGACGCCGCTAATCGCAACGACTTGATCCCGCTCCTGGATTTATGCGCCTCCTTCCCGTCCGATGCTGCTTCGGCGTTTCTAGCCTATGCCCAGTCCCGATCCTTTACCGCCTACCTGCGCGACACGTACGGCTCGCCGGCCTTGTTGAATCTCGCAAAAATTTATTCCACCGGCATGGACTGTGAGAACGGCATCCAGGGCGCGTTTGGCGCGCCGCTTTCAGAGTTGGACGCGGACTGGCGCGAGAAATCGCTTGGGCAAAATGTTATCGGCGTTGCGCTTCGCAACATGTTCCCGTATCTGGTGTTGTTGCTGTTGGTGATCTTTATCCCGTTTATCCTCGGTTTGAATTCGTCGCGGCAGAAAGCCCAGTGAGTTCAAACTCTAAAGGATTCCTTCATAGTCAATGCAACTTTTCAATGAAGGCGTTTTGCAAATTTTCAATCTGGTTTGCGGGAAAAACCTTTAGGGTTTCTTTGTGAAAGGTAGCGCTGATGGATCAGGAGTTTCCTCCAAGCGTTAGGGCGCATATCTGGGTGAAGGGACGCGTGCAAGGCGTCGGCTTTCGCGCGCATGTGGAATACGAAGCGCAGCAGATCGGCGTCGCTGGCTGGGTGCGAAACGTAGGTTGGGACACAGTTGAAGCAGTCGCGGAGGGCGAGCGCAAGCAAGTGGAACGCTTCATCGAAATGATGAAACAAGGTCCGCGCATGGCGCGGGTGGATGAGTCGAAGGTGGAGTGGGAGGATGTAACGAGGGAGTTTGTCGGGTTTGGGGTAAGGCGGAGTGGGTAACGACGTTCTTTCATTTCCCATCTTTTATCAATTCCGTCAGCCGCGGATGATCGGCGTAAACGCCGCGATATTTTTCAGGCAGCAGCGCCGCGATCTGGCACATGATCTCGTCCGTGTATTTTTGAAGCGCGGCGTCGCGGTCTTTGTCTGGGAGGGGAGGGATGATAAACGGTTTTGCGCCTGAAAGCGTGATGGTTGATTTTCGGAAGCGCTTCACATTCTCAAGAATTGACTTATCTTCCGTTCCAGTGATCGCCACCGGCAGAACCGGGAATCCCGACCGCGCCGCGAGATACGCGACGCCCGGCTTGCCCTCGATCAACGCGCCGGTCGGCGAACGCGTCCCTTCGGGCGCGATGATGAGACATTTACCCTCTTTCATCAGCGCGATCATTTTTCGCAGGGCTTTCAAGTCCGGGTTGTAGCGGTCCACGAATAAAAAGTTCATGTGTTTGCCCAGCCAGCGGATCCAGCCGATCTTTTCCCACTTTTCCGCGACGGGAATGAACAGGTCGGTGCGGTCAATCCCATAGTACACCATGGTAATATCGAGGATGCCGATGTGATTCGCGGCGATGACCATTCCGCCTGCAAGCGGGACGTGCTCCTTCCCGCGCAGTTCAAAACGGGCGATCAAGTTCAAGCCAATGCGAATGAGGAACCGCAGGAGTCGCAACATGGTTGTTGTCATTGCCCGGCGAGCAATTCCTGCAAGCGCGGATGATCGGCGTACACGCCGCGATATTTTTCCGGGAGCATCGCGCCGATGCGGCACATGATCTCGTCCGTCGCCGCGCGCATGGCTTGTTCGCGTCCCCGGCCTTTGGGAATCTCGATCGTGAATGGGTCGCCGCCGCGCACGACGATCTTTAGACGCCGGAATCGTTTCAGGTTTTCCAACACCGCGCGGTCTTCCGTGCCGGTCACCGCGATGGGCAGGACGGGATATCCGCTTTTACCTGCCAGGAACGCGACGCCCAGTTTCGCCTCCTGTAGCGCCTCCGTTTTCGAGCGCGTGCCTTCGGGCGCGATGACCAGCATCCCGCCCTGTTCCATGCGCGCCAGAATCTCGCGCAACGCGGGATAGTCCGCGTCGAAGCGGTTGAGCCAGATGGCGTTGACGGCGCGTCCGATCGCGCCGAAGAACGGGTGATCCCTATATTTCTCCGCGATCGGCATGATGATGTCCTCGCGGTCCATCACGCATAACAACGCGGCGGTGTCGAGCCGGCCCAAATGGTTTGCCGCGGCGATGAAGTTCCCCTCCGGCATTTTTTCCGCGCCGTGAATCTCGAAGTCGGCGATGAGCCGCATGCCGAAACGGACGATGGAGCGCAGGGTCCTGAATTTCATGCCGCCAATTTTACATTAGAACTCCCGCAGAATCTCATAGCCACAGAGATCACAGAGAAAAAGAGTTTTCTCAAAGGTCTCAGCGTTCTCTGCGGCTAAACCAATGGCGCTCATGCAGGAGGTCGAACAAAAAACGGGCGGTCAAGCCGCCCGTCAACAAAGAAAAAAATGACCTGCCGAATAAAAGTTTACCGCCAGAGATAATCGTCGGTCTTGCCTCGGGTGGCGTGCTGGGAGCCGTATTTTTCGAATATGCGTTGGAAGATGACCATGTCGCTGGGCGACATGTTGATGATCTCAAAGCCGACGTTGAAGGATGTCGGGTCAATGTGATCGGGGCGGCACCATTTGGCGCGCGCGATAAAGGTCATGCTGGTTTTGTCCGCGATCTCGCTGTTCAGTTGGATGGCAAGCCGGTAATCCTGTCCTACCGCCACACGCTTGTCGCAATCCAGTTTAAACCCGCCCGTGCTGATATCCGAGAGATAGCCGACAATCTGCTTGGTGCCGTCGTCCGTCACCTGCATGTAATACGTAAATTCCCGCCGGTTAAGTTTTCGTTTGTTACTGGCCATTAGGGATACTCCTTTCATTTGATAGTATAAAAGAGTCCGCGTCAAGATTCAATGGTACTTGGGAAACAGGAATGTGTTTGTAATTTTGTCGCCTCCGTATCTGGCGGCCTATGGCTGGCAAAGCCCGTCATTCCGCCTGTAAAACATGAGTGATGATCGTCGCGCCAGAACCGCCGATGTTTTGCGCCATGCCGGTCCTTGCGCCGTCCACCTGCGTTTCGCCGCACTCGCCGCGCAATTGTTGGACGACCTCTGCGATTTGATACATACCCGTCGCGCCGACGGGATGCCCGCGCGCTTTCAACCCACCGCGCGTGCAGACGGGCACGCGTCCCTTTGGGCTGATCTCGCCATCCAGGCCGAGTCTCACGCCTTTGCCTCTTTCCGCGAACCCGCTCGCCTCCAGCGAAAGCGCCGACATGATCGAAAACGCGTCGTGCAGTTCGAACACGTCAATATCTCCAGGCTGGACTCCCGCCATCTGATATGCGCGCCTGGATGACTCGTACGCGGCGGACAGGAACAACGGATCCTTCCGCGAGTGGACGGCAATCGTATCCGTCGCGGACGCCGAACCTGCCACGCTGATCCTCGGCCTGCCTCGCGCCGACATCACTCTTTCCGCCGGGACGATGATCGCTGCCGCCGCGCCGTCGCCGATGGGGGAGGCGTCCAGCAGGTTGATCGGCGTCGCGACCATGGAAGATTTCTCGAATCGTTCCACCGTGATCTTTTCATGCAGGCGCGCAAACGGGTTGTGCAGGGCGTTGGCATGGGCGTTGATCGAGAACGGCGCGAAGTCCTCGTGTTTCCAGCCGAACTCGTGCATGTACCTCCGCATGACCAGCGCGTTGATCCCCACAAACGAGATACCCTGCTCCACCTCATAATCCGCGTCCGCCGCGGTGGCTAATGCGGATGTGACATCGTGACCCGCCTTGTCGGTCATTTTCTCCACGCCCACTATTAGCGCGGATTCAACATCGCTGGACGCGACAGCCATCAGTCCCGCGCGGAAGGCCGCCGCGCCCGAGGCGCACGCGGCTTCCACTTTCACGGCTTCCTGATCCCAGAGTCCGATCCAGTCTGAAAAATACGTTCCGAGTTGGTTCTGCCCGTCCACCAGCGGCGAGAGCATGTTGCCCACGAACAGCGCGTCGACTTTATTCATGCCCGCGTCCTGCATGGCGGCGAAAGCCGCGTTCCCGCCGATCTCGCGCAGAGAGAGTTCCCAGTGCTCGTCAATTTTGATCTGACCGATTCCAAGAATGGCGACTTTTCTCATAATTTTCTCTAGCCATATTTTAACTGATACAGCCCCCAGGCGCTATCGTCGTTTACTTTGATATCTTCAGCAAATACGTTGTATAACTCCCCGGCTTGGGCGGCATTTCATAGACAAAGATCAACTCGCGCTCATCCACAGCGGACGGCTCCCATTCGGTGAAATCCGCCGAGATGGAAACCAGCCGCGCGCCGTGTCGCATTTGTCGCTCCAGATGCGGCGCAAGTTTGGCGACTTCCCTGGATGTGGCGTACACAAAGACAACGTCCGCGCGGCTCAGATCGGCTTTGAGGTAATTCGCCCATTTGATCTGAATCCTGCTCCCAACTCCGCTCGCCGCGGCGCGCAGATAAATCAACGCGCATTGGACGGGTCCGATCTCGATGCCGACCGCGCGGGCGTTGAATTCACGCGCGGCAATCAATAGTACGCGCCCATCTCCCGCGCCGAGATCGTAGAGGGTTTCATCCGCTTCGAGGTTCGCCAACTGTAACGCTTTGCGAATGCGATTCAAATTCGTCGGCACGGAGGGCGGTCCGTAGAAGGCGGGGACGATCAGCCACAGAAAGGCGAGCAGAAAAATGAACAGCAGGAAAAAGAACAGGGTCAGGATCAGCATATCAGTCGTGGTGACGCGAGACGTACCAGACGGCGGCGAGTCCCAGCAGGTTGAATATGATCGCGGCGCCCGTCACATGGGAAAATCCGAATCCATAAAGGATGGAAGAAAGCCATGCCCCTATAGCGCGCCCGATGGAATGCGCCGCGCCCGCAATGGACAAGGTCGTGGCGCGCGCCGAGGGCATCACCTCGGTCATCAAGGGGATGATGCTGACAATGGTGAATTCAAACGTAAGATAAAAAAGGAACAACCCAATCAGCGCGCCGGTTTGCGAACGACCGATGATCGGCAGTAACAACGCCGCGAGACAGTTGGCGGCGATCCCAACGCCCGCCGCGCGGACTTTGCCCATGCGATCCACGAACAGCGCGACAAGCCCTTCCCCGCCCAGTTCGGAGAGACCAATGAATGCCGTGGCTCCCGCCAGCGCGGCAATTTGCAACTTGAATGAATCTTCAAGCCAGACGGCAAACGACACGTTGACCATTTCATTCGCCGTCATCACGGATAAACCGATGGCAAAAGCGATCAGCGCCACCGGCGATTTGGCGATCTGTTTGACGTTTCCAAAAAGCCCGTCCTCGTGATGCACGGGTTTTGCCGAATCGGTCAGGGTGAACGCGATGATGAAAAAGGCGGCAAGACCGAGCAAGCCGAAGATCGAAAACGGAGTTGACCACGCGTAACCGGAAAGCATCCAACCGACGAGCGGCGCGCCGATCACGAAAGCCAGCGACCAGGCAAACTCGGTGATCGCCAAAGCCGCGCCGCGTTTTTCATAGGCGATATGATCGGCGATGTATGAAGTCAACGACGGGTCGAAGAAGGCTTTGCCTAGCAGGCCGAATATCAGCGCGATGCCCAGCGTGGCGATATTGGGCGCAAACGCGACGAGACCCGTTCCGCCGCAGAACAACCCCAGCCCCAGCAACATGCCGAACTTGCGCCCGCGCGTTTCGATGAAGGGAATCACAAACGGGACAAACGCGCCGACCAGAGCGCGCTGCGCCAGCAGGTTGGATATTGCGGCAGGTTCCACGCCCAGCCCGCGCGCAAAGACCGTGATGAAGGGATAGATCATCCGGTAGGGCGTGTTGAGAATAATGCGGATGAGCGTGTAGGATGCGAGACGAAGATAACCCATCGCGTTTACGATCCCCGCTGTTCGGTTTTTATTGCGAGAAACAGGCGCGTCAGGAAGTAAGCCGCGACCAGCGACAACATGATCCGCATATTGGCGCCGAGCGGTGGTTCTTCGGGTCCGAGCAAAGCCAACGGGGCGATGATAAATAAATTGAAGTTCGTTTTGGGTTTGGACATGGTATGATTTTGGGAATAGCCTGCCACAGAGACCACAGAGAATTTTGAGATTTCCTAAATAGTCTCAGCGCGCTCTGTGGCTGTGACAATTTTCGAGCCTGCTTTTTCTCTGATTTTACACCATGGACTCAACTCTTCGACAAGCTCAGGGCAAGCCTCCTGCCAGCATTGTGTTAACTCAACTTGGGATTCCGCATCGCGTCTTCTTCCACGAAAAACCGGTTGCGTCTTTCGAACAGGCGGCTTCCGACCGGAATCAGCGGCCGGAACAGATCGTGCGAAGCATTTTGTTTCAAGTGCGAGCGGAGGAATTCGTGATGGTGTTGATGGCGGGACGCGCGCAGATTGATTGGAGGAAGTTGCGCGCGCTCGTCAAACGATCAAGGGTGCGGATGGCTACCGACGCTGAAGTGGTGGAAGCGACGGGGTACACGGTCGGGACGGTGAGTCCGTTTGGGTTGAAGAATCGAATCCGGGTTATGATTGACGCGAGCGTGTTGAAGGAGGATGAAATCTCCATCGGGTCGGGAGACCGCAATACGGCGATTATCATGCAGGGCGCGGACCTCCGCCGCGCGCTGGGAGACTCGGAGATCGTCGAGTTGGCGGAAGAGAATCAAGCGTAAGTCGAATTGGGCGTCACTGGAAAATGGGCGCGGGGTTTAAAGGTAAACGGTATTGGAGAAATGTCATGATTCCTTTGCGAGACTTACTGAGAATGGCGAGCCGGACGTTTGCAATCGGCATCGAACAATTGCCCGGCGTATTATGCGACGCGGGAACGGTCGCGTACCTGCTGTTGCGCGTGTCCGATTATCTGGAAGATAACGAGGACATGCCTGCGGAGAAAAAGATTGCCTTGCTGAATCTTTGGGCGGAGATTTTGAGCGGGAACGCGCAGCCCGAGGAGTTGATGGATCAAATCCGGGACGCGGATACGTCGAACCCCGACGCGGTGGCGGCGCAACACGCGGAGGATATTCTGGCGCGGCTCTCGTCGCTTCCAAAAGAGGTAAAGGAGATCATCACGCATCATGTGATCAACAGCACGCTCGGCATGGCGCGTTGGGTGGAGCGCGGTCCGCGCGTCAACGACGAGGCGGATCTGGACGATTACATGTTCGAGGTGGCGGGGCGCGTGGGATATCTGCTCACGCATTTGTTCGCGTGGTATTCCACTTCCATCCGCAGCAAAAAGGACGCGCTCCTGCCGCTCGCGCGTGAGTTTGGGCTGGCTCTGCAAACCGTCAACGTGATCCGCGGCTTACGCAAGGATTACGAACGCGGCTGGGTGTATGTGCCGAAGAAGTTTCTCGCGGCTGTGAACCTGACCGCGCACGAGTTGTTCCAGCCTGAGAACCGCGCCGAGGCGATCAAAGTATTGGATATGCTGGCGGATAAGGCGGAACGTCATTTACACGCCGCGTTGGCGTGCGTCAAGTCTTTGCCGCCGTGGCAGCACCGCATCCGGCTGGCGTGTATCTTCCCGTTGATGTTCGCGATCCGCACGCTGGCGATCAGCCGCCGTAACGCGGATGTGTTCAGTAACGAAGCGAAGATCACGCGCGAGGAAGTGAAGCAAATCGTCAAGGACGCGACGTTGTGGGGCTGGTCGAATATGTGGCTGGATAGTTATTACCAGAAGTTGAGCGCGGTGGGGAGGGAAGTAAGTAGGCAGGTGGACGGGTAGACAGGTAGGCAGGTACACAAGTAGACAGGTAGACAGGTACACAAGTACAGAGTCTACGTGCGTCGCGTGGCACCGGGGCGACATTTCCGTGTCTACTTCTCTCCGTGTTTACTTGTATACGTCTTTTCCCATCCAGTTTATAATCAACGCCATGAAACGGATTGGCTTGTGTTTGATTTTTCTCAGCGCGTTGTTGAGCGTCTTCCAGCCCGCGCGCGCGCAAACGGACGAACCGCTCGCCCTTGTATTGACCGCCGAAGGTCCGATCATGCCGCCGATGTACGAATATATCAAACGCGGCGTCGAGACGGCGGAACAAGAGAACGCGGGACTCCTCGTCCTTCAACTCAACACGCCGGGCGGAAGCATTGACACGCTGTACGACATCGTGGAAACGATGACCAACAGCGGAACGCCGATTGTCGTCTACGTTTCGCCGCGCGACGCGCAGGCGGCCAGCGCGGGGGCGCTGGTGACAATGGCGGGTCATGCTTCGGCGATGGCGCCGCGCACGGTGATCGGCGCGGCAAGCCCGATTGAAGGTTCCGGCGCGGATATCGAATCCACGCTGGAGAAAAAGATCAAGGAGGATCTCAAAGCCAAGGCGCGCGGACTCGTGCAACGACGCGGCGAAAAAGCCGTCGAACTTTCGGACGCGATGATTGACGACGCGAAAGCCGTCACCGCCGACGAAGCGCTCGAAGCCGGGCTGATTGATTTTGCGGCGGACGATTTGGAGGATTTACTGCAAGCGCTCAACGGCTTTGAGGTGGAAGTGAACGGCGAGACGCGCGCGCTGAACACGCACGACATCCGCGCCGAGCCGCTGGCGATGAGTTTCATCGAACAACTTTTGTTGTTCCTTACCAGCCCCAACATCGTCTTCTCGTTATTCTCGCTTGGCGCGATGGCGATCCTGATCGAAATCTCAAGCCCGGGCGGATGGGTTTCCGGGTTTGTCGGGGTGATTTGCGTTACGCTTTCGATCTATGGCATGGGATTATTGTCCCTCAATTGGTTCGGCGCGGTCTTCCTTGTCACCGCGTTCGTGTTGTTCATCCTCGATATCAAAGCGCCGACGCACGGCGCGCTCACGGCGGCGGGCGTGGCGTCGTTCATTGTGGGCGCGCTGGTGTTGTTCAACTCGCCGGGCGTGCCGCAATTCCAGCGCGTATCTGTGCCGCTGGTGATCGGCGTCGGCGTCTCGATTGGCTTGATGTTCCTCGGCGTCCTCATGTTTGCGTTACGCGCGTTGAGGGCGCCGATCAGCATGGGGGTCGAGTCAATGATCGGGAAAACCGGAACAGCCAAAACGTGGGGCGAAGCGGGAGGGCAGGTCCAATTGCAATCCGAGTTGTGGAGCGCGGAGTCGGTCCATGAGTCGGATAAAATCAGTAAGGGCGACAAAGTGGAAGTCGTCGAAGTGCAGGGATTACGATTGAAAGTGAGGAAGAAAAATAATTAGGATGTCGTTGCGAGGGTTGAGACGCGATAGCGTCGAAATCCCGAAGCAACCTCCTCGCCAATTGGGAGATTGCTTCGTGGCGCGAGGCGCCACTCGCAATGACACATCCCGCTTCAAAAGGACCTTATGTCTGCCGCGCCTACGAGAGACCGGATCATCCCCGAAACCGACATACGCCCGTTGCGCCGTCCCGAATGGATCAAGGTGCGCGCGCCCATGGGCGAAAACTACGAACGCGTCTTGAACCTGATGCGCTCGAAATCGTTGCACACCGTTTGCGAAGAAGCGCGCTGCCCCAACCTCGGCGAATGCTGGGGAAGCGGCACCGCGACCTTTTTGATGCTTGGCGATGTGTGCACGCGCACCTGCGGATTCTGCGACATCAAACATGGCAAACCTGCATTGATGGATTGGGGTGAAGCGGAACGCGTCGCGCAAGCCGTGAAAGACATGAACTTGAAACACGCCGTCATCACATCGGTGAACCGTGATGAGAGGCGGGATGGCGGATCGCCAATTTTCGCGATGGTGATACGACGCATCCGCGAAGTATTGCCGGGTTGTTCCATCGAAGTGTTGATCCCCGATTTCAAAGGCTCGCTCGAAGCGTTGAAGATCGTGATGGAAGCGCGACCTGAAATTTTGAATCATAATGTTGAAACTGTGCCGAGATTATTCAAGCAGGTTCAGCCACAGGATAATTACGAATGGGCGGCAGCGACGCTTTCGAACGCCAAAAAACTTGACCCCGATGTGTTGACCAAATC
>Ga0247727_10007630_pt1 | contig 20474 bp, 18 predicted proteins | sample WisWelCaveWW1625_FD_202498 | JGI IMG/M metagenome (GOLD analysis project Ga0247727, IMG submission 202498) | Biofilm microbial communities from Wishing Well Cave, Virginia, United States - WW16-25 | ecosystem: Environmental > Aquatic > Deep subsurface > Groundwater > Cave microbial mat | place... | reverse complement strand
GCGCAACGTGGCGGCCCTCACTTGGTGGAAGGCGCTGATGGACGAACAGGGCGGGCTGCCTCGCGTGAACCGATTTGCGGAGGGATTCGGCCAGAGCCAGAGCCCCAATAACCCGTTCTTCGCCGGCAAGATCGCGATGCTGGTGAGCGGGCAGTGGAACCCGTTCTGGGCGTTCACCTACGCGCCGAAGTTGCACTACGGCGCTGGCGCGGTGCCCGGGCTGACGGCCACTGGTCAGCCGCACGCCTGGCTGGGCGGCAACTTCTTTCTGATACCCACAGGCAGCCGTCACGTCAAGCCGGCGTGGGAGTTCATGGTGTGGATGCAGAGCGACCGCGCGCAGCACCGCTTTGCCGACACCATGCACGGCGTGCCGCACACCTTCACGGCGCTGCGCGACCAAGCCCTGCGCGCGCCGACGGAGTCATGGCGGCCGCCGTTCGGTCGGTTCATGGATATCGCGGGCAGTAGCAACGCCGCGCACTTCCCAGTGCTGCCGATCGCTGGATTCTATGACAAGCAGATGCAGAACGCATTCGAAGCCGTGGGTAACGGCAAGAAGTCGCCGGCCAATGCGCTGCGGGACGTGCAGCAGCGCGTGAGCGCAGAGTATGCAAAATGGCAGCGCTGAGCGTCACAATCGCGCTGGAGTAAACAGATGCCTGGTCGTTGGTGGTCGGTGGTTCCACTGTTGGTGCTGGTCTCGCCGCTCTGCGCGCTGTTCTGTCTGCGAGGTGGAGAGTCGCAGGGCGAGGTGGTGCAGCGCATGGTGCTCTCTGAGGTCAACAACCGCTGCGCCACCTGTCACAGAGCGTTCGTGGACGAGTGGTCCGGCTCACGGCACGCCAAAGCGTTCTCCGGGATGACCTATCAGAAGGCCGCGCGCCTAATGGGCATGCGCGCGACGCAGTGCGATACCTGTCACGCGCCCGGTCTGGTCCAGACTACCGGGGCCGACCAGCTGCCGGGCTTCCGTCAGCTCGCCAATGTGCCCGATCGCGGCGTGATGTGCGTCTGCTGTCACCTCGATGGCGACGGCGCGATGCACGGACCGTATGGCGGCAAGACGGAGTTTCATAAGACCGTCAAGGACGACAGCTTCAAGACCAACGCGCCGTGCGTCGCCTGCCACGGCCAGACTGCCGGCGCGGGGGCCGACTACGATCAGGTGACGCCGTTCAAAACGTACGAGGCCACGGCGAAGGGAACCACCTGCGCGACTTGCCACATGCCGACCGTGGAACGCGAAGCCGCCACCGGATCGCCCAGGCGCAAGTGCGGCGCGCACCGCTGGCCGGGCGCATACAACCAAGCGATGCTGGCGCGCGCGGCGACGGCGAGCTTGAAAGTCGAAGGCACCTCCGCGACGGTGACGGTCAAAAACGGCACCGGCCACATGATGCCGGGCGGCGCGTGGCGACAGTGCGTGTTGCTGATCCTGTCCGACCACCAGATCGTCAAGCGCGAAATCTTCGCGCGGACGCCGGGCGGCTGGTCGGACACGCGGCTCAAGCCGACCGAGCAACGCGTGGTGACGGCCACCGTGGTTGCGGGCGCAAAGGTGAAGGCGCAACTGTGGTGGAAGCCGATGCCGGACACGCCGGAGAATCAGTCCACGTTGATGAGCGAGCTCACCCCCGGCTAATCGGCGGGCGGGCGGGGGTCGCGGTCACGCAGGTCGAGCCAGAACAGCACTGCGCCGATAGCGCCGGCGCTCAGCAGGTAGCGATAGGTAGCCGCGGGGCCGAAGTTGCGCCAGACCACGACCGCAGCGAGCGCCGTCAGCAGCGCGCCGACCACCCGAACCAGCGGGCGCGGGAGCTCCAGCAGGTCGGCGGCCCAGCGGGGCGAACAGAGCAGGACAAAGGCCACCAGGCTCAGCAGGATGACTTCGCGGATCGGCCATACGGCGGAAACTTGGAGGGCAGGCGCGGTCATCGCGCGTCAGTATGACTGCGGACCGAGGGCCGCGAAAACCAAGGAGCCGTCTTAGGTTCAGTCGCACATTTCCAGAGCCAATGGCCGTGGAAGCCGACGAGAGAGTGAGGCGGGCGTTACCGCTAAGGCACTTCGAATTACGCGGTGAGATCCAATGACGGAGACAATTCAATCCGGTGAGGATACCGGGATGGTATTTCCAGTTCGCAGACCTCCGCGATGGTCAGTGCCAGCGTTGTGAAATCGCTTAAGCAGTCAGCCACGGCTTGCATATGACCTCCAATTGCACCGTCGTACGGCTTAAGGAAAAACATCGGCTTGCGCGCGGCTTGCGCGAGCGGCATCAGGCTGCGGTAATGCTTGAGCGTAGCCAGTTCATGATCGTCCGAGCTACCGTCTCCTTCAAGCGGTCGCCCCAGCACAAACCTGGCGTAGGTGGACGGTATTCGCTCTGCCCAGCGCTGATATGCCTTGACCGGTGTGTCGCCACGCATTACGGGCTGCATGACGATGTAACCAACCGGTCGCATCTCGCCGGCCGGCAACGAGAGACCAGAAGGCTTGTCACCCTGCAGTCGCTTTTTCCAGCCCTCACGCCAATTACTGAGCGTCGGTCCAAGGTTGCGCAAGCCCTGCAATGAGAAGAGATCAGCCCCCACTGGAATTACCACGTGATCGGCTGCGACCAGCGCGGCGCGATTGATCGCCCCGAGATTCGGCCCGACATCGAGGAGAACTAAATCAGCTTCGCGCTGCAAGGCTGCGCGCTCCATTACTCGATGAAAGGCGGTCATCACGCGGAAACCGTCGTGGGCAGTTGGCTGGTTGTCGTCCAGGCATGCATTCCAAGCTCCGGCAACGCGATCCTCAAAAGCGCTCAAGCCGAGATCGCCCGCGAGCAAGGCCAGGCGTTCGGTCAGCTCTACGACGCGGGGCACGGCGAGGTCTCCGAGGTGATCAAGCAGAGGTTGGAGTGCGCCCAGTATTGTCGGGCAGGAAGGCGCAGTTGTCGTCCAAAGTTCTTCGAGTTGTTCCTCGGGAAGAAAGGCCGACGTTAGGTTCGACTGCGGGTCTAAGTCAGCAGCAATCACGTTGAGGCCAAATTCCTGATACCTCCACGCGAGATGGTAGACGAGCGAAGTCTTGCCGACACCGCCCTTGTTGTTGAAGAATAGCAACGTCTTCATTACGGTTTCCGCACCGTGACGAGAAAGTGATTGGGCTGGATCGTGAACTCAGCGGGAGGCGAACCGTTCCTGAGTAATTCGCTCTGCGCTAAAGCAATGCCGCGGCCAAAACGATTGACGAAGCCGAGCACTTTGGCGGCTTCGGCAATAATGGGATTGCGATAGGCCGTGAGCTGCGGGAATTGCTCTGGCGTCAGATCGCCATACAAGCCTCCGGGGCTCAACAACTCGAGGCGGTCTGAAAACAGATTGACCATAACTGGAGTTGTGGATTCGTAATTGCGATGAATGATTGCGTTCACAAGCAGTTCGTGGAGGGCTTTCGGAGGGTAGGCATAAACGATTCGCTCGGAGAGGCCATTCACCCGCACCGGATGCGCTCCCGCCAGTTCCAGCGCCAACTGATCCAGGCCGCGCAAGACCGTCAATAAGTCGCCGTCCGAGCGGCGTTCCCACAGAACCTCATCAGCCTGGGTAGGGCCGTCGTAGGAAACGAACTGAACATAGGCGCCAGACATGAAGAGCAGGGGATTCTTGGCGAATAGTACCATCGCCGCATGCGTTGGACACTGATGGCGAGTATCGTAGAACCGTAGGGCAGCTAACTGTTCTTCCATCGAACGATCGTTCGCTTCGATCACTTGAGGCGATACCGCGTTGGGTCGGTACGTGAGCGCAAAGAGGTCAAGGGCCAAGTTGCTCAACCGCGCCTCGCGACAGGGAAGGGCGTCCCATGTGCGCGCTTGGGAGACGCGCTTCTCAATCAGGATGTGTTCTTCCGCTGCGTTCGCAATCCGCCGTGATGGGCCGACGCGAATCCAGACTTGACCTTTGTACCGAATAGGGGGTAGATCCGATGGGAACACCTCGACCACGGCCATCTCGCCGCCTCCGAGCGCGCACTTCTGGACGTTCATCGCGGGAGACGGTTGAATGTTCCCCTCAGAGCGCTTCGCCGCAAGATTCTGCAAGAGTTGATCGTTGATTTCGGCGCCCGAAGCAGTTCCATCAGGCTTCGCCCCCACGAAGAGATAGCCAGGCAACTGATGGTTTGGCATGTCGTTCGCGAAAGCGCAGATCGCCTCGCAGAACTTGTCATTGTCTTTCAGCGACACCGTGCGCTCGGCACGATCCGATTCATCGTCATCAAGGAGTGGTTGAAGTTCGGCGAGATCCATGGCAGTCCGTTAAGCATTGCACAGCAGTCACTTCATCGGCGGGATCTCGGCGTGGCCGGGCGCGGCCTGCTCCAGGTTGGGAGTCACGTCGGCCTTGAGGTTGCCCACCGCCCACGCGAGGCCGCCGAGTAGAATCTGCTGGAAGATCGGGTTGCTCCACACGTCTTCACGGTGGCCCATGCTGGTGTAGAACACGCGGCCGCGTCCGTGGCTGCGCGCCCAGGTGGCGGGGTAGGGCGCGCGCGCGTACTCCGGGCCTTTCATGCCCGCCGTCTCCTGGACCAGCAGCACGTGCAGGTTCTTCTGGAAGTCCTTCAGCGAGTACCACTCTTCATGCAGGTCGAAGTCCTTCACGCCGTTGAAGCCCGGAAACTTCGGGTCGATCACGCGCAGCTTCGACGTCTGCTGCGGGCCGTGCTTGATGAACTCGGCGCCGATCATTTTTACGTAGGGATCGGCGGCTTCGCCATGATTCTGGTACCGATTGGCGCGGTCGGGCCCGTCGTCCGGCTCGGTATGATACGTGTCGGTCGCGTTGTGCGCACCGAGGAAGCCGTGGCCGAGGCGGATCCATTCGAGCAACTCCGTTTTGCCCTGCTTGCTGATCGGCGGGTGCTTGTCGTTGCCGGGCGTGCACAGGTCGCCGGTGGTCTGGAAGAACACAGCGTCGTACTTCGCAAGGTTTCCGGCGGTGATGAGGCCGCCGTCCTTGGTCGTCGTCACCTCGAATCCATGCTTCGCGCCGAGTTCGGCGAGAATCTTCTCGGCATGGCTGGGCTGCCCGTTGGTCTGGGTGATGACGGGGTGCTCGAAGCCCGACGACTTCGTGAAGAACAGAATGCGGCGCTGCTTGTCGGTCTGCGCGAAGCCGAGCGGGAACGACGACATACCGCTGGCGGCAAATCCGGAGACGATAAGTTGACGACGGTTCATGAAGAGACTCCTTTGAATGGCTGGTTGAGTTCGACGCCGCAAATGCGATTTGGGTTTCGCAAACGGCTGAACGGGTCAACTAATTGGGGTTTTCCCCGACCATGAGCTTAGCGGGAAACTGCCGAAATCTCCCAATGCAGCACCGGCTGACATTGGGCAGACTCAAACCATTCGCTGCGAGCTAAGCCCTGAGTCGGGGCCGCAATACTGTCGCTGGAGAAGCTGGATGCCTCGAACCATTCGTGCGCGACGCGCGATTGCCCGGCTGGCCATCCAGCGCGCCCGCACCGACGGCGCACCGTAGACGAGGGCTTGCCTCCAACGACCGGATCGTCGGCACCCAGGGCGACGCCGCGTTTGCCGATTACTTCCTCGTTGCCGGCTACAGCCACCGCTTTGGTCGCTAACCCCAACCGCCTTTGACCCCGCCGCCCTTACGGGTCTTGCGGCCATAGCCCAATTCCGCGCCGCCGGTGAGCAAGTGGTCGACGCCGGTGGTAAACGTTGCTTCCGCAGCGAGGAACAGACACAGCTTGCCGGACTCCTCGATCGTCCCCATGCGCCCGAGCGCTTGCGCGGCGTCGCCTTCGGCTCGGCACGCGGCCGCGTCGGGGGCGGCCTCGATTCCCTCCTGCCAGAGTGGCGTATAGACGTTGCCGGGCGACACGGCGTTGACGCGGACCTCATGCGCGGCCTCGTCTATTGCGAGCGCCTTGGTGAACGCGGTGATCGCGCCCTTGGTCGCGACGTACGTGGTCGCGTAGAGCTGGCCCATGGCGCCCACCAGCGAACTCATGTTGATGATGTTGCCCTGCGACTTCCGCAGGTGCGGCAGCGCGTGCTGGCAGGCGACGAACATGCTTACCAGGTTGAGCTCCAGCAGGTCGCGGAACTCCTGCGCAGTGAACTCGTCGATGGTCTTCTGCGGCGGGTGCCAGCCCGCGTTGTTGATCAGGCAGTCCAGCCGCCCGTAGCGCTCGACCGTGCGGTCGATCACCCGGCGAATGTCGGCCTCCTTCGCCACATCGCAGGGTAGGAACCAGGCCTCGCCCGGGCCGGTCGCATTGACTTCCGCTTCCAGGGTCTTGCCCGTCGCTGCGCCGCGCGCGCAGAAGACCACCTTCGAGCCCGCGGCCACGAACACGCGCACACAGCCCTCGCCGATCCCTTTGCTGCCGCCGGTGACGAAGGTAACTTTGTCGGTGTAGGTCATAAAAGTCTCCGCTTAGTGAATTGCGGTGAGTATGGCGCTGGTCGTTCCCACTCCCCCATGCCAAACTCACCGCATGACCATTCGCCCTGATGACCTCGACCTGCGCCAGCTCGCCATCCTTTGCAAAATTGTCGAGCTGCATAGCTTCACCCGCGCTGCCGAAGCGCTCTTCCTCACCCAGCCGACGCTCAGCGCGCGCATTGCCGACCTCGAGCGCAAAGTCGGCGTGAAACTGCTCGACCGCCGCGTGCGCGACGTGGTCCCGACCCGGGCCGGCGCGCTGCTTTACCAACACGCGGAGGAACTGCTGCGGCTGCGGGCCGCAACGGCGCAGCACCTCAACGAGTTCCTCGGCAGCTTGTGCGGCGATCTGACGCTCGGGGCCAGCACCATCCCCGGCGAGTACCTGCTGCCCGCACGCATTGCCGACTTCCAGCGCCAACATCCCGGCGTGGTCGTGCACATGGTCATCGCCGACAGTGCCGACATCATCGAGCAAGTCAGCGCCGGCCGCGTGGAACTGGGCGTGGTCGGCGCCAGGCCTGCCAATGGCGATTTGCTGGCTACCAAGCTCGAGGAGGACGAGCTCGTGCTGATCGTCCATCGCACCCATCGGTTTGCGAAGCGGCAATCGGTGACCCTGGACGAGATCCTGGCCGAGCCGTTCATCGACCGCGAAGCTGGCAGCGGCACCCGCCGAACGGTGGAGGCGGCCTTGCGCGCCCGCGGGCTGCGCCTCGATCGCGACCTCCATTTCATCATCGAGGCCGGCAGCACCGAGGCGGTCAAGCAGTGCGTCGAGGCCGCCGCCGGGGTGGCGCTGGTCTCCCGTCGCGCGGTCAACTGTGAAATCAAAGTCGGCACACTGCGCGCGCTGCCGGTCCAGGGGCTCCAACTCCGACGCTGTTTCTACCTGGTGCGTGCCCGCGACCGCACGCCCAGCCCGCTCTGCCGGACGTTCATGAAGTTTCTGCGCCCGGGGTAGCTGAGCGCAATCCCGCGCTGCGACTGTTACCGAGCCGCGAACGTTAGAGAGCGGTTTCCACACACCCGGCGATCACAGCGTCAGTCGCCACTGCAACTCCACGCCTTGCTCGGTGAATCCCGCGCGTGCCAGCGCCAGCCGCGCGACGTTATCGGTGGCCGCGCATTCGCCCAGGCAGAGCCGGGCGCCGCGCCCGAATAGCGCCTGCGTTACCTGTGCGACCAACGAGAGCATCGCCTCGACCGGGGCTTCGGCCCGCGCGCACAGTTGCGTCAACCGGCCCAGACTGGTCGGCTGATCGAGCTCCGCCCGGCACAAGCACAGCGGCTCGTCGCCCTGCACGGCCAGCCAGTACGCGCGCACCTGACCATCGCACAGGCCCAGTGCCGCCAGGCGCTTCAACTCGCTCATCCGGGCTTCGCGCACAGTCACTGTGAGGGTCTCCGTGGTCAGGGTCGGCTCGACCGCGTCGTGGCTGAACACGCGCGTGGCCGCTTCGACCGCAAACCCGAACGCTGTGAGCCGATCCGCGTTCAGATCGTCCTCGAAACACCGCACCGTGACGCTGTTCATGCCGACGACTCGCAGCCAATTGAGCGTATGGCGGAGCAGCGAGGTCGCATAGTCCGGCGTCGCGGCGTGGGTGTCCATCGCCAGCGTGCCCAGCGTCGCTGTTGCTGCCGCCGAGTTCAGATGATAGGGCAAGGCGGCGACGAGAAAGCGTCCCTCCAGCGCGACAAAGCCCTCCGCCTCGGTCAGCTCGTCAGCAATCCACGCTTCCCACCAGCGTCCCCCGGCATGCCCGTGCTGTTGGTGCAGGCGATACGCCAGCGCCGATCGGGTCGTCTTCGCATGCAGCGCGGTCACGGCGCGCAGGGCGTCGGCATCGGCCTGCTCGATTCGTCGAATGATCACACTGCATAGTTTGGCACTCGCTGCGAGGGCTGCCGCACTCGCCCGGCGAATCATCAGGGCGAAGGAGACACCATGCCTCGCTTGATTCACTGCTTTCTGCTCGCCTTGCTGTGCGGTATTGCCCCCGCGCAGGCCGCCAATGCCCCCCGGCCCAACTTCATTTTCATCCTGGTGGACGACCTGCGCTGGGATGCCCTCGGCTATGCCGGCCATCCCTTCGCCAAAACGCCCCAGCTCGACCGTCTCGCTCGCGAGGGGGCGGTGTTTCGCAACAACTTCGTCAGCATTCCGCTCTGTTCGCCCAGCCGCGCCTCGTTTTTGACCGGCACATGGTCATTTCCAGACCTACCGAGATCGCTGCCAGACCTACCGAGGTCGCTGCCAGACATTTCAGTATCGCCACGGTCGCGCTGACGGTGAGCACGGTCGCACGGACAGTGACCACGGTCGCGCTGACGGTGACCACGGTTGCGCTGACGGTGTAACTGGTCGCGCCGTCATTGAGTTGGGCGCAGCTTACCCTTACCTTTTCCCTTGCCAGTGGCGGGGCTGGCAGGGTCGGGGACGTTGAGCTTCGGCAGCCAGCGAGTTAGGTCGGCCTTGACTGCGGCGTGTTCGGGTCGCTGGGCGAGGTTGGTCCACTCCAACGGGTCTTTGGTCTCATCGTACAGTTCTTCGTCGCCGTTGGCGTAGCGAATGTAGCGCCACTTGTCAGTGCGGACGGTGTGGTTGTTGAAGCGGTAGGTGGTAATGGCGGGAAGGTCCCAGGGGGCGTCGGGCTTGGCCAGCAGGGGGCGGAGACTTTTGCCTTCGAGGTGCGCAGGGATTGGGAGGCCGCAGAGGTCGGCGAGCGTCGGGTAGAGATGCATGAAGTCCACGGTGCGGTTGCAGACGGTGTTGGGCCTGGTAACCCCCGGCACGACGAACAGGAGCGGGGCGCGGGTGGCCTCTTCCCAGAGCGCGAACTTCCGCCAGTGTTGCTTCTCGCCCAGGGTCCAGCCGTGGTCGGACCAGAGCACGATGATGGTGTTCTCGCGGTGAGCCGAGCGGTCGAGGCCGTCGAGCAGGCGGCCCACCATGGCGTCACAGAACGAAATGGCAGCGAGGTAGGCTTGCACGGCTTCTTTCCAGCGGCCGGAGGCGAGCATGGCGGCGTGATCGCCCTCGGGCCGGGCCATGCGGACGCCGGCCGGGGGCACATCGTCCAGGTCGGTGGGTAGAGTTTTCGGGAGGACGATCGAGTCGAGCGGGTAGAGATCGAAGTATTTGCGGGGCACGTTCCACGGCATGTGCGGCTTCTTGAGTCCGCAGGCGAGGAAGAACGGTTTGTCATGCTTGCGCTGCAACTGTTCGAGGCAATAGGTGACCGCGGCGAAGTCCTGCATGTCCTCGTCCTTGCAGTCGAGCGGCGCGAAGGTGATGCCGCCGACGCCGGTGTCGCCGGTGGGAGCCGGGTCGCCGCGGCCGTCGCGATGGTAGTCATCCCAATCGGTCGGGCGGCGGAATGCTTCGTGATAGATCTTCCCGGCCCCGGCCACGAAGTAGCCGTGGTTGGCAAAGTGCCGGGGCAGCATGACCACGTCGGGCTTGACAATCTGCCGCCAGTCGTTGCCGTTCTCGTAGACCCCGCTGGTCGAGGGCCGCAGCCCGCTCAGCAGCGCCGTGCGCGACGGGTTGCACACCGGCGACGCGCAATAGCTGCGGGTGAAGCGCAGCCCGCGCGCCGCAAGCCGATCGAGCTGCGGCGTTTTCACCTGCGGATGCGTCTTGAGAAAGCCGACCCAGTCGCGGAGGTCGTCGATGGCGATGAACAGCACGTTCGGCTTCGGTTTGGTTTGCGCGTGGGCAGCGGGAACGCACAACAGAGCAAGCAGGACGACGAGCAAGCAACGCATGGGACACCTCGTGATCGGGATGACAACGAATACGCAGTCGAAGGGCGACATCCTCGTCGCCACGGATCGCCGCCCGTTGCAATGACCTCGCTTAAGTTGCATACTGAACGTCCGAAAGAGACGAGGGCATGGCTGAGCACAAGTGCATTCTGGTGGTGGACGACGAGCCGCTCGTCGCCCAGTTGTGTAAACACGTGCTGACGGTTGAAGGGCACGAGGTGCTCATCGCGCGGACCGGGGAGGCGGCGCTCGAACAGCTCGAACAAGTGAATTGCGACCTGGTGTTGGTCGACTTGCGGCTGCCCGGGATCAACGGGTGGGACACCTTTCGCGCCGCGCGCCGCAGCTTTCCCGACCTGAGCGCGATCCTGATGACCGGCTATGGCGGCAAAGAGACCGTGATCGCGGCGCTGAAGGCGGGGTTCAACGACTTCCTCGACAAGCCCTTCACCGCTGACCAGTTGGTGTTGGTGGTGCAACAGGTGATCGAGCGTCGGAGAGAGAAGATCGCCCACGCACAGGCCACGAAGCTGCTCGAACTCGAGCGCGACGCCCTGGCCGGCATCGTGGCAGCGAACTCGTTCGATGACGTGCTGCAAGCCGTGCTGACGGCGGCGCGGGGTATTCCCGAGACCCTCGCCACCGCGCTGCTGTCCGAGTCGGCGGGCGGCTATGATGCCATCGAGCCGCAGTGGAACACCCCGCTCCCAACCGAGCAGATGCCGGCAGTCGGCACGGGCGCACAGACGATCGTCGGCACCGCGCTCTGGCCGTTATGGTCGGAAGCGGGTGTCACCCATGTCGCGATGGAGCGGGCGGTTTGCGGTAACCATTCGTTGGTGCTGTGCCTGGCGGCGGGCAGCGCGCCCGCGCTCAGTAAGGGAACCGTCGCGTTGCTGAAACGGCTCACCCAGGTGCTCGAGAAGGTGGCCCAACGGCTCGGTTAGTCGGGACCCGCCCCGCCCGGTTGCGCCCCCTGGTCGCGCTGCTGACGGTGATAGCTTCACCGTGCGCACTCGCCGCCGCCCCGGTCGAGAAGTTCTACACGCAGGTGCGCGGCGCCCGAGTGGCCGGCGTCATCGTGGACTTACGGGACGCAGGCGTGAAAGTCTCGGTGCAACTGGCACGGGGTTTTCCCGGAGCCGATGAACCCTTTGTCGAACTGGCGCAGCGCGCGCACTGCTCCGCGGCCATCACCGGCACCTTCTTCGGAATCAAGAACCGGCTGCCAGTCGGCGACCTGGTCGTGGATGGTCGCACTCGCTGGATCGGCGCGCGCGGCACCGCGCTGGTGCTGACCTGGAAGAACGAAGTCACCTTCCGTCGGTTGCAACCGGGCCGCACGGAGGACTGGGGCGACGTGGAAACCGTGCTCGCCGCCGGGCCCACGCTGGTCCGCGCCGGCCAGGTGGCGGTCGCTCCCCGGCACGAAGGGTTCAGTGACCCGGGGCTCTTCGGCCTCGCGACCCGCTGCGCCGTCGGACTGCGCGCGAACCAGCGGCTGCTGTTGGTGACGGTGAAGTCGCCGGTCTCGCTTTGGGAGTTGGCGAAGATCATGGGCGAACTGGGCTGCCTCGAGGCCATGAACCTCGACGGCGGCACCTCGTCGGCATTGTGGTTTCGCGGGCGGCCTCTGGTCGAGCCGGGCCGCCGACTCGTCAACCTGCTTACGGTTCACGAAGAGGTGCCGCTGGCGCTGCGCGCGCGCCCCGCCTCTCTGGTGGCGGCGGAGCAGCGGCACGCATTGGCGGAAGCTCGCTTTGCCGAAGGCCTGCGGCTGGAGGCCGGCGGCAATTGGCGCGGCGCGGCCGACGCCCTGGAGGCCGCCGGACGTTTCGAGCCCAGCGCCGAGACCGCGCTGGCGCTGGCGCGCGTGCTGCAGCGGCTTCATGCTCCCGCCGAGACGGCGGACGCCCACGATCGCGCGGGTCAACTGTTGCTGGAGGCGGGACAACTGGACGAGGCGGAAAGGGCATTGCGCCGGGCGCTGGCAATCACTCCGGGACGGTTCGAGACGCGCCGCCGACTGGTGGAGACGCTGCGGCGGCAAGGCCGGCTTCAGGAAGCAGAGGCGGAAGAGCGCCGCGCGCGACTGATGGAATTGGCGCTGGCCTCGCCGCTGGAAGCGGTTTTGGCAACGATGACGTTGGTCGGGAATAGATCGGAGGCAGAGTTCCGTGCGCCTCGACCGGTGGCGGGCGCGGGGACGAGCGTGTCGGGGACAACGCCAGGCTGGAGTCTACAGTTCGTGCTGCCGACCGGGGCCAGGCTGGAGTCGCTGGCGCACCTGCTGCGGATTCGACACGACCTGCCGTATACCATCGCCATTCAAGCCCGACAGCCGGTGGGTTTCATTGCGCTGGCCCAGGCGGATCGCGACTATCACACCGGCGCGTTGCATCACCCGATTCGTGCGTCCAAACGCGCGGTGGGCGGCGAGCCCGCGCTCGTTTCCGAGTGCGAGTCAAGCATCAACGGTAGGAAGGTCGTGAGTCGCTGTGTGGTGCTGCGCCACCGCGGCCTGGTGTATGAGCTGGCGCTGGCGACCGAGCCGGGCGTTGCGTCGCGGGCGCTGCGGGACTTCGACGCGCTCTTGCGCAGCGCGAAGTTCGCGGATTAGCCGACGCGGGCGGCGGCGGCGCGCACGCCTGGGTTGGCGTCGCGAACTAGCGGCGCCAACCTCGTGCGGGCCGCGTCGGACAGCGGCCCCGGCGCCTCGGCCAGCACGGCCAGCGCGTTGGCGGCTTCCGCCCGCAGGATGTCGTTCAGTCCGCGCTTGAACCAGGTTCTCTTCTGGACAATCTGACTGAGGCACTCGACCGTGGCGGGGCAATCGCTCTGGCCCAGTGCCTGAATGGCTTCGCGGCGCAGCAGCACCGATTCGCGGGTTAGTTCCTTCTGCCGGGCCACCGCGCCGAGTGCGGTCCAGCCGCGTTCGTCCCGCAGAGCCACCAGCAACTGAACACAACGTTTGCGCAAGCGCAGGCACTGCATCGGCGTGTGGCGGGTCTCCGCCGCCAGCGCCGTCGCGGGACTGGTCAAGACCCGCTGAATGATCGGCATGACGTCGCCGGCCAGGTCGTCCAGCAGACCGAGCACGGCGTGCAGATCGAGTTCGCCCCGGTCGTGAAACAGCAACTGGATAAAACCGCTGCGCAACGACTCGTCGTCGCCCAGCTCCCGGCTGAACTTGTGGGCCAGCTCTTTGACCCCGATGATCTTCGCCTCCGCGTGCGCACGGACAGTGCCGAGCAGCTCGCGGACAAGTCCAAATTCCCGATCGGTCAGCAGGTTGGCCACGGTGCCACGCGTCGTGTCGAGCAGACTGGCATACTCCCGCGGGTCGGTCTCGAACTCCAGTAACTCGATGAGCGTGACCACGGCTTCGGCCCGGGGCGAGAGCGCGTCGCTCTGGTCCAGCAGATCGCGCAGGTCGGCGTGAATCTGCGCCGCCCGCGAGGCGTCGGGCTTGTGCGTACGCAGCGTCAGCAGCGCGCCCTCCAGGCCCGCATCCCCGCCCATGTGCGCGGTCATCAGTTCGACGAAGATCGGCTCCAGCGTATCGCCGTACAAATGCTCGGCGCCGTGTACCTTGTGCAAGGTGTCCTGGACCAAGGCCGCCAGCGATTCGGCCCGAGCGCCGTCACCGCTCAAGCGCGCGAACATGGTCGAGAGCAGTTGCGGGTCAAGGTCGGGTTCCGCGCAGGCGCTGGCCAGCATGTGCGCGGCCGTACTCGCCTCGAGTTGCCCGCCGACTTCGCTCAGAGCAGAGGCCGTGGCCGGCTCCAGTTCGAGCGTCGCGGCGAGCACGCCAGCCGCCACTCCCTCCCCCAGCAGCGCCAGCGCGCCGGCCAACTTTCCCTTGCACTCGTCCCACAAACCAGGTGAGCGCTCGCGCAAGACCGACGCCAGCCGGGCGATAGTTCGCGCGATGATTGATCGGTCGTCGGCGGTCAAGTCGCCGCGCTGGAACTGTTCGGCCACCAGCGCCACTAACAGTTCCCGCAGCCGCTCGCCCTGGTCCAACGCGTTGAGCAGTTGAACATAATTCTGATCGCTCAGCTCGTCGGACTGACCGTTCAAGTAATCAATCAGGTCGGGCGCAAATCGCTCGGGCGCATTCCGCGCCTCTCCTCCGCTGGTCGGCTCGGCCAGTTCCGCGGCCTCCGGGGACAACTGGCCGGTGAGGCGCAAACGGTCGGCGGTCACCGCGCCCAGTTTGCGCAGACGGTCCTCGGTCGTTGCGCTCGCTTCTGCGGTGGACTGCTCCTCGCTGGTGACTTCGGCATGCTTGATGGCGGTGGCGCGAATCTTCATCACCCGCTTGCGGACCAGTTCACGGGCGCCGCCACCACGCTCGAAGAGTTCGCGCGGGTCGGCGATGAATACTCCGATCAACTCGGACAGTTCGGCGGCGTTCACCCCCTGGAACATTGTCACCGCGCGAATCCCGGAGCGCACCAGTGCCTCCGAGAATTCGGTGACCCCCGGCCGTCGTTCCTCGAGGGCGAGGCCGTCCAGGCTGAGCGCGCGCTCGACCGCGACGCAAGTGAGCGGATTCTTATGTTCGAGCGCGCGAGTCAGCGCGGCCAACGAGTTGCTGAGGGTCTCGCGCACTTGCGGATGATCCGCCGGGTATTGCTGTGCTACCCGCCAGGCCGCGCGCAAGGTGGGCAGCCACTCGGCGAAGGCGGTGACGTGCGTGGGTTCGACTCGCGGCGCGGGGCGCTCAAGGCGTAAGCGGTTGGGAACGGCGTTACTCATGGAATTCGGCCACAGTATGCCCGATTCGCAATGGAGGAGGCTATGCCAGCGGCAAATGCGCACCGATGTCAAAGTCAATCGGCGTGCGCTCGCCACGCGCAAAGCGGTGAGCGCCGGCGCAAGCGATCATGGCGGCGTTATCCGTACACAGCTCGCTCGGCGGCAGGTGCAGCGGCAAGCCGCGTGTGGTGGCGAGCGAGCGCAATCGGGCGCGCAACCGCCGATTTGCGGCCACTCCGCCCGCCAGCGCCAGCGCTGCACAATCCGTGGATTCCACGGCCCGTTGCGTTGTGAGCGCCAACATCTCTACCGCGGCTTCCTGAAACGCCGCGGCCACGTCCTCGATCCGGTCTGGCCCTCCGCCCTCGAAGCCTCGAATGCGCCGGAGCGCCGCGGTCTTCAAACCGGAGAAGCTGAAGTCGAGCGAACCCCGGAGGTCGGCGCGCGGAAACGCAATCGCCTGCGGGTTGCCGTCCTGCGCCGCGCGATCGATAGCAGGTCCCCCGGGAAACCCGAGGTTCAACATGCGGGCCACTTTGTCGAACGATTCGCCAGCGGCGTCGTCGCGGGTACGACCGATGACTTCGTACGTTCCGTGGTCACGCATTAACACCAGCTCGGTGTGTCCGCCGGAGACGATGAGCGTGAGTAAAGGGAATTGAGGATTGAGGATTGAGGATTGAGGATCGCCTCGAGCCTCGAGCCTCAGGAAGTTTGAGTAGAGGTGGCCTTCGAGATGGTTAACGGCGACGAGCGGCAAGCCGCGCGCGAGGGCGAGTCCCTTCGCCCACGCCACGCCGACGAGCAGTGATCCAATCAGGCCCGGTCCGTGAGTGACGGCAATGGCGTCGAGTTGCGCCAGCGCAACTTCCGCCTCGTCGAGCGCTTGCTGCACCACCGGCTCGATGAACTCCAGATGCTTGCGCGAAGCCACCTCCGGCACGACGCCGCCGAAGTGGCGATGCCAGTCGAGCTGTGAGCAGATTACGTTGGAGCGCAGGATAGTCGCGTCCTCCACCACCGCGGCCGCGGTTTCGTCGCAACTCGATTCAATGCCCAGCACCAGCATCAGGCCAGCTCCTCGCCGAGACGATCCAGGCGCGCCTGCTGTTCGACCGACTCGGCGTTCAAGATCCACATGATGACGGCGTCCGTGCCGTCGTCGGCGTAATAACGCGGTCGTCGCGCGACAGCGATGAACCCGAACTTCTCGTACAGCGCCAACGCCGCCGCATTGGTTGCCCGTACCTCCAGAGTGAACTTGCGGGCGCCGTGCGCGCGACCCGTTTCCAACAGATGCAGCAGACACCGAGCTCCAAGCCGTTCACGTCGGCGGGAAGGAGGCACGGCCAGATTGACGACATGGCATTCGTCGTCGACGAACTCACCGACGCCGTAGCCCAGCACTTCGGTCCGGCTGGCGGCGACGAACGCGTAGGTCTGCGGATTGGCGAGTGCTTGCAGAAACAGGCCGCAAGTCCAGGGCCGGGGAAAACTGGCCTGCTCGATCGCGAGGACCGCCTCGAGATCGGATTCGGTCATCGGGCGGAACTCCAGAGCGATCATGAGGTCACGACCACACCGAACTTGAGCTCCGCCGAGCTGGGCGTGGCGTAGATCGGCGCGAGGTCGTGGCACCGGTCGGGATTCGCCAGCGCCCAGCGGGCCGAGAATTCCGCGGTCGCGGCCTGATGCACGATCCGAAGCCACTCGGATTGCGGCAGCGAGTCCGCGAGCGTCTCTCCGCACACGAGCGTTGGCGAGGTGGCGGTGCGCAGCCACTCGTGGAATTGATCGAGGGGCACGGGATGCTCCGGCGCGACTTTGGTGAGGCGGTCGGTGCGCGCGAACTCCGCGACGATGACCTCCCCGGTGCGTCCAGGCGAAATGTAGAACGCGCGCAGCTCGTCGACCCGAAGCAGCGCTGCGACTGTGGCCTCCGCCGACGGGACGCCGCGACACTCGAAGCCGTTGGCCCAGGCAAAAGCCCGCGCGAAACCCAAGCCGATTCGCAAGCCGGTCCAGGATCCGGGACCACGACCGACCGCTACCAGCTCGACTTCGTCCGGCCGCCACCCGGCGTCGACGAGCGTCTGCGCGGTCCATTCGGCAATGCGTTGCGCGAGTTGCCGCCGCTCCGGGAAGGTGCGTTGCAGCAGGCGCTCACCCTCGGCCACCGCGATGGTCGTCACGTTGGTGGAGGTCTCAATCGCCAGCAGGCGCATCCGTTCTCAACTCCTCGAGCAGCCGTTCGAAACGCGGCCCCTGCGCGACCAACTCAATTTTCCGGCCGTCCGGTTCGTGCCACAGCCGAATGTCGAGCCGCTCCGCCGGCAGCCAGGGCGCAACAAGCTCCGCCCACTCCACTGCGCAAATGCCCTCGCTGGCAAATAGCTCCGGCAGACCAACTTCCCGCACTTCATCCGGGGTGGCGTGTTCGAGACGGTAGGCATCGACGTGATACAAATCGAGCCGGCCGCGATGGTGCGCGACGAGAACGAAAGTCGGGCTGGTCACTGTCGCGGCCACACCGAGTCCCCGCGCCAGCCCCTTGACGAACACGGTTTTTCCCGCGCCCAGTTCGCCGAACAGCGCAACGGTGGCGCTCGCACCGAGCTGAGCGCCAACGCGCGCGCCAAGCTCCTCGGTCGCCTCCGTTGAACGGGAAAGGATGGTCGTCATGGGCGAAGGGTTTGACGCACTTTTGCGCAACCGTTATAATTGTTCATACTTGTCGCAGTCCAGATTCAATCCAGGAGGCTGTTCCCATGAAGAGATTTCGCAGTCGGCCCAGTGTCACCAACCTCGGCATGCTCGCCGCCACCGTGCTTGCCCTCCATTCATCCATTGCGGTGGCGCACGGTGATTTGGTGATTATGCATGGGTCAGCCGGGCGGTCGAAGCTCGCGGTCTTCGGCGTCAATCAAGCCGGCCCCGCGCACGACGGACTTTCCCGGGAACTGACTTCCGTGGTCAAGGCGCAGCTGGCCCATCTCTCCAACTTTGCGGTGGTGAATGCCACCACGAGTGAGGCCGGTCCCGTTGCGATCCTCAATGCGGCCAAGTCGGCCGGCGCCGACGCGGCCCTGGTCGTTAAGCTGATTCGCGTGGGAACGTCGCCGGCGGCGGTTGAAGTCCAAAGCGAGACGTGGAGCTTAGCCAGCCAGCATATCACTGCTGAAACCTACGCGCTGAGTCGCAGTGATCGGTTGCCCAGGGGGCAAGGCTATAGTGGCATCGCGCAGCTGATTGGCGCCGCCGCGGCTGAGACCGTGGAGCAACTATCGGAGGCGACCCAGTTGCGCGGCATCGTTATTAGCCGACCGGAGGCGGGGCAAGTGCGCATCAGTCTCGGTGGGCTTCAGCATGTGCGAAACGGCGCCCGGGTCCAATTTGGAACGGGCGACACGATCATCGGCGGCGGCGAAGTCATCGAGCTCGACGATGCCCAGGCCCTGGTGCAGGTGAAGCCGCGCTTTGCCTTCCAGCGCGTGGAAGTGAACACGCCGGTTGTTGTGGTCTACAATCCGCCGTTGTACGCGGCGGGGCGGAGCGTCAAGGAGCAATTGCTGCGTGCTGAGCGGGTGGACGATATTCAGTTCGCCTCAGCGCTCACCATAGCGGTGCTGGGGACGTTCGTGTTCAAGGGAGCTATCATCCGCAGTTTCTATAAGTAGTCGAAACCGCGAATCATATCAAACAGCCGGGCACGCTTTACCCGGCTGTCCTGTTTTCAGCCCGACGGAAAGTGGTCGAAGCCACCAGTTAGCACCGTTTCACGGCGTCCCGCGCTGAGCAGGATGATGGAGGCGGCCTCCCGGGCGATGACGCGGCCGATCACGGTCGCTCGCGTGCCGGTGGATTCGATGGCAGCGACGACTGCGGGCGCGTCGGCCTCCGCCAGAGTGAGCAGCAGTTCGTAGTCTTCGCCACCGTGAAGCGCGAGGTGGCCCGGATCCTGCCCCAGTGCCCGGCAAGCGGCACGACCATCGTCCGAGAGCGGTAGCGCCTCGGCCTGGAGTTCGAGGGTGACGTTGCTCGCCTCCGCCAAATGTGCAGCGTCGCCGGCGAGCCCGTCGCTGAGATCAATGCCGGCATGGATGGTCGCAGCCGCACGGGCCGCGGCCATCGCTCGCAATCGCGGGTAGGGGAGATGGTGCGCGCGCAGCAGCGATGGCTCGAAAGGTTGGAGCGGTCTGTCGCCGCGAACTTCACCGAGCCAACGCAGCCCGAGCGCGGCGTCGCCCAATGTGCCGGTTACGATCGTCACGTCTCCGACGCACGCTCCACTGCGCAGCACGGCCTGCGCGCGCGGCACGTGGCCGACGGCGGTCACAGCGATGACAATTCCGGAATGCGACGCCGTCGTGTCGCCGCCGGCAATCGTCACGCCGAAGTCGTCGGCCAGCGCTTCCATGCCGGAATAGAAATCGTCAACCCATTCGAGGCTCGCGTCGGCCGGGAGCGCCAGTCCGACGAATGCGGCCAGCGGCGTTGCGCCCATGGCGGCCAGATCGCTGAGGTTGACTGCCAGCGCCTTCCAGCCGAGGTCGCGCGCGCTGGTCCATGCACGCCGGAAGTGGACGTCTTCGAGCAGCAGGTCCTTCGTCACGACGGCCTGCTCGTCGGCTGGCAGGTTGAGCAGCGCAGCATCGTCGCCGACTCCCAGCGCCACCTGCGGCGATCGCACGGCCAATCGGCGGGCAATTCGTTGAATCAGGCCGAATTCTCCGACCGATTGGAGTTGAGCCACGGCAGTCCTCTGGTTAAACTGTAGACGCGCTCAGGTTAACTCGCCGGCGTGGGAGTTGCCCCGGCCAGTCGCGGCGCGTCGGCTTCGACGCGTTGGCGGGTTTAGTGCGCGGAGGATTTGGATAAACCGCAACGAGTTCAAAGGTCTCCTGTGAATCCTGTGTCGCCAGCGATCATCATTGCCTTCATTCTCGATTCATTCTTCATTCAGACCCGCTCCGTCCCATCGGACAGGGGCCGGCTGCGCGCCGTTCACTGGCGGAGCGCGCAACGGTCGAACTCCCCGGATTCCGCGCCGATTCCGTGGTTCGGTGGCGAAGGCTGCGGGCCCCCCGGTTGCCGGCCCGCCGGATGATGACGTGTCCTGACTTTCTCGATTCCGGTGCGCAGGCGGTCGACCGTGACCGAATGCGCGCTTTGCCAATTCCCTTCGAAGTCGCATTGCAGGAGCAATCATGAGTCGTTCGTCAAGTCGCAAACTGCTGACCCGCCTCGGACTTTATGCGCTGGTCATCATTCCCGTTCTGGTCGAGTTGCGTGCGGAAGTGATTCGTCGTGGCGTTGGAGCCGGCACGTTGAACGCCGCCCAGCGCGCTCGCCGCGACCGGGAATTCTATCGTGACCATTACGCGCGAGCGACGCCCCAGCAGCGCTTGCAGATTCTGGCCAGGGCCCAACGCTTACCTGCGTGGCAACCACAGGTCGCCGCTGCTG
>Ga0247727_10007629_pt1 | contig 20475 bp, 24 predicted proteins | sample WisWelCaveWW1625_FD_202498 | JGI IMG/M metagenome (GOLD analysis project Ga0247727, IMG submission 202498) | Biofilm microbial communities from Wishing Well Cave, Virginia, United States - WW16-25 | ecosystem: Environmental > Aquatic > Deep subsurface > Groundwater > Cave microbial mat | place... | reverse complement strand
AGGTACGAGCCGTCCGCCTGGAGCATGCGCGCCTTCGCGTTGTCGTTCATGTAAGCCTGCAGCACTTCATCGCGCAGTTGGCGCACCAGCGACGCCTCTTCAACCGGAAAGAGAATCTCAACCCGGCGGTCGATGTTGCGCGGCATGAGGTCGGCGCTGCCCAGGTAGACTTCCTCGTCGCCCGCGTTGCCGAAATAGTAGATGCGGCTGTGTTCCAGGAAGCGGCCGACAATGCTGGTGACGCGGATGTTCTCGCTCACGCCCCGAAGCTGCGGTCGCAGGCAGCAGATGCCACGCACCAATAGATCCACGGCCACCCCCGCTTGGGACGCCTGATAGAGCAGGCGAATCATGCCCTTGTCCACCAGCGCATTGGTTTTGAAGATGAGGCGAGCCGGACGGCCGCCGCGCGCGTGATCGATCTCGCGGCGAATGAGCTGTTCCATTCGCTCGCGCAAGTTCATCGGCGCCACCAGCAGCTTGCGATAAGCGCGCTTGTTCGAGTAGCCGGTGAGATAATTGAACAGATCGGTGGCATCGGCGCCCATGTCCTCGTCGCAGGTGAAATAGCCCAGGTCGGTGTAGGCGTGCGCGGTTACCGGGTTGTAGTTGCCGGTCGCCATCTGCAGGTAGCGGCGGATGCCGTCGCCCTCGCGCCGAACCACCAGCGCAATCTTGGAATGCGTCTTAAGGCCGAGCAAGCCGTATACGACATGGACGCCTTCGCGCTCCAGCCGCCGCGCCCAGCCGATGTTGCTCGCTTCGTCGAAGCGCGCCTTGAGTTCCACCAGCACCGCCACCTGTTTGCCGAGCTGGTTGGCCTCCAGCAGCGCCTCCACCACCGGCGAGTTCTGGCCGACTCGGTATAGCGTCATTTTAATCGCCAGTACTTTCGGGTCGCGCGCAGCTGTGCGCAGAAAGTCCACCACCGGCGTGAACGACTCGTAGGGGTGATGCAGCAGCAAACCTCGATTCGCGCGGATAGCCGCGAAGGGATCGCCCTCGTGCAGGTCGCCGTTGAAGGCGGCCGGCACCGACGGCGTGAAGGGGCGAAACTTCAAGTCCGGGCGGTCGAGGCCGGCCAGCATCTGCAGGCTGCTCAAACCCATCGGGCCGGCGAAGGTGTAGACATCGATCGGATCGAGCTCGAGGTTCTCGAACATAATGCCTCGAATTTCATCGGGCATGGCGGTGTCGGTGGTAATGCGCAGCACCGCGCCAAACCGCCGTTGCCGCATGCTCTGCTCCACCGTTTCCAACAAGTCGTCGGCTTCGATTTCCTGGATTTCGGTGTCGGCGTCTCGCGTGACCCGGAACGGATAGGCGGCCACGACTTCGAGTCCTGGAAAGAGCAGGTCCAGATTGGCGGCGACTACCTGTTCCAACCACACCAACCGCAACCCGCGGTTCGCCACGGGGTCGGTGGGCAGTTGCACCAGGCGTGGCAGGGTGTCCGGCACCTTAACCCGCGCGAATGACTCTTCGTCGTCAGCGTCATGGACGCGCACGGCCAGGTTGAGGCTCAAGTTGGAAATGTGGGGAAACGGGCGCGAGGGATCGAAGGCCAGCGGCGTCAATACCGGAAAGAGAACCTCTTCGAAGTGGCGGCGCGCCCAGGCCCGTTCCTCCGTGGTGAGCGCAGCGTGGTCGAGCACGTGGATGCCGGCCTCGGCGAGCGCGGGCAGCAACTTCTCGCGCAGGCAGCCGCGTGCCTCCTGCATCAGTTCATGCGCGGCGCGGCGGATGGCGGCCAGCGTTTCGGTTGGCGTTTGTCCATCGGGCGAGTGCTCGGTTACGCCGGCGTCGATCTGGTGCCAGAGCCCGGCCACCCGTACCATGAAGAACTCATCGAGGTTGGAAGAGAAGATGGATAGAAACTTTACGCGCTCCAGCAGCGGGTTGCTGTCGTCGTGCGCCTCTTCCAGCACCCGCCGTTGAAACTCAAGCAGGCTTAGCTCGCGGTTGAGATACAGCCGCGGATCGTCGAGATCCCAGGGCGGATCGGTGGCGACCACCGCTACTTCACCTTCGCCTGGACGGTAAACCTGGTGTCGTCGCAGGCCCACTTGACCACTTCAATCACCAGGGTCTGGAAGCGCTCGTCTTTCCAGACTTCCTCGCGATGGCCGAGTGCCGTGTAGAACATGCGGCCCTGGCCGTAGTGGTGCGCCCACGCTAAGCCAAAATCCTTGTCTGCGCGCTTGACACCTGGCTTGTTGAGGTCGATGGACGCGTTGTCCACGCTCATCACCACGTGCGTCTTCGACCGATCCCAGTTGCGGTACTGGTAGATTTCATCGGTGATCTCAAACGAGGCGCCGAGGTGCTGGCAGCCCGGGAACTTCGGGTCTTCGACTTTGACGGTGATCTTCTGGTGCCACGGATGGCCGTCAAAGTAGCCGCCGATCAGCTCCCCGTACTCGGGCCATTTGTAAAATGTGTCGGTGGCGCTGTGCGTGCCGAGAAAGCCCTTGCCGTTTTGGATGAAGTCCAACAAGGCCTGCTTCTGAGCGGCGTCCAGGGGCAGCTCGCCGGTCGTGTAGAAAAACACGGCATCGTATTGCTTCAGGTTGTCGGCGGTAATGTCCTTCGCCGCGTCCTGCGAGCACGTCACCTCAAACGCGCCTGACTTCACGCCCAGTTCGACCATCACCTGTTCCGACAGCGCAAGCTGGTCGGGAGCCGGGCGGTTGACGACGCCGTGCTTGAATCCCGCCGACTGGCTGAGGTACAGCACTTTGCGTTTGGGGGCGGCGAGGCCCGAGGATCCGGCGACCGTGAGCGTCGATCCCGCGATGAAAGCACGTCTGCGCATGGCAAGCTCCTTGGAGGGAAGTGCGGAGAGCTTGGCGCGGAAGGGATGAGAATCGCACCCCGGCCTCGTGGCTCGTGAGCGATCCCGTCCGCTGCGCCAAACTCAGACCGCCGTCCCCGTAGCACAATGGACAGTGCTACTGCCTCCTAAGCAGTAGATCCCGGTTCGATTCCGAGCGGGGACACCAGAGGATTTGAGATTGCAAATTGCGGATTGCGGATTGAACGGCACGGAGTCAGACGAGCGCTGGATGGATGAAGCGCTGGCCGAGGCGCGTCATGCTGGCCCGCCCTGCGTCACGGTCGCCGTCGATAGCTCCAGCTTCCTCGTCCCGATTCACATCGGCGAACTGGTGACGATGGTTGCGTCGGTCAACCACTTCGGCCGCACGTCGATGGAAGTCGGCATGAAGGTCGCCGCGAATCGCGCAAGCGGTTTCGCGAGGAGGCGGAACGGGTGAGGCACGAAACGTGATGTCAACGAGCAACGAACAGCAGTCACAGGCGCAAGTCGAGTTCACGTTGTCGGAAGATGATTGGCTCGCCCTTAACTTCTGGCACTCTGAGAACTCTCCTGCATTACAGATCGGTCGAAAATCCTGGCGATTCGGGATTCCCGTATTTTGGTTTGTGTGCGCACTCGCTGCCGCTGGATGGCAAGTGAGTCAGTCGGATTATGCTTGGTCTCTTTCGGATCTCCCATTTTTCTTAGTTCTTTTGCTTCCGATTGCGTTGATGGCCGTGATGTGGATTGCTTTCTATCCGCGATACGAGCACGCAAGAGTGCGGAAAGTTGTGAAGATGATGATCCGGGAGGGGATGAACAAGACCATTCTCACGAAGCACAGAATCACTCTGTCGGCACAGGGGATCGAGTGCGTGACTGAATTTGAAAGCACCACTACTCGTTGGGGAGCAGTGGAGAGAATCGCTACCGCTGAAGGACATGGGTTTATCTACCTAAGCGCGATTTCTGCGCACATCATACCGAAGCATGCGTTTTCGAACGAAGAATCCTTCGAACGGTTCATAGAGACGGCCAGGCGCTTTCGAGGGGAAGAAGGCAAATGAAGTTTGCTTTTCACTCCGTCAGTTACGCCGGCGAGTGGCTCGGCGAAACGCGGCTTTCGCTCGACGAGTTCATTGGGAAGGCTCGCGCCCTCGGCACGAAAGTCATCGCCACCGGCGGCCTGCCAGCGCTCATCGCCGAAGAGTGCCCGGAGATCAGCGCGGTCAATCCCTGGCTGACGCTCAAAGGCCTCCGACTGCTCTGGGAGAAGAACCGCGTGTGAGCGGGGACGCGCTCGACGACACCCGCTGGATGCGCGAGGCACTCGCCGAGGCGCGCCTTGCGCTGTCGCATGCTGATGTGCCGATCGGCGCGGTGGCAGTGCTCGAGGGCAGGGTCGTGGGCCGCGGCCATAACGAGCGGGAGTTGCGGCAGGACCCGACCGCGCACGCCGAGGTGCTCGCACTACAGGCGGCGTCACGGAGCTTGGGTACGTGGTATCTGACGGGCGTTACACTTTTCGTCACGCTGGAACCGTGTGCCATGTGCGCCGGGGCCATCGTGCTGGCCAGAGTGGCCCGGGTAGTGTGGGCGGCAGACGATCCGAAGGCAGGGGCGGGCGGGTCGGTGCTCAACGTGCTGGCCGAGCCGAAGCTCAATCATCATCCGGAAATCACCCGCGGTTTGTTGGCTGATGACGCGGCGAATCTGCTGCGGGAATTCTTTGGCAATTTGCGAAAATCCTGATTGGCGTTTGGCGTTCAATCCCAAATCGCAAATCGTCAATCGACAATTCGGAGAGGTGGCTGAGCTGGTCGAAAGCGTCCGACTCGAAATCGGATAGAGGCTCTCATAAAGTCTCTCGGGGGTTCGAATCCCTCCCTCTCCGCCAAAGCGGATTTGAGATTTGAGATTGCTGATTTGAGATTTGAACGGAGGCGGCACGCCCCCCAAATCTCAAATCTGAAATCGCAAATCTCAAATGCCGTTATGGAGAGGTGTCCGAGCTGGCCTAAGGAGCGCGATTGGAAGTCGCGTAACCGCGCAAAACGTGGTTCGTGGGTTCGAATCCCACCCTCTCCGCCAAGTCGATCTGCGATTTCCGATTTTGATTTTGACGGCGACCAGCTCCGGGCGCTTCCGTTTCAAATCTAAAATCCAAATCTGAAATCTAAAATCTAAAATCAATTGAGCTTCGGGCCAGGCTCGTGCATGTGAGGTTCACTGGGTCCCATGCGGCGAACGCGGGACGAACCGGGTCAGGTCCGGAAGGAAGCAGCCCTCAGACTCACCGTTCGGGTGCCACGGGTAGCCGAGTGAGCGTCCGTGCGCGAGCCTTGCCCGAAGCTTGATCGCCCCGCTGCTTGATTCATGGAACACACCTCCCTTTATCGCAAGTACCGCCCGCAGTCGTTCGACGACGTGCTCGGGCAGGAGCACGTTACCCGCACGCTGCAAAACGCGCTCAAGACCACGCCGCCCAGCCTCGTCCATGCGTTTCTGTTTTGCGGGCCGCGGGGCACCGGCAAGACGACAACCGCGCGTCTCCTGGCGAAGGCGATCAATTGCGCACAGGGTCCGACTCCGACCCCTTGCGGCGACTGTGGCTCGTGTCTCGACATAACCCGAGGTAGCGCCATGGACGTGCTGGAAATCGACGCCGCCAGCAACACCGGCGTGGACAATGTCCGCGAAGTCATCATCAGCAAGGTCAGCTTCAAACCCGCGCTCGGTCGCTATCGCATGTACATCATCGACGAGGCGCACCAGCTTAGCAATCACGCGTTCAACGCGCTGCTGAAGACGATCGAAGAGCCGCCCTCGCATGCGATGTTCGTGCTGGCGACCACTGAGTATCAGAAGATTCCCGCTACCATTTCATCGCGCTGCCAACGCCACATTTTCCATCACATCAGCGACCAGCATATCGCCGAGCGAGTTCGCCAGGTGGCGAAGCGCGAAGGTGTGGTGATCGAGGGTGGCGCCGTTCACGCCCTGGCGCGCGCGGCTGAGGGCGGTCTGCGCGACGCCCTTTCGCTGCTCGAGCAGATGATCGCCTACGCAGGGACCCAGCTCACCGAGGAATCCGTGCATGCCATGCTCGGCACCGTCTCGCGAGAGGAACTCGCTGGTCTGCTGGAGAGCTTGGAGGCGGGCGACGCGGCGACCGCTCTCAAACTGGCTCGCGACCTCCGCTTTCGGGGGATCAGCGCCGCCAGCACCGCGCGCGCCATCGCAACCTTCATTCGCGATCGGGTGGTGGATGATTTGCAGCAGCGGACAACCACGCACCAAACCCAGCGATTGCATTACGTCGAACTTTTTGCCCGGGCCGAGAGTGACATGCGCTGGAACGCTTCGCACGACCTGGTGCTGGACCTCGCGCTGCTCAAGGCCTGCCTCCGCGAAGTTATCGCCAGCGCGGCACCCTCGCCAGCGCCATTGCCGATCGCTGCCCCGCGCTCACGCCCCGTTCCCTTAACGGCCACGGCTTCACCGCCCTCCGTGCCGGCGACTCCGACCCGCGTTGCCGCCGCCGCCGCGTTCGCTGCCATCTGGCCTCAGGTGCTCGACGCCGTGAAGCAGCAGGGCGGTGCGCCCTTACATGCCAAGTTCAAAGAGGGCGCGCCGTTGGCGTTAGAGGGCGACACGTTGATCGTTGCCTTCGGCCAGGACTGCGCTTTTCACCATCGCATGTGCAACGAGGAACCGCGACGCAAGGTCATCGAAAGCGTGCTGCGAACCTTTACCGCTGCATTTCCGCCGACGGTCCGGTTGGAATGCCGGGTGGCTGAGGCGGCACCGACCGCGAGCGCGAACGACCTGGTGGCCGACGCCATCGACCTGTTCGGCGCCACGGTTGTGCAGTAAACTCAGTCGCACCGCGCTCAGGAGTTTCGCATGCTACCCGCCTCACTCATGCAGTCGTTGATGAAGCAAGCCCAGCCGATGATGGCCGACATGATGGAGAAGATAAAACAAGAGGTCGTCAAGGCGCAAGCCGAGCTCGACCGTGAGCGGTTGGAAGTCTCCGCTGGGGGAGGCATGGTGAAGATCGTCGTGTCTGGCATGGGCGATATTCTCGAGGTCAAGCTCGACCCGGCAGTCGTCAAACTCGCGGAGATTGAAATGCTGCAGGACCTGATCGCCGCTGCGATGCGGGAAGCCAACAAGCGGGCCCAGACGCGGCATGCCGAGCGCATGGCCGAAGCGCAGAAGTCTGCGGGCGTCAATCTTCCGCCGGGCCTGTTCGGATACTAATTGTGGCCACCTACGCACCGCCGATCGCGGCATTGATCGACGAAATGGCGCGCTTACCCGGGATCGGTCCCAAGTCCGCACAGCGACTGGCCTTTCACCTGTTGCGCGGTTCGTCCGAGGAAGCCGAGCGCCTGGCCAGCGCGATCCGCAATGTCAAGTTGAAGACCACGCACTGCACCAGTTGCTTCAACTTTGCCGAGGGCGAATGCTGCCCGATCTGCGCCGATCCGCGGCGCGATGCTGCCAGTCTGTGCGTGGTGGGCGAGCCGCGCGACCTGATCGCCATCGAAAACACCGGCGGCTTCCGCGGCACCTACCATGTGTTGCAGGGACTCATCCAGCCCATGGATGGCATCGGACCCGATCAGTTACGCATCCGCGAACTGCTGTCGCGCCTGCGGAATGGGGCCGTGCGTGAAGTCATTCTGGCGACCAGCCCGACCGTCGAGGGCGACGCGACTGCGATGTACCTGGCGCAGTTGATCAAGCCGTTGGGCCTACGCGTGACGCAACTGGCAATCGGCCTGCCTGCCGGCGGCGACCTCGACTACGCCGATCAGGTGACGATTTCGCGCGCGATGGAAGGGAGGCGGGAGGTATGAAGCGCAAAGCTCCTTGCCCGGCCATCCCGCGTCGAAAAGTACAGGCATTCGCGCGCGCCTTTGACCTTGATCTCGTCGTTCTGTTTGGCTCGCAGGCGACCGGGAAAACCCATCCGCGGAGCGATGTGGATCTCGCGGTGCGCACGACGCTGCCTTACGCGCAGCGCGATCTGGCCTGGCACCATAAGCTCTGGTCGGCGGTCGGCGACCTCTGTTCGCATGACGAAGTCGACACGGTCGTGCTCAACGACAGCGATAGCCTGATGCTGTTCGAAGTCGCCACCGACGGTAAGGCGCTATTTGAGCAAGGTCCGGCGACCTTCATCGAGTTTCAATCCTATGCCGCGCGTCGTTATTGGGACGACGAGAAGTTTCGAAGGATGGAACACGAATACCTTTGTCGTGACTTGCCATGACCAACCCCGTAGTCGTCAAGCGCAAGCTGGCCACGCTGCAGGAGTACGTTGACAAGCTTTCGGCGTATAGCCAACGTTCCTTCGAGCAGTTCCTGAAGAATGAGGAATTTCGTTTCGCGGTGGAGCGATGTCTTCAGGTGTCCATCGAGTGCGCAGTGGACAGCGCTGCGCTGCTGCTGGCGTCGCTCGGGCTGAGGCCCTCGACACGCGGCCAGGCGGCATTCACAACACTCGGTGAGTTGCAGGTGTTCGACCTCGAATTTGCGTCGCGCCTTGCCGGCTATGTTCACGCTCGCAATCTCCTGGTTCATCAGTACGAGAAGCTACGTCCTGCCTGGGTTTACGCCACAATGAAGATTGCGGTGCGCGACCTTTCAGAATATCGGCGGCAAGTTGTCGTCTTCCTGGATCAGCAGGAGTCGAAGCAGAAGAAGAAAGGCAAGCAGAGGTAACCTCCATGACATCCTCAAACGGCAACCCGCAGAAATCCACCTGGCGCACGAAAGTCGGCCTCGCCGAAATGTTGCGCGGCGGCGTAATCATGGACGTGACCAACGCCGACCAGGCGCTCATCGCCGCGGAGGCGGGCGCGGTGTCGGTGATGGCGCTTGAGCGCGTGCCCTCGGACATCCGCCGTGACGGCGGCGTGGCGCGCATGGCCGACCCAACCAAGATTCGCGAGATCATCGACGCGCTGAAGTCGGCGCACTACGAGATTCCGGTGATGGCTAAGTGCCGCATTGGCCACTTCGCAGAAGCGCAGATTCTCGAAGCACTGGGCGTGGACTTTGTCGACGAGAGCGAAGTGCTCACGCCGGCCGACGAGCACTTCCACGTCAACAAGCACGCCTTCAAAGTCCCGTTCGTGTGCGGCTGCCGCGATCTCGGCGAGGCGCTGCGGCGCATCGGTGAAGGCGCGGCGATGATTCGCACCAAAGGGGAAGCCGGCAGCGGCAACATCGTCGAAGCCGTGCGCCACATGCGCGCGGTGATGGACGGGGTTCGCAAGCTTGCGCTGATGCCCGAAGAAGAATTGATGACCGAAGCGAAGAACCTCGGCGCACCCTACGAGCTCGTTAAAGAGATCCATGACACCAACAAGAAGAACGTCGAAGAGGGCAAGCCGCTGCGCCTACCCGTGCCGAACTTCTCGGCCGGCGGCATTGCGACACCGGCCGACGCCTCGCTGATGATGCAGCTTGGCGCCGAGTCGGTGTTCGTCGGCTCCGGCATCTTCAAAGCCGGCGAGAACATCGAAGACCTCAACCGCCGCCAGGAAGCGCAGCTCAAGCGCGCGAAGGCCATCGTCGATGCGACGACGTACTTCGACCGACCCGATATGCTCGCGGAGATTTCCACCGGCCTCGGAGATCCGATGGCCGGTCTCGACGTGCGCGCCATGCCGGAAAGCGAGCGGCTGGCGGTGAGAGGGTGGTGATTCATCATGGTTGTCAGGATGACTAATCGCGCCGCACGCAAACCACGCAAGCAGTTGCCCCGAAATCAGAAAGTGAAGCCGAAGCCGGAGGTCACGCTCGAAAACGTGACGCTGTTCAATATCGAGAAGCTGGGACTGAGGTCTGACCTCCCCCCCGACTTTGCGACGAATTTCCATCACTACGTTTATGGCACCGAAAGAGGACGTTAGTCGGCGGGCGGTTTTGTGGGATACTGCCGCCTTCATCGGCGTCGCCAATCCACGCGACAACCTGCACAAGCAGGCGTGTATTGTTCGTGACCAACTGCTTGCCGAGCGCGTGCGCTTTGTTACCCACGGATGCCATTCTGACGGAAGTCGCCAATGGCTTGAGCGCGGTGGGGCGCCGTGGGCTGGCTGTCGCCCTTATCAACGCCGTGTTATCAACTAAGGAAATCGAAGTTGTTCATGTCACCAGAAGGTTCTGGGAGCGCGGCTGGCAACTCTATCAAGAGCGTCCCGACAAAGAGTGGGGCTTGACAGATTGCCTGAGTTTCGTGGTCATGGAGGAGCGCAGCATCCGCGAAGCCTTAACCTCCGACCACCACTTTGAACAAGCCGGCTTCGTGAGATTGATCAGAATGGAGTCGCCATGACCATCGGCGTCCTCGCCCTCCAGGGCGACGTGCGCGAGCACCTCGCCGCCCTCGAACGGTGCGAGGTCGAAGGCGTCACCGTGCGCACCGTCGACGAGCTGAACGAAGTCGAGGGGCTCATCATCCCCGGCGGCGAGAGCACTACCATCGGCAAGCTGATGGAGCGCTACGGCTTGCTTGAAGCGACGCAGCAGCGCGCGCAGCAGGGCATGCCCATTTACGGAACCTGCGCCGGGATGATTCTGCTCGCGAAGGACATCGTTGGCAGTGAGCAGACGCGGCTTGGATTGATGGACATTGCCGTTGAGCGCAATGCCTATGGCCGACAGATTGACAGCTTCGAAGCTGACCTTACGGTCCGGGGGCTCGGCGATCTTCCCGTTCGCGGTGTCTTCATCCGCGCGCCGATTGTGCGGCGGATCGCGGTAGGGGTGGAGGTTCTGGCTGAGTACGAAGGCGTCCCCGTGCTCGTCCGCCAGGGCAATCTACTGGCGGGCTCGTTTCATCCCGAACTGGCCGATGAAGTGAGAGTGCATCGCTATTTCCTCTCCTGCTGCGGCCGGCAATGAGTCGCCTCGACTTGACGGCCAGCTGAAAATCGACCATAATTCGGCAGTCAACGAAGTTTTGCTTTGTGCCATGGAGATTTTGCGGTTTGCGCTGTCCGGGGATTCGCAACTACTTGATTCGTGGGTAGTGGATCACTGCGCGTTGTGGTTCGGCGAGGGCGACTGGGCGCTTGCTCCGCTAACGCTACGTCACGACGCCGCGTTTCAACAGTACTGGATCCGTTGCGCTGGCGTTGGATCGCGTCAGGTCGTAATTATTGCGGTGGTCGATGAAATCTCCGCGCTGGAGGCGGCGGGGTTGATTGTCAGCACGCTTGGATATCGCAGGCGAGTGGAGCCATCGGTTGCCACCCCGCAAGTGTTGCTTTTGCTGGGCCATCCGGTTCAGGGCCTGACCGAGAGTCTGGAGCTCTTGCTCGAACACGGAATACTGGTTCGGCGCATCGAGGTGCGACTGGCGCAAACTACCGGTGGCGATTTGTTGGTGCTGAATACGGCGGCGCAAGGCAGCGCGACGAGTGTCGCGCGCCTCGAGATGGAAGAGGAGCTCGAAGTGTTTGGCGATCCACTGAGAGCCTTTGCCGCGCACGATGTGCGCAGCTTGAGCCGAGATGACTAGGGGAACCTGCGCGAAGCAAATCAACCATGGCGACTGAACTGCACACGGATCCGACGCGCGCCCAGCATCCGTCCACCGGCCTCGAGGATGAGTTCCTGGAGCTGGTGCTCGATCAGATGCTGGAGCACGCGGGCATGGAGGCCGGCACGCTGCATTTACTGCGCGGCTCGGCGAATGGCGGTCGCGCGGGTTTTGTTCCCCACGATCCCATCGGGCAAGTGGCGCGCACCGGGCAGGCGTTGCATTTCCATGTCAACCATGAAAACGCCGACTGGCGTCGATGGTTGGAACGCCACCAATGGCACTCGGCGCTGCTGGTGCCACTGACCGCGCGCGAACAACTGGTCGGCGTGCTGGCGTTGGGCTCGCTTCACGAACGCCGCCAACTCTCTGAAGCGGAGATCCGACGGGTGCAGGAGTTGGCCACGCATGTCGCCATGGCCATCGCGTACGATTCGGTGGTGCATGCCAGTTCGTCGGACCTGCCTTCGCTCATTGAGAGCCTGGGCAAGTTGAGTCCGTCCCATGTGTTGGAAACCTTGCTCGATTTCCTGTTAGGCATTGCGCTGGGACATTCCCGCGCCGAGGTCGCGGCCTTCTTGTTGACCGATACGGCCCAGCACGGTTGTAGTGCGGCGCTGGTGAAATCCGTGCGCGGCGACAAGCCCGCTGCCATTAAGCACGAATTGCGCACACGACTCGAACACCTGTTGGAAGCCTCGCTGCCGCCGGGGCAGGGAGCGAACCTTGACGGATTGTTGGTCGGACTGCCGGTGAGTGAGCGGGTACCGCTCGAGTTCGAGCAGCAACGTTACGGCGAACTGGTGCTCTTCCAGACCAACCACCGTGAGCCGTCGGCCGAACCGTCGCGGCTGCGCACGATTGCGGCCGAAGCCGCTACGCTCATCCAGAAGACACTGCGCCTGCGCGAAATTGAGCAGGTGATTTTCACTGACCCGCTCACCGGACTCTATACCCGCACGTACTGGCATCAGCGCGCCGAGCAGGAACTCGACCGCTCGCGGCGACGATTGCAGCCGGTCTCGGTGGTGATGCTTGACCTGGATTTCTTCAAGAAAGTCAACGATTCGTTCGGGCATCCCGCCGGAGATCGCGTGCTCTGCGAAGTGGCCGGGTCGCTCCGGGAATCGCTGCGCAAGCACGATGTTGTCGCCCGCTACGGCGGAGAGGAGTTCATCGTGCTGCTGCCGCACACCAATCACCAGAACGGCATGCTGGTGGCGACTCGGCTGCTCCAACACCTTCGCGATCTGCGCATCGGCATCGACACCGGCGTCACGATTCACGTTACCGCCAGCCTCGGCCTGGCCTCCACCCACGACAGCACTCGATTGGTTTCAGAATTGGTGCAGCGCGCCGATGGGGCGCTCTATGAGGCGAAACGCCAGGGGCGCAACCAACTACGGTACGCCGGTGCGGAGGAGGCCGCTCAGACCGTGGCTTCGGCGGCCGAGTCGAGCCGACTCGACTCAGTCCCCCTCCTTGACCTGGCGGAGGCTCCCTCGGACGATGATTCCGTTCTGCGCGCCTTCGTCAACCGCCTGTGTTGCGAAGTGAACAATCCCGCGGCAATTATTCTGGGTACGACTGAATTACTGCTCGACGGGCATAGTGATCAACTGGACGAGGCGACTAAAGAAGTCCTGCGGTTAGTGATTGACCAGGCGGCGCGGATTGGCCAGGTGACCCGCTCGATTTCTGCCATGCCGGAATATCGCACCGTCGAGTGGGGTGGGGTGCCCATGATTGATCTGGGCGCAACTGTGCCGGCCACAGATTCCGAAGCTTAGCGCGCGCGCTTTTCGATTTCGCGACCGATCCCGAAGGCCAGCGCCCCAAGGAGCATGATGCTGAGTTCGACCACGCCGGCACGGGGCACATTGGACCAGCCGATGACCAGCGCAGCCGGCAGCACGCACAGCCCGAACAATTGCAGCAATTTGGCCACTCGGATCATTGAATGCGTTTTCCGTTGCCCAGGCCGGCAATCTTATCGATGAGGCCGTTTACTCGGCCCGCGGTCTCGGTGGTCACGAGCTTTTTCCCGCATTGGCGACAGATCCAAGCTGGCACCGCCCGCACAGTCAACCGCAGCCCCGCGAGCAGGTGGGCAACTTCGATGCTCGCCTCCACCATGCGACCCCGGCACTCCGGACACGAGGCGACTCGCTCCTGCGCTCCGTGGTCGGCGACCCGTAACATATCGTGAGTGTAACGCACCGCATTTCCAGGGAGGGATCGTCGCATGAATGACGAACCGTCGGATATGACGATTTCCGAGTTCCAATGTCAGATCGAGCAGTTGTACCTGGAGCGCGACCAGCAAAGGGGAGTCGACGCTGCGTTCCGGTGGTTCATGGAGGAAGTCGGCGAGTTGGCGAAGGCTATCCGTCGCGGCGACCGCGACAACCTGCGCGAAGAATTCAGTGATGTCGCGGCTTGGTTGTTTACCCTGGCCAGTCTGCTCAAGCTGGACATGGCCGCGGCCGTGGCCCGCTACGCCCTCGGATGTCCCAAGTGCAACTCGACGCCGTGCGCTTGCGCACTGGAATCGTAGCGTCCGATGACTTCTGAGCGCCATTGTCCCAAGTGCCGGCTGCCGTTGTCCGAGCGCGCGACCGAATGTCCCGTCTGCGGCGCTGCCAGCGATCCGGTTGATATCGCCGAGGCCGCTACGACGACGCCTCACCATTGCGAACAGTGCAGCTTTCCACTGCCCCCGAAGGCGGCGGAATGTCCGGTGTGCCATGCCGCAACGCAGCCCGCTCGGAATCCGGCGAAGCAAACCAAACCGCGATCGGCCTATCGCTGGTTATGGAGCATTGTGGTAGTCGTGTTCTTTGCCGCCGTGCTGCTGATGATCATCATGCGCCTGAAACCACCGGGCGAGGGCGGGTTACGGCTCGTTGATCCCGAGCGTGAGAGTCCGACGGCTCCAGGTTCTCAGCCCTTCCGCGAATCGACGGATTCTCGGTCGCGCGATGGACCTGATCCCTCACCTCCGAAGGTCACGGGGAATCGGTGACCGCTACCAGTTAATCGCCCTCCCTCCGCAGTTTGAAGTCAGCCTCTTCCTGAGTCGCCTTCTCCACGTTAAACTCCAATCCACCGACTTCCTAACGGCTGACTGCGATACAAAGGAAGTTCTCATGCCAACCTTCAGCGACGTCAACGAACAAATCAAGAAGATCAAAATCAACGACCGAGTGGCGTTGAAATTGATGTACAACGGCCAATTCGTCACGATGTGGGGCACTGTGCAAAAGCTGGCGCCGGCGCCAATCGTGTTGACCGAAGATGGTCAAACCGTGGTCGTTCGTCCGATCGTAATGATGAACGGCCGGACCTACGATTTTTCGTCCATTACTACCGCAAAGTAAGTTCGGAAGAGGATTCCTCGCCTCGCCGGCCAAACCTCGGAGCATTCCCACGACGGAGTGGCAACGAATGGTTCGCATCGGCATTGCCGGCATCGGCTTCATGGGCGTGACGCACTTCAAGGCGATTCAGCGCCTGCGCAACGCCAGGTGTGTCGCTGTCTTTACCCGCGACCGCAAGAAGTTGGGCGGGGACTGGTCGGGGGTCCAGGGCAATTTCGGACCGCCGGGCGGATCGTTCGACTTGAAAAAACTCGGTGTCCGGGCGTATGACAACCTTGACGCGCTGATCGCTGACCCCAACCTTGATCTGCTGGACAACTGTTTGCCCTCCAACCTGCACGTCGAACCTACCATCAAGGCACTGCGGACCGGCAAACATGTGCTGGTGGAAAAGCCGATTGCCCTGCAACTCCGCGCGGCAGAGCGCATGGTCCGAGTGGCGCATGATTGCCAACGTCAACTCACCGTCGGACAGGTGTTGCGCTTCTTTCCGGAGTTCCGACTCATCAAGGACCTGGCCGTCGGAGGCAGGTATGGGCGCATTCGGGGGGCGCACTTCAAGCGGATCATAAGTCGCCCGACTTGGGGCGAGGGTTGGGAAGCGCGCGTGCAAAAAACCGGCGGCCCGGCGCTGGACCTCCACATCCACGACAGCGATTTCGTCCGGTTTCTCTTCGGTGACCCGGTCGCGGTCCAGAGCACCGGACTGCTGGCCGAAAATGGCCAGATCGAGTACCTCACGACGCAGTACCTGTATGGTGGCGACCTCAACGTCACTTGCAATTCCGGCGCGCTGGCCCAGCCTTCGTTAATGTTCGATCATGGTTACGAAGTCTACTTCGAGCGCGCCACGCTCCTGTTCGATTCCGCGATGATGACCCGACCTCGACTCTACCCGAGCGGAAACAAACCGCCCATCGAGCCGAAGGTGCGCGGCAAGGACGTGTTCGATGCGTTTGTTGGTGAGATCAAATACGCGGTCGATTGCATTGAAAACAGCACGGAGCCAACCCTGATTTCGGGCGAGGCTGCTTGTGGTTCGCTCCGCCTCTGCCTGAAGGAAATGGAATCGGTGAAGAAGGGCGGCCGCGCCGTCAAGCTCTGATGGCGCCGTTCCTCAACCGTGCGCAACAGTTCGCCGATCGCACGGCCATAATTGACGCCGAGGGCGCCCACAGCTTTGGCGCGCTGCTGACTGCCTCGGGGCAAGTCGCTGCGTGTCTGCTGGACGGTGCAGTAGACCTCCGCGGGCGCCGCCTAGCCCTCCTCGTCCTCCCCGGCTTCCGGCACGTCGCCGCGCTGCTGGGCATCTGGCGCGCGGGAGGGATCGCAGTGCCGCTTTGCCCAACCCATCCCCGACCCGAACTTGAATTCGTTCTCGCCGACAGCGGGGCCGACACGGCGATTGTCAGTGGGGAGTTCATGACGGCGATGGCGCCAATCGCCCGGGGGTTGAGTCTTCGGCTGCTAACGACCGAGGCAATGATCACCTCGGGTTTCTGCCTTAGCGCGGAGCGTTCGCCGGATGACCGCGCTGCCCTCATCCTTTACACCAGCGGCACGACCAGCAAACCCAAAGGCGTGCTGACGACTCACGATGGCCTGCAGGCTCAAATCGAATCGCTCACGACCGCGTGGGAGTGGTCCTCGGCCGATCGCATTCTGCACACGCTACCGCTGCACCATGTCCACGGACTGGTCAATGCGTTGTGCTGCGCGCTCTGGTCGGGAGCGGCGTGCGAGTTTCTTTCCTTCGACGCTCGCACGGTGTGGCAGCGATTCGTCGGTGGCGGGCACACCTTGTTCATGGCCGTGCCGACCATGTACGTGAAGCTCATTGCAGCATGGGAAGCGGCAACGCGAGACGAGCAGCAGCAGTGGTCGGTCGGCGCCTCCCAGTTCCGTTTGATGGTATCCGGTTCCTCGGCGCTGCCGGTTCGCGTGCTCGAACGGTGGCACGAACTGACCGGCCACATCTTGCTGGAGCGCTACGGAATGACCGAGATTGGCATGGCGCTGTCGAACCCTTTGCATTGCGTGCGCAGTCCGGGATTGGTGGGAACGCCGTTGCCCTCGGTCGAAGTGCGGCTGGTAGATGACGCCGGCCATCCCGTCGGTACCGAAGAACCGGGCCAACTCGAAGTCCGTGGGCCGACGGTGTTTCGCGAATACTGGAACTGTCCCGACGCGACCCGCGAGGCGTTCCGCGCCGACGGCTGGTTTCGCACCGGCGATGTTGCGCAGCTTGAGCCGGGCGGCTATCGCCTGCTCGGTCGCCAGAGCGTGGACATTATCAAGACCGGCGGCTACAAAGTTTCGGCGCTGGAAATCGAAGCAGTACTGCGCTTGCATCCGCAGATCAACGACTGCGCGGTGGTCGGTGTTCCCGATGAGCAGTGGGGCGAATGCGTGGGGGCCGCAGTCGTGCCGGGCGAGCGCGCGGTCGAATTGGACGAACTGCGTGGGTGGGCGCGTGCGCACCTGTCACCGTACAAGCTGCCGACGCGCTTGATCTGCGTCGCCGAACTGCCACGCAACGTCATGGGCAAAGTCGTCAAACCGCAAGTTGCCCGGCTGTTCATCGCTTAAGCGACTCTGCCGCTTTGCTTCAGCGTTCGAGCCGCGAACGTGAGAGAGCGGTTTCCGCAGACTCTTACCCTTCCCCAATCGGTCGAGGTCGCGGCAAGCGGGGGCGTGCGGAGGCCGCTCTGTGACCTTCGCGGCTGGGAATGGTACGCGGCTCGGTTCGCCCTACACCGGCTCGCACAACAACGGGTCCCACACGCCGTGCGCAATCGTCACGCCGTTCCGTTTCGCCGGCCGTGCATTCCGTTCCTCCCTCTGGTCGCAGCGATTCTCTTACGGGCTGTCGCGCCTATTCGCATGGGCCTCGCGCTGGCGTGACCGAGCCTCACGCTGGCTTTACTGGTCATCGCGCTCGTTGGCGAGTGGCACCGCGCTCGTCTGACCGAGCATCGCGATTGCTTTCCTCGGCCTCGCGCTCCCACGACCAGGCCTAGCGCTTACTGTGCTGGGCATCGCGCTCGCATTACCGAGCATCGCGCTTGCATTACCGGGCATCGCGCTTGCTTTACCGGGCACCGCGATGGAAAAGTCGCGGCTTTTCGCATACTCGGCGGAGGCCGCTCTGTTACCGATCGCGCGCGTCGATAGGGCCGACGCGGCTCGGTGAGGTCGGCGGTGTTTCCGAGCCGCGAACGTGAGAGAGCGGTTTTCGCATACTCGGCGGAGGCCGCTCTGTTACCGATCGCGCGCGTCGATAGGGCCGACGCGGCTCGGAATGGTCGGCGGTGTTTCCGAGCCGCGAACGTGAGAGAGCGGTTTTCGCATACTCGGTGGAGGCCGCTCTGTTACCGATCGCGCGCGTCGATAGGGCCGACGCGGCTCGGACTCACTCTCACGCGTTGGAAGCCCGCAAGGCGGCAACGAGCTTCTTGAAGGAAGCGTCGTACTTCTTCGCACCGTTCCTCCGCCTGTCAACCTCGCGTCCGCTGGGTGCCCGTGAAGTTGACGAAATAGATTGATTGAGCGGCGGCGCGCTGGTGCGTGAAACTATCAGTCCACTCCGCAGCGTATTCGAGAGGATCCCGTAGTCATGGCCCATCGCGTTCTGGTGATCGACGATGACACCAACATCGTCAAACTCATCCAGCTTAACCTCAGAATGGAAGGCTTCGAGGTCTTCACCGCCCCCGACGGCCGCAGCGGACTGGCGGCGGCCCGTGAGCATTCTCCTCACGTCATTATCCTCGACGTCATGATGCCCGGCATGAGCGGACACGAAGTACTCGACCAACTCAAGGCAGATCCGCTGACCGAGAATATCCCGGTTCTCATGCTCACTGCGCTCTCGGCCGCCAGCGATATCGCGCAATCGCTGATCGGCGGCGCAGAGTGGCATCTGACCAAGCCGTTTGAACTGACCGAGCTTACCGAAATGGTGCGTCGGCTGCTATCCATCAACGAGTAGCGCCGTTACAGTTCCCAGCCTTTGCGATATTCGCGACGCACGAATTGAGCGGCCGCGCGGTGGTTGCGGACGCGCAGTCGGCGCGCATCCCACTCCAATTGTTGCCCGCCAACACGATAGGAAACGTTGCCGAGCAAGACCGTTTCTGCGAGGACACCGGAGTAGTCGAAGTTGCAAGTGGTCGGCTTGCGGGTCTTGACGGCTTCGATCCATTCGCGATGATGGCCGATGGAATTCGGGATCGACGGCGCCGGAATCGCTTCCGTGAGTCCCGGCTCCAGGAACAACTTGCGCGAACCGTAATCGGCCAACAGGCGGCCACGCTCACCTTCGAAGAGTACCGCCGAGCCTCGGCCATAGACTTCGGCGCCGGCCGGTTTCCAGCTGCCGTGATACCAGGTCAAATGCACTGGCGGCTGCTCCCCACGGGCGGGAAACTGCCAGTCGACTTGCATGTTGCCGGGCACATCGTTCTCGCCGGCCGCCACGCGTTCGCCGCGCGCCACCACGGTGAGGCAGTCGCGCAGGCCCAGCGCCCAGAACGGCAAATCCATGTAGTGGCAGGCCATGTCGGCTAAAATGCCACCACCGAAGTCGAACCAGTAGCGCCAGTTGAAGTGAACATGCGACGGGTGGTAGGCCCGATGCGGCGCCGGGCCCAACCACAGGTCGTAATCGAGCTGCCACGGCGGCGTACCGTCCTTCACGCGAACGCCCGGCCGAATTGCGTTTCCCTGCCAGACGTGAACACGTCCGATTTTCCCCAGCACCCCGGCCTGCACGATTTCGACGACGCGACGGTAGTTGTCGCCGGCGTGAATCTGCGTCCCCATTTGCGTGACCGCGCGATGCCGCTTCGCCAACTCGCGGACCCGTCGCACTTCCCATACCGAGTGCGCCAGCGGTTTCTCACAGTACACATCCAACCCGCTTCGCAGCGCCCACGCCGTGGGAATCGCGTGCGTGTGATCCGGCGTCGAAACCACTACCGCATCGAGGTCGTTGCGCTCCAGCATTCGGCGGTAATCGAAATAGAGCGCGGCCCGGGGCCAATGCTGCGCCGCTTCGGCCAGTCGCATGGCGTCAATGTCGCACAGCGCCACGATGTTCTGGCTGGCCACGCCGTCCAGGTTTGCCCGCCCGCGGTCGGCCACACCTATGATGCCCAGGTTGAGCCGCTCGTTGGGCGACTTCGCCGGCTTGGCCGTCGCCGCCTGAACGGCGGGCGCCAACCCTCCGCCGGCGGTCACCCCGGCCAGCACCGCTTGCTGCAAGAATCTCCGTCGGCCCTGAATGTCTTCGTGCATTTTACAACTCCCTTCGAATTCCCGGAATCGTCTCGTCCTCGAACACGTGAATCAGACGGTTGACCATGGTCACCATCTCATCGGCGTCAAAGGGCTTGGCCAGGTAGCAGTCCACCCCCGAACTCCAACCGCGCGTAACGCTCTCGCCGTCCTTTTCAATCGTCAGCATGATCACCGGCAGAAACTCGGTGGCCGGATTGTTGCGGATGTCCCAGAGCACGTCCCAGCCGTTGAGCTTCGGCATGTTGATGTCGAGCACCACCAGATCGGGTCGCTGCGCGCGCACCGCCTCGACCGCTTGCAGGCCGTCATACGCCGCGCGGGCCTCATAGCCTGCGCGCTCCAGCAAGCTCCGCACCAGCTCGTTCAACGCGAGATCGTCGTCGGCCACCAAGACCCGATGCTGATTCAAG
>Ga0247727_10007628_pt1 | contig 20478 bp, 10 predicted proteins | sample WisWelCaveWW1625_FD_202498 | JGI IMG/M metagenome (GOLD analysis project Ga0247727, IMG submission 202498) | Biofilm microbial communities from Wishing Well Cave, Virginia, United States - WW16-25 | ecosystem: Environmental > Aquatic > Deep subsurface > Groundwater > Cave microbial mat | place... | reverse complement strand
ATCGCGTTATTATCCGTGTTCGTATCCGGGTCGTCGTTATCTGTTTGATCGAAACTATCTATCGCGCTGAGATAACCGGCAGGCGGAGTCACGACCACAATGTAATCGCCCTCGGGCAAGCCGCCGAAAAGATACGTGCCGCCTGCCCCGGTGGTCACGCCGCCCGGCGCATCGTCTGCCGTGCCAGGAATACCATCGGGTCCAACATTGATCTCGGTTGTGCCGTCGGCGGCAAACAATTGAACCGTCGCGTTCTGAAGCGGCGTATCCGTCCCAGCCGTGAAGACGCCGTCGTTATCCACATCTTCAAAAATAAGGTCGCCCAGTTGCAAACGATAGAAACCGAAGTCAACGGTCATATTGGCTCGATCATCCGGCGCGCCCTGCCCAGAGGCAGAAAGGTTCGTTTCGCCGACAGGCTCATTGGATGCTGGACCCAAAGTCACTGCCGCGCTAATCACCGCGCCGTTGAACGTACCGGCGTTCTGAAGCGTACCGTTGTCATCCGTGTCATCGTCATTATCCGGGTCGGGAGCCGCGATTTCGCTAATAACGCCTGTGCCATTCATGGTTGTAGCGCTGCTCCAATAACCGACCAGCGCGTCATCCGATCCGTCGTTTGTGAAGTTATCTGCTGTGATCACCACGACATAGTCGCCGGCAACGAGTCCATCGAAGCGATAGTAACCGCCGCCAGCGGTTGTGGTCGTACCAAGCACAGGACCAGTCGGGTTGCCCAAAGCATCCGCGGCATACAGCTCAACGACCACTCCATTGACGCCAACTTCTGTTATATCGCGGGCGCTGTCATTATTTGTATCGAACCACACACGGTTGCCCAGGCTGTATGGCGGGGTGACAACGCCCAGGTCAACGCGCGGTTCATTCGTCGTTCCCGTTGCATTATCGGAAGAGGCTTCCGCGCCCGGGGTCAATGTGATCACTTCTGTTTCAACATAGCCGCCGCTTCCCAATGCGCCGACGGTAGTGCCGTTATCGTCGCTGTCCGTTGTGTTCACATCTGAATCAGGCGCCGGTTCGTACGCGCCGCCGCCAATGCTGGAGGTTGTCCCTTCGAGTGTGCCGCCGGCATTGAATTCCGCCGGATCAATCCGCACAATGTAATCGCCCGCGGGCAAACCTGTAAAGGAGTAATTGCCGTTACCAGCAGTAATCGTCGTTGCGATTACAGTCGTCCCATCGCCCGAAAGCAATTGCAACGTCACGCCGTTGATGCCAATCTCGCCGCTCAACAAGCCATCATCGTTGACATCCGCCCAGACGCGGTCGCCGAGGGTCATCGTGTAGAAGCCGAAATCCACTGTCATGTCGGCGCGGTTATCAGCCGCACCCTGACCACCGGAGAGATCCGCTTCACCCGTCGGTTCAGTTGATCCTGGTCCCAAAGTGACCGCGGGGCTGACAACGGCTCCGCTAAACAGACCAACCGTCTGTAGCGCGCCGTTATCGTCAGTGTCTGAAACGATCGTATCCGGGTCTGGCGCGGGGGTTTCGGTGAGAGTCCCGTCTGGGAGGCGCGAAGCGCCGCTTGACCAGTATCCAACTAGGGCGTCGTTTGATCCGTTGCTTGTAAAATTATCTGCCGGGAGGACGACTACATAGTCCCCCGCGATGAGGTTGTCGAAGCGATAGTATCCGCCTCCCGCAGTGGTAGTGGTTTGAAGCGCGGGGCCAATCGGGTTGCCTGCCCCATCTGCGGCATAGAGTTCAACAAGGACTCCGTCCACGCCTTGTTCGGCAGGGTCTCTGAAACTATCGTTATCGGTATCAAACCAAACGCGGTTGCCCAGGCTATAGGCGGGCACAAAACCGAAATCCACAGTGAGGTCGGTTGTGGAACCGGTTGCATTATCCACCGTAATGTTTGCGGCAACTTCACCTGCGTTCATCGTCAAGGCGCCGCTGCTGACCTCGCCGTTGCCAAGCCCAATTCCATTATCGTTGTTATCGGCATTTGTATCCGGGTCTGTCGTGTCTGCGGGATTCGCAGTATCCACTGTGCTGGTATATCCCGTTGGAGGCGTGGCGCGAATGATGTAATCGCCCTGCGGTAAACCGCTGAAGTTATATGTGCCGCCCGCGCCGGTGACGACGCCGCCCGGAGCATCATCGGCGGTTCCAAGAATTCCGTCGGGACCAACAGGTATTTCAGTGACGCCATCCGACGCGTATAACCTGACAGTTGCGCCCGCAAGCAAAGCATCGGTGCCGGCATCATAATCGCCATCCCCGTTCGTATCTTCAAAGACCAGGTTGCCAATTTGAACCTGATAGAAACCAAAGTCAACAGTCCGATTTGAACGATTGTCCGGCGCTTCGCCGCTTTCGGGGTTTGCGGCTGGGTCTGTTTCCCCTACGGGTTCGCTTGTACCGGGACCCAACGTGACCGCGGCAGAGGCAACATAATTAATTAGGTTTGCCGCAAAGGTTGTCTGTCCATTATCGTCACTGTCAACAACGGTGGTATCGGGGTCATTCGCTGTCGCGTCAGTGATCGTACCATCACCTGCCATCGTTGTTGAACTGCTCCAATAGCCTGCCAGCGCGTCATCCGAACCGTCTATGGTAAAGTTATCCGCCGCGATCACCACCACGTAATCACCGGTGAGCAAGGCGTCGAAGCGATAGTAACCGCTCGCGTCCGTTGTATCGAATGAAAGGAACGTGTCTCCCGCATCGAACACACCGGGGGTTGTTCCGTTATCCTGATACAACTCCACGCGGACGCCGTTGACTCCCGCCTCGCCCGCGTCAATCGTTGCGTTGTTATTCGTATCGAACCATGCGCGATTTCCCAAACTATACGATTCGGTAAAACCAAAATCGAAGGTGTGGTCATTCTCACCCGGGTCGCCAGTTGTAATGGAAATGGCGGCGTCATTTCCACTATACGCGGCGTCCGAATCACGCTGATCCTGGTCGGCGTCTGCCGTTGTCAGTATCAACCCTGCCAACGACGCCTGCTGACTCCCACCCTGGGCATCGGGGATCACGATTTCATAGGTCAAATTGGGATCAAGTTCATCAATCAAATAAATCTGGTTCGATGTTGAAGCGCCGGGTCCGGAACTGAAGAAATAATTGCCATTTGCATCCGTAACCGCAGTGGCGATCAACGTCCCGCCTTGATACAACTCGACGGTCACACCTGCAATCGGGTTTTCTCCCGGATCCTGAATCCCATCCCCATCCGAATCAATCCAAATCCGGTTCCCAATCTCGATTGGGGCGCTGAAACAGAACCCTTCGATATCGCCGATCCCCGCGGCTTTGCCAAACCGGGACGCGTCGTTGGTTTGCGCAAAAATCTCGTAACCCCGCGTTCGAGCGCCTGTTGTATTACTAAACCAGACAAGCCCCCCTGAACGGATCGCGAACGGATCAAATACAGACACTGCCACTTCATCCGTACCGGGGAAAAGCACCAACCCGCCCAAGGTAACTTCGTGATGAGTTCCACCATTCAGGTTTGTGGAAGCGGCAAACATGTCCTGCCAATAATATTCGCCGCCACCGGGTCCCTGTGCTGGGGCGCTTCCTGCGCCACCGGTTGTAATTCCTCCACAATTTGCATTGTTCTCCAGTGTGAAGATTCCCCCCGCATTACAAACCCGCAAAATATCTCCGGCAGAAACACCCTCAAAAACGGTGCCTGCCGCGATGGTTACCGAAGTTGGTGTGTAGCCGGTGCTTACATTGTAAAAAGTAAATGTTGCAGCCGCAGCGGATGTCGAGTAGTTGGCTTCGCCCAGTTGATGCCCGGCGCGATCCATGAAGCCGAGGATCATATCCCCATCCGTATCAAATTCAATGTCGGAAAGAATCGGTTGGGGATAAATAATCTGATTTCCAAACGCCAGACCCGGGGCGCATCCACCGGAGCATAGCGAGGTAAATACGTTCGACCAGGGCCGCCATTCGGCTGGCATTGGACCCGATGAACTTACATTTCCTCGCGGATAGTTCAACGCAAATTCAAACACCAGCGAGAAGACGCCTGGGCTTGTTTCACTTGTTTTGATGATATATGCGCGCAAGTCGCTGACAATTTGGGCGCTCTCCGCCGAACACACTACACCTACATACACCTCGCCGCGATATACTTCAACCGCCCATGGGCGAACGTCACTTGCCGCACAGGCTGTTGCGCCTGCTGGTAAAGTTATTGGAAATCCCGCCACATCTGCCGCTGTAGGCGTTACAGCGGGTATATCAATAAATATCGAATATAGGGTCTGGTCTGCAGGGTTTACCAGCCATAATGTATCGTCAGCGGCGCCTATGTCAATATCGCCTATGGCTGCTTTGCCGACAGCGCCCCAAGCCGTGGGGTCGGCATTGGGTGTAGTGGAAACCGCAGGTAATCCACGCGCGGCATTCGTTCCCAATGTGCCAACATTCGTAATGCCGATGTTTGTAATATCAACGAAATTTGACACAGAGGTCGAGTCCCCTGTAAGTGGGTCAATCACAATGGAATAGATTCCGCCTGCGCCAAGAGGACCCAGGCCGGCGTGTCGTTTAGCCAGCGCGCCGGCAAAAACCGTATTTGTTGCACGTTGATAGGCAAGGCCCCAAGTGGCGCCTATTTGCGAGCCAACAGCAAGGGGCTCTGTGACGGTATTATCAGTTCTCCCATAAGCCGCATTCGGAATCGAGTACAAGACATCCGCAGCACCTGCCGAACCGCCGCCCAATGGATCACCGTTTATATAGCAAGGCATGACCAGGAAGGGATTATTATTACAATAATCCTGCGGGCTCGATAACCCCAAATCCACACCGGCGGCGGGGCTTGCCACGAATTGAACCGTAGTCCCTGAATCCCGCCCAAAAGCGCCCGAATGAAGGTTTGCCGGTATGTTTGAAAATTCAATTCTTACTTGAGCGCCGTTTGGAACGGTTAATGTGTAATTCCCTGTTGCTCCGGTCACATCGGTATCCACCACTGCGCCTGTTCCGTCATAGGCTGTTACAGTGACCCCGGAGACCCCGGTATCCCCCGATCCCCGCAAACCATTGTCGTTGTAATCAGTAAATACGATGCCGCTGACTGTATTTGGGTCCGCACTCGTGAATATGAGTTGTGAAAGATTGTATGTGCCTGCCACCCCAGGACCGCGAGTATCACACACACTTAAAATCCAGATACCTGCCGTATTCTCTCCCTTGAAAGCGCTCAAAAGCTCGGAGGGGCGCGCGGTACGATCACTCGCACCTGCAACATTGTCATTATCATTGTCATACAATGAGCCAACACTGGTATCGTCCAGTGTGACATCATAATTATCGAAGTCATCCGGACTTGCCACCGTCGGAGAACCCAGCCCGGCGCCAGAGATCAGCACAACTGTTGTACCCGCAGGGGATGTTAATGTTGCCCGCACATCACTACGCCGCGTATGCGAAATATTCAGCCTGACATTAAGATCCGCGATCTGCAGGCTGGCGGCAACATTAATGTTACGGGTGAGCGATGTACCGCAACTATTATCCGGTATTGCAACCCCACCCGGGTTATCGGTGATGGTGGTCGTAAGCGCATAAGCCACACGCACCGATCTCCCCGAAAGGTTTAGAAGCACTGCCGCAAGAATCGCGGCAGAGAAGAGACGAGTAAGAAATTTATGGGTAGTATTGCTCATAATCCTGTTTTAGGCAAGGCAGTTGAAAGTAAATTCCATAGGCGCCGCACAAGTTTCCTGGGGAATTGTCCGCGATCATAGGGTTATTCTAATCCACCCCAATTATATGCCAACTAGGCTGTTTGCGGTGCGAAATTGAACCAATAAATCAAGCCGCTCCAGAATATACGACGACTGGGCAAGTTGCCCAGCCGTCATTACATTCTACTAACGGTTAAACGACACATCCACAAGAACGGCTCTTACGACCACCCGGCGAAGGTACGTGTTTGTCTTTAGATCATACATGTCGCAGGTTACAAGAGTGAGGTACGATTTCTCCTCATGCTGGATAACGCTGATGTCGTTCGGCATTACGGATTTATTCGAAACCACTTTGTATATGTAACGATAGCCGGAGTTATAAACAAAGATATATTCTCCTGAATTCAAATATTTCAGACGCGAGAACAATCCGGGTTTACCATCTGCATTGACAACATGGGCGGTCAGGACGCTATTACCGCTCCAGGTGGGGTAGGCGGTTCCTTCCAACCATCCTGCCTGGTCCTGCAACCAGGAGACATCCCAGCTTCCATTCTTCTTTGCCACACTCAAAATGGAAGTATTAACCTTAATTGCCGGTATCTCCATGGCAAGCGTTGTTGGCGCATAAGACGGGCGGGTTGCAACGTCCAGGGGCGTAACCGAATCAGGCGCAAACCCAGTAATCGGAATTAGGAATCCGCCTGCAATTGGGGTCGGGGTAGAAGTGCCGCCTCCGCCTGGGGGTGAGGTCGGAGTAGGTGTAGGATTGCCGCCCACATTAAAGCCAAAATCAAAGGTGTGGTCATTATCACCGGGATCCCCAGTTGTTACTGTAGCTACTGCGGCGCCCCCAATCGGTATACCATCCGAATCGCGTAGATCTTCAGGAACCGAATCGTTTTGAGTCAACGTATAAGTAGCAAGCGCGGGTTGGTTAAGCGGGATGCGAACTTCATATTGCGAATTGGGGTTTAGCGCATCTATCGCATAATCCTGAAATGAACTATCGGTTCCGGGACCCGAGCTAAAGTAATAATTTCCATTCGCATCCGTAACCACACTCGCGATCAGGTTACCTTGTTGATCATAGAGTTCAACAATAACGCCTGCCAGGGGTATTTCCTCTGCGTCCTGAACCCCATCCTTATCCGTATCAAACCACACACGGTTCCCAATTTCAATGGGGGCATTGAAGCAAAATCCTTCAATATCGCCAAGCCCTGCGGCTTTACCAAACGTTGTTGCGCCGCCGCCTTGATCTATTCCAAATACTTCATATGCACGCGTTCGCACACCCGTGATGTTATTAAACCAGGCAACACCGCCAGCCCGTAGATCAAATGGGTCGAAGACGGAAACGGCAACCTCATTGGTGCCTGGAACCAATAACAGACCGCCTAATGTGATTTCATGATGAGTACCGCTATCTCTATTCGTACTAACAGGGAACATATCCTGCCAATAATATTCACCGCCGCCGGGCCCCTGTCCGGGGATACCATTAGCGCCACCCGTAGTATTTCCGCCGCAAGTGGCATTGGTTTCCAAAGCAAAGACGCCGCCGACATTGCACAATCGCAGGGTATCTCCGGCAGAAACACCTTCATACAAAGTACCAACCGGCAAGTTGATTACATTCACTTGCGCATATGTGGCTCTATCGTAGAGGGTCACGCCTATTGCAGGGTTTCCGGGATTATCGTCCCATGGATTGGAAGTCGCGAAATTCGCATTCCCAGTCTGATGACCCGTACGATCCATGAATCCAAGGATCATATCGCCGTTGGTATCAAACTCAATGTCAGATAGAACCGGTTGGGGATAAATAATTTGTTTATCAAATGCCAAATCAAACTGCGACGCGCAGGGAGCGTTACATAATGAAGTCATTGCTGGAGACCACGGCCTCCACTCAGCCGGATACCCGCCATCCGATGAGCTTGCAATGCCTCTTGGATAGTTCAAAGAAAATTCTGTTACAAGTGTGAACGCGCCGGGAGCCGCTTCATTCATTCTTATGACGTAGGCACGCAAATTATTGACATTTTGAGTGCTCTCTGCGGAGCACACAACACCAATGTAGACATCACCTCGATAGACTTCCACGGCCCACGGGCGCACATCGCTGGCAGGGCATGCTGTTGCCCCAACAGGAAGAACAACGGGAAACGAAGAAACGTCTCCACTAGTCGGTGTCGTCGGAGGGGTCCCGATAAAAACGGAGTATAGAGTTTGGTTGGCGAGATTGATCATCCAAATTGTAGTGTCATCAGTGCTCATATCCATATCGCCAATGGCAGACTTACCTACTGCATCCCATGCATTGGAATCCGTGTTCGGGGTGGCTGAAACAGCCGGGAGACCGCGAGCGGCGTTACTTCCAAGCGTGCCAACATTTGGAATTCCAATGGTTGTTATGTCAACGAAATTAGAAACCGATATGGCGGCGCCTGTTGTTTGATCCATTTGTACCGCGTAAATCCCTCCCGCGCCCAACGGTCCCAAACCGGCATGGCGTTTTGCCAACGCACCGGCGAAAATCGTCCCCGTCGAACGCTGGAATGCCAATCCCCATGTCGTTCCAATTTGCGCGCCAGTTGCAAGTGGGTTTTCTAAACTATTGTCCAGACGCCCATAGGCATCGTAGGGGATTGATAACAACACACGAGCCGTGCCAGCCGAACCGCCACCGAGCGGGTTTCCATTGATATAACACGTGGAAACGAGCCAGGGGTTGTCATTGCAGTATTCATCGGGCTTTGCCAAGCCTAGATCAATCCCTGCGGCAGGAGCTGTAACAAATTGAACCGTCGTTCCAGAATCCTTACCAAATGCGCCTGGCCGCAAGTTGGCGGGGATGTTCGAAAATTCAATACGGACTTTCGTTCCATTTGGAATATTCAAGGAATATAAACCAGCCGAGTCTGTTGTGTCGGTATCGACGATGGCGCCTGCGTTATTGAAGGCAGTCACGACAACCCCAGATACGCCCGTGTCTCCTTGATTTCGGATGCCATTATCGGTGTAATCTGTAAACACGATGCCAGCGACCGAATTGGGATCAGAGCTATTAATAACGAGTTGAGCTCGGTTATATGTGCCTATTTCTGTATTACGGGTGTCACAAATCGTAAGGGTCCAATTCCCAAAAGCATCCTCTCCCTTGAATTGACTCAGCGCTTCATTAGGTCGTGCTGTTCGGTCATAGAAGGCGGCGGCGACAATATCATTATCGTTATCATAAAGGGAGTTTATGCTTGAATCATCCAGCATCACATCATAATTGTCATAGTCATCCGGGCTCGCAATAACCGGTGAGCCAAGCCCTGCCCCCGAGATAAGAACTACGGTTGTCCCCCCGGGGGACGTCAGAGTAACACGGACATCGCTCCGTCTCAAATGCGATACGTTGACTCCAACATTAATGTCGGAAATTATTAGATTTGAGGCAACATTGATCGTCCTGGTAATCGTTGTCGTACAACTTAATCCCACTCCGGGATCGGGAATGTTGATGGAAGCGCCCGGAATATCATCCACAGTGGTTGTTAGCGCATAAGCATCCTGAAACCCAAATCCAGGGACGCTAACAACCATGCCAGCGAGGATGACAACGGAAACGAACAGTGAAAACAGGCGTTTTACGGGTTTTATCATTTTCTCTCACCTTACAGTTGATTTACAATTTCCGATTTCTTCATTATATCTCAGCTAGGGAGCAAGTGGGCTCCAGTTTTTCCCATTTGCATACCCAGATGCTAACAAGCCACTTTGCCTGCCGATTTCCTTCCCAGCCTCCAGGTCAATTCGGTAGTGGTTCCCACATACAGGCGGTTATATAAAACCGTACGCTCTTCCTGAAATTGGATGAGTGAATCCAAATCCGGTTCAGTATGCGGATCATCCAACGGCAGTAACTGAAGACGATACGTTGGCTCAAGGTTGGCTTCAACTGACGCGGCCAGCTGAACGGTATCAGCGCCAACAGGAGCACAGGCGAGAAGGTTATTTATCAACACAAATAAAAACAGAATCCTGAGAAATTTGTTCATGGATTGGCACTTAATGAAAGGGATTGCATTTTGTCGCCAGCCAAAATTTACCCTCAATCGTAGAAAAGCCTGTAAACACAGGACGGAAAAATTTGGCTAAAGAATACAACACTCCTCTTACATGTTTGTTTTGCCGCGAGTGATAAAATCGTTCCATGCTTCCCGATTTCCGCGTCCGCCAGAGGGATTACCTGCTCGAAATTTCACGCGCCCTCACCCAGGAACTCAATCTTGAGATACTTCTCAACCGCATTCTGCGGATTTCCATTGAAATGCTCGCCGGGCAAGCCGGTATCATCGCCCTCAAAGAGCAGGAAGGCTGGCGCGTCGCGGCCGCCCATGGAATTGCTCCTGCTTTTCTGAGTTATCTCACCCCTCTGCTTGCCGAGGAAAACGTCCGCGAGCTGAATGTGGGTGAACTCAACCGCATGTTGAAAGGATTAACCTACACCGCCAGCCAGGGGCTTCTCAACGGCACTGCCCTCCCTCTCGCCGCACACGGGCAGGTGATCGGCGTTATTTTTATTTTCAGAAATTATCCCGACTTGTTCGACCTGAATGACCGCATCATCCTGCAATCCTTTGCAGACCAAGCCGCGATTGCCGTTTACAACGCACAGCTTTACGGACAAGTCTCCTACGAAAAACAACGACTCGATGCGCTTCTCGACTCAGCCGCGGACGGAATCATCATCCTCAACGCAGACCTCACCATTGAGCGCGTCAACGATGCGTTCGAGCGAATCTACGGAAAAACTCACAATGAACTTGCCAGCATTCCTCACGACGATGTGATTCGCTGGGCACGCGACCCGCAAGGCGCAACGTTGGACGAAGCCATTGCGAGTGGATGGCCCCTTACGCCAAACGCCACCCTCTACGTGGAAGGCGACCTCAAGCGCGACCTCCCCTCCCCGCTTCCTGTCGGAGTCACGTATGCGCCTTTACTTTCGCCCGAAGGCAAACTACGCAACATCATCGTAAGTGTGCGCGATATTTCGCGATTTAGAACCGCCGATGAGATCAAAGCCACATTCATTTCAATTGTGAGCCATGAACTTCGTACTCCCGTTGCATTGATCAAAGGATATGCGTCCACCTTGCGGCGCGATGACGCCAAATGGGACAAACACACGATCAGCGATTCGCTCACCGTGATCGAAGATGAAGCGGACCGTTTGAGCAAAATGATTGACGACCTGCTCGATGCCTCTCGTTTGCAGGCTGGCGGGTTGAGCCTGAACAAAGCCGACGTTTCTCTTCCAACGTTGGCAAGCCGAATTGTCGAACGATTTTCCACACAAACCGACAAACATACCCTCGTTTCAGACTTCCCTGAAAAATTTCCCGTTGTTCTCGCGGATGAAACGCGCGTCGAGCAGGTGATTGTCAATCTCGTTTCCAATGCTCTCAAATATGCGCCGCAAGGCGAGATCAGGATCAGTGGCAGTGTGCGACCCGAGCAGGTCATTATTTGTGTTTCAGATGAAGGGCAGGGCATCGAAGCCAGGGATCTACCCCACATCTTCGACCGTTTTTATCGTTCGACGAAAGCCGTCAAGCAGACGAAAGGCGCGGGGCTGGGACTCTATCTCGCGCGCGCGATTGTCGAAGCGCATGGCGGGCGCATCTGGGCGGACGCTTCGACCGGTTCAGCACAACGCCCCAAGCCTGATTCGGGTGCGAGGATTTGTTTCTCGCTTCCGAGGTGAAATCACCCTCACCCTGCCCTCTCCCGAGGGGAGAGGGAAATGCGTCAGGATGGTAAAATCTAATTAAACAGAAACAGCCTTTCGTGAGTCTGAGGCGGTATTTCATCCAAAAAGGAAAATAAAACATGGCGAACACAGTCCCTCCCCGAAGCAAGATCAACAAAAAATTTACGTGGAATGCAGAGAGCGTTTTCAAATCCCCCAAAGAGTGGGATGCAGAAGTAAAAAGCATTTTGGCTGACTTGCCCGCTGTGAAAAAATACGAGGGCAGGCTGAGCGAAAGCCCGGAAGTTTTGCTTGAGGCTCTGCACGCGGTGGAGAAGCTGTCGAACCGTGCCCAGCGCGTTTTTATGTATGCCGGGTTTTCTTACAGCGTGGATACGACGAATCAAAAATCATCCGCGTGGTTTGGTAAAGCGCAGAGCATGTATGGTCGGGTGGCAGGCACGGTGTCGTTCATCAATCCTGGGTTGCTGAAAATCGGAAAACCAAAACTGGATGAATGGATGAGCCGAAACGAAAACCTTGCGGTGTACAGGCAAAGTTTCACCAACTTGTTCCGCCAGCAGGAGCATGTGCGCTCTGGAGAAGTGGAAGAAATCCTGGGCATGTTGGGCGACCCGTTTGGCGGCGCGGGGAACAGCTCAAGTATGTTGGTAAACGCGGATTTCAAATTTGCGCCCGCGAAGGATAGCAAGGGCAAAAAGGTCGAGGTGACGCAAGGCAACATGCACACCGTGTTGATGGAACACCACGACCGCAAAGTGAGGCAAAGCGCGTTTGAAATTTACATGGACAAACACCTTGAATTCAAGAACACACTTGCCACAAACCTGTCCACGTCCATCAAGAACAATATTTTCAACATGCGCGCCCGAAAACACAACACATCGCTGGAAGGGTCCTTGTTCGAACTTAATGTTCCTACGGATGTGTTTCATAATCTGATCAACACCTTCAAAAAGAAACTGCCCGTCTGGCATCGTTACTTTGAACTGCGCCGCAAGGCATTGGGTCTGCGTGACATCACCTACTACGATATGTGGGCGCCCGTCGTCAAGAACAAGCCGAAGGTGTCGTTTGAAAAAGCGGTGGATTTGATCAGCGAGAGTCTCGCGCCGCTTGGCAAGGAATATGTGGATACCCTGCGTCAGGGTTGCCTCAAAGAACGCTGGGTGGATATTTACCCGAACAAAGGCAAACAGAACGGCGCGTTCTCGTGGGGCATAGCGCCAGATACGCACCCCTTCATTATGATGTCGTACACCGATGAAGTGGGAAGCATGAGCACGCTGGCGCACGAACTCGGTCACTCGATGCACTCGTATCTCACGGGAAAAAACCAGCCGCGCGTATATAACAATTATTCCCTGTTCGTTGCGGAGGTGGCGTCGAACTTTAACCAGGCGATGATGCGCGGTCATTTGCTCAAAACGATTACAGACAAAAACTTTTTGATCGCGTTGATCGAAGAAGCGGTCGGCGGAAACTTCTTTCGCTATTTCTTCCAGATGCCGACTCTCGCGCGCTTTGAATTGGAGACTCATCAACGCGTGGAACGCGGCGAGCCTCTCACCGCCGATTCCATGCAGGAACTGATGGCTGATCTGTTCGCCGAGGGGTTTGGTCCAAAAGTAAAAGTGGATCGCCCGCGCGTGGGGATGATCTGGTCCACTTTCGCGCATCTCTTCTCGGACTATTATGTGTACTCGTACGCAACAGGCATCTCCGGCGCTCACGCGCTCGCGGGACGAATCCTGCGCGGGGAGTCGAACTCGGCACAGGATTATCTCGGCTTCCTCAAGTCTGGCTCGTCCATGTACGCGCTGGATGTGTTGAGGAAGGCAGGCGTTGATCTCGCCACATCCAAGCCTGTTGAGGAAACCTTCGCCGTGATGGAAAGTTATATTGACAGACTCGAGGAATTGGTCGGCTAGTTAGATAGCCGTAGACACATGCATACCTGTGACGTGTTTCCGTGTTTACCTGTCTACTTCACCAAATCGTAAATCCAAAACTTGTACTGAGTTTATCGAAGTATCAAAAATCGGAAATCGTAGAATGCCTCAAACACAAATTGCCTGTCCCAATTGCCGCCAGTTGATCGCGGCGAATATCGAACAACTCTTTGACGTAACACAAGATCCGCAAGCCAAACAGAGACTGCTCGGCGGTGTATCGAATACGGCGCGCTGTCCGCATTGCGGCTATCAGGGGCGGCTCGCGACTCCCATTGTGTATCACGATAACGACAAGGAATTACTCCTCACCTTCTTCCCCCCTGAGTTGGGAATGCCGCTGAACGAGCAGGAGAGGATGATCGGCCCGCTTATTAAGAAAATAACAGACAGTCTTCAGCCAGAGAAGCGCAAAGGTTATTTGCTCAACCCCGTCCCGAACCTGACGTATGAATCCATGATGAAGACCATTCTCGGCAAAGACGGCGTGACTCCTGAGATGCTCAAAGCGCAACAAGACCGCGTGACAATGGTCGAGAAACTCATCCAAGCCAGCGCGGCGGACGTACGAAGCGAGATCATCAAGCAAAATATAGCGCTATTCGACGAGCAATTCTTCGCGTTGTTCAGCCGTCTCGCACAGGGCGCGATGCAAAGCGGACAGGAATCTGTCGCGAAGCAATTGATTGATGTGCAGAAACAACTCCTCGAAGAGACCGAATTCGGCAGAGGCTTGAAGGAATCCGTCGGGGAACTGGAGACAGCTCAAAGGTCCTTGCAAGAGGCGGGGCAGGGACTGACGCGTGAGAAACTGCTTGAGTTTGTCGTCGCATCTCCAAATGATGCGCGTTTGCGTGCGTATGTCACCGTGGCGCGCGCTGGTATGGATTATCAATTCTTCCAGTTGCTGACCGAAAAAATCGACAAAGCCTCCGGCGATGAAAAATCAAAACTCGAAGCGATGCGTGAGAAATTGCTTGATTTCACAAACGAGGCGGATAAACAAATCGAAGCGCGTTACAAACAGGCGCAAGCGTTTGCTGAATCGCTTCTCGCACAGGATGATGTAGTCAAAGCCGTGCGCGACAACCTGGAGGGGTTTACGCAGGATTCTGTGGATATGGTCAACCAAATGTTGCGGCAGGCTTCAGAGAAAAGCGATTACACGCGCATGGGTAAATTGCAAAAGATGGTGGAAATTTTGCGCGAAGTTTCGACTCCGCCCGAAGTGGCTTTCGTTGAGCAATTGCTCGATGCGCCAGACCAGGCGTCGTTGGAAAAGATGCTCGAAGCAAACAAGACATTGGTCAACGACCAATTTATGGAAGCATTAATTGGCTTGGTCGCGCAAGTGGACCAGGCGGCGGGACAGGGCAACGCCGAAGCCAAAGCGCTCGGAGAAAAATTGAGCGTGGTGTACAAAACCGCATTGCAATATTCGATGAAGAAAAATATGGGGTGAAAAAAATCTCTCTTACATAAATGTCGTTGCGAGGAGCGCTCTTGTTCTTCGCGACGAAGCAATCTCCTGTTGTGTTGAAACATCTCTTAAAACAGGAGATTGCTTCGGGCTAACGCCCTCGCAACGACATAAAATTACCTCAACCCCTCGAACAAATCCATTTCCACTTTTCTGCCGCCGTTCACCAAACTGTAGGCACGGTAAAAATTCCCAACGCCAAAGACTTTGCTCAATTCCTCCAGCGACCATTCCGCAATTGGATCGTAACCAGGCAACTGGGATTTGTGGCATTGAATTGCCTTTTCTACCTGATCCATGTATTTGTTGTTATCAAGGCGGGTGGTAATTTGCCAATCCTCCCAGCCGATGTGATGACGCGTTACGCCATCTACATCCATGCTGATGCCGCCAAAAGCTTTGTTCGCCTCTCCCACAATATCAAGGGAATCCACCATGTAGTAAAACTTCAAGACACGATGCGGGGGCTGCCTGTCTGCGTCTACAAAGTTTCGATCTGCCGCGCAAACCAGCGCGCCATTCGTAAACTGTGATAAAGCAATATGGTCGGGATGCCCGTAATTCCCATCGGGACCAAACGTCATCACAACATGCGGTTTTATCCTGCGAATGTGCGCGGCAATCTTGCCAATAATTTCTTCAGGAATTGCCTGATCCACATCGCCGTCAATGTAATTGAGAAGACTCACTTCACCGATTCCGAGATGCTCCGCCGCGCAGCGCAATTCGGCTTCACGGATTCGGGCGACTCCTTCCCAGCCTGGATCTGGTCCCTCGGAATCGAACCAGCCTCTCTCCCCGTGGGTCGCGCACACAAGGTACGTTTCGACCCCTTCCGCGGAATAACGCGCAAACGTGGAGCCAAGCCCCATCGTCTCATCGTCGGGGTGAGGGAATACTGCCAGTAATTTCAATGGTTCAGTCATGGGCAACCTCCCACACGCGTTGAAACTCCATCATGAATTGTTCTGCGATGGCTTCATCGTAAATGATGAGCACGTTCTCGTCATTCCTTGTTTCTGCGCTTTGCGAGAAATTATAGGAACCAAGCACGACGATCTTTCCATCAACAATAAAGACCTTGTGGTGCATCTGCCCCTCAATGCCATCAATCAGAACATCCAACCCCGCCTGCTTGAATGGATCAAACTCCGTGCCTTGATTCGATGAAATCTGCCCATCATCCATCACACCCGCGATGGTGAGACCCGCCTCTGCCTTCCCGCGAACGATTGCGCCAAGGTCGTTTGACGTGAATGAGAACGCGAGAAAATAAATGCTCTCCTCCGCGCCGCTCAACACGGTTGCAATCTGGCTCGCCACGCCGTCGTCGGGGGAGAAGAATGTGTCCACGCGCGTAGAATCAATTGTCAGTGTGGGATGAGGCGTTTCGCGTCTCACGTTCTCCCCAAAGCTGTTCTCCAGAAACATTTCGTCAAATTCTTTTGTGAAATTCTCCGCCAGTTTCGTCGAGCGGATTCGGATGATGTGGTTGTTATCATCGTACGCGCCCGAATCGGTGAAGTTCATCGAGCCGAGCCACACTTCGGATTTGTCAACGACCATGAATTTGTCGTGCATCAACCCATTGCGCTTATCACCCACGATGGGAACACCCGCTTCCAAAAGTATTTCCACATCGGAGGAATCCATGTTCGTGGATTCCATCACCATGCGTATCGTCACACCGCGATCATGCGCGTTCAACAACGCGTTGCGGACGCTGTTCAACGTGAGGTTGTACGCGGCAACGTCAATGCTCAAGCGCGCCGCGTCAATTGCCTGCACAAGCGGACCATCAACACCGCCCGTGGCTTGCGATGAGAACGGGTTAACGGGATCGGTAAAATACAACTCGAACCACGCGCCTTTGACTCCATAGCCCGCTTCGAGTTCGATGGGAGTCAGTTCAATATCAGGCGCGGATGTTTCAATGATTTCAACTTCTGAGGTTGGTGTAGTTTCTCCGCACGCGGAGATCAAAAAGCAGGCGATAAAAAATATTGTTATTAACCTCCCTCGTAAACCCGTCATTGCGAGCCACGAAGTGGCGAAGCAACACCTGCACTTGCGCCAGGTGCAAGTGTCTCCCTCATTGTGGCGGGGATTGCTTCGTCGGGCAGGTCTCGATACGTCCCGCGAACTGCACGCGGGATTACTCGACCACCAGCCCTCCTCGCAATGACGTCCTCTTCTTTGTAAAAAACTACGCAGTCTTCGCATGTTCCTCCCCCGCAAGCCGCGCGGCTGCCGCAAGCGCCTCGTCGAAATGATGCTGATTGACCATGACAAATTTCATCAGGGCTTTACGAACAAAACGCGGCAGGGGCATGTGCATTTGGATCAAATCGTGAACGCGCGTGCCGCCATTGGGCAGAGGCTCGAAATGGAATGTTTCGGTGACGGTCTTTTTACCGTTTTCAAACGAATCCGCTGTGGAATAATCGAACGGGCGCCAGTCCACTATCACTTCGGTGCTGACGGATTTTCCGTGCACACAATGATTGCTCGACCCCAAGCCTGCGCGCCCATTGGGCCTGTCGCCCAACGTCCAGTGGACGTGCCCTCCCATCCATTGGTTGCGTCGAACGGGGTCCTGGATCCATTCCCACGTCACGGCAGGGGGCGTGGGAAAATCCACGCGGAGAATGATATCCGCATCTTTCTCTTCAAGAGCGATGCGGCGCGCATCCGAAAATTCCTTGTAGCGTGCGTGCAGGTCAATGCTGTACGTTTTCACACTGCCCAGATGCTCGAACTCCTCCGTTTGCGCGTGCGTATGTTCGACAGCCAAAGTAAGATGTTCGATGTATTTTTGGGTCAACAACATATACGCGCGCCAGCCCGTGGATTCGGTGACGCCGTTCTTCAACAACCGATGCACGAGATTCACATCCGACCCGACCAGTTCACGAATCTCGCGCACTTGTTGAATGATGTAATCGCCGTGATGAGCGATGAATTTCAAATCGAGCGTCGGGATGGCGCGGCAGGCGTTGCACGTGCAAGTCGTTGCGCGTTTCATCGAAACCTGCTTATCGCGAAATGTCACATAGGTGGATTCCATCAGTTCGAGAATCGTTTCGCCCCGCGAGATTTTCGATTCGGGAATGTACGCAAAGACCGCGTCGCCTTCGAGTTTATGAATCGTCAACAACGATTCGATCTTCATGCAAATCGTTTCTAGCAGGTCGGACAAAATTTCGTGCGAATGTTCCAACTCCGTGCCTGCCACGTAGGACGTATAGCCCGAAATATCGGCAATGACCAGATAACCGTGCTGTGTGGTTGTGGACATGATTGGTCGGATTATAACCCCGACCCCCACCGCCCTAAAGGGCACCTCCCCCAAATTCCGCACGTGGTCTTTGGATAGTCATCCTAAATTTTCTTGCGGAATTTGGGGGAGGCTGGGAGGGGGTCGTTTATAATCCTCTACGTGAATACTTCCAACGCAAACGCTAATCGCCAAATCGCACGCGCGGCGGGGACCGTGATGTTCGCGATCCTCTTCGGTCAACTCGCAGGACTTGCGCGCGGCATTCTTGTTGCAAATACATTTGGCGCGTCGCTTGAACTCGATGCCTTCTTCGCCGCGAACCGCGTCAGCGAGACTCTCTTCCTGCTCGTCGCGGGCGGCGCGCTTGGCTCTGCATTCATTCCGACATTCGCTGGACTTCTTGCAAAAGACGAAAAGGATTCTGCCTGGAGACTCGCCTCCTCGCTCGCGAATGCGGTCACTCTCAGCCTCAGCCTGCTCGCGGCGTTAATCGCGTTATTCGCACCACAAGTCGTCCGCTACGCCCTCGCCCCTGGACTCTCCACTGACCCCGAGCTTTTTTCGCTCACCGTCGCGTTGCTCCGCATCCAATTAATTTCAGCAGTCCTGTTCGGCTTAGGCGGACTCATCGTCGGCGTCCTCAACGCACACCAAGTCTTTCTCATCCCTGCCTTGACTCCAGCCCTGTATCAACTCGGAATCATCTTCGGCGCAATCTTTCTCGCGCCTTCAATGGGAATTTACGGTCTTGCATGGGGAGTCGTGATCGGCGCGGTATTTTATTTACTCGTGCAATTACCCTCACTCATCAAACTCATTAACCCCCTCCGCCCTGCGGGCACCTCCCCCAAATCCACAATAAATACTAATGATAATTATTCAAACTCTCCATCGTGGATTTGGGGGAGGCTGGGAGGGGGTCTGAACTTGAAAGATGCAAACGTCCGCCAAGTTCTCCTCCTCATGCTTCCTCGCCTGCTCGGTGTCGCCGTCGTTCAACTCAACTTCTGGGTCAACACGAATCTCGCCTCCCGCATGGACGAGGGCAGTGTCACCAGCCTCACTTACGGATTCTCGCTCATGCTCATGGCACAAGCCGCGATTGCACAGTCCGTTGCCATTGCCGCCATGCCGACTTTTTCCGCACAACATGCTCTCGGCAAAATGGACGAGATGCGCGCCTCGCTCGCGGCATCCTTACGCGGCATCTTGTTGATGGCATTACCCGCCAGTGTTGGATTAATCATCCTACGCGAACCGTTGATTTCATTTCTCTATCAGCGCGGAAAATTTGACGAGCAGGATGTGCAACTTACAGCCTGGGCTTTGCTCTGGTTCGCGGCAGGACTCGTCGGTCACTCGATCATGGAAGTTCTGACGCGCGCCTTCCATGCCCAACAAGATACGAAGACCCCTGTCATCATTGGCACGATTGCGATGGGATTGAATGTGATCTTTAGTTTTTGGTTTTCAAATTTATTTGCGCAAATCGGCTGGCTTTCGCTTGGAGGGCTTGCACTCGCAAATTCGCTTGCAACCGCATTGGAAGCAACCGCGCTATTCATCTTCATGCGAAAAAGACTCAACGGCATTGAGGGCAAATCCATTGCAGATGGAGCGTGGCGCGTAACACTGTCCGCACTGGGGATGGCAATCGGCCTATTGTTGTGGATTCAGGCTACGGGTAGTTTGATGCGTTGGATTGTCGCGCTGGGAGGAGTCGCAATCGGTGGAGTCATCTATTTGGCAGGAGTCGTGATTCTCAAAGTCCCCGAAATAAAATTACTCACCAATGCGGTGAGCAATCGAATCAAGCGCGCGTGATTATTTCCACACCAGCCACTGCACAGTGGCAACAATCAACCCAAGCAAGATTCCGCCAGCCACTTCGAGCGGCGTGTGGCCGATCACTTCGCGCAAATCCTTTTGGTTGATCGGGTGCCCGTGCATCAACTCATCAAACAACACGTTGATGCGTTGCGCGTGAATGCCCGCCTGTTGCCGCACGCCCGCCGCATCGTATGTCACGATCATCGTCAGCGCCACGCCCAATGCAAAAAGCGGATGATCGAATCCGTAATACAAACCGATCGCCAAGGTCGTGGCAGTGATGAGCGAAGAATGTGAACTAGGCATGCCGCCCGTTGTGAGAAGCAACGACCAATTCCATCTGCGTGTGCGAAGAAAATCCAGCGGGATCTTGATGATCTGCGCGACCAACCATGCGATCAACCCCGCGATCAACGGCTTGTTCTGAAAAATATCCAACAGATTCATTCGGACTCTTCCTCGAATGGAATGAT
>Ga0247727_10007627_pt1 | contig 20482 bp, 25 predicted proteins | sample WisWelCaveWW1625_FD_202498 | JGI IMG/M metagenome (GOLD analysis project Ga0247727, IMG submission 202498) | Biofilm microbial communities from Wishing Well Cave, Virginia, United States - WW16-25 | ecosystem: Environmental > Aquatic > Deep subsurface > Groundwater > Cave microbial mat | place... | reverse complement strand
GGCACCCGGATCTGCGCCGGCCTCCCGATCCCGACCGACGCGGCGCTCCTGCGGTACGTGGCACGCCGGCTCGACAGCGGATGGGAGATCGACGAGCTGCGATTGCTGCCCGAGAGCGACGCCATCGCGGTGTCGCGGGCGCAAACGACCGGGACGGTGCAGTGAGGACTCGGCGCGCTCCTGTGCGCCGCCAACGCCCAGGGCCGTTGGAGCAAGCACTTCGGCTACTTCGTGACGCGTCCGTGATCGTGGTCACGGCGGTTGTGGTCGCGGCCGCGGTCGCGCTCTCCGCCGCGACCGTGGTCGTGGTCCTGCGGGCCGTGATGGAGGGGAGGTTGTGATGCACGTCAGCGGTCGGGGTCGTGGTCGAGTCGATCGTTGATGGGAGGCAGAGCATGAGAACTGAGATTCTGAATCGAATCGCGCAGCCGATTTTCGTTCTCGACTCCGAGTCGCCGCTAACCTCTCTGCGAGATGCCGTAGAGCTGGCGGTGAAGAGGAGGGTCCTGCTCCTGGGCGCCAACCTCGGGGGCGCCAACCTCAGGGGCGCCAACCTCGGGGGCGCCAACCTCGGGGGCGCCAACCTCAGGGACGCCGACCTCAGGGGCGCCAACCTGCTGGGCGCCAACCTCAGGGACGCCGACCTCGGGGGCGCCGACCTCAGGGGCGCCAACCTCAGGGACGCCGACCTCGGGGGCGCCGACCTCCTGGACGCCGACCTCAGGGGCGCCAACCTGCTGGGCGCCAACCTCGGGGGCGCCAACCTCCTGGACGCCAACCTCAGGGGCGCCAACCTCAGGGACGCCAACCTCGGGGGCGCCGACCTCAGGGACGCCAACCTCCTGGACGCCAACCTCGGGGGCGCCAACCTCGGGGGCGCAACGCTGCCGACCGGAGAGACTCTTGATAACTACATGCGGGATGTGGTCCCGGTACTACTCACGAGCCAGGGGATTCCGCTCTCGGCACAGACGGTAGAAGTGTGGGGCTGCCACGAGTGGAGCAACTGCCCTACGACAGTCGCGGGGGTTGGCAAGAACTGCCCACCCCTTCTCCGCCCTCGTCGAGATCAGTTCGTGCAATTGTTCGACGCCGGGCTGATTCAGAGGCCGACGACATGGGGGAGCTTGGCGCAGCCGACGCCTACCGTCGCCGTTCCGCCTTGGGTGAGGACGTGGTGAGAATTCCGCCCGGCGCGGGCGCCATGCGACCGGGATGGGCCGGCCGTGCGGCCGACGACCCCCGCGCCGGGCGGATGTTGCGCTGATCTCCGATGATCAGGAGGAACGCCGATGAAACGTGATGGCTACGTCCTGTGCTGCGCGACCGTCGCGCTGACCGTGCTGGGCCTGACGGCCGGCTGCGACCTGCTCCAGGAGTACGACGACGGCACCACCCCCGGCAACGTCGCGGGTGTGCTGGCCGAGAGCGAGCCGACCGGCGACCCCGCACCGCACGACGCGGCCGACGCGCGCTGCCCCGAGAGCGTAGAGGAATGCCGGGCTCTTGCGGACGCGCTCTGCCGCGCGGCGGGCTACGACGGCGTGGGACCAGAGGTCGAGCTGGAAACCGAAGACGACGGCCGGCGCGCGTGCAAGGCTTCGTGCGTTGGGGGCGGGACCGCGCTGTGGGTGTGCTCGTGATGCCAAGCCCGCTGCGGAAGGCGGGATGACCCCAATCGAGCTGCTCGCCTCCCGTCATCATCGCGACGTGTTCGTCGCCGAGTGCAAGACAGGGCCGACGACGACAGGTTCCTATGTGCGCCTCGACGCCTGGGCGATGTCCCGCAGTTGGATACTGGCTGGCGGATCGACGAGCTGCGATTGCTGCCCGAGAGCGACGCCATCGCGGTGTCGCAGTCGTGGACGACCGAGACGGTGCAATGATGGAACGATGAAACCGTACTACGAGCGCGAGGGGGTCACGATCTATCACGCGGATTGCCGAACGATCCTGGAGGAGTGTGCCGCGGACGTCGCGATCGTCGACCCACCTTACGGCACGACGGATCTCGACTGGGATTCTGAAGTCGACGGATGGATTCCCGTGCTCCCAGTCCGGACGTTCTGGCTCTTTTGCAGTCTGCGCTCGCTGCTGAAGGTCAGCGTCACCATTCCTCGAAGTTGGTCGATGGCGCAAGACATCGTATGGGAGAAGCACAACGGGTCGAACTCCAGAGCAGATCGGTTCCGGAGGGTTCACGAGCACGCCGTGCAGTTCTACCGCGGAGGCTGGTCGGACCTGTACCGAGAAGTTCCGCGGACCATGGATGCCGTCGCGCGGGCCGTGCGGCGCAAGCACCGACCGCAACACTGGGGGCAGATTGGGCAGTCTGCCTATCTGTCGGATGACGGCGGACCGCGCCTGATGCGTTCCGTGATCCGAGTGGCGAGCGAGCACGGACGCGCCGAGCACCCGACGCAGAAACCGCTCGGTATCGTCTCGCCGCTGATCCACTACTCGTGTCCGCCGGGTGGGATGGTCTTGGATCCGTTCATGGGCAGCGGGACGACGCTTGTGGCAGCCATCCGGCTCGGCCGCCGGGCGATCGGGATCGAGATCGAGGAGCGCTACTGCGAGGTCGCGGCGAAGCGGCTCGCGCAAAGCGTGATGTTCACCACCGCCCCGCCAGCCCCACATTGACCCGGCCATCCCACTCGTCCACGCCATCATCGGTCCCCGCAGACCACGGCGCGAGGCCGTCGGGCAGCACCCGGCTCCGCTCGTACTCGGCCCACAGGCCCACGTGACGTAGCCCGCGACGCCGCGGGTACCACGACCCGCCCAGGACCAGCGCGCGGTCCGACCCGACGCCCACTCGGACGTCCCACCGCGGCCATGGCGCAGCGGTTGGCGGCAACTCGACCTCGGCCAGGAGATCCCGCACGGGCTCGGGCCCGCGCCGGAACGGCCACACGAGTCCGCCCTGCCGGACCTCGCCCGCGCAGCTCCAGGTCATCCCGGTCCACTCGCCGAGCTGCCGGACCTCGCAGGTGCCCCACAGGTCCACGTCGGGGGCCTGGGCGGGCTCTGGCTGGGCGACCGCCACGGACGGCCCCACGGCAGGCGGCAGTGTTCCTCGTGGAACGTCGGGCGACGCCGGCCCGACGATGGCCGCTCCTGGCCGGACCGTCCCGGTGACGCGCCGCGCGGCCGTCCGGGCAGACTGCAGTTCGCGTTCGAGCCGGTCGGCGGCCTCCCGGCCGGCCACGCGGGCCGCGATGGCAGCCGCCAGTTCGGCCCGGAGGCCCTCGGTCTCCCTGGCCGGCACCCAGCCCTGACGGGCCAGCTCGGCGGCCGTTGGGGGCGAGATGGCGGGCGCGACGGGGCCTGGCCCACGCAGCGCCCAGCCGGCCCAGCAGCCGACGCCGAGCAGGACGGCCACGAGGACGAGCCGCCACCGCCAGGTCACGGCTTCGCCCTCGGCAGTCGGCGCGACCAGCACCACCCCAGGAAGGCAACGAGCGCGCCGCCCATCAGCCACCAGCCACCGCCCCGCAGCAGATCCAGGACCGCCGCGGCAATCGCGCCTGGCGTCCAGCTATCCACGAGCCGCCACCGCGTCGCGCCCGTGCAGGACCGCCACGATCTCCCGCCAGTCTGAGGGCCGCCACAGGTAGCCGCCCGTCGCGTCGATCCACGCCTGCTGATCGGCCGAAAGCTTGCCGCGCTCGCTCTTCAGCTCGGCGAACAGGATCTTGCCCGCGCGGACCATCACGAGGTCGGGGAATCCTGGGTCGCCCTGGACGGGCGTGCGCCAGCCGCGCGCCGTGCGGGCGGCCCTGAAGTGCGCGACCCGCCAGCCGAGCGCCTGCGCCAGCTCGATCACGGCGCGCTGAAACTGCGCCTCGGTCTCGCGGAGACGGATCGGCGGCCGGCGGCCCGTTGTCGTCGAAGCTGTCCAACTTTGCTGGGATACGCCCCGAACACGATCCGCGGTCATTCCCTGCCTCTCCGCACGCATCCCGCCGCGTGGCCGCACGATGGGCACCGGCCACAGGCTGGGCAGAGCGGCGTACCGGCCGGCGGCACGGTCGAGCAATTCCGGCAGGCGTTGCCCTCGCCGAACGGATCGCCAGGAGGCTGTGAGAGGCCCATCGTCTACTCGCCCGCCTCGTCGTCCTCGTCGTCGTCCGGCCGCTGGCACACGATCTGTCGCCGCTGACCGATCGGCTTCGTCCAGTCCACGACCCACCGGCAGTTCGGCGGCAGCGGGGTCGTGACGATTACCGGCTCGGCTGCCTCGAACACGTCGGTCTCGTCGCAGCCCGTCGCGAGCCACAGCACGCCGATCAGGACCGCGACAGCCGCGCAGAACAGCGCGAGCGCGAGCGCCCCAGAATCCCGCTCGGCCCTCATGGCTTCGGCGGCAGCTCGGCCGCCGCACGCTCTTCGCTTGTCCAGATCGCGCCGAAGAAGCCTCCCAGCACCGCGATCCACTGCTGCCAGCCGGCCGGCGGGCCATCCAGCGCCGCCAGGATCGACAGCTCGACCGTCACGACGCGGATCGCGCGGTTCTTCCAGTTCTGCCAGCCGAATTGCCGGCGCACGCCAGCGCCGGTGCCGACCATGAAGGCGCGGATCATTCGTCCTCCTCGTCTTCGTCCGGGTCGGGCTCGGTATCGGGATCTTGCATCACCATTCCTCCCTACCTGGCCTTCTTGTACTGCGGCGGCTCGTCGGGCGGCAGCGGTCCGACCGCGGACTCGTGTGCCAACACGAACCCCAGCGGTCGCAGGATCAATCGCTGCTCCGAGATGTCCACGACACGGAAGTTCACGCCGCGGATCTCAACACCCTCACCGACACGCCAGAGCGGTGGGCGTGCGCCATGCATCTTCATCATCCGTTCCAGAGCGACGAGCTTGTCGATCGTCTGATCGCCTTCAAGCTTCTCGTAGAAACTGGCGTCCGCGATCGGTACGAAACGATCTCCCGTCTCATTCATTCCCATCGTTTCCTCCCTACTTCGCCTGCCGGTATTCCAGCGACTCCCACGGACCCTCTTCGACCGTTACGAAGTCGCGGGCCATGCCCTCGCGGCGGCAACGAAAGAACGCGAGCAACCGGAACCGCCCACCGGGGCACGCCTGCGCGGGCAACAGGCTGGTGCTGCCGGGGCAGCGCGGCACCTCGACGAACGGCGCGGGGTCGCAGGTGATCTGATCGACGGCCGCGAGCGTGCCGGCCACTGCGCCATGAGCACAGTAGCCCGCGGCGAAGCCAATGACGCAAAGCAGGCCGGATGCCGCCACGAGCCATTGATTGCGTGTGAGCTTCATCGCCCATCCTCCAAACGGTCCAACCGCTTGTTGAGCGCGTCGATCTTCTCGGCCAGCACGTCCGCGCGACCGTTGAACGCGACGATCTTGATCGACAGGTCTTCGATGATGGCCGGCTCGGGGATCCTGCGCATCTCCAGCATCAAGAGCCTCCGGTCCTGATCGGCGTCACGGGCCTCGAGCTGTGCGGGCGATTTGAATCCCAGCCAGGCGAACAGCGCCAGCCCGGCCCCGACGGCACCGAACAGCCATGGACCATATTTGCTCGCGGTCACTCGCGCACGCGACCGCTGCTCGTCAGACATGCGGTCCCCCATCGGCGCCCGGAGTATAGGCCGGCGCGATCCTCCGGTGCCGCACAAGCTCCGCGCAATCGAGGCACAGGCCCTGATGCGGCTCGGTCAGCACGGTCTGCGACCTGACGGACCTGGGACGCGAACGCCCGCAGACCGTGATCGGCGAGTCGGTCCGGCGCAGCGCGTGCCAGGCGTGCGGCAGACCCCGCGTGGTCGACGCACGCTGGCGCGTCCAGGCCGCGGCGTCGATCAGCGGCGGCCGCACGTAGGCTGCACGTGCACTCGCCCGTGCGGGGCAGCCGGCTCCGCCAGGGCGGTAGAAGTGCCTCGTCTCCGCAGTCGACCAGATCGGCCTCACACGAGCCTCGGGTCGGGCATGCCGTCCATCACCTCGCCACTATACCCCAGCCACCACAGCGGATTCACGGGTTTTCCGCTGATCCGGACCTCGAAATGGAGGTGCTCATCGCCTGGCTCCGCGTTCCCCGAGTGCCCGACGTGGCCCAGCAGCTCGCCGGCCTGCACGAGCATCCCGGCCTGGTACGGCACCAGGTAGCTCAGGTGCGCGTAGCGGGTCTCGACCCCGGCATCGCCGCGCAGAACGATGCGCTGGCCGTAGCCGGCGTTGTGCGGCCCGTTGGCCGTCACCTCCCAGCCGATCGTCGCCACGACGCCCGGGTGCGCGGCGAACACCGGCTGGCCGAGCGGTGCCGCCCAGTCGATCCCGGCGTGCAGCTTCGCGCCGCCGTCGCGGGTCTTGCCGAACCGGCCGACAAGCTGGTTCGACGGCGTGGACCGCACCCGCCAGGGCGGGGCGTCGAGCGGGTGGCCGAGCGGGTGGCGCTTCACCCGTCATCCCCGGTCAACACGGCGCCTGCTCGCCGTCCGCCCAGCACCAATAGGGCGCAGCGCGGTACTGGACCGTCGGGCTCCACCCGCCCGGCCCGCTGAGGTCGTAGGCGCGGACACGGTACTCGTAGAGCACGCCCGCGACCGGGAAGTCGTACTCCCAGGCGAAGAACCAGCGGAGGGGCGTCGTGATGCCGAGGATCACGATCGCGTCCTCGCACCATGGATCGTCCGGCGGGCACAATTCCGTGTCCCGGTAGACGGCCAGGAACGTCTCGCGCGGGACGATCCCGGCCTGACCCCAGGCGCCGGCCGGAAGCTCCCGCCGATCGATCTGGTAGCCGAGCGGCATTCGGCCTCCGGTCGGGACCGACGCCTCCCAGCCGAACCATTCCGAGCACACGCACTCCTCGGCCTGACGACTCGTGGAACATACCGGGCCGTCGCCGAAGAACGGCGGCAGTAAACAGACTGCCAATAGACCAATCAATCCGCACACTCCCAAACGTCCGCGCCGGCCCCATCCTCCGAGCAGACGAACAGATGACAGGCCGATGCGCCGACATTGTCCGTGCGGCTGCGCAACGCGCCGAGCGGCGCGCACGCGCCAACCTGCGCGGCCGTCACGGCGCACCAGTCTGGTCCGGCGGTCCCGCCAATCTGCATGCAATCGGTACTCACCAGGTCGTCACCCGCGTCCGTCGTCCCGACCTTTCCAGCCGCGAGCCGCCCGAGGAACACGTCGGCCGAGATGGCACCGTCACCGAACCCGATGAAGCCGTCGCGGAATAGCCCAACTTGGATCGGGTACGCGCCCGTGTCGTGGTCGATGCCGTTCGCGGTCATCAACAAGTCGAGCCCCGCGCGGCCCGTCGCGGTGACGCACCCGTTCGAGAACTCGCCTGCGCCGCCGAACTCGGTGCACAGGTTCCCGATGATCGCGAGGTCGAGGTCTTCTGCGCCTGTCATGGCGATGAACAGGCCGCGGTCCTCGCTGCACGGCGCGGGCCGGCTCCTGAACGTGTTGAACGCGATCGTGTCGTGCGAGAATTCGCCGACACTGTTGAAGTCGAAGCCCATACTATCGGATGTCACGCAGCCGAACCCGTCGATCTGGTTGCCGGTTATCTGGGCGTAGCGCAGATAATCGGTGCCCGTCGGCTTGATCCGCACCGCGTTGGAACCTATGAAGCTGAACGTGTTGTTCTGGATCGCGAGGCCCGTCATGCTGACCCCGCCCGTGGAGGTCGCGACCCCCGCCGTGGTCGTGCCGATGATCTCGCTCGCGATTACCGCGGGGCGGACGTGTTCCGCGAGCACCCCGTCGGTATCGGCGGTCGCGTCCTCGTAGCTCACGCCGAAGTTAGTGCCGGACACGCGGCCGCCGATGAACCGCACGTCGCGCGAACCCGCGCCAACCCGCAAACCGATGTTCCCGCAGCCCGCGAGGCTCACGCGGTTGAAGATGGCTCCGCCCTGCATCCAGGGATCGACGACCGCGCAGACCAGCGGGTAGTCGGAGACGTTCACGCTTTCGATCCGCGGTCGCCAGTTCTGCGGGCCGAGGCGGAGTGCCGCGTCGTTGCCGAGCGCGCTGCGCAACGTCGCATCCGCGACGGTCGTGTCGTAGCTCCAGGCGTTGCCCACGCTCATCGAGATGCCGAGCGTGTCGTCGAACAGCAGCCGTTCGAATCGGCCGCCGTGCACGCCCTGGAAGTTCAGGGGCGCGCCGCCCGCGTCGTTCAGCTCGGAGACCTTGCGGACCGTGATGTCGCGCACGAACGGGCGGATGAACGCGCCGGCCTCGACCTCGAAGTTGAAGTCGTGGCCGACGGTGCCGGCGCTCCACGCCGCGCCGTCGGTGCTCGTGTAGATCGAGCCGCCGGTATAGGTGTCGGTCACGGCCGTGTCGCCGCAGACCACGACGTTCGCCGGTGCCGTCAGGTCGATCGCGTAGGTCGTGGACACGCTCAGTGCGCCGCGCGTGGTTGCCGCGACCAGGTTGCGGAAACGGTACGGCATACACTCGGGCGTCAGGCGGTTGGCGTTCCAGCTCGAAAAGTCGGCGACCTGATAGTCGGCCCCCGCGTCCGTCGAGGTCGGTGTGCCGCCGCTCGTCGTCTTGAACGCGAGCGTGATCGTGCCGGTCGGGGCGGTCGCGGCCCGTCGCAGCCAGACCGTCACGCCCGTCGGGTAGAGCGCAGGTGACGAAGGGCTCGCCCAGGTCTGCGCCGAGTGGACGATCGTCGCATCGTGGGTGATCGTCGCGGACTCGCCGAGCGGTGACGGGCGAAACACGTTGTCCGCGGCATGGAACTGGATGCCCATGCCGCCGATCTCTTCGAGCGTCCAGCCGACGTAGCCGCTATCCGTGACCTCGGCACCACCACGTGCGCTATGGACCAGCACGTCCTCGCGTGGCGACGGGTCGCAGTTCGCGCCGCCCGTCGCGGTCCCGTCGATATCGTAGTTGCCGGCACGGTAGATCCTGCCCGGCCCGCAGACCGAATCGTCGTTCCGCGTCTGGTGGATGCAGGCATCGACCAGTTCACGGCACTCGACGTCGAACACGCGGTAGCGGTCCACGTCGCGTGCGTGGAATGCGACATCGAACGGATTGCCCGCTTCGTTACACGCGCTGTTCCCGTCCACGGTCAGGCCGTGGATCGTGATGTCCTGCGCGCGCGCGGTCGCGCGTGTCGTCGCGGTCCCGTCCGTGTTGACCCCGAAGTACGGGACCGTACTCTGCACGCCGCTCTTGCTGATCACGGTCACGCCCACGCCGGCGCCGCGGACCGTAACGTTGGAGCGGATGCAGAAATGCGGGTTCTCGGGGTTCGCGTAGGCGGTGCCGAAGCCCTGGGTCGAGCACCGCGACTCGCCGAGCCCGTCGTTGTCGGCGTCGGGGTTCCAGGTGCCCGGACCCATCAGCAGCAGGCCGCGGTCGTCGTTGATCGCGTCGTGCGCGGCGTCAAAGTCCGCATCGTCCAGGTCGCCGTCGCGGTCCCAGTCGCCGAACGGGCCCACGAGATCGATCAGGCCGTCACGATCCAGGTCGTGGGTTATGCGTCCGCCGTTGACGAACAAAGTTCCGGTTGTGCCGGTCGTGACGGCGCCGACCAGCCCGCCCGGGATCGTCATGACGCCAGTGTCGTCGAGCGTCGCGAGGTTGCTCGTCGGGTAGTCGATCGCCTTTCCGGTCGTGCCGAGCGCGCGCGGCAGCGCATTGTCGGTCGACGCCGCGGGGCCCGTGACATCGCCCCCGAGGTCGGCGGTGCAGAGTTGCGCCGCGCCGCCCGCATCCACGCCACGCGCGTAGTTCCCGGCGCTGCAATCCGCGCCGTCCGCGGCAAGTGCCGTAGCGGTCGAGGCATTACCAGTAATCCCACCGGGGACCGCGAGCACGCCGGTGTCGGAGAGCGTCGGCACGTTGCTCGTCGGGTAGTCGATGGCCTTGCCGGTCGTACCCAATGCGCGCGTCACGGCGTTGTCGGTCGAACTCGCGGGCCCCGTCACGTCGCCGGCCGTGACCGTGAGGTTCGTCCTGGCCCCGCCAGCGTCGTCCGTGCACGCGACCGTACTGCCCACGCAGTTCAGCGTCCCGCGCGACGTCAGCGCGGCCCCGCCTTCGTCCGTCACCGCGTGCGCGGAGGCCGGTGCGCAGCTCCAGACCGATGCGACGCACCGGCAGAGCGCGGCCGTGTCGGTCGCGATCCTGGGCGCCTCGTTGGCCGTGCAGGCGCCGGCCGGTTGGGCCGCGACGTAGACTACGAAGTTGCCAACCGTGATGCCGGCCGCAACTTCCAGCCGCGTGATCGCCCCGACGTTGACGGGATCTGGAGTCGTCGTGACCGACCATTTCTCGTTCCATGACGCGGCCGTCGGGGTCGTGGCTTTGTACGCGACGAGGTAGTAGGTGCCGGCCGGCGTAATCGCATCGTTGGGCACGATCGAGAACGCGACCGCGCCGTCGGCCGCGATCGTGGTCGCGACACGGGCCGCCACGACCTGCTTGATCGCACCATCGGGGGTCGTGCCGGACTGCGACAGCGTGAGCGTGATCGTGCCGGCCGTCACGGGCGCGCCAGTCGGGAGCAAGACCTTCCCATTGACAGTCGTGGTCTCGACCGCACCGAACGCCGGGCACGCCACGAGCACGAGCGCGAGCAACAATCGCTTGAACGTCACCATGTGGCGACCCCCACCCCGAGGACGGGATAACGAATCGACAAGTCGTCGACGTAGATACTGAGACCGACCGTTCCGTCCGTGCGGAATACCGCCACCTTGTAGCTGTCGGTTTTTGCGAACGTCGTGGGGACACGGAATTCCAGCTCGTGCAGCACGTACGAGGTCGTGAGCGGCGCGACGATCGCGTACGGCCCGCTGACGTCCTGCTCCCACGTGCCGGTGCTCGACAGCGTGAGTGCCCGCGTATTGTTATAGAGCTGGACTTTGAGGATTGCCGCGCTCGAGGCCGAGCCCTTGACCGCGACCTGGAGGCGCGCGAGCCGGGCCGCGCTGAGCCCGAGGACAAGACCGTCCTGGTCGACCAGGATCGTGCCGGCGCCCGTGCGGTCCATACGCATGCAGGCTAGGCCGGTCCGCTGCTGCGCCGCGTCCTGGTTGATGGTCCCGCCCGTCGCGCTCTCGGCCCACGCCTGCGCGTTGGTCGCCGCCGTCCAGTGGTCGAAGCTGCCGTTCTGGACCAACTCGACGCCGCCGCCGGGGTCCGTCATCATCGCCGGTATGGTATCGATCAGGTCGATTGCCTCTAGCCCGAGTTCGAACGAGGCGCCGACCGAGACCTTGCCGGCGATTGCGTCCGGTCCGCTGTTACTCGCGAGTTCGACCTCGCGCTCGACGACCCCGCCGTCGAGCGACAGGTAGATACGCCACTGGTCGCTGTGCAGCCGCGAGAGGATCGTAGCGAGCGCGGCCTGATCGGCCATCGTCGCGACCTCGGCCGCGATGCCGACGGCCGCGCGGAAACCGAAGCGCTGGAACGCGAGGCGCCGGTTCACGTCTTCCGCGCGCGTGAACACCGGCCGGTAGGCCAGACGAATCCGGCCCGGCCCACCGACGTCGGTCAACGACGAGCGGAGGACGATGACCTGCTCCGGGCCATCGTCGGGCACCATGCGGAAGATCGGTTGCCACTCGTAGCCCATCATCCGACCTCGTACAGCAACAGCTCCTGATCGCGCGTGGCGTGCCGATACGTCGCTTGCGTGATGGCCCAGATCCGACCATCGAACTCGATCCGATCGTCCGCGTGGTAGATGCGTGAGGCACCGTGGACGACAATCTGCTCTTCACGATGACCGGAGAAAAACTCGGAGTAGGCCGCGCCGAGCGCCGCGCCGAGCAATGCATTCGTCACCATGGAACTCGATAGTTCGAGCCGGTGCTCGGAATCCCCGGTCTTACCTGTCAGCACGGTAAACGAGTCGCCAGCCTCATCCGTCCCTCGAAACTCCACGCTCGTTCTGTTCTTGGGCGACAGCGGACGCGCCAGTTGCTCCATGATCTGACCATCCAGGTCGGTCGAGCCCTTGATGCGCAGCCGCGCCAGAAGATAGCCGTTGCCGAACTCGTCGAGCCCGGCCGTCGCGATCCCGGCAAGTGCCAGCTCGCGCAGGGCCGCCGCAACCGACTGCCCCTCGAAGCCCGCATACGGGATCACACCGGCCATGCTCTGCGCGACCACGAAGCACCGTGTCCGCCCGACGAACCCGACGAGCATCTCGACCCCGCCGAGCGCGAGACGGGTCAAGAAGACGTCGCGCGTACCGGGCGGCGCGAGCTGCGCGACGATCACGTCAGCGACAAGCGCAAGCGTCGTGGGATCGTACATGGCGAGCCGGTAGGCCGGCTCGGGCGAGAGCGTAGAGTAGATGAAGCAGGCGCGACCGCCGAACGAGCGCAGCGTGTAGAGATAGTGAACGACGTTGCCGGGCGCCGCGATCGACGGGCCCAGGTTCGGCGCCAATAGGTAGATCCGATCGCGTGCCGGCGACGATGACAGATCGGTCTCGAGGAATGCCGCGATGTTCAAGCGGTAATCGAACCCCATGGTACCGAAGTAAGGCGCGTAGGCTCCCGCACCACCCACGGTCCTGGTCCGCAGCGTCACGAGTGTCGTGCCGTCCCAGCTCTTCAAGAACGTGGTCGTCGAGGTCGAGTAGTAGACGAGGATGCGATGCTGGATGCTGTCGGCAACCAGCGTCGCGCCCGGATAAACCGCCAAGCCGCTCGATGCTTGGAGCTGCACCGCAAACGCGCCGTTCTTCAACAGGTTCAGTGGCGATGCCCCGACCCCGCTATTCTGGAGCTGGTAGTAATCGCCCAGCAGGTAGTCTGCGACGCGGAAGTCGTCGCGCGATTCCGTGAGTGCAAGCGCCGGCCTATCGCCATAACTGGTCGCGGCATCGATGAGCGTGCCGGGCTCCGCGGCTTGCTGGCCCGAGTAGTCGATCTTGGCGACGGCGGACGGACTCTCGGAGGTCCAGCCGTCCTTGAGGTTCGGCGCGCGGTAGCTACCGGCACCGCCAGAAATCACGACCTCGGCGCGGTCGGCCGTCACGCGGCCCATCAGGCTTCGGACGGTGCCGGCTGTCGCGAGCCCCTGCTCGTTCCCCGGCATCACGACCGCGCTCGCGAACTCGCCATCCTGTTTCAGATCGATCGTGCGCACGCTAATCCCGGCCTTGTCGAATAACTCACCAGCCAGGAAATCGAGCGAACGGCGGCGGTGGAAGAACGACAGGAGCGTAAGTGGCGCGTCGTTGTAGGTGTTCGCGTAGTTGCTGTTCGCGGTGAGTGCCGTAGTGCTCGTGATCGTAGCAATCGTTTTGGTCTCCGAGTTGGTGCCGTCTCCGATCTCGATCTCGTCATCGACACGCAAGTCGGCTGTCGTGCCCTGGACGAGCACGACGCTAGCGGTCCCGGAGTTCACGTCCGCGAGCAGCGGCACGGTGAACCGGCGCACGCCCTCCGCACTCGTGCGCTCCAGGACTTTCGCGGCCGAGAACGCATGGACCGCGAGTTGCCGGGCGCGCACGTCAATTTCGTACGAGCGTGGCAGGTCGAGCAGGCCGAGCCACAGTCGCTCCCACTTGGCGCGTCGTGCGTCGGTCAGCCGTTCGATCTCGATCCGCCACTCCTCGGTCTCCGTGCCGGAGTCGAGTAGTGCCCGCCACGTTCCGGCGCGATCGTCGGCGATCCGCAGGTCGAAATCGCCGTATGTCGCGGCCGTGAAGTCGTCCTCGAGCTGCTCGGTGATCTCCGATGCCTGGCCGGCGTCGAGCACGGGCGTCAGGTCGTACCGGACCTCGCCTGGTGCTACGAGCGTGACCGCGAGTTCACCGCTCACGAAACGAATCTCCGGTCCTCGCGTCGCGCCCGGTCGATCTCGCGTGCGAGTTCGCGCATGCCGACGCGACCGCCGTAGATGTTGCCGTGGATCGTGATCGATGGCTCGCGAGTCCCGCCGAACGGCTGTTGCGGCTGCGACCCGCCCGGCCCCTGGAATCCCGGCGTCGCGGTCGCTGCGGCTGGCGCAGTCGCCTGCGTCGCGCCGGAGCCGCCGACTCCGACCGCGGCGCTACCGCCACCGCCGCCCAGGCTCGTCTCCTGCACGCGCCGAAGCTGCAACGCTCCCATCGCCGCAATGAACGCCGCGAGCGGGATGTTCGGCGGGTATTGGGCCAATGCGGCCATCACACCCATCGCGGTCCGGACGATGATCTCGGCGATCGCCAACGCCTTGCTTTTGCCGAATGCGGCCTCGGCCGCCGCGAACGCGGCACCGACAATCAGCTCCTGCTTCTCTCGCTCGGCCGCCGCCTCGTCGCGCGCCCTTCGCTCGGCTTCCGCCGCGGTCCGCGCGCGAATCTGGCGCTTCGTCAATTCGTTCTTCCGGACAATCAGCGTCTTCTGCGCTTCGGTCAATTCCGTCGCGGCCAGCTCGGCCGCGAGCGTGCTCTCCAAGTGCTCGAGTTCCAAACGCTCGCGTTCGGCCAGGTTCTCTTCGGCCGCTTCGAGTTCGAGCGCAAAGATCTCGTCGGAGAGTTGCTGCATCCGTTCCCTGCGTCGCTCCTCGCGTTCCTGCTCCTTCTCCGCAGCATCGGCCGCGAATCTGGCACGCAACTCCTCTTCGGCGAGCAGGAACCCCTCCGCAATGACGAGGCGTGACGCACCGAGCCGGTCAGCCTCGGCGAGTGCGCGATCCCGTACCCGTCGCAGCAACGCGATCTCCAGCGCGAGGCGTTCGGCGGTCCCCTCCTTGGCGATCGCGATCTTACGAGCCAACAGCGTGTCGTCGGCCTCGACCTCGAAGCTGGCGCGCTCTTCCGCCAGCTTCTCGGCGGCCTTGCGGGCTTTCTCGGCGCGTTCGGCGTCGGCCTCGGCGTCCTTCTCGATCTGTGCGCGCCGTGCCTGCTCCGTCAGTGTGGCAAACGCGGCGGCCCGCGCGGCGGCCTCGTCCGCGCCCGCCGTAGTCCCGGCCCGTGTCCAGATCTCCCGTTGCTGTTCCAGCGCAACGACAACCGAGGCATCAATCGCCCTGACGCCACTCGCGACCTCTGCGGCGACCGAAGCAAGAAACGCCCGCGGGCCCTCCGTCAACAACTTGCGGAGATCGAAGCCCGCAGCGAGCGTGCGCGCGGTTGCCAGCATGCCGTCCATGACGACATTGAACATGAAGCCGAACGCGGCGCCGATCGTCTCCGCGGACTTGCGCGCGAAGTCAACGACGAAACCGAATGCGGAGACTATTGGTGGAACCGCCTCGCCGACCGCGCGCTTGAACCGCAGTTGGGCCGCGGTCGCGCGATCGACCTTATCGCTCGCGTCATCGATCGCCGCACCCAATCCCGCGAACTTCACGCGCGCTTCGTCGAGCAACTCCGCGTTGGTCTTCAGTTCGCCATCGACTTTCCGCAGCTCGAGCCCGAGCGTCTGCGCCGCTTCCTTGGCGCGTCCCTGAAGAATCGCCGCAAGCGACGACGCTGCGGTGCCGAGATCGACCGTGCCGGACTCCGCGGCATCGGCCGCGAGTCGGACGGCCTCGAGCGCGGCCGGCACGTCTTTCGTGACGCCGACGAGCCGCTGAAACGCCGGCACGGTCTCGGCCAGCACCGGCCCGCCCGCGGCCTCGAGACGTTCGAGCTCGGCCACGACCTTGGGCAGCGACCTCGCGGCGTCTAGCCCGAGCTGGTCGAGTACGAACCTGAGCGCGTTGGTGCCGCGCTCGACCCGCGCGAACTCCGTGAGGCTCGATCGGGCGAACGCCACGATCGCGCCGGCGCCGACGAACCGTGTCAGCGTGCGGCCGAGCCCTGCGACCGCGCGGTCGGCACCCCCCAGGTCTCGCGTCGCTCCCCTCGCGGACGCCCCGGTCTTGTCGAGCTGCGCTGCCGCGTCGAGCCCGCCGCGTCCCTGGAGCCGCAGCAGGATCTCGCCGACAATCGACAGGTCGGGCATCGGCTACACCGGGGGCTTGGCGCGCGTAATCGTGGCGCCCATGAAGGCGTCGAGCGGGATCGAGCGCACCCGACCCGGCACCGCCGCGGCGTAGTTCTCGGCTTCGGAGCGCAACAGCGGCAGGCAGCGGGCCGCCGCGAGGAACGTCGTGTAGGGCCAGTCGTAGACCTCGTGCGGCGCGCAGCCGAACCGCGAGGCAATCGAGATCACGGCGACGTCGCCGTCGCTGAGGTCGTCGGCCGGCGCCTCGCCGTTCCCCGTGGCGTCCGCCAGCGCGGCCGCAACGCAGTCCAGATCAGTCAGGCCGAGCACGACGAGCGCGACTTCGACCTGCGAATCGCGCGGGATACGGCCCTTGCAGCACGTCGCGAGTACGCGCGCTAGACGGTCAGGCGCACACGTGCGTAGGATCGCGACGGCATCGGCTTCCGCGAGTTCCGCGCGGCGCGTCAGACAGACCTCGAGCTGCGCGGGCAACAGCTCGAATGCCAACGCGACGGTCGCGACCGTCGCGGGCCCGACCTCGCACGTTCGGCCATCGAGGTCGAGCCACCGGCGCTCGGCCATCACGCGCATCAGGCGTCAACCGATTTCCAGAACTTGTCGGCCGTCGTGACCGAGTCATCGAACATGACGCGAAACGTCACGATGAACTGCTGGAGCGCGTTCTTCCCGTACTGGATCGCGTCGACCGCGATCGCCTGGAGCTTCCAGAACGTGAGCGTACGGACGCCGGTCGTACCAACGCCGGTGGTCACGATGGTCGCCTGGTGGTACTGCTCGACCCTCGCACCGACCCGGAGCGTCAGGTTCTCGCCCGTACCAGTCTGGTTGGCCGCGGGCTGAGCGAGTGCGATCCGCAGCATCTCGGACTCGGCCTGCATGATCGGGATTTTCAGCGTGTAGCCGGTCTTCGACGGCACCGTCTTTACGATGCCTTGCGCGCGCTCGGACTCGAAGTCCGTGTTCTCGAACTCGGCTGCGAGTTCGTTCGCCGCGCTCGTGTGGCCGACATCGGCGAGCGTCCCGGCCCCACCGGCCGCGACGTACGCCCCGATGTTGAACGTGCCGGCCCCAACGATGATATTGGTCGCATCCAACGCCATGACTCAACCCTCCACCGGCCGCGCCGGCTCTTCGTCTTCGTCCACCCAATTCGCACGCCCGCTGTCCACGTAATAGGCGGCGGTCTTCCCGTGAAGTGTTTCGGTCGAGCCGTCCTTCAGCTCGACCGCGATCTCGCCACCGACCCGATCGGCCGCGACGACATGACCGGCCCGCACACTGATCTGTCCACCGTAACTGCCATCGGGGTTCCGGTGGTCATACCAGGTGCTGTATGGGCCGACGGGCAGATTCGGACCGCCAAATCGAATCAGCCGCGCCATGCTAGATCCCTCCCGGCCCGAGCTGCGACCGTTGAAACACTTGAGTGAGCCGCAGCGGAAACCGGACCTCGCCGTAGTCGTGTCCGCCAGGTCGCAGCCCGGCAATCGACGTCGGGACACCGATATCGAGCGACAGCACGGAACCGCCGAGCGTGTAATCGGACGACAGCGCACGCACGAGGTCGTCCTCCAGCTTCGTCACGGCCTCGACCTGGCTTGTCTCCAGATCGTTGCTCGCCTGTTCGGCCAGGAACGCCCAGACGACCCACGTCCAGTCGCGCCGCACGTGCCGCCCCTCGAGCGCGTACGTCGTCTCCTCGCCGAGCAACGGCACGACCATGAACGGCAGCGTCAGTTCGGCACGTTCGGCCGGCGAGGCCCAGACCGGATAGACGCGGCTCTCCAGGTTGTGCCAGTAGCCACCCGGGCTGCCGTTGATGGCGCGTAGCCGCTCCAGCAGCTTTTGATGCGCAGTCCATTTCGCTACCGCGGGCACACTCGGCTCCGGGACATCGAGTGCCGCGTCGTCGATCCACCACTCGCCGATTGTCGCCGGCGTGTTGACTGGCTGGAATCGCAACGCAATGCTCGGCTGCGTCGGCACGATCGTGCCGAGCGTGTTGGAGCGGTAGGCACCGGATGCCGATGCGCCGTCGACGTCGAAGATGGTCGCGAACGACCCCACCAAACCGTCGCGCCAGCTCCCACGCAGCCGGGAGACGTTGACGGGTTGCGCCCAACACCACACCGAGACCGTGTGGATGACACCGGGCGTGACGGCCACGAGATCCCAGGTGACGGCACCGGCCGGCTGCCCGATCTGTCCATAGCCCAACAGCCCCATCCATGAGCCGGAATGCGCCGGCAGGTTCGATCGGCGGCTCGCCTGCGGGCCGAATATGACCTGCGGCAAGCCAAGCTCGAACCCTGGGTCAGGCAGGACATTCACGCGATCTCCGACAGAGACGGCGCAGAACCGTTCCGCGCGAGCAGGATCAGTGCGCGACGGGTGCGGGCCGGCAGACCCGGCAGATCCTCTGCGATCGAATCCCGCATGAACCGCCGAGCCCGAAGGTTCATGACGCGCTGGTGGGCTCGCACCGTGACCTGCGTCGCCCCGCGCCGTGTCGGAAGCTTCATGAAGCGCTGGTGGGCCCTGACCTTCACTTTCCCGCGAAAGCCGAGCTCGTGCGCCCGCACATACCGCAGCGGAGAGCCGAACCGTCCGACGACCCCATCGCCGGCCGGCGCCGCGACGTCGGCAATGATCGACCGCCGCGCGCTACCGCTGGGGACACGGAGGTACGGACCGGAAATCTTCTCGACGGTCGATCGCAGCCAGTGCTGGAGCGTAAGCCGAACGACCGCCAGCATCGTGTCGGTGAGTGGCCGCGTGCCGAGCGCGAGTAGGCGCTTGCGCATGCCTTCCAGATCGATCGTGACGGTAAAATCGGCCATCGCTCAGCTCCGCAGCCGCTCTAGCGCCGCCTGCGAGGCCGGCGTGAGACCATCCTGGTAGGCGACGCTCTCGCCCGCGACCGTCCGGTTGGACTTCCCGATCCAGGCCGGCGCCGAGAACACAAGCCACGCGACCTCCATCGCGAGCTGCTCGATCCACGACGGCACGAGGGCTGGGGCCCATCCGGCGCGGTACGTCACGACGATGTTCTGCCGGCCGGGAATCCAACGGCCCAGATTCCGGACGAGCTTGCACCGGCGGTCTGCGTCGTTTGCGGCCTCGACCAGAACGTCCGCGGCCGCGCTGTAGCCCTCCGCGTGAGTGAGCGTCGCGCCGTCTTCGGTGACCGCAAATGTGCCGCCATCCGGGTACGTGACGGGCCGGCGACCGGGGTGCAGCAGGATCGTATCGCGCGCCCAACCCTCTGCGAGATCGCCGCTGAATCGTTCCGTGTAGGTCGCCTGTTCGATGTCCCGGCCTGTCACGGCCTGCAGCCAGGTCGACGCGACCGTCAGAACGCGCTCGAGTTCCTCGTCCCTCAGGCTGTCCATCTTGGGGTTGGCCCACGCCTTCAGCTTGCCGAGGTCGGCAATCATTCACTTCACCGTGGACGCCACCCGGAAGGTGAAGCTCGGGGTCGCGCCGGAGATGACCCAACGGACTCGCACCGTGTCGGTCGCCAGATCGCTGTACAAGCCCATGAAGCTCTCGGCCGCCGTCGAGACCTTCGCATCGACCACATCACGAACGTTCAACGCGACCGTACCGGAAACCGCGGCCGAGCCGGCCGTCTTGAGCACCTGATCGCAGACCAGGTCGTACCAGGTCGTCCCGCCGTCGTCGCTGCCCTGGAGCCACAGGTCGAGCTGCGGCGAGGTTCCGGACGCAGCCGTCACGTCGACACCGAGCATCAGGCGGGTCGTGTTGATCTCGAACGCGGCCGAGTTCCCGGTCGCCGTCCGGGCGGCACTCGCGGCCAGTTCGAAGCGTTCGCGTGCGACCGCCCACGGCGAGAGCACGAACGCGAGTAGGACGATCGCTGCCAAGCGCTTCGGACGAGGTGGCGTCTTCTGCTCCTCGACGCGCTCGCACCAGCCGCGTGCGATCCAGTCACGCGCGACATCGGCGACCGGGGTCAGGATCGCGTCGGCGCGATAACCGGCCAGGTTGCCGCGCAGCATCCGGACCTTGATGCGTGGGGTCGTCATGTGATCGACTCCTCGGCGCCGGCCAGGTTCTCCGGGGCCAGGATCGCCGCGTGATGTTCGGGCGACGTGACGGCCGCAGCCTCGTCGGCGGACACCTCGGCCGCGTAGCCGTGCAGCACGTAGTAGGCGAGTGGGTGCCGCGCCGTCTCGACGATCGCTGCGATGTCGCCCTCGTGGCCGAGTCCATCGCACTCGGCCTTCGCGGTCCATCGATACATCGGTTCCTCCCAGGACGGTGCCGCCGAGGCCGACGCCCCGGCGGCTACCGGTCAAGCTCAGACGTCGAGGTCGAGTGCTCGTGCGAACGCGGCCGGTACCGCGATCGCGGCCGCGACGCGGAACAGCAGCCGCATGTGAACCTCGGCGGTGGTCCAGCCAGGAATGTCGCTGACGTCCCAGGCCATGCCCGCCCGATCGCCGCGCACCATCTGGCGCGGCGGCCCGAAGTACAGGTTCGAAAGCGTCGTGCCGGTGCCCTTCGTCCGGTCGGCCCGGATCACCGAATGCACGGTCA
>Ga0247727_10007626_pt1 | contig 20486 bp, 20 predicted proteins | sample WisWelCaveWW1625_FD_202498 | JGI IMG/M metagenome (GOLD analysis project Ga0247727, IMG submission 202498) | Biofilm microbial communities from Wishing Well Cave, Virginia, United States - WW16-25 | ecosystem: Environmental > Aquatic > Deep subsurface > Groundwater > Cave microbial mat | place... | reverse complement strand
GCGGTGAGCGCCGCGGCCGCCAGCGCGATGGCCTCCGGGAACAACTGCCGCCCCCAGTGCCACACCAGCCACACCGTCCCCAGCGGAAAAACGAGCAGGGGCAGCCGGCCCAGCAGGAGCAGCCGGCGCACCCCCTGCGCGTCGAGCCCGTGTATGATCTCGCCCCCGATGTCGAAGGAACCCTGGAGCTTCCAGCCCTCGGTGTCGGTGCGCGCGCGGATGCCGAGCGCGTGCGTCGCCCACCCGCTCACGATGCGCATCAGCGGCGGCGTGTCGCTCGGATACAGCGTGTCATGCCGCAGCCAGTACATGTACCCCGCCGCCAGGTGGGAGGGCTCATCGAAGGTGACCCCGGTGTGCCACGCCTGCCACCCCAGCGCCCCCGCGTACAGGATCAGCAATACCGTGATCCACCGCGCCCAGCGCGTCCCGCCCCCCGCGACACCGTTTCCCCGGTATTCCAAACTTCGTTCCGCCCCTCCCGGCGCTTTCTCCCGTGGCCGCCCGCCAGCCCCGCGTCTGCTGAAACGGATCTATTGGGGTGTCTTCTGTGGTGAAAGGTGTTTCTGGAAGAACTCCCGCGCCATCTCATCCGGCGCCGGACCGGGGAGTCCATGCCCGGCGCCCTCGACCACGTGCAGCGTCGCGTCCACCCCCGCCGCCCGCAGCGCCCGGTGAAGCAACCGGCTCTGCTCGAGCGGCACCTGCCGATCCTGGTCCCCGTGCAGGATCAGGAACGGCGGGTCGTCGGCGGTGACGTAGGTGATGGGATTGGCCCGCGCCACCTTGCCCTTGTTCTCCTGGATCGGCCCCCCGATCAGCCGCGATTCGGGCGACTCCGGCGCATCGTGCTTCAAGGCGCTGCCGGCCGCGTCCATCCGCAAGAAGTCGGTCGGCCCGAACCAGTCGACCACGGCGTGCACCCGGGCGCCCGGCTGGGCATCGGTTCCAAGCAGAGCCGCCAGGTGTCCCCCCGCCGAGACCCCCCACACGCCGATGCGGTGGCGATCGACCCCCAACTCCTTGTCCTTGCTCCTCAGGAACCGGATGGCGCACCGCGCGTCCTCTATCTGCGCCGGAAAAAGCGCCTCGCCGCTGAGCCGGTACTCGATCGACGCCCCGAAATACCCTCGCCGCGCCAGCGGCACGAGCCGAGGGATGCCGCTGTCCTTCGAGCCTCCGAGCCAGGCGCCTCCGTGAATCCACACCACGGCCGGCATGGGGTCCGCCGGCCGGCGGCGCGGCCGCACAATGTGGAGGCGCAGCGCCCTCCCGCCTGCCCGGCAGTATTCGACGTCCCGCTCGACTTCCACGTCCGCCTGGTCGTAGAATCCGAACCCTCGCTCTCCCACCCCGTCCAGCACCTGCCGGTAGTTGTGTCCCGCTCCCGCGACCACGCGAAACTCGTGCGGGATCTTCAGCTTCTCCAGTAACTGGTGATACTCGGTATTCCGGTCCTGGAGCTGATCTTCTCCGCCCACCCAGATCCGCACCCGCGTCCCCGCCCGGACCGCCGCCGCGTGCTTCCCCGCCAGCGTCCACGGGCTCTCGGCCTGGTAGTATTCCTTGCTGCTGCCGAAGGTGTTCCGGAAAATCTCGGCCCGCCGCTCGGCCAAACTATCGGCGGTGTGCAACGCTCCGGCCAGGATCGAGACCAGCCCGAACATCTGGGGGTACTTGAACCCCAGCCGCGCGGCGCCGAAACCGCCCATCGAGAAGCCTTCGACGGCCCGCGCCTCCCGGGCCGCCACTGTTCGATACGTCGAATCCACGTGCGGGATCAGTTCCCGGATGATCACCGTCTCCATGGGAACCTTCCCGTCGGCCGAGTCGCAGTACATGCTCGACCGCATTCCGTTGACCAGCACGGCGATCATGGCGGGCGCGGCGCCGTTGCGGATGGCGGCATCGAGCCGCTCGACGAAAGGCCCGCCGCTGCGCTGGTCGTCTCCCAGTCCGTGCAGCCAGTACACCACCGGATACCGGCGGTCCTTCTCCTGCTCGTACGCCGGCGGCAGGTACACCAGGTAGCTGACCTCGCCTTCGATGGCTTTGCTGCGGAAGGTGCGGTAGGTCGTGCCGGCCGGCTCCTGCCGGCTTGGTTCGACCCAGGCCGGCGCGTCCACCGGCTGAGCGGCCGCGGTTGAAGTCCAGAGAATCAGCGAGACTATGAGAGATCGCACGGTTGTTAGGATATCGGACCCGTGGCGGCAGGGCAAGAGGTAGGGGGTTCTGAGCCCGTTCGACCGGCTCCGGAAGCCTGTCTCTCGGAATCGGGTCACACGTACACGCGGGCCAGCATCTCGGCGGCGGACTCGTCGAGCTGGTCGGCGCGGCGGACGTCCTCGAAGCGGGCCAGCAGGTCCTCGGGACGCAGGCGGCGCTTCTCGGCGCCGTGGAAGTCGTGGATCACGCGGCCGCGATGCATCATGATGAGGCGGTCGCCGAGGCCGGCGGCCTGGTGCATGGAGTGGGTCACCATCAGGGTGGTCAGCCGGTCGCGGGCGATGACTTCCTCGCTGAGGCGGATCACCTGGTCGGCGCTTTTGGGGTCGAGCGCGGCGGTGTGCTCGTCGAGCAGGAGCAGGCGGGGCTTGAGCCAGGTGGCCATCAGCAGGGTGAGGGCCTGGCGCTGGCCGCCCGAGAGGCTGCCGATGGCGTTGTCGAGGCGGTCCTCCAGGCCCATGTTCAGGCGGCGTACGACGTCGCGCATCTCGGACCGGAGTTGATGCCCGAGCGCCCACCCCAAGCCGCGGCGGCGGCCCCGCCGGGCGGCCAGGGCCAGGTTCTCCTCGATCGACAGGTTGGGCGACGTGCCGCTGAACGGATTCTGGAACACGCGTCCGATGAACCGCGCGCGCCGGTACTCGGGCCACCGGGTGACGTCGCGGCCCTCCAGGTGAATCGACCCCGAGTCCAGAAAGAACACCCCGGCCACGGCGTTGAGCAGGGTCGACTTGCCCGACCCGTTGGTGCCGATGACGACGACGAAAGAGCCGTCGTCGATGGCGAGGTCGATCGACTCGAGCGACCGCACCTCGTTGGGGGTGCCGGGGTTGAAGGTCTTCGAGATCCGTCGGGTCTCAAGCATGGGCGGCTCCGGCTTCCGCCGCCGGGCGTGTTGCCTTGTTGGGACGCAGCCTGGCCAGCAGTCCCGGAAGGATCAGGGCCAGAAACACGAACACCGCGGTGATGAGCTTGAGGTCATTCGGGTTGAGGCCCCAGCGCAGGGCGATGGCCACCAGCAGGCGAAACAGGATGGATCCCATGACCGCCCCGGTGATGGCAAAGCCGAGCTGCCGGGTGCCGACCAGGGCCTCGCCGATGATGACGCTGGCCAGGCCCCACACCACCATTCCGATGCCCATCTGCACGTCGGCGAATCCCTGGTATTGGGCCAGCAGCGCGCCGGCCAGGGCGATGAGGCCGTTGGAAAGCGCCAGCCCGATGGTGATCATGGCGCCGTGGTTGACGCCCAGGGCGCGGATCATCTGGTCGTTGTCGCCGGTGGCGCGCATGGCGGTGCCCAGGTTGGTGCGGAAAAAGACATAGAGCACGGCGCCCACCAGGACGATGGCGGCAGCGACAAACAGGAACACCGACGCATCGCGGGCGCTGACGTCCCACCCCAGGATGCTCACTTGTTCGCCCAGCGCCTTCAGACCCATGGACTCGGCGACGGTGGCGAAGGTGGCATTCGAGAGCAAGGGGATGTTGCTCTTGCCCATGATGTGGAGGTTCACCGAGTAGAGCGCGGTCATCACCAGGATGCCGGCCAGCAGGCCGTTGATCCCGAACCTGGTGTGAAGCGTGCCGGTGAGGGAACCGGCCATCATCCCGGCAGCGAAGCCGGCGACGGTGGCCGCGAGCGGCCCGTAGCCGTTCACAAGAAGTGTAGCGGTGACGGCCGCCCCCAGGGTGAACGAACCCTCGGCGGTGATGTCGGGGAAGGCGAAGATGCGGAAGCTCAGGAACACGCCGAGGGCGAGCAGCGACAGGATGAAGCCGATGGTGACGGCGCCGATCAGAAGGCTCATGGCGAAGCCGTCCTCTCCGAGGTGATCTGCGAGATGGGTCCGACCCAGCAGGCGCCGCGCACGAACTCGCTTTCCCTGGCGCCGGCGGCCCCGCGGTCGTCCCCCAGCAGGTGAAGAACGCCCTGCAGGGTCTCGGCGCCGAACAGGGACTTGACGGTGGAGTGCAGTTCGATGCGTCCCTTCTTGAGGGGCCGATAGGAGAACGCCGCGGCGTGGAAATGGCCGGCCGCCTTGCCCACCGGACGCAGCAGGGGCTCGAGCGGCCGCTCCGGCGAGCGCGACGCCACCCCCGCTACCACTGCCAGGGACCGGGTGTGGGAACGCTCGGCGGAAAAGCTGAGCCACCGCCGGACTTCGGGATGCCGGAACGGAGCGGCGTCGGAGGGCTCGCCGGCCGGGGACCGGCGGAGCGCCGCGCCGATCAGCCCGGCCGACTCGGCCACCAGGGCGATGGCGACGGTCGGGGCGCCGGCGATTTCGAGGCAGGCGTCGACCAGCTCGGGCAAGGCCACGGCGGCGGCGACGCCGGCGGCCTCGAACCGCGCCAGGTAAGCAAAGGATCCCTCGCAGGCGATGCTGTAGAGCACCTGCACCTCAGGGACGAAGGCGCCCTCGGCCAGCAGGTAGTCGGGAACGTTGCTGCCGTCGGTGGGCAGGTAGGCGGCGGCGCCGGCCAGGGCCAGGAACTCGCCGAAGCGTCCCCGGCAGTCCTCGAAGCTGTTGCCGAAGGCCCCCAGCCCCAGGCCGAGGGTGGAATCAGGGAACAGCGTGGTGCGGGAGTGCTGTTCGGCAAAGCGGCACCCTATCAGTAATTCGGGGTCGCCGGTGACGCGGCAGGTGAGCGGCGGCGCCGGCGCCAGACGGCGCACCTCGAAGGTTGCCGCCGCCCGCTCCAGCGTTCGGGGGATCTCCATGGTCTGGGACGCGGCGGAAGGCACAGCCTCCGGCATCAGCAATTCCCCGAGCCGGGCCAGGTCCAGCACCTTCTTGACCGGCTCAGAGGGACTTGCCACCACGAAAACGCCTTGAATCCCCTGCAACTGCTGGTAGAAGTAAACCAGGACCCGGATGCCTATGGAGCTGATGTAGGTGACCTCGGCCAGGTTGACCCGAATGTGGTGGCACCCTTCGCGGACCACTTGTTCGAGGGCGCGCGTGAGGTGGTCGGCCCAATAGCCGTCCAGGCGGCCCTTCACCCGCACGTCTATGAAGTCGCCCGCTTGCCGGCGCGAGATTTCCATCGTTATTTCCCGGTTACATCGGCGGCGCGAGCCAGAAGATCCTTGGGAATCCGCCACGGGTCCTTCAGTCCGGCCAGGGCCTTCCGGTTGACGATCAGGCGCGGGTTGAAATAGTTCTCGATGGGAATCCTGGAAGAGTCCTCGCCGCGCAAGAGGCGGGCGGCCAGTTGGCCGATCTTGCGGCCGATTTCAGCGGGGTCGCCGCCCACGTCAAACAGGGCGCCGCGCTGGGCATTGCCTGGGATGCTGGTGAACACCGGAATCCGGGCTTTTCTGGCCTCGGCGACGACCACGTCCAGGGCGATGATCATGGTCAGGTCGCCGCCGACCCACAGCGCCTGCACGCCGCGGGAAACCAGCGACGCCGCGACTTGCTGCACCGCCGAAGAGTTCTCAACATTGGCCTCCATCAACTCGATGCCGAGCTCGGCGCTGACCTTCCGCGCCAGCTTCATGTTGGCCACGGAGTTGGATTCGGCCGGATTCCAGGCGGCCCCGACGGTCTTCAGGGCGGGGTAGATCTGCCGGGCGGTGCGGAAAGTGTCCTCCACCTGGGGCATGCTGCCGAAGCCGACCAGGTGGGGCGGGTGTTGGAGCGGGTTGTCGCGGCTGATGCCGACGCCGGCGCTGGCGGGGTCGGAGACGAAGCCGAAGACGTGCTTGGTGCGTCGGGCCTGGTTGGCGGCGGCCACGGCCTGGAGGCTGATGGTGGTGGCGGTGAGGAGGAGGTCGAAGCGGCCGTCGGTGATCTCCTTGGCGATGGCGTTGGCGGTGGCGATGTCATTCTCGGCGTTGTAGCGCTGGATGAGGACGGTCTTGCCTTCGAGGAAGCCGCCCTCGGCCAGACCCGCAATGTAGCCATCCACTCCCTCATCGAGGAGGGCCTGGGTGGCGTGCTGCAGCAGCGCAACGCGGGGCAGGGGGCCGCGGCCGGCCTGGCGCTGGCCCCAGTCGGAGACCAGCAGCACGCCCGAGGTCAGGGCGATGAGGAAGACACCGAGGAGCAGGCGCCGGATCGCAGGCCACATCGAGGGCGCATTATAGCATTGGGCGAAGGGGCCGCCCGCGCGCCGTTCCAGGCTCGAAACGGGGCACTCCTGGGCTGCGGCCGATTGGGTCGGTCTCGCGCCGTTTCACCCCGCGCCGTGGCTGCGCCATCAAGGCATGAACAGCCGCTTGGTCATCAGCAGGCGGTTGCGGCCATCTTCGCGGCGGTACTCGAGCCGGTCCATCACGTGCCGGACCAGGTGGATGCCGAGGCCGCCGACGCGCCTCTGCTCGACCGGACTTTGGATGTCGGGCTGGGAGGCCTCCAGCGGATTGAACGGGACCCCGTCGTCTTCCACCGCCACGGTGAGGGAGCCCGGCTCGAGCCCGAGCCGCACGGTGATCTCGTGCCGCCCGCCTCCGGGATAGGCGTGCATGATGACGTTGGCGAGCGCTTCTTCGAGCGCCAGGTTCACGTCGTTCTCGGCCGGCGGGGGCAGGGCGTGGCGGGTCCAGAACTGTGACACCAGCCGGCTCAGCCTGGGGATCTCGGCCATTCGGTTGGTGAGGACGATGGTCATCCCGACCGGCGCGCTACTGTGGCGTCCCATGCAAGGCTTGACAACCTCGGAAGGTGTTGCTGTTCGGAAGCTGTTGCCGCAAGGTTACGCGGGACACCACGCTACCTGGCCGAGACGTTGCGCGGGGCGTGCTTGGTGAGGGCGGCCACGAAGGGCTGGGCCGCGGCTGGAACACTGGCGCCTCCTTCGATGAGCAGTTTCTTAGCCTCCACGGCCTTGCCGTAGACCCGCTTGTTGGCGTCGTTGTCGGGCTTCACCACCGCGCCGTCGAGCGAGATGCCGGCGAACAGGCCGCGGGTGCGGGCATAGGTGAGGATCTCAGCCCGCATGGCGATGTCGGTCTGGGCCGCCACCGAGCGGCCCTTGGGGCCGGCCGCCGCCGAGGCGTCGCCGCCCACGGTGAACTTGTCCTTGATGAGGTGATCGATGCCCTTGCGGTTCATGATGAGCATGACCACGTCGGAGGACTGGCCGCCGAGCTGCAAACCGAAGCTGCCGCCGCCCACGGTGAGCATGCTGGGTGGACCCCACGGTCCGGCGCCCTTTTCGCCGCCGCGGCAGGAGACCGCGCCGCGCCCGAAGCGTCCGCCGAAGCCGATAGCGGCCTTCTTGAGGGCCGGGACCACGGCCACGCATTCGGCCCGCGCCAGCAGGTCACCGGGAATGGCGTCGTCGGGGGCGCCCATCACTTCGCCCAGCACGGTGGCGCACTCCTTGAGCCGCTCCGCTTCTTTGCTGTCCGCGGCCCAGACCACGCCGATCAGGGCCATTGCCGTCAGGATGCGAGCTACAGAAGGGATTCTCATAGCGACTTCCATTTTATCAGGACGTGAGAAGCGACGGCAAAGGCAGTTTTCCGGAGGGTGCGCGAATACAAATCCGAGCCGACCGCAAGGGAGCGGTGCTTCGAGAGGCGCAACGGCCGCTTCAAAAACCGCTCCCTGGCGGTCGCGGCTCTGAAGGGGGCATTCTGCTCTCACTTCGCGCACCCGTTTTCGGGCTGGTTCGCAGACTACCATGCGACCAGGGCGCCTTCGAAGATGCCGGCCAGTTCTTCTTCGCTGGCAGGGCGAGGCGAAAGCTTGGTCACGCGGTGCTGAGGCAGGGCGCCGCGGACCAGGGCGGGGATGTCGGCGGGTTGGTAGCCCACGCCCCGCAGGCCGTTGGGCACGTGCAGGCGCTGCATGAGCGCCGTGAGCTGTCCGGCGAGGATTTTGCCGGCGTCCTCCGGCTTGGCGCGTGAAACATCGGCGCCCAGGACGGCAGCGGCGTTGAGGTGGCGCTCGGGGCAGGCCCGGGCGGTGAAGCGGAATACGGCCGGGGCATTGAGGATCACCGAGATGCCGTGGGGGACCAGGGGATGATCGACCGCGTAGCCAGCCGGCCGGAAGTCGCGAACCATGCCCGAGACCGGGTAAGACATGCCGTGGGGCAGGTGGACGCCGGCATTGCCGAACCCGACGCCCGCGTAGGCGGCGGCGAGCAGCATGGCCGAGCGCGCCGCGACGTCGGAGGGATCTTCGACCGCGCGTACGAGGTGAGCCGCCACCAGGCGCAGCGCTTCAAGCGACCACAGGTCGCTGATGGGGTTCGAGCCCTGGTAAGCCGGCCGCAGCAAGGGACGCTCGGGACGGGGCCGCTCGGTGAACGGAATAGCGGTATAGGACTCGAGGGCGTGACTCAGCACGTCGAGACCGGTGGATGCGGCAACCTGGGGCGGCTGGGTGCGCGTGTTGTCGGGGTCGATGATTCCGAGGGTGGGCTTGAGCCGCCGGTGGGCAATGCCGGTCTTGGAATGCATCGCGGTGTAGTCGAAGATGGCCACGCCCGTGGTTTCGCTGCCGGTGCCGGCGGTGGTGGGGATGGCGATGAGCGGCTTGAGCGGACCCGGCACGGGCAGGCCCTTGCCGATGGGCGGGTTGACGTAATCCAGAAATTCAGCCGGCCAGGTGGAGTAGAGGTTGGCGGCCTTGGCGGTGTCGATGGTGGAGCCGCCGCCGACGGCGACGAAGGCGTCGAATCCGCCGGCCGCTGCAAACGCGATCGCCTCCTGGAAGGATGAGTCGGTCGGCTCCACGCGGACGCGGTCGAACAGGGCGAAGTCGATGCCGTGGTCGCGGAGGGATTCCAGGGCCACGGCAAGCGGAGGCAGCCGGGCCAGGTTGGGGTCGGTGAGGACCATGACGCGGCGGGCGTGGATGTCGGCCAGGTCCATGCCGGCTTCGCGGGTAACGCCGGGACCGAAGCGGATGCTGGAGGCGGCCATCTCGAAGGCGGACTCGCGCAGGGCCATCGGTCAGAGAGCGCAGGTGCGGAAGCCGCCGAAGACGTCGCGGCGGTCTTTCTTGTAGAAGTTGCGCCAGGTGCTGCGAATGAGGCGGGAGCGGGTGGCCCAGCAGCCGCCGCGCAGAACCATGTGGTTGCCGTCCATCCAGGGCTGTGAGTATTCCTTGTAGGGATCGATGACGAAGCCGGGGTAGGGGCGGAACTCGGAGGCGGTCCATTCCCAGGCGTTGCCGATGAGCCCGCGGCAGCCGGCGGGGCTGTCGCCGGCCGGGAGCGCGCCGGCGGGCCCGCACCCGACGGCGCGGGCGTCCAGGAAGGCTCGGCCGGAGGTGGCGGCGTCGTCGCCCCAGGGGAACCTTTGTTTGCCGGCTGCGGCGGCCATCTCCCATTCGGCCTCGGTGGGCAGGCGGCGGCCGGCCCAGCGGCAATACGCTTCCGCCTCGTACCAGTTGACGTGGATGATGGGGAGGTGCGGGTCCAGGGGCACGATGCGATCGTAGTGGCGGCGGAGCCAGCCGCCGGCGTCGCGTATCCAATAGACGGGGTGCTCGGCGCATGCGGTCTCGCGCCACGTCCAGCCGGCCTCGCTCCAGAACTCGCGGCGCCGGTAGCCGCCGCCGTCGACAAAGGCGGCGAACTGGCTGTTGGTAACCGCGGCTCGGGCGATGGCGAAAGGCGCCACATCCACTGGGTGAGCCCACTTCTCGTTGTCGAATACGAGTTCGCCGGTGGGGCATGCGCCGAGGAGGAACTCGCCGCCGGACAGGGCCGCATCGCCGGCCGGCGGTGGATCGAGGGCGTCCGGGACCTCGGTGGCGGCTTCGGAGGCCGGGGGCGGGGCGTAGCCAAGCGTCTGGCGGGTGTAGGTGAACGCCTCGCCGTGCATGTCCTCGTGCATTACCACCAGCCAGTGGAAGTAGGCTTCCTCGTCGGATACGTCGCCCGGGGGAAGCTTTTCGAGCACCCGGTCCAGTACATCTTGCATATACTGCAAGGTTGCGGAGCGGGAAGGGAGCGGCAGTTCCCAGCGGTGGTCGTGGGCGACGGCGGCGGAGTCCCAGAAGGAGTCGGCCTCGGGGCGGAGCGAGTCCAGGCCGCGGAGGTGGCCGAGCGCCCACTTCTCCTGAAACCAGGCAACGTGGCCCATCTCCCAAACGATGGGGTTGATGATGGCAACCAGCGGGACGCTCATCTGCTCATCGGAGAGGTCGGCGACCAGCTCGAGGGTGCGCCGGCGGGAGTCGGCGAGCATGGAGGCGAGCTGCGAGGCGCGCATAGGCGATGCGGATCGGAATGATTTGCCCCGCGCCGCGGGGCAGCCTTTATGGTAACAGGGTGACGGCGCGGCGATGGGCGGCCATCCTGCGGGCGTTGGGGCATCGGGTGACGATCGCCCAGAGCTACCAGGGTGAGACGAGCGACGCGCTGGTGGCGCTGCATGCGCGGCGCAGCGCCGGGGCGGTATTCCGGTTTAGGGAGGAGCGCCCGGGCAGGCCGATCGTGGTGGCGCTGACGGGAACGGACCTGTACCGGGACATCCGCACGGATCGCGATGCTCGGCGGGCACTCGAGGCGGCCGACCGGCTGGTCGCGCTGCAAGATCTGGCGGCCGAGGAGCTGGCGCCGCATCTGCGGAGCAAGCTGGCGGTGATCCACCAGTCGGCGCCGAGGACGCCGTGGCCCGTCCGGCGCAGCGGGCGGTTTTTCGATGTGTGCGTGGTCGGACATCTGCGGGAGGTGAAGGATCCGTTTCGAGCCGCGCTGGCGGCGCGGAAGATTCCGGAGTCGTCGCGTATCCGGGTGTTGCACGCCGGCGAAGCAATGGAGGAGAGCTTCGCAGCCGAGGCGCGGGCCGAGCAGGACCGGAATTCGAGATACCGATGGCTGGGGGGAATCCCGCGCTGGAAGACCCGGCGGCTGATCGCGGCGAGCCGGCTGATGGTGCTGAGCTCCCAGATGGAAGGCGGCGCAAATACCATCTCGGAGGCGCTGGTGGATGGGACGCCGGTGCTGGCGTCGCGGATCCCGGGTTCGGTGGGGCTGTTAGGCGCCGGGTATCCCGGGTTTTTCCCGCCAGGCGATACGGAGGCGTTGGCCCGGCTGATGGAGCGGGCCGAGGGGGACCGGCGGTTCTATGCAACACTGGAAGCCTGGTGCAGGCGGCTGAGACCGATGTTTCATCCGTCCCGCGAGCGCGCCGCCTGGCGGAGACTTATCGGGGAGTTGCGTTCACCGTGAGAAACGGAAACAAACCCGGCAGCCCCAGCGACCGCAAGGCGATCCTGGTGCTCTCCTCCTTGGGAGGCTTCATCGGGGCGCTGTGCTGCCTGGCGCCGATCGTGCTGGTGATGCTGGGGCTGGCCAGCGTGTCAGCCGCGGCCGGCCTCGGCAACGTTCTTTACGGGGAGTACAGTTGGGCCTTCCGGCTGGCCGCAGCGGTGTTCCTCGCGATCGGGCTGGTCGTTTACTTTCGCAGGCGGGGCATTTGCAGTCTGGATGACGCTCGGCGCCAGCGGACCTGGCTGATCAACGTGGGGGTGCTGGTGGCGCTTACCACCACCGGGATCTACATTTTCTGGAACTACGTAGTGCTACACTACTGGGGGATCGCGGCCGGGCTGCCGTGGGCGCAGTACGACGAGCGGTGGGCCATTCCGGTTTCGGTGGTGATGCTGCTGGTGATCGGGGCCGCGTTCCGGCTGTTGCGAAGTTCCCGGACATGACCCGCGACCAAGCGCTGCGCGAACACCTGCTGTACCTGCTGCGGGGCGGCGGCGCCCACCTGGACTTCGAGACGGCACTCAAGGACTTTCCCGCGGCGCTGCGGGGCCGCAAGCCCCGCGGGGCGGCGCACACGGCCTGGGAGATCCTGGAGCACTTGCGGATCGCGCAGTGGGACATCCTGGAGTTCAGCCGGAATCCGAAGCACGTGTCGCCGGAGTTTCCCGCCGGATACTGGCCGGCAACGCCGCGCCCGCCGTCGGCAGGGGCCTGGGCCAAGACCCTGCGGGCGTTTCGCGCGGACCTCGGGGCCATGCAGAAGCTGGTCGAGGACCCGCAAACGGCTCTGTTCGCCCGCATTCCCCACGGCGACGGCCAGACGATCCTGCGAGAGGCGCTGCTGGCGGCCGACCACAATGCCTACCACTTAGGGGAACTGGTCCTGCTGCGCCGCATGCTGGGCGCTTGGCCCCAGGCGTGAAACCCGGGGCCGGATGGGCTGGCTGGACCGTGCTGGCGGGGGCGATCCTGCTGGCCGTGGTGGCGCTGTACTTCCCTTACGAGACCGGTATCCGGCGCTGGGCCGAAGCGTTCTTCGGCTCCGGGCCCCCGTGGTGGGTGGCTGCGCCTGTGCTGGCAGGCCTGTTGGCCGCCGACGTAGTGCTGCCGGTTCCTTCGAGCCTGGTGAGCACGGCGTGCGGCGTGCTGCTGGGGTTGTGGGGCGGGGCGCTGGTTTCCTGGCTCGGCATGACGGCGGGGTCCGTCGCCGGATACTGGCTGGGCAGCAAGGTGGGCCGGCGGGCGGCGGAAAGGCTCGTCCGGCGGCAGGATCTCGAACGTGTCGGCCGGGCGGCAGCGCGTTTCGGAGACTGGGTCATCATCCTGTTTCGCGCCGTCCCGGTTCTGGCCGAGGCATCGGTGGTGTTCGCCGGCGCCCTGCGGATGCCTCGGGCGCGCTTCCTGGTCCTCAGCGGACTTTCCAATCTCGGGATTTCGCTGGCCTACGCCGCGGTGGGCGCTTTCTCGGTGAAGGTCGAATCCTTTCTGCTGGCCTTCGGCGGGGCGATCCTGGTTCCGCTGGCGGCGATGCTGGTTGCGATGCTGGCGGCCCGCCTGGGGGAGAGAGCCTGATATAATTCCTCAACCGCCATGCGCTACTCGATTCGAGTCTTGCCCCTGCTGCTGCTCGCGCTGTGGGTGGCCGCGGTTCCCGCGGCCAAGAGTCCGCCGGCAATCCGCGTGTTCGAGTTCCACTATCGGACGCGGATCCCGCCGGTTCCGCCGGGAGCGGCCAAGCTGCGAGTGTGGATTCCGGTGCCCTCCTCCGACGCGCAACAGGAGGTGTCCGGACTGAGAATTGAGAGCCCGGCGCCCAACCAGTTGCGCCAGGAACGGGAATACGGGAATCGCTACGCTTACCTCGAAGTGGACGCGGTGCGGGCGAAGACGCCCATCGAGGTGCGGATGGAGATGAAGGTGCGGCGCGAGGAGAATCGGGTGGACCCGGCGGCGTCCGGAGTCGAGCGGAAAGATCCGGCCGAGATCGCCCGGTCGCTCGCCTCCGACCGGCGGGTGCCGCTCGACGGCATGATCGCGAAGCTGGCGGCGGAGCAGACGCGGGGCCTCACGCGGCCGCTCGACAAGGCGCGGGCCATCTACAACCATGTCGTTTCGACCATGAAGTACGACAAGACGGGCGAAGGGTGGGGCCGCGGGGACGCCATCTATGCCTGCAACGCGCGGAAGGGGAACTGCACCGACTTTCACGCGCTGCTGATCGGGATGATGCGGGCGTCGGGGATTCCGGCGCGGTTCGAGATCGGCTTTTCGACGCCGGGGGACCGCCGGTCGGGCGAAATCCCCGGGTATCACTGCTGGGCGCAGTTCTGGCTGGAGGGCGCAGGGTGGGTGCCGGTAGACGCCTCCGAGGCCTGGAAGAATCCCGGCAGCAGGGAGTACTTCTTCGGGGCGCACGACCAGCACCGCGTGCTCTTCAGCCGCGGCCGCGACGTGCGCCTGGACCCGCCCCAGCAGGGGGAGCCGCTGAACTACTTCGTGTACCCCTACGCGGAGGTGGACGGGAAGCCGTTCCAGGGCGTGGAGTCCAGGTTTTCGTTCCGGGATCTGGAGAGGTAGTCGATTCCTTCCTCACGGTACAATAACCTGTACCCGAGGTGAACCCCTTATGTGGAGATTTCTGCGGCTGGCGTGGTGCCTTTGTATCGTGGCGACGGCGGCCGCGCAGCAGCCGCAGTTCGACCTCTTGCTCAAGGGCGGTCACGTCATCGATCCGCGGAACAACCGCAACGGGGTGATGGACGTGGCCATCGCGCAGGGGCGTATCGCGCAGGTGGCGGCGAACATTGCTCCCGGGCAGGCCCGCAAGGTGGTCGAGGCGGGCGGGCTGTACGTGACCCCGGGACTGGTGGACATCCACGTCCACGTCTACGCCGGCACCGGCATGCGGGGCGCCTACTCGGGAGACAACAGCGTGTACCCCGACGGGTTCACGTTTCGCAGCGGGGTCACCACGGCGGTCGACGTGGGCAGCTCCGGGTGGCGCAACTTCCCCGATTTCAAGGACCGCGTCATCGACCGCTCCCGGACCCGGGTGCTGGCGATGCTGAACATCGTGGGGCGGGGCATGGGCGGCGGGGCGATCGAGCAGAATCCCGACGACATGGACGCCAAGTCCACCGCCATGGTGGCCCGGGAGTTCCCGGAGATCGTGGTGGGGGTCAAGTCGGCGCATTACCGGGGGCCGGAGTGGGTGGCGGTGGAGCGGGCGGTGGAGGCCGGCAAGCTGGCCAACATTCCGGTGATGGTGGATTTCGGCGACTTCCGGGCGGAGAGGCCTTTCCAGCAACTGGTGCTCGACAAGCTGCGTCCGGGGGACATGTACACGCACATGTACCTGGGGGCGGTGCCGATGCTCGACGAGGGCGGCAAGGTGCGGCCGTACCTGTTTGAGGCGCGCAAGCGCGGGGTGAAGTTCGACGTGGGCCACGGGGGCGGCAGCTTCCTGTGGCGGCAGGCGGCGCGGGCCATCCCGCAAGGGTGGATCCCGGACTCCATCTCGACCGATCTGCACATCACCAGCATGAACGCCGGGATGAAGGACATGACCACGACGATGTCGAAGATCCTGATCCTGGGCGTGCCGCTGGGGGCGGTGATCCAGATGAGCACCTGGAATCCGGCGCAGCAAATCCAGCGCGCGGACCTGGGGCACCTGACGGTGGGGGCGGCGGCCGACGTGGCCGTGCTGCGCCTCGATCAGGGGGAATTCGGGTTCCTGGACGTGCACGGCGCGCGGCAATCGGGCAAGCAGAAGCTGGTCTGCGAGCTGACCGTGCGGGGCGGCCAGGTGGTGTGGGACCTCAACGGCCGGGCTGGGGAGGACTGGCGGAAGCTGGGGCCGACCTATTGATTGATAAGACCCAACTGGAAAAAATCCTGGCTAGCGAGCCGTTCGCCCACTCCGGGCGCATCAGCCGGTTTCTGCGATTCGTGGTGGAACACACGCTGGCGGGCCGCGGCGGCGAGCTCAAGGAATACCTGATCGGGGTGGAGGTCTTCGACAAGGCGGCGTCCTACGACCCGCGCATCGACCCGATCGTGCGGGTGGAGGCGCGGCGGCTGCGCGCCAAGCTGAAGCGGTACTACGAGACCGCCGGGCGGGATGATGGGGTGCGGATCGAGTTCCCCAAAGGGGGCTACGTGCCGCTGTTCCAGACACGCGCCCCGGCGCCGGAAGGGGGCGAGACGGGGCCCACCATCGCGGTGCTGCCGTTTGTGAACCGCAGCGCCGATCCGCAGGACGAATACTTCAGCGACGGGCTGACCGACGAGCTGATTCACGCGCTGACCAAGGTGGAGGGGCTGCGGGTGGTGGCGCGGGGGTCGGCGTTCCAGTTCAAGGGCAAGCCCTACGACGTCCGGCAGGTAGGGGAGCAGTTGCAGGTGGGGGTGGTGCTGGAGGGGAGCGTGCGCCGCTCGGGCAACCGGCTGCGCATCACCGCCCAACTGGTGAACGTGGCCGATGGGTTGTATCTGCGGTCGGAAACCTACGAGCGGGAGATGAAGGACATCTTCGCCGTGCAGGACGAGATCGCCGGGGCCATCGCGCAGACCCTGCGAGTGCGGATGGGCAGGCGGGCGCCGCGGCGGACCGGGGACAACCTCCAAGCCTATCACCTGTATCTAAAGGGACGCCACCAGGTGAACCGCCGGACAGGCTGCGCTCAAGCGTCGGCCACTTTGAGGAGGCGCTGAGACTGGACCCCGACTATGCCCCTGCTTACGCCGGGCTGGCCGACGCCTACATGCTGCTGGCGGACTACGGGATGACGCGGCCGGCCGAGGCGATGCCCAAGGCCAAGGCGGCGGCGCTGGCGGCGCTCAAGCTCGACGCTGGGCTGGCGGAGGCCCACACCTCGCTGGCGCTCCTGACAGCGGTTTACGAGTGGCGCTGGGAGCAAGCCGGGCGGCACTTCCGGCGGGCGCTGGAGCTGAATCCCGGCTCCGCCCAGGCCCACCACTGGTACGGGTACGACTGCCTGGGGCCCCAAGGCAAGCTCGATCAGGCCCTGGCCGAGGTGGAGACGGCCCTCCAGCTCGATCCGCTTTCGATGATCATCCGCTCCAGCCTGGGCGCTCTCTTCCTGACGCGGCGGGAATACGACCGGGCCATCGCCCACTCTCAACACAGCCTGCGCCTGGACCCGCAATTCTACAAGACCTATACCATTCTGGGGCGCGCCTACTTCCTCAAGGCTCAGTACGAGGAAGCCATCCAATGTTTCGAGAAGGCCCGCGCCCTTTCGAGCGGCGCCCATTACCTGCTGGGCGGGCTCGGCCAGTCCTACGCCATGGCCGGCCAAAAAGCCAAAGCCAGGAAGGCGCTCCGGGAGCTGCTCGCGCTCGGCAAGCGAAACTACGTGCCGGCGCTCAGCGTAGCCATGATTCACGCCGGCCTGGGAGACCTGGACAGCGCCTTCCAGTGGCTGGATCAGGCCTACCGGAACCACGAAGGCAACTTGGTCTATCTCAACGTTTACCCCGCCTACGATTGCCTGCGGCCCGATCCGCGGTTTCAGGCGCTGGTGGCGAAGGTGGGGCTGTGACGCGGGAGCGATCAAGGCATCGCCGGCGAAGAGGGGACCAGGGTCGTGGCAAAGCCCAGACGCAGGCGGGCGGCGCGCCGGTAGAGAACGTCGGCCTTCGATCCACGTCCTTGCGCCCGCAGCAGGTTCGCCAGATTCTCGACACCGGCGGCCAGATCGGGGTGATCCCGGCCCAGGGCCTTTTCCTTCACCGCGATGGCTCGCTCGTACAGGGGCTTGGCCTCGCCGAACCGGCCGAGGTCGAAGTAGAGCGCTGCCAGGTTGTTGAGGCTGGTGGCGACGTCGGGATGGTCCGGCCCCAGCATCTTCTCCCGGATAGCGAGCGCCCGCCGGTAGAGCGGATCGGCCTGGACGTATCGGTATTGGGAGTAGTATAGGGCGGCCAGGTTGTTGAGCCCGGAGGCGACGGTGGGGTGGTTGGGTCCCAGGGTCCGCTCCCAGGAAGCCAAGGACTGCTTGTAGAGCGGCTCGGCTTCCCCATAGCGCCGCTGGGCGTAGTAGATCTGCGCCAGGTTGTTCCTGCCGGCGGCAAGGTCAGGATGGCCGGGTCCGAGGGAGCGCTCCCACAGGGCGAGCGCCTCGAGGAGCAGCGGCTCGGCCTCGGCGTGGCGGTTCTGATTGAGGTAGAGCAAGGCCAGGCTGTTGAGGCCCTTCCCGATGTCGGGATGGAGCGCCGGGAGTGCTTTCCGCCGTAGTTCGAGGGCCTGACGAATCAGGGGCTCGGCCCGATCGAACCGGCCGCGGATGCGATACAGCTCGCCGAGGTTGGCGAAGCTGGCCGCGGTCTCCGGGTGGCCGGCGCTGAGCGCCTGGCGCCGGATGCGGAGCGCCTGCTCGAGCAGGCGCTCGGCCAGCTCATAGTCGCCCTGGTCGCGGTAGAGCTCTCCGAGGTTGTTCAGCGTCGTGGCGGTGGTGGGATGTCCGGGGCCGAGGCTCTTGTCGAGGATCCCGAAGGCGCGCTCGAACAACGCCCGCGCCGCGCTGTAACGGCCCAGAGCGCGATGGATGGTCGCCAGGTTGCTCAGCCCGCGGGCCAAGTCCGGGCGCGCGGCCGCGCCGGCTGCTTCCCAAATGTCGATGGCGCGGCGATAAAGCTGCTCGGCGTCGGCGTATCGGCCCTGGGCTTGATGCGTGGCGGCCTCGTTGTTCAGTAGTGTCGCCAGGCGGGTGTCGGCCTCGAGCGCCGGCGCCAGGAACAGAACCAGAAGAATCGTGCTTTTCATGTTTCCAGCTTGCGCCGAAAACAGGCCTCAGGAGGAGTGTGATGGGGTTAGGAGGAGGCGGTTCTTACCGTAAGACGCGTTGTCCCGGCGCCCCGTTGGAAAGATTCCGAAAGGGCGGCGACGTGGCGGCCGCGGCCGTCCGTGGGGCCACCGACGCAGAGCTCGACTACGTGCCTGCGCCGGGAAGATGATGCGTGCGGCAGGTCATGGCCCACCTGGTGGATTCCGAGATGGTGGGGGCCGGGCGCTTCCGCCGGGTGATCGCAGAGGAGAACCCGACCCTGATGGGCCACGACGAGAAGGCTTGGGCGGCAAACCTGGACTACGGGCGGCGGAATCCGGCCGACGATCTGGAACTGTTTCGCCGCGCCCGGCGGCTGAACACCGAGCTGCTGTCGGGATTGCCGGCGGCGGCCTTCGACCGGGTGGGAACCATTCGGAGCGCGGGACGCACGCCCGCCAGATGGCGCGCAATCGGGAGCAGTACCGTCACGGGCGTCCGTGACCGGTGCGGGCCCGGACGCCGTCAGGCGGCGCCACACGGACCTCAGATGATCGGGCGCGACCCCCCGGCATGCGCTATCGCACTGCTATCGTAACCGCCGGACTGGGGATGCCGGCAACGGTGACAACCACTTCAACGGCGTCGCCGGCAGGCGCATTCTCCGGAACGGTCACGTTGAGCTGGTACAGTCCGGTGAAGCCGGGCGCCAGGCCCGCGAAGCTGTGGGGTGCCTCCACGCCTCCGATCTTCACCGTCAGGGGCTGCGTCACGGTGGACAGCGGGGAAGCCGGGGCGGCCTGGCCGGCCTCGACCGGAGGGTTCACCTCGCCGAGGCCATTGCAGTAGATGATGATGACGCCGCCCCGGGGCGCGGCGTTGCCTGGCTCGGCCAGTCTGCCGTCCGGGGTGGTGATGATCCCCTGGCCGCGGCCGCTCTGGTCCTTGGTGAATACCGCGGGCTGGGCCGGGGCCACGGTCACCGTCTCGGGCACGGTGTAGGCGTCGCCCTTTCGCACGACCAACTGATGCCGGGTGTTGGGGGAGAGGCCGTAGGGCAGCACGGCGTTGATCTGTCCCTGGGTGGCGACGATCAACGGAACCGGGCGGCCGGCGATTGCGGCGCGCGTTCCGGCCAGCTCGGCTTCAAGCGGCAGTCGCGGCGAGCTGCTGTCGCCCCGCGAGAGCTTGGAGCCGAAGATGGAGACGATGCTCCCCGGGGCGAGCGGCGCGCCGGGGGCGAAGCTGGCGGCGTTGACCACGCCGCCGGGGGACAGCGCCGGCGGCTCCGGGTTGGCGCGCAACGCGCCGCTGACCTGCGTTCGTCCCTGGATGTTGCGGTCGGGACTTTCGGCAGACACGGTGAGGGTGACCGTGGCGGCCTCGGCGCGCGGGGTCCAGGCGCCGGTCCAGCGGCCGTTCTTGAGCGACACCAGGGCCAGCGGGGCGTCGCCGTTCGAGAAGGTCGTCACCACGGAGCCATCCACCAGCGGGCTGCCGCAGTCGTCCACCACGCGGGCCTCGACAGGCGCCGGCCAGGCCGCCGGCACAGTGAAGTCGAGGCCCAGGGAGCTGACGAGCGGCAGCAAGCGCGCGGGCACGCAGCCGGCCTGGGCGACCACGCCGGTTCGCGCCGCCGGGGCGCCGCCTGCCAGCACGAACAACACGCTGACGTTGCGCACAGCGCCGTCGGCGAACAGCAGCGTCAACACCCCGCGCCGGATGCCCGGGGCGAGACCTGTCCCCGAGGCGCTCACCTGGATGGCGGCCGGCTGGGCGGGCGAGACGCTTCCGCTGGCCGGCTGCGAGGCGAGCCAGCTCGCGCCGTCGGTGGTGAGGCGCCCCGAGGTGAAGGTCTTAGCAGTGCCGGTGAGGTTCGCTGCCTGCACGGCCTGGGGACCGGGCGCGGCTCCGCCGGCCACTGCCGTGAAGATGAGCCCGGTGGGCCGCACCGCCGGCCCAGGGTCGCTGCCCGGCGGCAGCACGTTCAGCACTATTGAGACAAACTGAGGCGAGTTGTCGGCCGCAGGGGCTTCCACGCGCACCTGGCCGTGATATTCCCCCGCCGCCAGGCTGGCAGCGTTGATCCCGGCGTCCACCAGCGGCACGGTGAGCGAGCCGGCGTCGGTAGTTCCGCGCGCGGGGGTGGCGGTGAGCCAGCCGCCGCCGCCCGTCAGGGTTGTGGTCGAGATGCCCCAGTCCATCTGGCCCTGGCCGGTATTGAGGATACCGAAGCTCTGCGGCGGGACGGAGCCGGCGCCCGAGACGGCGGTGAAGCTGAGG
>Ga0247727_10007625_pt1 | contig 20486 bp, 18 predicted proteins | sample WisWelCaveWW1625_FD_202498 | JGI IMG/M metagenome (GOLD analysis project Ga0247727, IMG submission 202498) | Biofilm microbial communities from Wishing Well Cave, Virginia, United States - WW16-25 | ecosystem: Environmental > Aquatic > Deep subsurface > Groundwater > Cave microbial mat | place... | reverse complement strand
AAGGCGTGGTCGTGTTGGATGTTCGACATCAAAAAGCATTTGGCGCGGGGCATGTTCCAAACTCATTTGGCATCCGCGTCGACGCGCCGCTTGTCGTTTGGGCGGGTTGGGTGATTCCGTTTGGGAGTAGGATTATGCTCCTCGGAGAGTCAGTAGACGAAAGGTCCGAAGCGACGCGGCAACTCATCCGTATTGGATATGATGATGTAGTCGGTTATCTCGAAGGTGGTATCGAAGCGTGGGCGCGTGAATACCCCGTTGAGACCATCCAAAGTATGGATGCGAAAGAACTGCGTGAACGTTTAAACGAAGTGACCTTGATAGATGTGCGGCGTCTCTCGGAATGGGAAAGCGGGCACATCGCGGGCGCGATCCATTTTGAGGGCGGGCGTATGGCATGGGATGAATTAACGTTTCCACATGATAAGCATTTGGCGATTCAATGTGCGAGCGGCAATCGTTCGATGGTCGCGATCTCTATATTGAAGCGGCGCGGCATTCATAATGTGATTCAAGTGGATGGCGGAATCAACAAGTGGAAGGTGAACGGGTTTGAGGTTGTTCGAGACAAACCAAATCTCATCAGTCTTTGAAAAGTCAATCGGGAGAACAAATGGACAAAGAATTCTGGGTATCCATCGCAAAGAATGACTATGCAATCCCTGATGGTCATACATCGGACGAATTGATAAAAATTCTCTTCGGCTATATCGGCAGTACCGATCCTGAACTACGCGACGATATCGCGTATATCGTCTATGCCAATTGGCTCAAGCGAGAAATGCTCACAAAAGACGAAGTCGGCGGTCACGTGGATGAATTACTTGCAAATTTAGATAAAGGCATTGGCGAAACCGAATCCGACTCGGTATTCCTGCGAACTTTTTCTGTATTATTACTTGCAGAGATCGTTCACAACGATAATAAAAAGCCATTGTTAGAAAAAGACCAAATCAAATCCATACTCACAAAGGGATTACGGTATCTCGACGCTGAAAAAGACCCGCGTGGGCACATTCCCGTTAAAGGCTGGGCACACGCGCTCGCCCACACTGCCGACCTGATGCTGGTGCTTGGGAAAAATCATCACATCGGAAAAGATGATCTTGAAAAGATGTTACAAAGCATTGCGAAAAAACTTATCCACTCTGGGAATTGGGTTTACATTCACGGCGAGGATGATCGGCTTGCCAACGCTGTGACAATGATCCTTCAACGAAATCTAATCACAACCGAGTTTCTCAAATCCTGGTTCAAATCCTTTACCGAACCTGAGAAATCCTGGAGTGCCGCCTACATGGATGAAGGTCAGACAAAAGCGTTTCACAATGTCCGAAATTTTCTGAGGAGTTTATCTGAGGCAGTCCGAACTGCGGATGATTTTTCTGATAAACAAACAATCGTGTCGTCTATTTACGAAGCGCTCGAAAATTTGAAACCTTATTAATCTCCAGCCTCCAACCCTTCGACACTCTTTTCAGTCGCAGGGCAAATCTCTAATTCTCCAATTCTCTGATCATCCAATCCCAAATTACCAATTACCATTCCCCCCATGCCAGCCATCGAAGTCACTCAACTCCAAAAAATATTTCAGACCAAACGCAAAGCCGCGGGGATGCGCGGCTCCCTGCGCGCACTGTTCAAGCCAGAGTACAGCTCCATCGAAGCGGTCAGCAGGCTCTCGTTCCAGATGGAAGCGGGTGAATTGCTTGGCTTCATCGGTCCGAACGGCGCGGGCAAATCCACAACGATCAAAATGCTCACGGGCATTTTGCATCCAACCGATGGCGATGCGAAAGTGCTGGGATTCGTCCCGTGGAAGGATCGGCAGAAACTTGCGTATCACATCGGCACGGTGTTTGGGCAACGCCCGCAGTTGTGGTATCACCTCCCCGCCATTGACACGTTCATGCTCTTCGGAAAAATTTACGAACTGGATGACCGCGAGACGAAAAAACGAATCACGTTTCTCTCGGAAGCGTTTGAGATTCAGGATTTGCTGGAGACTCCCGTCCGTAAACTTTCATTGGGGCAACGGATGCGCTGTGAAGTAGCCGCCTCGCTCTTGCACCGCCCGAAGTTGATCCTGCTCGATGAGCCGTCCATTGGCTTGGACGTGGTCGCCAAGCAACACATCCGTGATGCGATCCGCACGATGGCGCGGGAGGAAAATGTCGGCGTTCTGCTTACATCCCACGACGCAGGCGATCTCGAAGCGCTTTGCAGGCGAGTCATCATTATTAATCACGGACAGATCGTGTACGAAGACAAGGTCTCGAATCTCAAGCGGAAGTTTCTCACTCGCAAAATGGTGGAGGTTCGCTACGCCGAAGAAGTGTCGCCCAATTTTTCCATTCAAGGCGTCGAGATTTTGAAGGTGGGGCGTTACGGCGTCAAGTTGAGTTTTGACACCATGAAGACCCCCGTGGACGCTGTCATCTCGCATCTCTCCGAAGCGGGCGAACTCGTGGACATCACCATTGCCGACCCGCCATTGGAAGAAGTGATCGCGAAGATTTATGAGCAGGCAAATGCCTAAACTGCTCTCGGCGGCGGCTTGAGCTATAAATATTTATGAGCAGGCAAATGCACAGTAACGCGACATTCATGTCGCTATTGGTTTCTGCCACAGGCGACATAAATGTCGCGGTACATGAGTGATATGAACACCTTCAAAAAATATTGGCCTATTTTCCAGATAACACTCGTCAACTCCCTTGCCTACCCGGGCGAATTGATTGGGCGCAGTTTAATGATCCTTCCCTTCATGTGGATTTTCTATCAGTTGTGGAAGGTCACATTCAACGCGGCTGGAACAGATTCCATCAACGGTATGACCCTGTACAGTACGATGTGGTATTTGATGATGGCAGAGACCATCGAACTCAGCCGTCCCGCGCTGGCACGCACAATCTCAGAGAATGTGAAAGACGGTTCCATCGCATATCTTTTGAACAAGCCTTATAGTTTTCTTCTCTATCAATTCAGCAACTCGATGGGAGAGACTGTCTTCCGTGCGCTGATGAACGCGATCTTTGGTAGTGTAGTCGTTTGGTGGTTGGTGGGTCCGCCGCCTGCGCCGCTTGGCTGGCTGTTCGCGTTCATCGCCGTATTCGGAGCATTAACCCTGAACTTCTGCATCACCTGCCTGATCGGCTTATCTGCTTTTTTTGTGGAAGACGTCGCGCCCTTTGTGTGGATCTACCAAAAATTCATTTTCATTCTCGGCGGCTTTTTGATCCCGCTTGATTTTTACCCCGAGTGGCTGCAGGTCATCGCGAAGGCGCTCCCGTTTTCAGCCATGATCTATGGACCTTCGCGCTTATTCGTTTCGCCAACCCTGGAATTATTTGCAAGCGTGATATTGATGCAATCGCTATGGATCGCCGCGGCAGGCACGATGCTCCTTTTCGCTTATCGCCGCGGCGTGGCATATCTTACGGTGAATGGAGGCTAATCTCATGTCATTGCGAGGGCGATAGCCCGAAGCAATCTCCTCGTTGATTCGCAGATTGCTTCGTCGGGCAGGTTTCGATACGTCCCGCGAACTGCACGCGGGACTACTCGACCACCAGCCCTCGCAACGACATAAAGAATAAACCATGAAAGAATTAAAATTCCTCTTCGCCGTTTGGAAAGCCAATCTACTCTCCGTGATGGAGTATCGCGTCTCGTTCATCACGCAGGTCATCGGCATGATGCTGAATGACTTCATGTACTTCGCCATCTGGATCATCTTCTTCCAACGATTCAACGACGTACGCGGCTGGGGCATCAGCGATATGTATATCACCTACGGCGTACTCGCAAGCGCGTTCGGTCTCGTTGCTTTATTATTCGGCAACGCCTTCACACTCAGCGAGATCATCAACAACGGGCGCCTCGACTATTACCTGTCCCTCCCGCGCCCCGTTTTGCTCCATGCAGTTTCGAGCCGTATGATCTCCAGCGGCATGGGTGACTTCACCTACGGCTTCGTCAGCTACGGTTTATCCGGTCAATACACATGGGACGGGTTCCTGCGCTTTATTCTTGCAACACTCCTGGCGGCTACCGTTTTCGCCTCCTTCCTGATTCTTGTGCAGAGTCTCGCGTTCTGGTTCGGGATGATCTCCAGCCTGACCAATCTCATGCTCAACGCCATGATCACATTTGGAATTTACCCGACCACGCTATTTGATAACTACGCAAAACTGATTCTGTTCACTGTTATTCCCGCCGCGTTGATGGGCGCGGTGCCTGCGGAATTCGTCCGCGCGTTTTCGTGGCAGACCCTGGCGCAACTCCTGCTCGGGGCAACGGTTTTTCTGTTTTTAGCAGTAGCAGTTTTCAGGCGGGGATTGAAGCGATATGAATCGGGAAGCGCGATTCAAGTGGAAGTTTAGCTCGCTCCATCGGGGTCTGAGACCCCGATGGAGCATAATTTGAAATCAAGCCGACGCCCCCGAATAACTTCGCAAGCCCAACAACCATACGCCGCGCGCCAACAACCAGAAAAAAATTGTCAACACGAGGGTGAACCACATGGTTTCGGGCGTGAGACGATTCGTCATTGCCTCAGCAGGAACGGTCACCGCGAATGCAACAGGCACCAGGAATGTCAACCCGGTCCGAAGCCAATCGGGGTAAACGCTGACGGGCCAGCGCCCTGCGGCATACAGCCCTTGAAAGAGATCAACGATGTCGCCCACGCGGATCACCCAAAACGCAATGGACGTGACCATCAGCCAGACGCAATACAACATGATCGCGCCCATGATCAACGCGGCAACAAATGCGACGAGTTGCAACGCCTCCATCCCAGCCTGAAGCTGGATCACTGCAACGACGAGAATCACCAACCCGACGACGACATCCGTCAGTTGCCAAAACCGAAATTCGCGCACACTGACAAGAGTCTGCGCATCGGCAGGCTTGGTGAGGGCAAAGTCCAATGTGCCATTGAGCACATCGTTCATCAGGCGTTCCATGTTGGGTTGAATGGCAGACCGAATGACGCCGCCCATGAGGATATGGACTCCCATCACTGCGAGCAATTCGCCGCGCGACCAGCCAGCCAAGTTATCCACTTGACCAAAGACAAGCGACAGACCAATCAAGCCCGTGGCAACAGCGACGGCAGATTGAAAAAGTTGGATAAAAAAGTTGACGCGGTATTGCAGTTCATTCAGCATACCGATACGCATGTACGTCCACGCGAGTTTGAATGCGTTCATTTTATTGTTATCCTCTGTCAGCAGTTGTACTGCTGTTCTGTCAGCAGTTGTACTGCTGACAAGCGACAGTACAACTTAATGCTCCAGCCGTCGTCACTTCGACAGGCTCAGTACAAGCCTCGGCGGCGTCCCCGCCGCCGAGAGCATATGGGCGACATAAATGTCGCGGAACTTCATCCGCCTACAGCGGAGAATTGTTTGATGGCGGCGCGCCAGACCAAACTGAGGAAAGAAGCGCCGATCACGATCCAGAAGACCTGCATCCCAACACCAGCCCACAACTCTTGCGTGGACATGCTTCCCACGAGCGTATCAATTGGAAAGAAGAACGTCCACTTGAAGGGGAGGTAATTGGAAAGGGTCTGCACCCACTGCGGCATGAGAGTCATGGGGACGAGACGACCCGAAAGGATGAGTTCGAGACCGAAATACAACTCGAAGATCGCGCTGACGCGTGTTGTCCAAAAGGTGATCATACCGAGCAGGGCGAGCAACATCGTGCGGATGAGGTACGCGCCCCAGATGGCGATGAAGAATACAACTGCCTCCATCCAGGATATATCGAAGGTGGGTTTGAAAACCCAGGTGAGAAACACTGCCAGCGGAAGCCAAAGAAGGATGACCACAAACTTCCAACCTGAAAAATACGCGATATCGTTGTGGATCGGGTGCATCGGGCGCATCAACTCCATTGATAAGTTTCCTTCACGAATTCGCCACTCCCAACCAAACGGCGTGAAGACGATGTTCATATTGCGGACGAGGGTCCACACGATGTAATACGCGGCAAAGGTTCCTGCTGTGTAACCACCAACCGCGCCTCCCTGTTGTTCTGCAATCGTTGACCACACCACCAGATAGATGACAGGCTCCGTGATCATGCCGATCATATAAAAGTAATTGGCAACGCGATATTGAATTTGGCTAAGAATGGAAATACGCATCGAAGAAAGATAAAAATCAATGTAACGCCTCATGCTTCCTCCTTTTGCGAGAAGACCTGGTCAATGACGTCGTCCACGGGCGCGTCTTCCACGGTGAGGTCGTCCACTTGCAGATCAGAGAGCAATCGTGCCGTCACTTGTGAAGTTTGAGCTTTCGGCACGCGCAAGGTGACTCGCCCATCCTCCTTGCTGACCACTTCTCCATATTTAGACAAATCAATTTCGGGGTTTTGCAATGTGAGACTCAATGTCTTGTATGACGAGAACTGGTTGACCAAATTACTCAAATCGCCGTCAAACAAAATTCGCCCGTGATGAATAACGATCACGCGCTTGCACAGCGCCTCCACATCCGCCATGTAGTGACTCGTGAGCAGGACAGTCGCGTTGTAGCGGCGGTTGTATTCCGCAATGAATGTGCGGATACGTCTCTGCATGGTCACATCCAAGCCGAGGGTGGGTTCATCGAGGAATAACACTTTCGGTCTGTGAAGCAACGCGGCGACGATCTCCATTTTCATCCGTTCGCCGAGTGAAAGGTTGCGGACTGGTTTGGTGACCAACTCTTTCAGATCGAGCAGTTCGATGAATTCATCGCGCGTGACTTTGAACTGATCCATTGGAATGCCATAGACCGCGCGTTGCAGGTCAAATGAATCCAATGCGGGCAGGTCCCAGGTCAGTTGGTTGCGGTTGCCCATGACGAGGGTGATTTGCTGAAGGTAATCGTGCGTACGCTTGCGCGGCTCGTATCCCATCACACTGACCTCTCCCGAAGTTGGGTGCAGGAGTCCGCTCAACATTTTGAGTGTGGTGGTCTTGCCCGCGCCGTTCGGACCGAGAAATCCAACGACTTCCCCAGGCTCGATGGTGAATGTGATCCCGTCTACGGCTTTGACGGTTTTATACTTTCGATTAAACAAACTTGTGAGGGCGGCTTTGAGTCCGCCCTCGCGTTCGGGGACCTGGTAATGCTTGGCTAATTGCGAAATGGTGATGACGGAAGACACAGGATGCTCCTTGATGCAAAACGTCCCGCAGGCTCGTTCTGCAAATTGACTCGGAGTTCAGAAACCTGCGGGACTGTGTGTGTGAAATAAAAACCGCAGGGCGGAAGCGCGCCTGCGGTTCTCTGTTGAGAAAGCGGATTAACAGACCAACCAGCAAGGAGGCACGCTGAACACAAAATTGAACTGTTTCTTCATGAGCACGAACCTCCTTTCGTTGATTGGGATTTTCAGAGTCTATCACAGCCACCGACGAGTAGCAAGAGAAATTTCTGGTATAATCTCGGCTCGTGACTGGTCCTGCTCTACGGTTTACCCTCTATTGCAAATTAACAATTAAACCGAGCAATCCTTGAACCCATTTTCAACCACGGAGACCCGAAGACACGAAGACACTGAGAAAATAAATTTAAAAATTCCGTGACTCGGTGTCTCCGTGGTAAAGGCTTTAGTGTTTCCACGATAATTATTGCTCGATTAATTTGGAAAGATTCAAAAGAGGGTGTGGCTGTGGGCATGGAGACCTGCAAAATCTAAAGAAAGGAATAGCACACGTCATGCCATTACAAAAAGAAGCGAAGACCAAGCTCATCACGGATTACCACCGCCATGATGCAGACACAGGGTCGCCGGAAGTTCAAATCGCGATCATGTCGGGCCGCATCCAGCAGTTGACTGAACACCTGCGCGCCAACAAAAACGACCAGTCCTGCCGGCGTGGATTACTTAAACTTGTTGGGGAACGCCGCCGCACTCTGACCTACCTGTGCAAAGTTGATTACCAGCGTTATCTGGGGATCACCGAGAGTTTGAAACTGCGCCATAAGTAAGTTTGTTAGACCCTAAAGGTGCTTCGTCCCCTCCACTTCGTTTCGGGGATGCAACGCAAAGACCTTTAGGGTCTTATTTAATCCGCAGTCAGGAATTGAACAGCGCGAATAACCGTCAAAACGACTAAAGTCGTTACTACTGAGTTGTTCATACTCTTCAGTCCCTGACCACAGGCGGAAAATATATTGTAGGGGCAAGGTCCCCTGCCCGACTTGGGCGGGATGACCCCGCCCCTACAAATACAGGAGACAATTTAATGAAACCCGAATCAAAGAAATACTCAACGACCCTTGGGAAGAATGTCGTCACGTTCGAGACCGGTAAACTGGCTGGTCAGGCTGGCGGCGCGGTCACCTTCGGCACACCCGAATCCATCGTCTTTGCCGCGGCAACCATGGGCGGCGTGCGCGAAGGCATTGACTTCTTCCCGCTTCAAGTGGAATATGAAGAACGTTTGTATGCCGGCGGAAAAATCCCCGGCTCGTTCTTCCGCCGCGAAGGACGACCCGGCACCGAAGCCATTCTCGTAGCGCGCCTCACCGACCGTCCGCTCCGCCCGCTCTTTCAGGACGGAATGCGAAACGAAGTGCAGGTCATCATGTTCTCGCTTTCCTCCGATGGCGTCAACCCGCTTGACGTTCTCGCCATTAATGCCGCCTCCGCCGCGATCATGATCTCGGATATTCCATGGGGTGGTCCCGTCGCCGCGGTCCGTGTGGGACGCGTGAATGGCAAGTTCGTCATCAACCCAACCTATACAGAAATGAACGAGTCTGATCTCGACCTTCGTATCGCCGGCGCCAAAGATGCGATCCTCATGGTCGAATGCGGCGCGAACGAAGTCCCCGAAGATGTAATGGTCGCCGCGCTCGAACTCGGTCACAAATCCATGCAACCGTTGATCGAACTGCAACTCAAGATGCAAGCCGAGGTGGGCAAACCCAAACGCGAAGCAACTTTCAATCTCCCGAATGCCGAAGTGAAAAAGAAAGTGTTTGACCGCGTCAGTGAACCGATGAACAAACTGCTCGAAAAGCCTCTTACAAAAAATGAATTCTACGGCGGGATGACAACCATGAAGGATGCCGTCGTTGCCGAGCTATGCACAGTGCCGGATGGAGGAAACGCGTCAGACTACCCGTCGCTTGCTTCAGTCCGAGAAGCCTTTGACCAGGCTGAACAGGATATCGTGCGCGAACGAATCTTGAGCACGGGCAAACGTCCCGACGGGCGAATGCCGACCGACATCCGCCCCATTTGGTGCGAAGTTGGCTTATCCCCACGCGCGCATGGTTCTGGATTATTCACCCGCGGCGAGACTCAGATTCTTTCTGTTGCAACCTTAGCCACATTGGGCGAAGCGCAGGAACTCGATAACCTCAGCCCGATCAAAAACAAGAGATACCTGCACCACTATAACTTCCCGCCATATTCCACAGGTGAGGCAAAGCCTCTTCGTGGACAGAGCAGGCGCGAGGTCGGGCATGGAGCGTTGGCAGAACGCGCGCTCGAACCTGTCATCCCCGCAGAAGAGTCCTTCCCATATATGATCCGCGTTGTATCCGAAGCGTTGTCATCAAACGGATCAACTTCGATGGGTTCCGTTTGCGGCTCAACACTCGCATTAATGGACGCGGGCGTGCCGATTAAGGCTCCCGTCTCCGGCGTCGCCATGGGACTCATAACCGACCCTTCGACACTCCCTTCGGTCGCAGGGCAGGCTGGTCGCTACAAAATTTTGACGGACATTCAAGGCACCGAAGATCACCTCGGCGACATGGACTTCAAAGTGGCTGGCACCGCCGCAGGTATTACCGCGTTGCAAATGGACATCAAGATCAGCGGCTTGAGCGCTCAGATGATGAAGGAAGCGCTGGAACAGGCTCACACTGCACGCATGTCCATCATGGACAAGATGCTGGCTGTTATCCCTGAATCGCGCCCAGAATTGAAAGAACATGCGCCGAGAATTATCACGGTGAAAATCCCGATTGATAAGATCGGCGCATTGATTGGTCCCGGCGGAAAGAACATCCGCGCCTTGCAGGAAGAGACTGGCACAAAAATTGACATCGAGGAAGACGGCACAGTGTACATTGCTTCAACCGACGCCGCGCGCGCGAAGATCGCGCAGGAACGCGTGGCGGCTCTCGGCGAAAACGCAGTAATCGGAAATATCTATACAGGCAAAGTCGTCCGCATCGCAGACTTCGGCGCGTTCGTGGAAATCATCCCAGGTGTGGATGGACTCGTCCATATCTCTCAACTTGCATCTGAACGTGTGAACAAGGTGGAAGATGTTGTAGGCATGGGCGATGAGATCACCGTGATGGTGACGGACATTGACGGACAGGGGAAGATACGGCTCTCACGCCAGGCCGTACTCGAAGGTTGGACTGCCGAGGAAGCGCGCGAGAAAGACGGTCCGCGCAGAAGCAGTGGTCCTCGCCCGGGTGGTGATCGCGGCGGGCGCGGCGGAGATCGCGGCGGAGATCGCGGGGGAAATCGTGGGGGTGATCGCGGTGGAAGAAGATAGTAACCCCAGACTTCCGAAGTCTTTGAGACTTCGGAAGTCTTTTTTTATTTCGACACTTAACTCATCCTTCGGGGTTTTACTTGAAAAGGGTATGCAAGCCAATCCCCATATCTTATTTCACAAGGAGATGACCATGCAAGAGAGTGTAATTTCAAGTGTAATCCTGCCATTAGCCATTGCTGTCATTATGGTAACGCTAGGGATGACGTTGACTTTCGCAGATTTTCGGCGCATCTTTACACAGCCAAAACCTGTGCTTATTGGCTTATTCTGCCAAATGATCCTGCTGCCATTGCTTGGCTTTGCAGTCGCCGGCATCTTTGCCCTGCCGGCAATCTATGCCATCAGCCTTATTTTGTTAGCAGTTTCGCCGGATGGCGCCACTTCGAATCTGATCATCCACGCGGGAGATGGAGACCGCGCGCTTGGCATTACATTGACCGCCATCACCAATATGCTGGCATGGTTAACCATCCCGTTAGGGTTGAGTATTGCCTATTCCATGTATGGAAGCGGCGCGTTAGACATTGACTTCCCCGTGGTAGATACAATGGTGCAGGTTGCGGTGATCACGCTTCTTCCCACCCTGCTTGGCATGGGAATCCGCAGTTGGAAGCCGGTCTTCGCCGAGAACAGCAAACGCTGGTCGAAAATCTTCGCTACCGTTTTCCTTTTCCTTGTCATTCTCGCGCTCGTGATTCAAAACTGGGACGTTATCGTTAGAGACGGTCCGCGCTTTGCTCCTGCGTTTATCGTGTTAAATATCGCATCTCTGATCGTGGGATATTATGTTCCTAAATTTTTAGGGATCAATTATGTACAAGCCATGACCATTGCGATTGAGACTGGCATGCAAAATTCCACTGTTTCGATTACGGTTGCCATCACTTTATTGAACAACAACGACATGGCCGTCATCCCGGGTTTATATGCGATCTGGATGTATGTCACCGGTTTTGCGCTCGCCTTCTGGATGGCGCGCCGCAACCCAGGCATGGAAACCGCAACGGCGTAACAAGCGACCGCGGCGGGCGAGGGCAAAACCCCGGTTTAGCTAAAAACGGAACCTAACCGTTCCGTTTTTTTTTGATTCTTCCAATTGAGATAATTGTTATCAAATTTGAATGGTTCTTCTCGTGCTTGCGGACTTATAATGTCTTCATACAGTCGAATCACCGTTATGAAAGGAATTTATACCATGAAGCCCATCACACTGTTCGCATTCATTTTTGCTTTTTTCGTAACTTTCGCAACCTTTCAGATCGCCAGCGCGGGCGCCAGCCAGCAGGATGATCTCATTGCACAGGGGAAATATATCGCTACGATAGCCGGGTGCACCTCCTGTCATACGCCCCTTAAGGCAGAATACCAAAACCCGCAGTCACTCACGCTGGAACAAATCCAGACCATAGCGCTTAATGAAGCGGAGGCACACGATACGGAAAAACTCCTTGCCGGAGGGCGTCTTTTTGACCTGGGTCCCGCAGGCATGGTGTTCACAAAGAATATCAGCCCGGATGAAGAAACTGGAATTGGCTCTTGGAGCGAAGACCAGATGAAACTTGCCATCAAGACCGGCGTTGACAACGAAGGCAAATTGTTATTCCCAGTCATGCCGTATCACGTCTATAACGGCATGGCAGACGCAGACCTTGAAGCGGTCGTAGCGTATTTGCAGTCTGTGAAGGCGGTGGAAAATAAAGTGCCCGAGCGAACCGCATCCACCGAGGGGATGCCATCGCCTCCCTTCCAAACCGGGATCGTCGCGCCTGGGGCATCCGACCAAGCCGCGCGCGGCGCGTATCTGGTAAACAGCGTCATGGGATGCACGGATTGCCACACACCGGTTGACCCCGCCACCGGCGCGCCGCAACTGGACAAATATCTCGCAGGCAGGCAGCCTTACGAAGGACCGTGGGGAATCGTCTATGGCGGGAATATCACGCCGGATGAAGAGACAGGCATCGGCTCATGGACCGAGGATGAAATCAAGCGCGCGCTCCTCGCCGGGGTCGGCAAAGACGGGCGGCGACTCATCCTCATGCCCTGGTTCGCTTATTCTTCGCTCACCACAGAGGATGCCGATGCAGTTGTTTTCTTTTTGAAGAATGGTTTGCCCGCCGTGAAGAACGAGATCCCTGCCGCTTCGTTGAACGAAGGCTTCCTGGTAATGGCGCCCCAAGCGCAGGATCAACCGTCGGCTGGGAAGGAAGCGGTTTTATCTCCCGTCATGGTGGTCGTGGTCGGCGTGGGGCTCATCCTGCTTGTCTCGTTGATCGCGTATTTTTTCAGGCGTCAACCGGCATAACTTATGTTGAGCGCAGTCAGCAGGCTCGTCAAAGAAAGATACCTGAATATTCAGGCGAAGCTGGTCTTCCCGCTTGCCATCACGATCCTGTTGCTGGTGGTGGTTCTTTCGCCGCTGACGAGCCGCATCATCAATAGCAGTATCGAACAGGAAGCGGACAGAAGGCTGAGCGAGATCGCCGATTCGGTCAGCGCGCTGATCGAAAACTCTGAGGTGCTGGCGCGTAACAATGCGGCTCTGCTTGCAGAACAACCGGATGTGATCAATGCTTTTCTTGCTTTGAGTCCGTCCAGCCCTGCGCTTCTCGAAAACAAGACCTCGTTGAATTTACAGGAACTTTCGTTATACACTTCCGATTTCAAAAGCGGCGACCAGGCATATTTCTACGGCGGACCGACTGTGGCGCGCAGGCTTCAAGTGAGCGAGGATGCAAACCGAATCCGCGAAGAGTTGATCCTTGCCGTCATCCAAAGCGAAACCGCGTCAAGCAGTGTCGCCATTGCAGCGCAAAATTCGCAGATCATCGGCGTTGCCCCTGTTTTTGCCTCCGACGGCAGACTGCGCGGTGTGGTGCTTGCTGCATTTTACATGGATCAGGCGTACATTGATAATATCAGTCAAATCATTGATACAGACGTCGCCATTGTAAAAGATAATGCCGTGCTCGTCTCCACGATAGACTCGGAAGCCGGAACCGAAAGCCTGATCAATCAGGGCTGGTTGAATTCAGCAGAAACACCCGCAGTAAATGTAACTTATAGCACAGGCGAAGACTTCCGTTTGCTTGGGCATCCGCTGATGGTGATGGAAACCCAACAAGGCTCAGTGCTTGTGGCTCAACCCATCGAAAATCTTTTTTCGGTGAGCAGGAATATTCAAGTTGTGTTAATTACGGTCACGAGTATTTTCGGTCTTACCGCCATGTGGTTTTGGATCGCGGCGTTTCTCACGTTCACCCGACCTCTCGCCCTCCTTACCGATGCAACCACGAAGATGAGCCAGGGAGAGTTGAACCAAAAAGTTAAAGCATCGTATTTGTTTTTCAAGGACGAGATCACCGTATTGACCGAGAACTTCAACTCGATGGCAGAAAACCTGAGCGACTCGTACACCAGCCTCGAAGAAAAAGTGGAACAGCGGACTCATGAACTGGCAGAAGCGCGGGACGATGCGGTTGCCGCGAACAAGTCGAAGTCTGAATTCGTTTCGGTCGTATCGCATGAGCTCAAACTGCCCATGACTTCGATCAAGGGGTATAGCGATCTCATGCTTTCCGGCGCGACAGGTCAATTGAGCGAGAACCAAACCAACTTCCTCACGACGATCCGCAACAACGTCAACCGCATGGCAACGCTGGTCTCTGACCTGGCAGACATCTCACGCATCGAAAGCGGTAACATTCGGCTCGAGCCGCGCTCCGTGCCTGTGTGGGATGTGATTGACGAAGTCGTCACGCTTACGAAAACACAGATGGCGGAAAAGAATCAAACCCTTACCGTGGATATTCCCACCGAACTTCCAAAATCGTGGTGCGACCGCAATCGTCTCGCACAGGTACTCACCAACCTGATCAGCAACGCCAATAAATACACACCCGATGGCGGCGAAATTCTCGTGCAAGCCATTCGAGATACCGGTATGATCCAGATCAAAGTGCAGGATAACGGTCACGGCATGACGCCGGAAGATCAGCGACTGCTATTCAGTAAATTCTTCCGCTCGGCGGATGACAAAGTGCGCGAAGCCCCTGGAACAGGTTTGGGGTTGAGCATCACCAAGAATTTGATCGAATTGCAAGGCGGGAAGATCTGGTTCGAAAGTGAATTCAGAAAAGGGACGACATTCTACTTTACTGTTCCGATTCACAAAGACGGAACCACGCCCCTCGCGTAACCGACAATTGATTCGGTTAAATAAAAATCGCCGCGGCTCTGAAATTTTTCCCTTGATAGGACGATATAGGTTTGGGGGTTCGGTTCATATTCTCTTGCCCGCAGGCTGTGGAAATTGTATAATGAGCGAAAGGTATAAGGTGTTTATACAGCGTGCTGTATAAACATAGTTGGGCGGTTCCACGCATAGGAGAATTCAAAATGAAAAAAGCAATCACTAAACAACGGGCTATCATTGTTTTTTTAGCATTGGTATTCATAACAGGGTGTAACACTAACGCTAATGTATCAATAACACCTACCCCTGCTATCATATTCACTTCAACTCCAAAAGAGGAACCCACCGTTTCTCCAACAAATACATCCATTCCTACGCCAATACCCACAGAAACAGCAGTAATAGAGTGTTCAGTTCCTAATGGAAAATGGGAAAGCAACGAAAAGACAGGTTTATTGTACAAAATATCTCCGTTGCTTGTTTTTCAAGTTGAAAACTGTAAAATTGTTTTCATTGAAATTTCTGCGTTTCCTGCTCCAGAAGAGTTATTTTGGTTTCCTTTCGAGAATTTAGATGTTTCGATAACAGATGGAAATTTCACAACTACAATAAATAATCCGATTGGAGGAGTAGGAGACTTGACAATTCAAGGCGGGTTTGATACAGAAACAACGAGTCAAGGTACTATCCAATTTCCAAAGGGATTCTCTGTTGTTGATAATATTTTGAATGATGATGTTGGCATTACATGGACTGCTTCGCCAATAAAATAACAAATTTACGTGAAGCCAAAAACCCGCCCAACAACGGGTTGCAGGCGACGGCGCTCCGCTTCGCTACGCGCCTGAACCCTGCCGTTAGACGGCTATAAAATCACGCTATCATAGAGCGCAAGGAGTTAGCAATGAGGTTCGACATCTACCCCCTCACACCCGATCTCTGGCCTGCGCTCGAAGACCTCTTCGGTGAGCATTGGCCTGTCGACGGCTGCTGGTGCATGTATTGGCGAATCGGCAACAACTATCGCAAGAGGCCCAGCGATGCGAACAAGGCAGCATTTTGTGAATTGGTAAAAAGCGGCCCACCTCCGGGCTTGCTCGCCTTCGACGGCGATTTGGCCGTGGGCTGGTGCCAGCTTACACCGCGCGATGTCCTGCCCTGGCTTGATCACACGTGGCGACTCAAGCGCGTAGACGATGTGCCAGTCTGGTCACTCTCTTGCTTCTATGTGCGCAAGGGCTATCGCAAACGAGGCGTTACGTCCGCACTAATTGCCGCGGCATTGGATACAGCAAAGCGCGCTGGCGCCCCCGCACTCGAAGCCTATCCTCTGGATGCGAAATTGACGCCGAGCACGTCGCACACCGGCTATGCCTCAACCTTCGCGCGCGCCGGATTCAAGATTGTTGCCCGGCATGTACCGTCTCGTCCGATTATGCGCTACGACTTCCAAAAATCGGACAGCGGGGGCCCCTCTCCAAACTCCAACACCAAATCCGAATAGTTGGACGAGTTTTGTGTTGCCGCCCAACAAAGCGTCAGTGGACGTGTGGGAGTCTGCGCGATTTACAAGTATTTTTCTGGCTTCAAGTTTTTTCTGATCCTCAAGGAGCTTTCCATCGAAACCTTTGAAACGCCGTTTGGCAGGCTCGCAAGGCGTTTTGTTGCACACCCTTACGATTCCATGCTGGGAAAAAAATCAATTCCTTGAATACATAGAGAAAAAGGGATTAGACCTTTTGCAAAAGCGCGCTAGAGAGCGCACTTCTACACAAAAAAATAATTTTATGTAGCAGACGTTCTCTAACGTCCGCTTTCGCAAACCATGTATTCGACTTATGCAAGGGGTCAATTTACGATTGTTGATTGCCGCCCCCATTCCATGATGTATCTCCTGGCTGATTTTTTTCTGGTGGCAAGGAAGAATGGATAGGAATTCCGAAGTATACTCAGTCACATCCCATGAAATCGAATCTCCGCGCCGCTGTCGTCAGGCAACTCCGCCGCAAAATGGATTCCGGGGAATACCGCGCAATCCGTCAATTGTGGATCAATCACTCCAGCGCGGAGGACTCACGGGATATACCCGGATTAATGGCAACGCTCACCGAAGACTGTGTTTATACCGTCGTCAATCACGGCGTGAGCTGGCATGGAAAAGAAGGCGCGACGCGCTTTTATCAGCAACTGCTCGGCGCGTTCCCCGATATTCATTTCGACCTGCAACACATTGTCGTTGGACCGCAGGGAGTCTTTGAAGAAGCGCGCGTCACAGCCGCGTATCAAAGCCAGTGGCTGGACATGCCTGCTCCTTCAGGTGAACGAATTGAATTTGATGTCGTGATCTTCTTTCCCTGGAACCCTGAACATCAGTTGTTCAACGGGGAACGGGTATACTTTTTCAACGTGAAATTGGAAGAGAATTCATAGGTCAGCGCCCTTCCATAGATCACAAAATTATCTTTCCATCATCTCCTCCAGCCTTTTCTTCACCCCCTCCCATTCCGTATCTAAAATCGAATAGAACACCGAATGGCGAAATCTTCCATCAGGCAAAATCATGTGGTTGCGAAGCACGCCTTCTTTTTTCGCGCCGATTCGTTCAATCGCAGTTTGCGAGCGCACATTCAGCGAATCCGTTTTCAATTGCAAGCGAATATACTTCAACGTCTCAAAGGCGTGGCGGAATAACAGATATTTACATTCAGTATTGACAGGTGTGCGTTGAAAATCCAAGCCATACCACGTGCCGCCGACTTCCAACCCGCGATCTTTTGGCATGATGTTCAGGTAACGCGTCGCGCCTGCCACACGACCCGATGCGAGATGGATTGCAACAAAAGGCATGTCGGTTCCTTTTTCGGCGCGCGCCAGAATATCCTTTACCCAGCCGCGCATGTCGTCCACCGAATTCATGTCACCGTACACCATAAAATCCCAAAAAGCGTGTCCGACGCCGATTTCAGCCAAACCTTCAATATGATTCTCGGTCATTGGTTCGAGCCGAACGTGTTTACCTGTTAACACGATGGGTTTTACTTCCATTTAGACTCCTTTCAAAAATCATCACCCTGCTCTACCCACGCTTCGAATGCGCTCCCGTCCATAGTTTGGATTCGTCCTGAGCGGAGGGCTGAACGATTATTGCGAAGCCCGTAGTCGAAGGACGCTCCGCTCAACGCGATAGGTTCAGCCATTGCTTTTCAGATTTATCCTGCGTGGGCAGATAAGGCATCTTCGGACCTTCTGCGCCAAGCAATTCACTCAACGCCGCCCGCATCGCAATACGGTCATCCCATGAAAATTCACGCGCGCCAAAACACATGGATTGTTCATGTCCCTTCCCACAGACCAAAACGACATCCCCTTCGCGCGCGAGACTCGCAGCAAATCGGATTGCCTTGCCTCGATCCGGGATTCGCCAAAACGTCTCCATCTCGCTCCCTCCTCTGGACCTCGATCCTGCCGCCATTTCATCAAGGATTCCTTCCAGCGACTCGGTGCGCGGGTCTTCGGCGGTGAGTATTGTGAGATCAGCCAACCCTATAGATGTCTCCGCCATCATTTTTCGTTTGGCTTTATCACGCAGGCCAGCCGAACCAAAGACTGCAATCACGCGTCCCCTCATCCCTTCTCCTCTCCCAGTGGGAGAGGGGTTAGGGGTGAGGGCGCGCGCGGCTTCGATGGCGGATTTTAGCGCGTTGGGTGTATGGGCAAAATCAACGATGGCGGTGAATTTCTGTCCCATGTCAATGCGTTCCATGCGACCGGGGATGCCATTCAATGAGGCGATTCCCTGCACGGCGATTTCGGGCTTGATTCCCAAGCCATAGACAGTTGCCGCCAGCGCGGCGAGGCAATTGGAAACATTGTACGCGCCAACCAGCTTACACGAGATGGGAATGTTGAAATCCTTGCTTTGCGCACGAAAGCGAATTCCTGATGGCGCATATTCCACATCCATTGCGCGGGTATTTGAATCTGCGCCCAGCCCATAATTAAGTTTCCTGACTTTAATAAATCTGTTCAAGAAGTCAAACGATTCATCATCGCGATTGATCACAGCCAGGCGCGGATTGCCCTGCTGTTTTTCGGAGGCGCTTTCCAAACTCGAAAACAGCCTTGCCTTCGCGGCGCGATAGTTTTCGTAGGAACCATGCTCGTCCATGTGTTCGTGCGTGATGTTGGTGACCACGCCGATGTCGAATTCGCACGCATCCACGCGGTGCTGCGCCCAGCCATGCGATGTGGTTTCCAGCACAACATGAGTTAATCCAGAGTCCACCATTTTAGCGAGATACATCTGCGCATCATGTGCGTCGGGTGTGGTGACATGGAATCCCGTATCGAGTTCCTGGTCACCGATCACGGCATTGACTGTGGAGATCATCCCCGCTTTGATTTTAGCGGCAAGCAAAATTTGATAAATGAGATTCGTTGTCGTGGTCTTGCCATCCGTGCCGGTGACGCCGATCACTGTCAGCTTGCGGCCGGGCCAGTTGTAAAACGAACCAGCTATCCACGTCAGCGCGTGACGCGGGTTTGTGAGTCGGATGTAGGGCAAGTTGACAACTTGCTCAACGTCCCGATCCCCCATAACCGCGACGGCACCGTTATCCAGCGCGTTTTGAATGTAGTCGTGCCCGTCCGTTATTCCGCCTTTCATCGCAACGAACAAGTGACCGGGCTGAACCGTGCGGCTGTCAATCGAAATTCCCGTGATCTGAATATCGGGAACGTTCGTCATGCAAAACGGCATGGGGATTTCTGCAAAAATTTTTTGGAGCGATGGATTTGTGCGCATATAACGAAATGGGTTCTGACGAGTATATCGTCAAAACCCATTTTTGGCATATGACTAAACCGTCATTGCGAGGAGGGCGTAGCCCGACGACACCTGCACTTGCGTGCTGGTGCAAGTGAGCAATCCCCGTCATTTTGTTAGGGATTGTTTCGCCCTTCGGGCTCGCAATGACGAAGGTTTGTTACGCCGCCGCTTCGGCAGGTTTTGCCATTCTCACCTTGAGCAGTTTCAAGCGGAAGGTTTCTTCGCGTTCGCGCTCTTCCAGCGAACTGATAATAAACAAAACCGTCGCTTCATACTGAGGGATGAAAATATGTTGCAGGGCATTCACGCGGCGCTGGGTTTTTTTCAATTCGTTGGCAAGACGCCACACCGCAGCAGTGAGCATCGAGAGCTGAGGAACGCGAAGCAACACTTCACGGAACGCGGCGCTGGCTTCGTCCAAAACGGCGGCGGTATCGCCAGGACTATAGAGCAGTTTCGGGGGCTCACCGCGCGCTTCGATCTGAGGAATTGCAACACCCATGATGCCGCGCAATCGGAGGTGGACATCCACTGTTTTGTTGACGGCAAGCGCCGCCCACTCCACATGATCGCTTCCCATCACCAGGCGGGACTTCTCCATGGCATTGTAGGCGGTTTCAAGCAAAGCCCACACTTCCTTTTGAATGGCGTCAGCTTCCTTTGCCACGCGGACGAGTTCGCCGGTTAACGCCTCGCGCTTGCGATCAAGAATTTCATACCCCTCACGCGCGAAACGGAGATCCTTTTTCAGGCGGATCAGGTTCGTGCGGGTGGGTGGAACGCTAATTTGCGGCATCTTCGCCTTTGTAATATTGCGCGATCTCGTCCAATGTTACGCGGGTGAGTTCCTTCCTCGGTAACAGGGAGAGAAGTTTCCAGCCGATTTCGAGCGTCCGTTCGATGGTGCGGTTTTCCGTGAAACCCTG
>Ga0247727_10007624_pt1 | contig 20491 bp, 13 predicted proteins | sample WisWelCaveWW1625_FD_202498 | JGI IMG/M metagenome (GOLD analysis project Ga0247727, IMG submission 202498) | Biofilm microbial communities from Wishing Well Cave, Virginia, United States - WW16-25 | ecosystem: Environmental > Aquatic > Deep subsurface > Groundwater > Cave microbial mat | place... | reverse complement strand
GGACGCCGGGGCTGCTGGTGCTGCCCTACCACCGCATCCTGGCCGAGGGACCGTCGCTCGAGGAGGCGTCGCTCAAGCTGGCCGGCCGCTTCCGGCTGGTGCCACTCGCCGGCGTGGCGGCGGCCGTGGCGATGGTCGCCGCTTCCAGGGCACGCTACGCGTTCGCGCTCGCCGAGCCGGGCCGGGGCGCCCTCGTGGCGGAGGCCGACGCGGGCGCGGAAGCGCTCGTCGACCCGGCGGCCGCCCCGAGCCTGCGGGCGCTCGACAGCTTCTTCCTGCACCACGCCGTGCTGCGGCCGCTGCTCGGGATTCCAGACACCGCCGTGAGCTACGTCCATTCGCAGGCCGAAGCCGAGGCGGCGCTCGCCGCCTCGAGCTGCCGGCTCGCGGTGCTGATGCGCGCGACTCCGGTCCAGCAGATCGTCGACGTGGCCGAAGCGGGCGAGTCGATGCCGGCCAAGAGCACGTTTTTTCACCCCAAGCTGCCCTCCGGCCTCGTGATCCACCCGCTCGCGGTCTGACGGCCGATGGGGGTCAGGTCTTGAACTGAGGCGCGATGAGCAGATTCAAGACCTGACCCCGCTGAACAGGAGCTTCCCGATGACCCTCCCGCTGCCGCCGTTTTTCGACGAGACCGCCGCATCGCGCGTGTACCGCGTGCCTTACCAGCAGCGCGCCGACGAGGCTCGCGCCTGGGCCGAGGCCCATGGGATCCGTGCAGCGACGGAAGACCGCGAGCGCGTGGCGCTGCTGCTGATCGACGTGCAGAACACCTTCTGCCTGCCGGAGTTCGAGCTGTTCGTCGCGGGCCGCTCGGGGCGCGGCGCGGTGGAGGACGCCCTGCGCATCGCGACCCTTCTCTACCGCCGGCTCGACCGCGTGACCCAGGTGGTCGCGACGCTCGACACTCACGCCGCCGCGCAGATCTTCCATCCGATCTTCTGGCTCGACGAGCACGATAGGCATCCCGCGCCGCACACCGTGATCCGCCTCGAGGACGTCGAGAGCGGCCGCTACCGCGTCAACTCCGCGCTCGCCCCGGCGCTCGCCCCGCGCGAGGGCTTCGACGTCGCCGCTTGGGGCCGCCACTACGCACGGCGGCTCGCCGAGGGCGGCAAGTATCCGCTCGTCGTCTGGCCCTACCACTCGATGCTCGGCGGGATCGGCCACGCGATGGTATCGGCGGTCGAGGAGGCCGTGTTCTTCCATTCCATCGCGCGCCAGTCGCCGACGCGGCTCGAGATCAAGGGCCGCTACCCGCTCACCGAGAACTACTCCGCGCTGCGGCCCGAGGTCAGTGAGGACGAGACGGGCGCGCCGCTTTTTGCGGCGAACCGCGAGCTCGTCGAGCACCTGCTGGGCTTCGACGAGATCCTGGTGGCCGGCGAGGCGCGCAGCCATTGCGTGGCCTGGACCGTCGAAGACCTGCTGACGGAGATCCGAGCGCGCGACGCGCGGCTCGCGAGCAAGGTCGTGCTGCTCGACGACTGCGCCTCGCCCGTCGTGGTCCCGGGAGTCGTCGACTTCACCGACACTGCCGAGGCGGCTTACGCCCGCTTCGCCGAGGCCGGCATGCGGCGGGCGAAGTCGACCGACCTGGCTCAACGATAGCACCTTCGCAATCGACACGCGGCCCGCCACGGCCTACCTTGTGGGTGAGTTCTTCTCAGGAGGATCGCGATGGCAACGAAGGTCAAGAGGATCACGCTCTGGCGGGCCGAGGTACAGGATCGCTCCGGAGCGCTCGCCGAGATGCTCGAGCCGCTCGCCGCAGCGAAAGGCAGCATGCAGGCGGTCATGGCGTACCGGCAACCGGGGGACACCACGCGGGCAGTCGTCGAGGTGTGGCCGATCTCGGGCAGGAAGCTCAGCCTAAAGGCTGAGGGCGCCGGCCTCCGGCCGGCCAGCCTCCCTGCGCTCCTGGTATCGGGACCGGACAAGAGCGGCGTCGGGTACAAGATGGCCCGAGCCGTGGCCGATGCCGGAATCAGCATGACGTTCCTGATCGCGCAGGTGGTCGGCCGAAGCTACAGCGCGGTGCTCGGCTTCGACAGCGACGAGGCCTGCGGCCAGGCGGCCAAGCTGATCGCAAGGGCCCTGCGCTAGTCGAGCAGCCCGTCCTCGATCGCGTCGAGCAGCACGCCCGGGCGGTTCGAGCCGACGCCGTAGAGGTCGAAGCGCGCGAGCTGGCGCAGCTCCTCGGGCTCGTCCACGACCCAGGTGGCGAGCTTGAGCTGCGCCGCACGCACGCGCGCGACGAGCTCGTCGGCGAGCTGGCCCTTGTGGGGCATCACCAGCTCGCAACCCGCCTCGGCTGCGTCACGCAGCAGCTCGTCGGCGGTGGTGCGCGCGAAGATGCGGCCGCGCGTCATCTCCGGCGCGAGCTGTCGCAGGCGCATGATCGCGCGCTGGTCGAACGAGATCAGCGCCACCTTGTCGGCCATGCCCGCGCGACGGATCTCCGCGGCCGTGAGCGCCTCGACGCCGCCCGTCGCATCCGCCGTCACCGACTCGGCCTTGATCTCCACCAGTACCCGCGCCCGGTCGCGCAGCAGCGCGAGCGCCTCGACGAGCGTCGGCACGCGTTCGCCCGAGAAGGCGTCGCCGAAGCGGCTCGGGTAGCCCGCCGAGACCGCCCGCACCTCGGCGAGCGTCATCTGGCGCACGTCGCCCTGGCCGTTCGTGGTGCGCTCAAGGCTGGGATCGTGGATCACGACCACGTGTCCGTCGCGTGTGAGCTGCACGTCGATCTCGACGGCCACGGCCCCGAGCTCGAGCGCCCCCGCGATCGCGGCGAGCGTGTTCTCGGGTCGGTGGGCCGAGTCGCCACGGTGGGCGATCACGAGCAACGGCGGGGGCACGCTCCTCAGGTCCTCGGCTGCAGCAGCGCCTTGAAGGCCGGCAGCCGGTAGATCTCCGCCTCGAGGAACACGCGCAGCAGCTCCTGGTCGACCTTGCCGCCCTGCGCCTCCTCGCACAGGATGGCCCGGGCCCGCTCTTCGGAGACCGCGCGCTTGTAGGGCCGGTCCCAGGCCACGAGCGCGTCGTAGATGTCCGAGATGGTCATCATCCGGGACTGGCGCGGGATCTGCGGGCCCGTCAGGCCGCGCGGGTAGCCCGATCCGTCCAGCTTCTCGTGGTGGGCCCACGCGAGGTCGGGGATCTTCCGCAGCTCGCCTGTCCACGGGATCGTCTGCAGGAACTTGTAGGTCTCCGAGACGTGGCCCTCGATCATCCTGCGCTCGGCGGCGGAGAGGCTGCCCTTGCGGATCGACAGCACCTCGACCTCCTGCGTGCTCAGGAACGGCCCGTGCGCCCACTCCTCCACCGGGAAGCGCTCCTGGTCCTCGAAGCTCGGGAAGCTGCGCGCGGGCAGGTTCATCACCGTGGCGAAGCTCTCCTCTTCCATCACCGTCGGCTCGTTCGCGCTCATCACCGCCTGGAGCACGCGCTCCGCCTCGCCGCGCCGGCGCCCGTACTCGGCCTCGACGGCCGCGCGCGCGCTCTCGGAACGACCGGCTTCGAGCGCCTCGAGGCGCGCGCGCAGGTACTGGGTCTCGATCGCCTTCAGGATGTACGCGAAGCGCTGCCGGATCGCGATCATCTGGCTGGCGTAGAGCTTCTTGCCCTTGCGCAGGTACTTCTCCTGCACCGCGACCTTGCCGAAGTCGTGGAGCAGCGCCGCGTAGCGCAACTCCTCGACCTGGTCGCGCGTGTAGTGCTCGCCGGCGAGTGGCCCGCTCTGCAGCTGGTCGACCTTCTCGATCAGGCCGACGGTCAGGATCGCCACGCGCTCGGAGTGGCCGGAGGTGGTCGGGTCGCGCTGCTCGACCGCGGCCACCGCCGCGCGGACGAACGTCTCGAACAGCCTGCGGATCCGCAGCAGCAGGTCGGCGTTCTCGAAGGCGACCGCGGCCTGGCTGGCGAGCGAGCCCGCGAGGTCCTCGTCGACCGAGGTGAACGGGATCACCTGCTCCTCGACCATCGCCACCGGCAGCAGCGCCGCGCGCTCGCGCTTCTTGTTGATCAGCTGCACGACGCCGATCACGGCGTTCTCGTGGTCGCGCATCGGGACGACCAGCATCGATTTCGTGCGGTAGCCGGACTTCTCGTCGAACGAGCGGCTGATGTGGAACTGGGAATCCTCGGGCAGGCGATAGGCGTCCGCGACGTTGACGACGCGGCCGCTCACCGCCACGTAGCCCGCGATCGAGCGCTCGTCGAGCGGGATCGTGTACTCCTCGAACGGCACCAGCACCGTGTCGTTCTGGGCGAGCTTGAAGCGGAGCTGGTCGGGACGGCCGTTCTCGCCCTCGCGCTCCACCAGGTACAGGCTGCCGGCGTCGGCGCCGGTGATCTCGCGGCTCTTCTGCAGGATCAGCTCGAGCAGCTTGTCGATGTCGCGCTCGGCCGAGAGCGAGACGCCGATCTTGTTGAGCACGGACAGCTCGTCGCCCTTGCGGGTGAGCGCGTTCTCGAGCTGGCGGATCACGCGCCGCGAGTGCACGGCCTCGACGGCCCGCTCGAGCTTCAGCTTGAGGCGCGCGGGCGAGACCGGGCGCACCAGCACGTCGTCGACGAAGGGGAACTGCTGCAGGAGCTCGTCGCCGTCTCCGGACGCGGCCACGGCCACGAGCACGGCACGGGCCGAGCCCCCGCCGCGCAACCAGGCCTCGACCGCGTCTCGCTCGGCGGCGAGGTGCTCGGGATCCGCGAGCACGAGGGCGGCGCCGCGGCCGTCGAGCGCCGCCTCGAGCCCCGCGAGCGAGCGGACCTCGTCCGCGAGAGTCGCGGCGGACGGATGACCGGCCAGCATGGAACGACGGTCGCCCCAGATGATCAGGTGGTGCGCCATGGGCGTGAGCCGGAGGGAGACTGCAAGCCTAGCACAGCGCCCGGCCCGCGCGTCCTCAATCCGCGGCCAGGCGGACGAGCTCGGCCGGGGCGCCGAGGATCCGGTCGGGACCCGCGGCACGCAGCCCGGTCGGATCGAAGCCCCACGCGACGCCCGCCACGCGCATCCCGGCCGCCCGTGCCGCGTGAACGTCGGTCGCCGAGTCGCCGACCATCCAGGCCTGTCCCGCGGGGACCCCGAGCTCGTTCAGGAGCATGACCAGGCCCGCCGGGTCGGGCTTGCGCGCGGAAACGTCGCCCGCGCCCAGGACGCGCTCGAAGCGGGCGGCGACCCCGAGCCCTTCCAGGATCGCCCGGCTCATGTCGCCGGGCTTGTTCGTGAGCACGGCGAGCGCCGGGCCCGCCGGGCCGAGCGCCGCGAGCGCCCCGGCCACGCCGGGGTAGAGGCGCGTCGTGTCGAGCAGGCGCTCGCGGTAGCCGTCGAGGTAAGCGGCCAGCACCTCGTCGACCGGCAGCGCCAGCGCCGCGTGCTCGAGCGAGCGCTCGACCAGGAGCCGGGCGCCCTCGCCGACGAAGGCCAGGATGCGCTCGAGCGGGATCGCGGCGCTGCCCGGGGCGAGCTGCTGCAGGGTGGCGTTGACCGAAGCCGCGATGTCGCGGGAGGAGTCGACGAGCGTGCCGTCGAGGTCGAGGACGAGGAGCCGCGCCACGCTAGCCCGGGCCCACGTAGCCGAGCGCGCGCAGCCGCTCGCGGGTCGCGGCGTCGAGCTCGCCGATCGAGCGGCCGGGGGGCAGCGTCAGCCACAGGCAAACGGGCGCCGTGCCGGCCGTAGGCGCGCCGAACAGGCGCAGGCCGCGGTCGCGCTCCGTCTCGGACTCGATGTCCGGCAGACGATAGGGCAGCGCCTCGGGGTGCTGGCCGCTCTGGCCGATCACCACGTCGAGAGGACGCAGTGGCCGTCCGTCGCGCAGGCCGGACAGCGTCACCGGGGCGCCGATCGGGCGCACGGTGAACCCGATCTCGCGCGGCGCGCCTTCGCGAGGCTGGAGCGCGAGGTCGATCGTGCGTCCGTTGCCGCCCACGCTCCAGCGTTCCTGGGGCCCGAGCCCGGTCGTCTCGAGGCCCTCGAGCCAGCCGCGGGTCTCGAGCCGCAGCGTGAGGCGGCTCGAACCGCGCGCCTGCAACACGTAGCGGAAGGGGTTCTGCGTCATGCCTGCCTCGACCTGGGTCTTGCGCAACCTCACACGCTCGGGCCTCGCGTCCGCGAGGTTCGCCTGCTCGCCGGCGTCGCTCCTTAGGTCGAAGAGCAGCTCGTCGTCCTTGGGGCTGAAGCGCCTGATGTACTTCTCGTCCTCGCTGCGCACGCCGTGGGCCACGAAGCCGCGGTGGCTGATCTCGGAAAGCGCCGGGCGCGGCGCCTCGCCGCTCTCGAGCGCGCGCTGAAGCGGCCGGCCCGCGAGGTCCTGCGGCAGCGGCACGCCCATCGCCTCGAGCACGGTCGGCACGATGTCGACTCCCTGCACTTGGCGCTCGATCCGCGCACCGGCTCCGCGCTTCCCGGGAAACTTCACGACCAGCGGGACGCGGATCAGCTCGTCGAACAGGCTGCGGCCGTGGAGCCAGCCCCCGTGGTCGAGGAACTCCTCTCCGTGGTCGGCCACGAACACCAGGAGCGCGTCCTCGTAGAGCCCGAGCGCCCGGAGCTCGCGTACGAAGCGGCCGAACTCGCGGTCGCCGAACGCGACGTCGCCGTCGTACTGCGCGATCATCCGCTCCCGGTCGAGCGGCTCCTTGAAGTCGGTGCGCGGGTCACGCGCCGGGTGCCGCTCGCTCGCGTGCGGCTCGAACATGCGGTCGAAGGGGGCGGGCGGCGCGTAGGGCACGTGCGGGTCCATGGTGTGGACGTAGAGAAAGGCCGGCATCCCGCGCCGCGAGCGGAGGAACGAGAGCGCCGCGTCCACCACGACGTCGGCGCCCACCAGCTTGCTGCGCGTGTCGTCGTCGCCGTGGAGGCCCGCGAACACGTCGAAGCCGCGATCGAACGCCGACTCCTCGCCGTAGATCACCGAGTTGGCGATCGCGGCGCCGGTCGCGAAGCCGCGCGCGTCGAGCCGCCCGGCCACCGTCACCTGGGACGGATCGAGCGGGTCGCGGAGCTGCACCGCGCGGTGCTGGCCGGGCAGGCGTGAGGTGAGGATCGATGCCACCGAGGGCTTCGTCCACGACGCGTGCGCCACCGCCGCCTCGAACACGACCGCGTCACCCGCGAAGGCGTCGAGCTCGGGTGTGGTGTTGCGCAGGTAGCCGTAGACGCCGGTGTGATCGGCGCGGAGCGTGTCGACCAGGTAGACGATGGCGAGCGGGGCCTTGCGCTCGACCGTGAGCGCGGGCGTGCCCCAGAAGACCTGGTCCGCTTCGCCCGTCTCCTCGTAGCCGCGCGTCTCCAGCACCAGCTCGCGGCCCCTGCCGGCGAAGCGGGCGAGGTCGACGTCGATCGGAACCCACTCGCGATGCTCGGCGCGCGCGAGCGGGTCGACCAGCAGCGTCCACGCGACGTCCTCGCGCCCGTCGCGCCGGACCTTGACGACGAACTCGACGCCGGGCCGCTCGTGAAAGCGCCGGTCGATCGCGACCGCCGCCTGCAGCCGCGCCCCCCTCGGGATGTCGAGGGCGAAGCGCAATCGCCCAGGCGGCCCGGCGGGGAAGCCGCGGTGGAGCACGTCGTTGAGGCGCAGGCCCTGCGCGGCCCGCTCGAGCACCGCCTCGCGCTCCATCCCGGCCGCGGCCGCCTCGACGAGCGCGCCCTTCGCGTCGAGGAGATCGGTGGGCTCGGGCGCCGGCCGGCAGCCGGCGAGCATCCAGGCGGCCGCCACTGCAACGGGAAGAGCGTGTCTCATCGGGCCAAACCGGCAAGCTAGCATGCGGACCGCGGCCCAGCAAAAGGGCCGGCCCTTGCGGCCGCGCTAGAGAAGGAGCAGGTCGCGCCGAACGCGTTCCGATTCGTCGGCCGGCAGCTCCACGGTGGCGGCATGTCTACTCCAGCCTGCCACGGCCTCCCTTACCTGATCGAGTATCGACCTGGCTCCTGGCACGTTGAAGCGGACGCCGAGAGTCAGCAGATCCTCCCTGGTGATGTTGGCGAACTTGCCGTTCACGCTCATCAGATGCTGATACGTCCAACTGTTCGTCGGATCGAAAGCATGCGTCAGATCATAGGCCGGGGCCAGCTCCCACGCGGCTCCCTTGCGAAGCAGGAACGACACGTTCTTGGTGTGATCGTCGTTGTTGCTGGCCATCACGTTGAAGGCCACACGGCGGAAGGCCTCCACGCGAGCGGTCTCGCCGATGCCGAGCGCGTCGATGGTCATGAAGAACTGTGCGTAATCGTGTGTCTCCCTTTGGTTGTAATCCAGATGGGCCATGGCACACAGAGTCTGCAGATGGTGCTTCGCCGAGCCCTCGCGGTCGAAGCGGCGAGTCATGAAGTGAGAACGCCCGCCCTCCTTCATGATGCGGCTGTCGGACATGGTGATGCCTGCTTCTCTCGCCATCAGGAAGTATCCGTACTCGATCCGGCCGTATTGCTGGGAAGGACCCAACACGCTGTCCTTGCCGACGCCGTCGAACTTGAGAAGCCAGTGCTCGAAACCGGGTGCAACGTCGAACTGGCCGGCGCGGATCTCCTGCGTCCTCGGGTTCCAGGCGATCGCAGCCTTGGCTCTGGCTCCGCCCGCGGAGGTCCCGACGCGGATCAGGTTCATCAAGGCCGCCCTTGCGTGGGCATCGGTGCTCAATTCACCGCTGACCGCCTTGCGAGCCTCCTCGACGAGTTCGTTCATCTCGAGAGCGGTTTGCTTGGCCAACGCCTTCGGGCCGCGACTCGGCCGAAACTCGAGAGCTCCAAGACCACGCTTGCCCATGTAGGCAAGCCGGTCGAGAACTGTGATGGCGTCCGCGGCGACGCCCTGTCGCTGCATATATGCGGTGATCAGCGCATTGCCGAATAGATCAGGCAAGGCGTCAACGAGCATCGCCGGCAGACGTTTGAAGGTGTTCTCAGGCAGGTCGGGGAAAACGAATGGCCCCCGACCGTTCGCGGGGCTCATCTTGAGCGGTGCGAGTTCTATTCCGGTCTTGCCGAAGCGCGGATCGAACTCGAAGGCGTAGTAGCCTGATCGCGGGTCGAGGGCCACGGCGCCTACGGTCTCCTCCCATATCCGTACCTCGACCACCTCAACCGGCTTGTACACGCTTCCTCTTCCTTCTCGGAGCGTAGGCGCGCTGCCTGGACTTGGTCGACCGGAGCATCTGCAGCGGACTTATCGCCACCTCCGGCGCGAGCGTGTCGACCCAGCCTGCTCGGTCCAGAGCCTTCAGTAGCTTCGTCAAGGTCCTGAGGGTGGCACCCCTGCCACCTTCGGCGTTCTTGAGGGCGCTCACGGAAACGTCCGCTCGGGCGGCGAGCTGCTGCTGGGTGTGGCCTTGCCGGAGCCGGAGGCTGCGCAACTGGGAACCCAGTTCCGCTTCGAGTTCGACTGGGGCCCGATAATCTTGGCTTGACCGTGACATCGACTGCTCTTAAGCACTATATAGCAGATATGGAGTTTAAGGGGTGATTTCAAAGCTATTATACCGATTACTGACTGATAGTGTAATAAGAACTGAATTACATCTACAATACAGTTTAATCACTATAATATTCCTATTTACATCTATTATAAACTAACGTCCACGCTCGGACCCAGGCAGTCAGCGATCGCAGCGGTACAAGATCCTCAGGTCACGGCACCGCAACGTGCCTTGCCGAGTTCGCGGCAAACGGTGTGCTATGGTCGCCGCGTGTTCGGGCCTTTCCGATCTCGGCTGGTCCTGCTGACGCTCGCGGGGCTCGCCGTGCGCCTGCTGTGGGTGGCGCTCGAGCCCGCGACCTCGCCCGTGGCCGACGAGACGATGTGGGTCACCTGGGGCACCGAGGTGCTTCCGTCACCGGACGTGGCTTTCTCGCCGCTTCGGCTGCGTTTCGTGTTTCACCCCCCGGCGTACCTCTACTTCATGGGCGTGCCCTTCGCGATGACGGGCAGCCTCGCGTCGGTGCAGGTCCTGCAGTGTCTGGTCGGGGCGCTCTTGGTGCCGGCGCTCGGCCTCATCGGACGAAGCGCGTTCGGCGAAAGCGCCGGGCTCGTCGCGGCCGGCCTCGCCGCCTTCTATCCCGAGCTCGTCTGGTTCGCCGCGCACTTCTGGGCCGAGACGCTGTTCACCGCGCTGCTGTGGTGGGCGATCGAGCGGCTCGTCACCGGCGACACCCGCGCGTCGGCGGTCGCGGCGTCGACCGCGGGCCTGCTGTGGGGGCTTGCCGTCCTCACGCGCGAGACAGTCCTCTATTTTCTTCCGCTCGCCGCCGTGTGGCTGGCGTGGCGCCGGCGCGGGGGCGTGAAGCGGGCGGCCCTCTTCGCGGGCACGTCGCTTCTCGTCGTGATGCCGTGGACCGTCCGCAACGGGCTGGTGTTCGACGCGTTCGTGCCGGTATCGACCGCGGGCGCGCTCAACCTGTGGCAGGGGAACACACGCCTCTCGCGCCAGCAGGTGTACGAGGAGTACTGGGCGGTGCGTGGCCGCATCCCCCAGTACCAGCACGCGCGACAGCGAGCGCTCGAGGCGATTCGCGAGCGCCAGCCGCTCTGGATCTTCGAGAAGCTGCGCTCGGAGCTGCCGGAGTTCTGGGCGGCGCACGCCCAGCCCATCGTGCACATCGAGCGCGGGGCCTACGGCACCGTCCGGCGACCGCTCGCGCTCGCGGCGGTGGCCGTCGTCGTCGTGCCGTACCTCGCTGTGCTCGTCCTGTTCGTGATCGGGCTCGCCCGCCTGCCGCAGGGCCGCGTGCCGCTACTCGTCGTGGCGTTCCTCGCCTTCTACGTGCTGCTGCACGTGGCCGCCCACGGCTACCCGAGATACCGGCTGCCGGCGATGCCAGCGCTCTTCCTGGTGGCCGCGCACGGCGCCGTGGCCTGGCGCGCCCGGCCGCGCCCCGCCGCGGATCGCACGCGAGCCATCGCCGCCGCGGCGGCCGCCCTGGTCCTCGCGCTCTCCGTCGCGCCGAGCCTCGCCGGCTGGATCCGCAAGCCCTGGCCTCCGCCATGGTTCGAGGACAGGGGTGTCGAGCCGGAGCGGGACACGCCCGCAGGCGACGAGACGCAAGAGGGACGATGAGCCCCTGGCGCGCGATCCCGCTCGCGCTGCTGCTCGCCGTCGCGGTGCGCGTGCCGTTCTGGATCGAGGCGCTCCACACGCCCGTCGACGGGGATACCGCAATCGTCGGCCTGATGGCGCGGCACCCGGGCGTCGGGACCACGTTCTGGGGACAGCCCTACGGCTCGCCGCTCGACTCGTGGGTGGCGCTGCCGTTCGTGGCGATCTGGGGCTACAGCGTGGAGGCGCTCCGGCTCCCGTACTTCCTGCTGTCGCTTGCCCTCGTACCGCTGGCGTATGCGCTCGCGCGCGAGCTGCATCCCACGGCGGCCCTGCCCGCGGCCGTGCTCGTCGCCTGCCCGCCGCCCTACTTCCTCCTGCTGTCGGCCCTGCCGCCGCCCTTCTACCCGACCACGCTCGTGCTGTGCGGGCTCGTGCTGCTCACCGCCGCTCAGGCCGGGCGCCGTCTCGCCGAGGACGGCCGAAGCCCGCCGCGGGGGACGCTGCTGCTGCTCGGCCTTTTCTCGGGCCTGGCGCTGTGGACGCACCTCATGTCCGCGAGTGCCGTGACGGCGGCCGGGGCCTGGGTCCTCGTCCGGTCGCGCGGGCGGCTGCGGCTGCTGGCCTGGGCGCTCGTGCCGCTCGTCGCGGCGAGCGCGCCGCTCTGGTCGCGCGCGCTCCGCGACCCCGAGGCGATGCGCGTCGTCCAGGTCGCCGACCGGAACGAGACGACGCTTCAGCACCTGGCCGCGACGCTGCCGCACCTCCACGAGCCACTCGGCGGCGTGCTTGGCACACACGTGCCGGTCGTCGCGGACGCCGGGGACTTCATCCTGTACCACCAGGGCTGGGCCGCGGCGCTCAGCGTGCTGCTCTACGGGATGCTCCTGATCCTGGCGGGCCGCGCCGCCACGGCGCGGAGCCCGGCGCTGCTCTTCTTTCTGGCAGCCGCGCTCGCGCTCGTCGCCTTCCCGTTCCCAGTGCGTTCGGCTCCCCACACGATCCGGCTGCTCACGCCGCTCTACCTTCCCGTCGCCGCGCTCGTGGCGTGGGGCGCCTCGCCACGCGGCACGTCGCGGCGGGCGTGGGTTGTGGTGCTCGCCCTCGCCGCGCTGCACCTGGGCCTGGGCTGGCAGCTCCTGCGCACGTGGCGGCGCACCGACAGGGCCGACCCGCCGTTCGCGCTCGTGAACCTCGGGCCGGTGCGCAGCCTGCTCGAGGGCCATGGCGTGCGCCACGCGTACGCGTCCTACGGCCCCGCCTTCCGTCTCACCTGGGAGAGCGGCGAGCGGATCGTAGCCTCGCCGCCCTGGAACGATCGCTTCCGGCATTGGCCGCTGCCGCTGCTCGACGAGGTGCGCTTCGCGAAGAACGTGGCGTGGCTGCTGACGCCGTCGGTGCCGTCGGGGCTCCCGCCTCCGGACGAGCTCGAACGGGCGCTCCTGCGCCTCGGCGGGCGCTGGCGTCGCGAGGCGGCCGGAACGGCCGTGGTGTTCCACGCCTTCGTCCCACCCTTCGCGCCGCAGGCCGAGCCGTGGCCCGGGGCTGGCGCTGCAGGCGACCGCGACCTGCGGACGTTCGTGGCACCGGCGCCGGGGGAGCCGCTCGAGCTTCGGCTTCCTCAGTCGCGTCCGCTCGCCGCGATCACGCTCGTCGCAGCGCTCGACGGGCCGCGCCTGCCGCGGAGCGCCGACGTGCTCGTGAGCGCCGACGGGCAGGCGTTCGAGACGGTCGCCACGCGCCAGAGGCGCGAGGAGCGCCAGGACCTGCGCTGGCTCAACGGGCACCCGCAGGCCGTGATCGACCACGACGTTATCGCCATACCGCTGGGAGGGCGCCCGGTCGTCGCCCTGCGCGTGGTCGCGCACGAGCTCGAGCCCTGGCGCGTGGGCGAGGTGCTGCTGCACACGGAAGCCGGCCGCCACGCGTGGGACGAGTGGCTGCCGCCCGGCGCGTCGTGGGACGCGCGGCGACGCGCGCTCGTCGAACGGCCCCTGACCGACCGCGAAGACTGGTACTCGCGCGTGCTGCTCGCCGCCCGCCACCGCCCGCCGCCGTGACCCGGCCGCTCCCGTTCACGCGTTCCCGCCATTGACCGCCGTCCGGCCACAAGGGTAGGCTCTGCGCCACGGCACGTCGCGCCGACGTTCTCGTCACGCCAACCTACCCGAGGAGGTGCATCCCATGCGCCGTATCTTCGTCGCAAGCCTCGCGTTCCTGCTTCCCGTCGCGGCGCACGCCCAAGGCACGACGTCCCGTCTCGTCGGCACCGTCGTCGACGCGCAGGGCGCCGGCGTGGCCGGTGCGGCCGTGACGCTGACGAACGAAAAGACGGGGGTCTCGTTCAGCGCCTCCACCAGCCAGGCCGGAACATACGTCTTCGAAGCCGTGCAGATCGGCTCCTACTCCCTGAGCGTCGAGCTTTCGGGCTTCAAGAGGTTCGTGGCCACGGCAAACCAGGTCACGATCGGCGCACCGACCACGCTCAACGTCCGCCTCGACGTGGGCGGCCTCGCCGAGACCGTCGAGGTGGCGGGCAGCGCCTCGCCCGTGCAGTTGTCCACATCGGGGAACGTGGGCACGACGCTCCGCGAGCGCGAGATCCAGGACCTGCCCATCGTGGGGGGCCGCGGCCGCAACCCGCTCGATCTGGTCACCTTCCAGCCGGGCGTCGTCCTCGGCGCCAACACCGGCGGTGGCGTCCACGTCCACGGCTCGCGCGACCGCTCCTGGAACTTCACGCTCGACGGCATCGACACCAACGAGTCGAGCGCGGGCGGCTCGAACTTCTCGCCGCTGCGCAGCAACCCCGACTCGCTCGCCGAGTTCGGCGTGATCACCGCCAACGCCACCGCGGAGTTCGGCCGCAACAGCGGGGGGCAGGTGACCATGATCACCCGCTCGGGCGCGAACGAGCTCCACGGCAGCGCCTTCTACTTCTACAGGACGCCCGCCCTCAACGCGAACGAGTGGGAGAACAACATCAACGGGATCAAGGAGCCGCAGTTCCTCCAGCACATCCCCGGGTTTTCGATCGGCGGCCCGATCCGCAAGAACAAGACCTTCTTCTTCGCGAACTTCCAGATGCTGCGCCTGCACCGCAGCTTCAACGTCACCAGCACGGTCTACACCGAGAGCGCGCGCCAGGGCCTCTGGCGCTACGCGATCGGGGGGCGCAACCAGCCCGCCGGCGTCCCCGGCGCCTCCGTGGACACGAGCGGCAATCCCCTCCCAGGCGTCGCGATCGGGTCGTACAACATCGCCGCCAACGACCCCGCGCGGATCGGCATCGATCCCAGCATCCGCGGTCAGATCGCGCTCACCCCGCTGCCGAACAACTTCACCGTCGGCGACGGGCTCAACACGGCCGGGTACACCTTCGTCGCTCCCGAGACCGAAGAGCAGATGGACGCCGTGATCAAGATCGACCACGTCCTGAACGCGAAGAACCACGTCTTCGCGCGCGTCGCCTGGGGCAGCCAGGACACGATCTGCGACAACGTCAACGGAGGTCTCCAGCGCTTTCCCGGCGGTCCCTGTGTCGTGAACACCTACCGCTCCCCGTTCAACGTCGCGCTGAACTGGCGCTTCAACCCCCGCGCGAGTGTCGTCAACGAGCTGGTCCTGGGTCTGAACCACTTCGCGTTCGACTTCCAGATCCCCTGAGCGGACGCCAGCCGGATCGATTTCGCTTCGGCCCCCGTCACGCTCGCCGACAGCACCAGCTTCGGCAACAAACGGAGCATCGACACGCTGCAGCTCGTCGACAACTTCAACTGGGTGCGGGGCAGCCACGCGTTCAAGCTCGGCGCCAACCTGCGTCTGACGCGGCACGTGGACACGCGCGGCTCCGTCGCGGGCGTGAACGTCACTCCGAGCGTGGACTTCAGCACCGCCGTCAATACCGTGGACCCCGCGAGCTTCGGCATCCCCGGCAACATCAACACCACCTTCGACCGTCCGGCGCTGCAGAGCAGCATCAACTTCCTGCTGGGCCGCGTCGGCAACATCAACCAGGGCTTCGTACAGCAGGGCGACGGCTACGGGCCCGGCGGGACGCTGTTCGATTTCGACGCGCGTTACCCGGAGCTCGATTTCTACCTGCAGGACACCTGGAAGCCGCGGCGCAACCTGACCGTGGATCTCGGGCTGCGCTGGGAGCTCAAGCTCGCCCCGAACAATCCCGACGACCTCATCCTGCGGCCCAACCAGGCCGTGGTCGTGGGCGCGCCGCCGTCGAACACGCTGCGCTGGGAGCGCGGGGACCTCCACCACGACGACGTGAACAACCTCGGTCCGGTGGTGGGCTTCGCGTGGGACCCCTGGGGCGACGGCAAGACGTCGCTCCGCGGCAACTATCGCATCGCCTTCGACCGGATCAACAGCTTCGTCTTGTCCTCGACCATCTACCAGAGCATCCCCGGCATCACCACTGGCGTCGCCAACACCTCCTTCGGCCAGAGCGGCGGGCGGCTTCCCAACCTGCCGGCCCTCGCGCCCACGCTCCGGCCGCAGGACTTCGTCCAGCCGCCCCCGGTCTCGTCGAACCTGCTGACCGTGGTGGACCCGGAATTCCAGGCGCCTCGGACCCACGGCTGGGTCCTGAGCCTGCAGCGCGAGCTGATGGCGGGGACGCTCGTCGAGCTGACCTACGTGGGCCGTAAGGCGGACCATCTCTTCGGCGCCTACAACGTCAACCAGGCGGAGTGGCGCACGAACGGCTTCCTCGACGCCTTCAACGTCGTCCAGGCCGGGGGCCAGAGCCCGCTGATGAACCAGCTCCTCGCCCCCGACACCCGGCGCCTGCCGAGCGAGACCGGTTCCGACATGGTGCGGCGGCTCTTCGCCTCGACTCTTGTGCTCAACTCCGTGGCAGGCCTCGCCGGCTCGCTCGGCACGCGCATCCAGGGCGGACGCACGCTCGCCGAGCTCGCGGGCCTCGGTCCCTACTTCTTCTTCCCCTACCCGCAGTTCCTGGGCGGGATGCGCGTGATCGACTCGGGCGACTGGTCGCGCTACCACGCGCTCGAGCTGAAGCTCGAGCGGCGCTTCCGTGGCGGCCTGGGCTACCAGGTCTCCTACACGCTCGCGAAGTCCCAGGACACGCGCTCCTTCGACCCCGCATTCACCGTCGTCTCGACCGGCGCAGTCCAGTCCGCTGGCGGCACGCCCTTCGACATCTACGATCGCAGCCTCAACTACGCCGACTCGGACTTCGACCGGCGCCACGCCGTCCAGGGCTTCTTCGTGGCCGAGCTGCCCTTCGGCAGCGGCAGGCCCTTCGCGAGCGGCGCCCGCGGGCTCCTGAACGGCCTCATCGGCGGCTGGCAGGTCTCCGGCCTCTTCCGCTGGTGGAGCGGCCGTCCCTTCACGGTCTTCTCGGGAGCGAACACGTACTCGAACGTAGTTCAGACCCCTGCGAGCTGCCTGGGCTGCAGCGGCGGCGAAGGCAAGCTGCACGACGAGGGCGGCGTCTACTGGTACTTCGATCCCTCGGAGCGCGGCCAGTTCAGCGCCCCCGCGGCCGGCGACTTCGGCAACCTGGGACGCAACGCCTTCCGCGGCCCGAGCAGCTTCAGCATCGACCTCGGCATCCAGAAGCGGTTCCGGTTCGGCCGCGACCACGAGCTGCAGCTGCGCGCCGACGCCACCAACCTCACGAACACGCCGACGTTCGGGTTCCCGACCACGACGCTCACCAGCGCCACCTTCGGCCGTACCCGTGACAACGTGATCACTTCTCGCGGAAGGTCCAGCTCGCGGTGAAGTACAGCTTCTGAACGCGACTGGGGCCGCGGGCTCTCGCGCCTGCGGCCCCGCGAGGCTCGGGGCGTCCTGTCGAGCGGGCGCTGCGTGGCAGCTTCCGACTTCGCGCGTGTGCCCGGCCTAAAGACCGCGGATGGGCGTGAGCGAGCGCCCGAGTCGGCCGCTCTCCCTGTGAAACAATAGCTCGATGGCCGAGATCGAGCCGCTGTTCGTGGGCAGGACGTTCGACGACTTCCTGTTCCGGCCGCAGCACAGCCCCGTGAGCTCGCGACGCGAGGTGGCGCTCGCGATGCCGCTCACCGGCGAGATCCGCCTCGCGCTGCCGATCCTCGGCGCGAACATGGACACGGTCGTCGGCGAGGAGATGGCGAAGACGCTCGCGCTCGAGGGCGGGCTCGGCTTCCTGCACCGTAACGCCTCGATCGCCGACCAGGCCGCACGCGTCCGCTACGTGAAGACGCGCCACTCTTACGTGATCGAGCACCCGCTCTGGCTCGAGCGCACGGCCACGATCGCCGAGGCGCGCCAGGCGATCCGCCGCCACAACGCCAGCAGCTTCCTGGTCGAGGAGGTGAAGGGCAGCCAGAAGCTGGCGGGCATCCTGTCCCAGCGCGACATGCCGCTCGACCTTGCCTCCGACGCGCGGCCGGTCTCCGAGTTCATGACGCCGCGGCAGCGGCTCGTGACGCGCCCGCCCGCGGTGTCGCTCGAGGAGGCCGAACAGGCCATGTTCGAGCACCGGGTCGAGAAGCTGCCGCTCGTCGACGAGAACGGGCGCCTGTTCGGCCTCGTGACGATGCGCGACCTCAAGCTCTACAAGCAGAAGCCGCACTCGACCAAGGACGCGCGCGGCAGGCTGCGCGTGGGCGCGGCGGTGGGCGCGACCGGCGACTACCTCGAGCGCGCCGCGGCGCTCGTCGAGCAGGAGCTCGACGTGCTGCTGCTCGACGTGGCCCACGCCGACTCGGGCACGGTCGAGCGGGCGGTGAACGCGCTGCGCGCCCGGCTGCCGCGCGTGCCGCTCGTGGTCGGCAACGTCGCCACCGCGGAGGCGGCGCGCTTCCTGGCCGACCTGGGCGTGGACGCGATCAAGGTGGGGGTGGGCCCGGGGCGCGGGTGCCGCACCCGAATCGAGACGGGCGCGGGCGTGCCGCAGCTCCAGGCCGTGCGCGAGGCCTATCTCGCCACCGAAGGACGCGTGCCGGTGATCGCCGACGGCGGTGTTCGCGACGACAAGGACCTGTTCCTCGCGATCGCCTGCGGGGCCTCTTCGGTGATGCTCGGCAGCATGCTCTCGGGCACCGACGAGGCGCCGGGCATGATCGTGGAGGACCCGGCTACGCGGCAGAAGATGAAGTTGTACCGCGGCATGACGTCGCCCGAGGCTGTGGCGGACGGCTCCGAGGAGGAGGAGCTCGCCGAGGCGCTGCGCACGCCCGCCGAGGGGCAGTCGGTGCGGGTGCCCTACGTCGGCAGCGTGGTCGGGATCCTGGCCCGCGTCCGCGGCCACCTCCAGTCGGCCGTCAGCTACGCGGGCGAGACGACGCTCCAGGCCGCGCACGAGAAGATCGCGCGCGAGCCGGCGCGCTTCCTGATCCCGCTCTCCGAGGCGTCGCGGCGCGAGTCCTTCGTCCGCTGACGCCAGCGGGGGTTCGGGGGGCGCGGAGCCCCCCGAAAGCGCGTTCCGGGAAGTCCCGGCATGGCTCTTTCCTTGGCCTTCTTGATGACGATCACGTCTCGAGGTGTGTGAGCCGCCGCACTTCGTCCCGCCGTGGGTGACGCCGCGCACCTCGCCCGGGCGCGCCGAAGGCCATGCTCACGGCTCCGGCGGGGCGTCGAGCCCAGAGCCGCGTCAGCCGAATAGCAGAGTGCCGGGACGGCCGCCCGTCCCGAGCGAGGTTCGCATGCAGGCCCAGACGCGCGTCCTCCTTTCCCTTGCCTTCTCTCTCGGCTTCGCATCGATCGCCGCCGCCGGGCCCATGGGCGGAATGCAGTCGCCCCGCCCCGGCTCGACCCTCGCCGGGTCCAGCGAGACGTTCACGTGGACCGAGGCGCGGGGCGCCCAGCAGTACTGGCTCCGCATCGGCAGCTCGCGCAACGGCGGGGACATCTACAACCAGTCGGTGGGCTCGAGCCTGTCCGCCAGCGTCTCCGGTCTGCCGACCGACGGGCGAACGGTGTACGTGCGCTTGAGCGCGCTCGTTCGCGGCCGGTGGAGGCGCAGCTTCTACGTCTACAGAGCCGCCAGCTCCGCGACGGCCCCGGACCCCACCCCAACGCCTCCTCCTCCTCCTGCGCCGCCACCGGCCGGCACCCGCTACTTCCCGAACGGCGCGCCCTGGTACCAGGACATCTCGAACGCCCCGCTCGATCCGGAGTCGGGGAAGGTCATCTCGTACTTGAACATCCAGGGCTGGGGCTCGGGCACGATGCGGATCGACTTCTCGATCGAGGTGGTGCAGGCGACGCCCGACACGCCGCTGCTGAGCTTCAACCGCACGGGCGACTTCTTCACGCCGGACTGCGACTACGAGCCGGTGCCGGTGCCCCCCGGCGGAGCGCTCGAGGGCGAGACGGGCTACACCTGCTACTCGGACGGCGACTGCCACCTGATCGTCGCCGACTGGGGGCGCATGAAACTGTTCGAGATGTGGCGCGCCGACATGCGCGGCGACGTCTTCAACGGCGGCTGCCTCGCCGCCTGGAACATGACGCGGCTCTATCCAGCGAGCGGCCGCGGCGAGCAGTGCACGAGCGCCGACGCCGCCGGATACCCGATCGCGCCGCTGCTGTTCAACGCCGACGAGGTGGCCGCGGGACTGGTCGACCACGCGATCCGCTTCATCCTGCCGAACGCGCGGATCCGCAAGGGCTTCTACGTGCATCCCGCCACCCATGTCGGCGGGCCGGGCGGTCCCGCAGACGCGCCGCCCTACGGCGCCCGCCTGCGGTTGCGCGCCGACTACCCGGTCGACACACTCCCGGCCGGGGCGCGTCCGGTGGCGCGCGCGATGCAGAAGTACGGCATGCTGCTGGCCGACGGCGGGACGATCGCGCTCACCGCCCAGAGCGACCGCTTCACGAAGGCCAAGTGGAGCGGGCTCATGGACCCTTACTCGCTCAAGGCGCTCAAGCCTTCGGACTTCCAGATGGTCGACGGGGGACCGCGCATCCCCGTGACCTACGACTGCGTACGGAATTAGAAGGCGAGACGGAGCGTCGCGAGCGCTTCGTCGTGCTTGATTGGGCGCGATGCGGCGATGTCGTGGATGGAATACTCGAGCGTCAAGTCCAGCTTGCGGACGATCGTGACGCGCAGGCCGAGGTCGAGCTTGTCCCAGTCCCACACGAAGCTCGGCGCGACGAAGCCGCGCGGGGCGGCGAAGTCGTTGTCGAGGCGGCTCCAGCGCACCGCGGGCTGGATGGCGGGGAAGAGATCGCCCGCGTCGGCGAGGTCTCCGAGTGCTAGGCGATAGCCCGCCTCCACCTCGATCCCGAGCCGCGGCAGCCCCGCTGCCTCCTCCCACACCACTTGCGCGAAGAGCGAGAAGCCGCCCATCCGCGTGTCGAGGTTCAGGCCGTACTCCTCGCGCTCGTCGCCGACGATGGGGAGCGAGAGCAAGCCCGCGCCGTTGCCGTTCAGGATGTCGAGGTCGCCCTCGTAGAAGGTGCCGCGCAGCTTCG
>Ga0247727_10007623_pt1 | contig 20493 bp, 7 predicted proteins | sample WisWelCaveWW1625_FD_202498 | JGI IMG/M metagenome (GOLD analysis project Ga0247727, IMG submission 202498) | Biofilm microbial communities from Wishing Well Cave, Virginia, United States - WW16-25 | ecosystem: Environmental > Aquatic > Deep subsurface > Groundwater > Cave microbial mat | place... | reverse complement strand
CAGGCGATAGGGGCGATATCGGATCCGGAGATCCGAAGCCGGGCCGCCGAGATTGAGCGCATCGCTGGCAGGGAATCCCCGTCGATGGCCATCGCCACTTTGCTGCAAACGGCGGCTGTCATCCAGCCGTACGTTCCAGCCGAAGCCCGTCGTCTGCACGACAAAGCCATAAAGCTTGCCCGCCAGCACCGGGACGTGCATCTCTCATATAACGATGTCAGGCGATGGATGGAGCTCGATCCGGCGGGCGGGGAAGCGGAGCTGCGCAAATTGCAGAAACGCCGGCGCGTACTTGACGCGCTGATGGCTTATTACCAGTTCAAGAAGATGCCGGAGAAGGCCACGGCGATTGCGGCCGAGGCGATCCGGATCGCCTGGCAGGATTCGTCCCGCGAGAACTCCACGTTGCGAGTCCTCGCTTCCACGCGCCCGCTGGAGGCCATCGAGTTATTCGGTCTCATCGCCGACGATCCTGCCGCACAGCGAGGGATTATGGATAGCGCGAGCGGGTTGTTCACCGGCCTGTTTCGGGCCGCTGAGACGCAGGTGAACGAGGTCGCAAGGATCATTGCGCCGCTGCGTGGAATCGTCGAGGCGGATGGATTCGCAACGCAGAGCGGCTCCGTCGTAACGTTGCAGTATGTTAGCGAAGGCCGGAAGGTCGACACTTCCACGAATCGGGAAACGCTGGCGGCGTATCTCGATCTCCTCGAGCAACTGGTTGATCCTGACAGCCGTGATTCGGCCCGGGCGGCGTTGCCGACGCTATCCACAAGGCAGCGCTTCTCCAGCCCCGGAGGGCGCCGCCGGCCAGTGGATGCCGCACTGCCCCTTCCCGAAGCTGTCGAGAAGATTCAGGCGCTCGATCCTCCGGACATGCGACTGCCGGAGCTGTGGCGATACCTCATTGGAAAACCGCGAAGCGAGCAAGAGGCTCGGCCGATTCTGGCGAAGTTGGTTGAATGGGCCGGGACGCCGGGCGAAAGGGATCCGTTCGGGCTGGTGTCCTCGCTGCTCAATCTCGATGGACGCATGCCCGGCTGGCAATTGCCTGCCGGACTGCGGCCGATGGTGTTCCAGGCGGCCGTGCGCCTGGGACCCTCGGCGCGGGACACCGAGGCCCTGATGCCATTGGTGGAAGCAATGCGGGAAGAAAATGTGGATCCGCCCGCCGAGGCGGCGTCGGCTCTCGCGCGACTAAGACTCATTGAACTCAGATCGGCGCTCGAGGCCCGCTATCATTTCTCCCTGCCCTCCCTGGACGGACGCGCACGGACTCTTCAGTCAGCGCGAGGCAAGGTGGTGGTTCTGAACTTCTGGGCGACGTCGTGCGGCCCATGCAGAGAAGAGATGACGATTCTTGCCGCCGTAAAGGGCCAAGGCGTCGAGGTGATGGCAATCACCGATGAACCGTTGGAAAAGGTGCGCGGGTTTGTGGAGAAGCACCCGCTCGACGTCACCGCCTTAGTGGACACCGAACGGAAGACGTTCGCGCATTATCGAGTAATGAGCTTACCTCAGACGTTTGTTCTGGATCCGCATGGCGGCTTGGTGAAGCACTTCCTCGGCCCTGTGACGGAGCAAGGGCTGCGAGCGGCGATCAATTCAGCCGGCGGGCAAAAGTAACCGGTCCGGAACGGCGGCGCATCCGGGACTCAACCCGCCGGTGACAACCGGAACTCTCCGCGCATCCCCTTTGATTGGAACAACTTCCACGCCCCCGCCGGCCGCCCTCTGCTCCCTGTCGCCTACTCTGTTCTCGAGGAGGCTGATGAAAGAGTCTCCGGCAAGCTGGATTGCAGTGTAGCGCAAGCTTCAGCTTGCGACGCCAAAGGAAGGAGGCCCCATGCCCGACCCCATCACCCCGGACTCGGAACCCTGGCTCCGCCAGCTCGGCGAATCCGCCGAGGCCTTCGCCGCCTTTTCCATCTACCTCAACCTCGGCCCTCGCCGCAGCATCGACAAAGCCTACCGGCTGCAAGTGAGCAACAATAGGGCAACACCCATTGACGAATTGACCATGCGCGCCTCCGGCCGCTGGACCCACTGGAGCATCGTCTTCGACTGGGGTCGTCGCGCCCTCGCCCACGACCTCCACCTCGATCGAATCCAGCTCAAGCAACGCGAAGCACTGATCGCCGAAGAGGGCATCCGCTGGGCCGACGAGCGCCAGCTGGACGTCCGCGACCGGCTCGAAATCCTGTGCAGCCTCCGCCGCGGCCTCCTCCAGTTGACCCACGACGGACTCCTTGCCGACACCCGCCGCAAAACCACCACGCCTTCATCCGATGGCGGATGGCAAACCAGCGAAGAGCGCCTTCGCCTCGCCGTCCAGCTCGACGGCTACCTGAAGCTGCACGCGACTCTCTTCCCTCCCGACGAGATCGAGATCACGGACCTCTATGGCAATCGCTGGTCCAAGTTCACCCCGGCCGAGGTAGCAATGCCGCTCGGCGAGGTCGCGGCCGCCGCCGCCAACCACGCTATGCCCGGCGCCGCCAGACGCTAGAATAGTTCTCGGACCCCGGTGAAACGCTCGCGCCCGCCAGTCTTGACCTTTCTGCTGCTGGTGGTCCCCGCCGTCCAGTCGGCCGGGGTCGATTTCAACCGCCACGTCCGCCCGATCCTCTCCGGCAAATGTTTCCAGTGTCACGGCCCAGACGCCGCCCCTCGCCAGGCTGGGTTGAGATTGGACATCGAGAGCGCCGCCAAGGGCATGACGTCCGCCGGCCGCGCCGCGATCGTGCCGGGTGATCCGGCCGCGAGTGAGCTCGTGCGCCGCATCGCGTCCACCAACCCCGCGACGCGTATGCCCCCCGCCTTCGCCGGCAAAGAGAAACTCACCGCACCGGAAATCGATCTACTGCGCCGGTGGATCGAGGAGGGAGCGCCGTGGAAAGGCCACTGGTCGTTTGAGCCTCCGCGCCGGCCGGCGCTTCCCACCGTTCGCAACCAGAGCTGGCCGCGCAATCCGATCGATCGCTTCGTGCTCGCCAGGCTCGAGCGGGAAGAACTGTCGCCGTCGCCGGAAGCCGCCAGGACGACGCTGGCGCGGCGGCTGGCCCTGGACCTCACCGGTCTGCCTCCCCCGCTCGCCGACCTCGACCGCTTCCTGCGCGACTCCTCGCCGGCCGCCTATGAGAAGCTCGTCGACCGCTTGCTCGCTTCGCCCCGCCACTCCGAGCGCCTCGCCATGCGATGGCTCGATGCGGCCCGCTACGCCGACACCAACGGCTATCAGACCGATGGCGAGCGCAGCATGTGGCGCTGGCGCGATTGGGTCATCCAGGCCTTCTCATCAAACATGCCGTTCGATCGGTTCACCATCGAGCAGATCGCCGGCGACCTGCTGCCGGCGGCGACCCTCGATCAAACAATCGCTTCCGCCTTCCACCGCAACCACCGCACCAACGCCGAGGGCGGAATCGTCGACGAGGAGTTCCGCGTCGAATACGTCGCCGACAGAGTCGAGACCACGGCGACCGTCTGGCTCGGCCTCACCATCGGCTGCGCCCGATGCCACGATCACAAGTACGATCCCATCTCCCAGAAGGATTACTACCGGCTCTTCGCTTACTTCAACCGCGTCCCCGAACGCGGCCTCGTCTACAACTGGGGCAACGACGACCCGATTGTCAAAGCCCCCACTCCGGACCAGCAGCGGCGTCTCCAGCAGTTGGACCGCCTCCTGTCGGATGCCGGGAAGAAATGGCTCGGCACCCGGAACAAGCTCGCCCGGGAGCAAACACGTTGGGAAAAACACGTCGCCCAATCCCCCGGGTTTGACTGGACCGTCACCGAAGGCCAGGTTCTCCACAAGTCGCTCGCGGGCGCCGAATCCCGGTTCGACGGCCGCCGCTCGGTCGATGCCGGCGACGTCGCCAATTTCAGCTTTCTCGACCCGTTCACCGTCGCCGCCTGGATTCAGCCCGCCTCGCCCGACGGCGCCATCGCCACGCGCACCGAAGAGTGGCTCGAAGGCGAAGGCTATGGCGTCTACCTCATCAATGGCAAAGTGCGCCTCCACATTACCAAGCGCTGGACCGACATCAGCTTGCGCGTCGAGACTGAATCCGCCCTCCCGATGAACCGCCGCCGGCACGTCGCCGTCACCTACGACGGCCGCCGCAAGGCCGTCGGCGTCGCCATCTACATCGACGGCCGCCGCCAGCCGTTGAAGGTTCTGTTCGACGAATTGAACTGGCCCATCGGCGTCAAGGAGCCTTTCCGTATCGGCGCCGGCGGCGGTCCGCGCTGGCGCTTCCGCGGGCGGATCGATGAAGTTCGCGTCTACAACAAAGCCCTCACCGCCGATCAGGTCGGCGCGCTGTCGGTGACCCGCCACGTCAGCGAGCTGGCGCGCCTCGCGCCCGAAACCAGAACCGAAGCACAGGCCGCCAAACTCCGGTTGTGCTTTCTCGACCGCTTCGCATCGGGGAAGATCCGGCGCGCGCGCTCCGGCTATCAACAGGCCGCCGCCGATCGCGACCGCTTCCACGACTCGATTCCCACCGTCATGGTGATGCGGGACGACCCGAAGCCGCGCGACACGTTCGTCCTCAAACGGGGCGCCTATGACAATCCGGGCGAGAAGGTCGGCGCCGGTGTGCCCTCGGCGTTGCCGCCTCTCAAGCCCGAATGGTCCCCCGATCGCCTGGGCCTGGCGCGCTGGCTGGTGGATCGCTCCAATCCGCTGACCGCCCGCGTTATCGTCAACCGCTACTGGCAGATGCTGTTCGGGACCGGGCTGGTCAAGACCGTCGAAGACTTCGGCGCCCAGGGCGATTGGCCCGCCGATCCACTGTTGCTCGACTGGCTCGCCTCCGAATTCATCGACAGCGGCTGGAACCTGCGCGCGCTCATCAAGACCATCGTGATGAGCGCCGCCTATCGGCAGTCGTCGGTAGTCTCAAAGCTGCTGCTGGACAAGGATCCGGAGAATCGGCTGCTGGCGCGCGGCGCGCGATTCCGGCTGCCCGCCGAAACCATCCGCGACCAGGCCCTCGCGGTCTCGGGCCTGCTGGTCGAGCGCACCGGCGGGCCGTCGGTCAGACCCTATCAGCCGCCCGGTTTGTGGGAAGAGCTCGCCGGCGGCAAGGGGTACAAACCCGACCTGGGCGAAGGTCTCTACCGCCGCGGCCTCTATACCTATTGGAAGCGTACCGTCGCGCCTCCCGCCATGATGCTGTTCGATGCCCCGAATCGCGAGACCTGCTGGGTGCGCGAAACCCGTACCAATACGCCGCTCCAGGCCCTGAACCTGATGAACGATGTCACCTATCTCGAGGCCGCGCGCAAAATGGCCGAGAGAATGTTCGACCAGGGCGGCCGCGCCCCGGCCGAACGCATCGCCTACGGTTTCCGGCTTGTGCTCGCACGGCCCCCGCGCCCGGCCGAGATCGACGCTCTGCTCCGCGCGCGTGAACGGTTCCTTTCCCACTACCGCGCGAACCCTTCGGCGGCCGCCGAGTTCCTGACCCACGGTGAATCGCCGAGCGCACGGCACGATCGGGTCGAGCTGGCTGCGCTCTCGGGCGTCGCCAGCCTCATCCTCAACCTCGATGAAGCCATTACCCGGGAGTGAAGCCATGGACCCGCGCGCCGAACACCGCCTTCTGCTCACCCGCCGCCACTTCTTCGGACGGTCGGCCGCCGGCATCGGCGCCGCCGCGCTGGCGAATCTTCTCGGCGCCGAATCCGCGGCCGGGCGCGCCCGCAGAATCATCTACCTGTTTCAATCCGGTGGTCCCTCGCAGTTGGAGTTGTTCGACTACAAGCCCCGGCTCGCCGAATGGGATGGCGCCGAGCTTCCCGATTCCGTGCGGATGGGCCAGCGTCTCACCGGCATGTCGGCGACCCAGGACAGCATCCCGATCGTCCCCCCGCGATTCCGCTTCGCCCGCCACGGCGCGTCCGGCGCCTGGATCAGCGAGCTGATGCCGTACACCGCCCGGGTGGTTGACCGGCTCGCCATCATCCGGTCGCTCCACACCGAGGCCATCAACCACGATCCCGCGGTGACGTTGCTCCAGACCGGCTCCCAGATCTCCGGCCGCCCCAGCATGGGCGCCTGGGTCGCCTATGGATTGGGAAGCGATTCCAAAGACCTGCCCGCTTTCGTCGTCCTCATCTCGCCCGGTTCCGGCGGCGGCGGCCAGCCGCTCTACGACCGCCTCTGGGGCAGCGGCTTTCTGCCGGCCCAATATCAGGGCGTGAAGTTCCGCTCCGTCGGCGATCCCGTGTTGTACCTCAAGGACCCGGCCGGGTTCGGACGCGAGAACCGCCGCTATTTCCTCGACGCGCTGGCCGAGCTCAACACCTTGAAGCTCGATGAATTCGGCGATCCCGAGATCGCCACCCGCATCGCCCAGTACGAGATGGCGTTCCGCCTCCAGACCAGCGTCCCCGAGGTGGCCGACCTGTCCTCGGAGCCGGATCACATCTTTACGCTGTACGGGCCGGATGCCCGTAAGCCGGGCACGTTCGCCCATAACTGTCTGCTCGCGCGCCGCCTCGCCGAACGCGGCGTCCGCTTCATCCAGCTCTACCATCGCGATTGGGACCACCACGGCAAGCTCCCCCAGGAATTGCCGAAACGCTGCCGCGAAACCGACCAGCCGTCGGCCGCCCTCATCCTCGACCTCGAACGCCGCGGCTTGCTCGACGATACCCTCCTCGTCTGGGGCGGCGAATTCGGGCGCACCGTCTATTGCCAGGGCCGGCTCACCGCCGATGAATATGGCCGCGACCATCACCCCCGCTGCTTCACCGCCTGGATGGCCGGCGGCGGCGTCAAACCCGGAATCGTCCACGGTGAAACCGACGACCACGGCTACAACATCACCCGCGACCCGGTTCATGTCCACGATCTCCAGGCGACCATCCTCCACTGTCTCGGCGTCGACCACACCCGCCTTACCTACCGCTACCAGGGCCGCGACTTCCGGCTCACCGACGTGCACGGCAAGGTGGTTCGCGCCGTGCTGTCGTGAGGTCGCTGTGCTACCATCCATCACCATGCTTGCCCTCGCCATCGTCGCCGCGCTGGCCTGCGCCGCCCTCCAGGCGCAGGACGTGAAGGCGTTCGCGTCGCTGGAGTGGCGCTTCATCGGCCCGGCCAACATGGGCGGCCGCGGCGCCGACATCGAAGGCGTTCCCGGCAACCCCAATATCGTCTACGCCGGCTTCGGCGGCGGCGGCCTCTGGAAGACCACCAACGGCGGCCACACCTGGACGCCCGTCTTCGAGAAACAGGGCGCCTACTCGATCGGCGACATCGCCATCGAGCCGGGCAATCCCGATGTCGTTTGGCTCGGCTCCGGCGAATCCAACACCCGCAACAGTGTCTCGTTCGGCGACGGCGTCTACAAGACCACCGACGGCGGCAAAACCTGGAAGCACATGGGACTGCGCGAGACCGAGCGCATCTCGCGCGTCCTGGTCCATCCCGCCAACCCCGATATCGTCTACGTCGGCGCGCTCGGCCATGCCTTCGGCCCCCATCCCGATCGCGGCGTCTTCAAGACCACCGACGGCGGGCGAACCTGGCAAAAGGTGTTCTATCTCGATGACCGCCACGGCGTCGCCGATATGGACATCAACCCCTCGAATCCGAACATCCTCTATGCCGCGCTCTGGCTGTTCGAGCGCAAACCGTGGACCCATACCAGCGGCAGCGAGCAGGGCGGCGTGTTCCGCTCCGTCGACGGCGGACAAAGCTGGACCCGGCTGACCAACGGCCTTCCCAGGCTTATGGGCCGCATCGGCGTGAAGGTCGCACCGGGTAATCCGCGCGTCGTCTTCGTGATCGCCGAGTCCAAAGAAGGCACCCTCTACCGGTCCGACGACGGCGGCGACACGTTTCGGCTCATATCGAGGGACCGCGAGATCGTCTCGCGCGGCTTCTACTACGCCGACCTTCGCGTCGACCCGGTCAATGAGAACCGCCTCTACGCGGTCGCCTCAAACCTCTTGCTGTCCATCGACGGCGGCAAGAGCTTTCAATCGATTGTCGGCGGCACGCACATCGACTACCACGCGCTCTGGATCGATCCCAAAGATCCCCGCCGCCTCTGGGAGGTGAGCGACGGGGGAATGGCCGTCAGCTACGACGCCGGCGATACCTGGGAGCCGGTCCAGAACATCCCGCTCGGCCAGTTCTACCAGCTCCACGCCGACAACCGCCAGCCCTTCTACTGGGTGATGGGCGGCTTGCAGGACAACGGAAGCTGGGCCGGCCCCACCCGCACCCGCGAGCCCGCCGGCATTCTCAACGACGACTGGACCATGGTCTCGTTCGGCGACGGGTTCCACATGTTCAACCACCCCGGCGACCCCGACCTCTACCTCAGCGAATCGCAAGGCGGCAACCTGATGCGTACCGACATGCGCACTCGCGAGCAACAGGCTGTCAGCGTGCAGCCGCTCGGCAACGCCGGCGGACCGGCCAGCGCGCTGAAGTATCGCTTCAACTGGAACACACCGGTCGTCGCCTCACCGCACGACAACAACACCGTCTACTTCGGCGGCAATGTGCTGTTCCAGTCCCGCGATTTCGGCCGCACCTGGAAGGCGATCAGCCCGGACCTCACCACCAACGACAGGGAAAAACAAAAACCCGCCGGCGGCCCCGTCTGGTACGACAACTCGACGGCCGAATATCATTGCACCATCATCAGCGTCGCCGAGTCCCCCCTCCGGCCGGGCCTCATCTGGGCCGGCACCGACGACGGCAACCTCCAGCTCACCCAGGACGGCGAGACCTGGACCAACCTGATCCGCAACGTCCCCGGCCTTGCCCCGAACTCGCCCGTCTCCCACCTCGAGCCGTCCCGAGTCTCGACCGCCGCCGCCTACGCCGCCTTCGACCGCCACATGTTCGACGACTTTCGCCCGTACATCTTCAAGACCGCCGACAGCGGAAAGACCTGGACGTCGATCTCGGCAAACCTGCCCGCTAAAGCCTACGTTCACATCGTGCGCGAGGATCCCCGCCAACCCGGCGTTCTCTACGCCGGCACCGAGCTGGGTCTCTACATCTCCTACGACGGCGGCCGCAACTGGCAATACTTCGGCGGGAAGAATCTGCCGCCCGTCGCCGTCCACGACATCGTCGTTCATCCGCGCGAGAACGACCTGATCCTCGCCACCCACGGACGCAGCATCGCCGTTCTCGATGATGTCGCCGCCGTTCAGCAGTTCAGCGCCGACGTGGCCGCCCGCCGTTCGCATTTGTTCCCGCCGCGCCCGGCGGTGCGGTTCACCTCGCGGTTCACCCGCTACGGTCTTGGCGGCAAGGTCTTCAAAGGCGCCAACCCTCCCTACGGCGCGCTGATCACCTACTATTTGAAAGACACCATCGACGAAAAAACCACGCTGAAGATCCAGATCCTCGAACCGCAGGGCAAGCTGATTCGCGAGCTCGATAAGCCGCCCCGCGAAGCCGGTGTCCAGCGCGTCGCCTGGGACCTGCGCGCCGATCCGCCGCTGCTGCGCCGCCCGCCCTCGGAGTTCGAGCGCGAGACCGGCCGCAGCCCCCGCGGCCCGGAAGTCCTCCCCGGCTCCTATATCGTCCGCCTCCTCGCCGGCGGCCAGACACTCGATCAGAAGCTCGAGGTCCGCATGGATCCCACCTTGAAGATCGCCGCCGCCGACCTCGCCGACCGCTTTGAACACGCGCGCAAACTTCGCGACATGGTCGATCGCGCCAACCGCGCCGCCAGGACCCTCGACAGCGTCCGCGAACAGCTCGAAGCCACCGACCGCCTCATGAAGGACCGCAGCCCGGACGCGGCCAGACAATTGGCTCCAACGATCGAATCCTGGAATAAAGAGCTGGCGGCAACACTGGCCGCATTCGCCAATCCCGCCAATGCATTGCGGCTCGAGGTCGGGCCGCGGCTGCTGGAGCGACTCGCCGCGCTGCTCGGCATGATCGAGAGCGTGAACGCCGCCCCGACTCCCTACCAGAAGGAGACTTTCCAGGAGCTCGCGAAAGAATTCGCCGTCCGAATGCCCGAAGTCGAGGCGTTTCTCACCCGCACCATCGCCGCCTGGAACGAGGCGCTGCGGAAAGTGGGAGCGCCCTCACTGGTGGTCGGCAAGTCATTGCACCGGCCCCAGATACTTGTCGAGCCAGCCCAGCACTTCCCGGACGACCTGGTTGCGCGCGACCAGCGCGTAGTGCGTCGTGTCCAGAACCACGTGCCGCTTGTCTTTTTCCGGCGTTCCGAACCAGCGGAACATCGGCTTCTGGACTTTGTCCACCGGGAAGACGAAGTCGTAACGGCCGTTGATCATCAGGACCGGGATCTTGAGACGCGGGGCGAAGTTGATGGGGTCGGCTTCCGGACGCCGCGGGCCGGAGGGAAACGCGCCGTCGGCGAGCACGGCGGTCTTGAGGCGACCCTCGAGGGCGAGAAACGGTCCGAACGTCGCCCCCATGCTCGCGCCATAATAGCCAAGCTCGTGTTTACGGATGTCAGGCCGGGTTTCCAGATAGTCGATCGAGCGCCCCAGATCTTTCACGCGCATCACGGTGAGGTCCCTGCTCGCGATGTCTGACCTCACCGGAGGGATCTTACGCTCGTAGGTCCCCTGGTAGACCGGATACATCACCGCTCGCCCGCTCTTGATCACGAAGTCCAGCCACTCCAGGCAGACCAGGTTGGCGCTCGACGGCACTTGGCCGGCCGAAGCCCACGGAAGGAAAACCACTGTCTGGTAGGGCGGCTGAGTCGACTTGGGCAGGAACAGGTAGGCGGCCATCCGCTCATTGCCGTACGCGGCGCGGAACGTCACCTTCTCTTTGCGCCAGGCATCCGGGCTTTCGTCCACCGATTCAACTCTTGGATCCAGACCGCTGCGCTCGTAAAGGTACATCGAGCGGTAGATCTCGAAGACCTCATCCGGAACCGGCTTTTCGGTGGCGTAGTCGCGAGTCTGCTGGATCTGGGGGGCGGTAAAGTGATCGGGCAGCGGCTGGGAGTAGCGCACCGAGCGGAAGCCGTTGTTGGCCGAGCGGTCGAAGGGGGGACGGCGATCGAGTTCTGCAAAGGCGTAGCGCTCCTCGTCCCAGGCGCCGCCGAGAATGTAGCGTGTGCCTTCCTGCGCCTCATTCCGGCACCACTCTTTGACGTTGCCGGCCATGTCGTAGGTTCCGAACGGGCCGATGCCCTGATACCGCCCCGCCGCAACGGGTCCCGCGCCACCGAAATTGCTCAGCGGAACGATGACCGGCGCCAGCCAGAGGAGCGCAGCCTTGTGCCAATGATACAGAGAGGGCAGGCTCTTGCCGGCGAATTCCGCGTATGCGGCCGCCTCATACCAACTGACGCCGCGAACCGGGTATTGCTCCTGGCCGGTGGGATAAGCGCCGCCTTCCCAAGTGGCCGGACCGGGCCGGCTGGTCGCGTCCCGAAACAGTCGCATCGCCTCTTCCCAGGTCAGCTCGCGTCCACCTTGGATAAAGCGTTCTTTCCACCAGGCGCGGTTTTGATAGCCGCCCTTGTCGACGAATTCCTTGTACTGCCGGTTAGTGACTTCGTATTTGTCGATGACGTAGGCCTCCATCGGAAAGGTCCGGAATCCGGTGCTGGCGATTGCGAATGGTCCGGCCGGAACCGTCACCATGCCTGAAGGGAGCACTCCCGGCTTACTGAGGTCAAATCGGATCTGATCCCCGTAGACGCCCATTTCCGGCTCGACCTTCGCATCGTGCAGATCGCGGTTCCACTTGACCAGGACCACTTCGAGAGTCTCGAAACCACCCTTTGAAACCTGGACGCGCAGCACGCCCACCGGGATTCTCACCTTGGCGAGCGGAGACCGGCCGAGAGATTGCCACCCGGCCTCCGGCGTCGAGTAGTTCTTCCAGCGGATCTCGGCGCCCGGGGGCGTGGTCTCGATCGTGACAACCGAGGACATGGTTGCCCATTGATCTTCGGCGATCGCGCCGCTGGCAGCCTTGGCCCGGATGAAGGCGGATGCGAAGTCGCCATCGCGGGTCAGACGGGCAACATCGGCAGTCACGCGCCGGCGTTCGCGCTGCGAGCTGGTGATGCGAAAGAAGGCGCCGCCGGCGAGCACCACGGCCAGAGCCGCCGCGATCGCGACCGGCTTGCGCCGCGCGGCCGGCCTGGTGACCGGTGTGATGGTGGCGAGGGTGGGTGAGCTGAGGCTGATCTGGAAGGCTGTGAGGTCACTGGCGATCTCCGCGGCCGACGAGTAGCGGTCTTCGCGCTTCCTGGCGAGTGCCTTCAGCACGATCCGCTCGAGCTCCGGATCGACATCGGCGCGGATCTGGCGGGGCCGCTGCGGCTCGTGGTGCACCACCTCGAACAGGATCGCCGCTGCGCTGGTGCCTGGAAACGGCAGCTTGCCCGTCACTATCTCGTAGAGCATCACGCCCAACGCCCAGAGGTCGGTGCGCGCGTCGACATCCTCGCCGAGGGCTTGCTCGGGTGACATGTAGGCCGGCGTTCCCTTGGCAGTGGCCGCGACGCTCAACGTGGCGTCGGAGACCATCGCCAGGCCGAAGTCGATGATCTTGGGCACGCCGTCGGCGGTGACGATAATGTTGGACGGCTTGATGTCCCGGTGAATGATTCCCTGTGAGTGAGCCTTGGCGAGTCCCTGGGCGATCTGAATCGCGATTCCGATGGTCCGGTCGAGCGCCGGACGGGCCGCGATCGTCTGCTTCAGCGTCTCGCCAGGGTAATAGGCCATGGCGATGAAGGTCTGGCCGTCGGGGGTTTCGTCGATATCGAAAACGACGCCGATGTTGGGGTGGTCGAGCGCGGAAGCGGCCTTGGCCTCGCGGACGAAGCGGTTGCGCTCCTCTTCGCTCAGGCTCAACCCGGCGGAGAGGAACTTGAGAGCGACGGTGCGGTCGAGCCTGACGTCGCGCGCGCGGTAGACCACGCCCATGCCGCCGCTGCCCAGCTTGTCAAGGATTTCGTAGTGGGAAACTGTGGTCATGGGGCAGCGCCCCGGGGATAATTATGTCGTCTGTCCTCGCTCAGAACTGTATCACCGAGGCGGGCGGGCGTCAAACTCCACTCGATTAAGGTCGCGAGTATGTTTTCGCAGACCGCGGAGGCGAGGAACGCTCTCATGGAAGAGTCCATCGTAACGCAAGGCGGCGGCCGACGGGCATATTGACACGGAGGCCGCGTTCCGATAGGCTGTCGCAGAAACAATCCACGGCGAAATCGTGAATAGAAACACCGATTGGAGACACTTCATGCCCACACTGCGATTGGTCCTGTTGCTCACCGTTGCGGGAAGTTTGGTGAGCGTCGAGTCTCAACAGAGCGCCCCGCCGCCTGGCGAGTGGCAGCACACCTCCACCCCCATCAGCCACCTTCTCGACAACAACGACAACTTTTCCCGCGATGATCGGTTTCTGGCGGTCGATACGCGCGACACGGTGGGGAGCGGCATCGGCAGCGGCACCGTCATCCTGAAAGTATCGATCACCACGGGCCTGGAGAACATCATCTACGCGCCTTACGCCATTGTCGCCGCGAGCGGTTCGGCGCCCGGGCTGGGCGCGGTCTCCTACAACCCGCATGCCGACGAGGTGGCGTTCATTCATGGCCCGCTGGTGAGTGAGACCGCGCGGTTGGGCTTCTACGGCGCCACCAACCGGCGTGGCGGCGTCGTAGCGGCGGATGGCAGCGGAGATCTGAAAGGCTTCCTGGACTATCGCGATGTGACCTCGGCCGTCACCACCCCGGGCGCGCACCGCGGCGGCACCCACCGGCATGACTACAGCCTGGATGGAACGCGGATCGGATTTACTTATGACGACCATCTCCTGACACAGTATGGCCGCACCATCGGAATGCTGGTGCCGCATCCCAAGGCTCCCGGCGGCGCCAGCCACTGGGCCGTCCTGCTGCTTCCCATGGCGCCGACCAATGGCGCCAGGGCGGGCGAAATCGAACGGGCGGCGGACGATTCCTGGATCGGCGCAAGGGCGTTGATGCGCGGGTTCATCGGGCGAGTCAAGGAGGCGGATGGCACTTATCGGAACTCACTGTTTGTCGTCGATGTGCCCGAGACCGTGGATGTCTCGACCGCCGATGCCGGGACCACCACGCGATTTCCTACACCGCCGCACGGCGTCAGGGTTCGCCGGCTCACCAGTACCGAGGCGTCCGGCATCGTGCGCGGATCGATCGACGGCGCCAGGATCGGATACTACGCGACCGCTCCCGGCGGCACACGGCAGGTCTTCATCGTGCCGTCAAACGGATCCGATACAGACGCCAACCCCGCCCTGCGACCGGTGCAGGCGACGCGAGAGCCGCAAGGCGTCACCGGGGGACTGCGCTGGCATCCCTCCGGCAATTCGATCGCTTTCATCAGCGACCGCGGGATCGCCGTCACCTGCGTCAAGCCCGGTCCCTTGTTCGGAGCGACGGTCTTTCTGACAACGCGCGGACCCGATGTCCCCGCGGCCGAAGCCCTGGTCTGGTCGCACGACGGGCGCCGGCTCGCGTTTAACCGCAGGGTGCCCACCTATGATGCCAATGGCAGGCTGGTGAAGGATTTCGGCGGCAATGATTTCCGCCAGATCTTTCTGGTGAACTTTCCGGACGACAACGAGAACGGAATCACCGACAACATCGAGTGAACGAACCGGCGCAGCACTTCCACACTGTGCACGGCAATCCACCGTGTTGTGCCCCAACTCCGGCGGGCGGCCGCCGGTTGATCCCGCTTTAGGACACCACAGGGACCCTTGAGGTCGAGGTGGCGCTGGCCTATACTGGGTCAATCGGGAATTTGATTCCCTACGGGAGGCAGTCTCATGCAACTTCGAGGACGGTTTTTCTTCTTGCTGGCTTTCTGCGCGGCGACGCTGCCGGCTTTGCACGCCCAGGAAGTACGCGCCAGAGTCACTGGCCTGATCACCGATTCCACCGGCTCGGCCGTGGTCGGCGCCGCGGTCGGCGTCACCAACGTTTCGACCGGCGTCTCCGTGACCACGACAAGCAACGAAACCGGCAACTACCTGACCCCCTTCCTGGCGCCCGGCCAGTATGAGCTGACCGTGCAGGCCGCCGGGTTCAAGAAGATGGTGCGAAAGAATATCGGCTTGCAAACCGACGACCGGGTCCGCATCGACGTCCAACTGGAGGTCGGCGAAGTGACCACCAGCGTCACCGTGGACGCATCCGTGTCCCAGTTGCAGACCGAGACTGCGACTCGGTCTCAAACCCTGGCCAACGAGATCATCGCCAACCTGCCCACGCAGGGGCGGAATCCGTTCCAGATCGCCTGGGCGGCCTCCGGGGTCATCAAGAGCGGAAGCTGGCGCTACCTGCGCTCGTTCGACATCGGCGGAACCTCGGGGATCTCGATCAACGGCGGCCGGGAAAAGACCAACGAGGTGCTGCTGGACGGCATCAGCAACGTGCGCGCCGAATACACGGTCATCAGCATTCCCACTACCGAGTCGGTGCAGGAATTCAAGGTGCAGACCAATACCTACGACGCGCAGTACGGGCGCACCGGCGGCGGCGTGATCACCATCGTGACCAAGGGCGGCTCGAACAGCTTCCACGGCACCGCCTTCGAGTACTTTCAGAACGACAAGCTCAACGCCAACCAGACCGAGCTCAACCAGCCCCAGACGGTCGCCGGCGTGTTCTACCCCAACGGCCGCAAGCCGCCCAACCACATCAACCAGTTCGGCGCCATGGCTTCCGGCCCGGTGGTTGTGCCCAAGCTGTTCCACGGCAAGAACCGGGCGTTCTGGATGCTGTCGTGGGAGAGCATGCGCCAGCGCTCCGCCGACCCGGACGTGAAAACCTTCCCGGTGCCGGAATGGCGCACCGGTGACTTTACGACGCTGTTCAACGGCGCCGGCCAGCAGATCCTGATTTACGATCCCTTCAGCACCCGGCCGGACGGGACGCGCACGCCGATCCCGGGCAACCGCATTCCGTCCAGCCAGATCGACCCCGTCGCCCAGAAGGTGCTCTCTTACTACCCGGCGCCGTCGTCGCCCGGCGTCGGTCCGGCGCGCATCAACAATTATCCTTACCCCTCGATCTGGATCGCCAGCTTCGATCAGTTCGTCGGGCGCACCGATGTGGTGGTCAATTCCAACAACAACGTCTTCTTCCGCTACAACGAGAACCCGTTCCAGGAGTTCCGCGCGGTGGTGTTCGGCCTGACCAATCCCGCCGAGCCGACCGGCAACGCGCCCCTGCTGCGCAACGGCCGCAACGTCATGATGAACTGGACGTCGATCCTCTCGCCGTCGTTCACCTTCGACCTGCGCTTCGGCTTGAATCGCTGGGAGGAGGCCGGCGGCAGCTCGATCGGCGCCGGGTTCGACCCCAGGCAGCTCGGCATCGACTCCGGCCTGGTGTCTCAGTTCTCACGGCTGCAATTCCCGCAATTCAACATCGATGGCTACCAGGGGGTCGGCTCGTCCTCGTTCGGTCCCGGCACGCGCGACACCTACAGCCTCCAGCCCAACTTCAGCAAGGTGATCGGCCGCCACGTGCTCAAGTTCGGGGCCGAAGCCAGGCAGTACAACAACAACAATGTCGGCCGCGGCGTCCCGTCCGGCCAGTGGAACTTCAACCGCAACTGGACGCAGGCGAACGCCCTCCGGGCGGACGCCGTATCGGGGAACGGGCTGGCCACGATGCTGCTCGGGATTCCGAGCTCGGCGGTGGTGCAGAAGCTCATCGACCCCGCCTACCGCCACTTCTACTTCGCCGGATTCTTCCAGGACGATTGGAAGCTGACTACGCGCCTGACCGTGAATCTCGGTCTCCGCTGGGACATGGAAACCGGGAACCTGGAGTGGTACGACCGCGTGGTCAACGGCCTGGACTTCAACGCTCCCAGCCCCATCGCCTCCAGTGTTCAGGGCCTGACCCTGAAAGGCGCCGTGCTTTTCGCGGGCGTGGGCGGACAGCCGCGCACGCTCCTCGATGCGGACAAGAACAACTGGCAGCCGCGGATCGGCGTCGCCTACCGGCTGCGCGACAATTGGGTTCTGCGCGGCGGCTACGGCCTGTCTTATATCGGCGACGATCGCATGGGCTCCAGCGCGGGCTACAGCCGCAACACGGGCGCCGTCGTTTCCGTGGATGGCCTGACTCCTCTCCCGGGGATGAGAACGGCCAACCCCTATGTGGGGCTGCCGGGCGGCAGGCTGCTCGACCCGATCGGCGCCAGTCTCGGCGCGGCCAGTTTCCTGGGCGAAGGCGTGCAAGGCTGGCTGAGAACCCGCGGCTTGCCCTACTCGCACCAGTATTCGTTCGACATCCAGCACGAGCTGCCCGGCCGCATTCTCTTCGAGGTTGGATATACCGGCAACACCACCCGCCGCCTGCCCATGGACTTCGGCTTGAACTACCTGCCGGTGAATGAGCTGGGGCGGCGGAACGCGGCCGGCGCCATCGACACCACCTACTACACGGCGCAGGTTCCCAATCCCATGAGGGGTCTCATCCCTAACAACGCCGCTTTGAATGGCGCCACCATCCAGCGACAGTCGTTGCTGGTGGCCTACCCACACATCGGCCCTTCCATCTCCTCGGTTCCCATCGGCCGGAACCAGTTCCACGGCCTGGGCGTCAAGTTCACCAAGCGCCTCTCGCACGGGTTGAGCTTCCTCTCCAGTTACGGGATCGGAAAGAACCTGCAAGAGACTCGCATTCTGAACGCCGCGGATTTCGGCGGGCTGACCAACTTCGAAGCCACTCCTCTGGTGAAGGAATCCAACCAGAACATCGATGCTCCGCAGAAGTTCGTGATCGCCGGGATCTACGAGCTTCCGTTCGGCAAGGGCAGGAAATTTGCGGCCGCGATTCCGGGCGTCGTCAACCAGATCATCGGCGGGTGGCAGTTCAACTGGGACGTGACGTATCAGAGCGGCTGGGTGGTGGATTATCCCAACGCGCCGCAGATCCGGCCGGGCAGCGCCAAGCTGGCCAACCCCACCCTCACGCAGTATTTCGACACTTCGCTGTGGAAGACGTCAGCCGGCACGCCGATTGCCTTGCCGGAGCCTTTCACCTTGCGCACGCACCCCCTCCTGTTCAGCGACGTGCGGCGCCCCGGTTACAAGAACTGGGACGCTTCCTTGTCGAAGTATTTCCCCATCAAGGAAGGGCTCCGGCTGCAATTCCGCTTCGAGATGGTGAACATGATGAACCACCCCTGGTTTAACGACATTGCCGGTGGCGGGAACAACCTGACTTCGCCGGCCTTCGGCCAGCTCAACCCGCAGCAGCGCAACTTGCCGCGCTTCATCAAGCTGGGGATGCACCTGCTATGGTGAGCGCGATGCGTGGCCGCTGCCTGCTCACCATAGGCCTGATGGCCGCCCCGCTCGCGGCGCCGGCCGCCGATTGCGCGGTCCTCTCGAAGATCACTACTCCCCCCGCAACTACCATCGTTTCGGCAAAGCTGGAATCTTCCGGGTCATTTCAGCCGCCCACGGGCGCGCCGCTGGACAAGCTGCCGGAATTCTGCCGCGTGGCCGGGGTGCTCAAGCCTTCCGATGATTCCCACATCGAGTTCGAAGTCTGGATGCCCGCCACCGGCTGGAACGGCAAGTTCCAAGGGATCGGCAACGGCGGGTTCGCCGGTTCCATCAGCTATGCCGGGCTGGCCGACGCCATCCGGAACGGCTATGCCGCCGCTTCCACTGATACCGGTCACAAGGGAGGCGGAACCGATGCTGGTTGGGCGTTGGGCCACCCGGAGAAGATCGTGGACTTCGGCCATCGCGCCATCCACGAAATGACCGTGAAAGGGAAAGCGATCGTCGAATCCTTCTATGGCTCATCGCCGCGGCGCTCGTACTTCAGCTCGTGCTCGAACGGCGGTCGCCAGGCGCTGATGGAAGCGCAGCGCTACCCGGAGGATTACGACGGCATCATCGCCGGCGCGCCGGCCAACTACTGGTCCCACCTGCTTCTCAACGCCGTGTCGCTCATGCAGGCTACCGCCGGCACTCCGGCCAGCTACATTCCCTCCTCGAAGCTCCCGGCGATTCAGGCCGCTGCGTTGGCTGCCTGTGACGCAAGCGACGGCGTCAAGGACGGAGTCATCGAAAACCCCGCGCGCTGCCGGTTCGATCCGGCTGCCCTCCTGTGCGGCAGCACCGGCGGAACCGAGTCCTCCCAATGCCTCACCGCTGGGCAAGTGAAGGCGCTCCGCCAGGCCTACGATGGCCTGCGGAGCTCGAAAGGCGCGCTTCTTTTTCCCGGCTACTCTCCCGGTGGGGAAGCCGACAACGGTGGCTGGGGTCCATGGATCACGGGCCAGGCCCCGGAGAAGAGCCTGATGTTCGCCTTCGGAACCGGTTACTTCCGGAACATGGTCTACAGCAACGCGGCCTGGGATTACAAGTCGTTCAACTTGGCGGACGATGCCCGGAACGCTGAAAAGCCGGGCCTGATTCTCAACTCGACCAACCCGGACCTGAAGCGCTTCGAGGCTCGGCGCGGGAAGCTCATTCTGTATCACGGCTGGTGCGACGCGGCTATTCCCGCTCAGAACGCCATCGACTACTACGAGAGCGTCGTGAAAAAGATGGGCCGCGGGACCGCGGAGCGTTTCGTGCGCCTGTACATGGTTCCCGGCATGCAGCATTGTGGCGGCGGCGCCGGCCCCAACGTTTTCGGGCAGGCCGGCGTGGCCCGCTCCGATGCGCGTCAGAACATCTCGGCGGCGCTGGAACGCTGGGTCGAGGCAGGATTGGCGCCCGCCGAGATCATCGCCGCCAGGTACAAGACCCCAGGCGTCGTCGAGCGCACGCGCCCTCTGTGCCCCTTTCCCCAGGTGGCGCGATACAAGGGCAGCGGCGACACTAATGACGCCGCCAATTTCGAATGCGGCGCGCAGGCAGCCGGAGCGGCCTCACCGCCCGCCGGCCGGGTCGCCAACTAAGGGACTGTCATGAAACAACCTTTCCACCCGCTCCGTTACGGTTGCGGCTTCCATGAGAAGGCCTGCCCCTGTCAACTCAAATCTTTGGTCGGCTGACCACGATGTTGCTTCGCCGACCAACGGGAGGCGCTACACAGCGTCCTCCTACTTCCTTTTCTAAGAAAGGTTTTTTTCTGCCCTTCGCCGGATCGCCCTGCTTCCATTCGCACTCTTTGTGGAGCGCTTCGCTCCGGTGCCAGTTGGTGTTCTCAATCCAAACGGGTGCTGCCATCTCAGTATCGAACTGAGCGCCTCTGTTGCCAGCTGCGCCCGTTCCGCCACGACCTCGCAGTCACCCGAACCCGGCGATGAGTTACAAAACCACATGCTTTTAAGCCGCTGCCGGCATCCCTTGCCTGGCGGTGCTGTGGCGCAGCGGCTCGTAGACTTCTCCGGTCACCCACAGCCGGTGCAACAAAATGCCCAGCTTCCGCGCCACCGCCACAATCGCCCGCTTCTTCTGATTCTTACCCCCGCGTGCCGCCAGCTTCAAACCCCACCGTCTGAGGTCCGTGTCCGGTC
>Ga0247727_10007622_pt1 | contig 20494 bp, 22 predicted proteins | sample WisWelCaveWW1625_FD_202498 | JGI IMG/M metagenome (GOLD analysis project Ga0247727, IMG submission 202498) | Biofilm microbial communities from Wishing Well Cave, Virginia, United States - WW16-25 | ecosystem: Environmental > Aquatic > Deep subsurface > Groundwater > Cave microbial mat | place... | reverse complement strand
TAAAGGGAATCGAGTTCGCGCATGAGCGCGTCGCGTTCAGTCTTCGCGAGGATCGACGCGCAGGCGATGCTCAGGCAGTGCGCGTCGCCCTTCACGATGGCAGTTTGTGAAAGTTCCAGTTGAGGGAGGTCAAGCCTAAAGTCAGTTAATAAATATTGAGGGGATATCGAAAACTGGTGCAACGCGCGGATGGCAGCCAAACGCGTGGCACGCACGATGCCCTGCGAATCAATTTCATCGGCGGCGGCGAATCCCACACTCCACGCGAGGGCAACCTCCTTGATGCGCGGCGCAAGCGATTCACGCGCGAGCGGGGTCAACTGCTTGGAATCACGGACCCCGCTCAACGTCCGCGCGAGAAGCGATTTGTCGTTCGGCAGGATCACCGCGCCAACGGCGACCGGTCCCGCGAGCGCGCCGCGTCCGGCTTCATCCAACCCGGCAACATATCGCAGTCCGCTGTCCCACAAATCCGATTCAAATTTTGTGTTTGGGTTAACGCGCTTCATACCTGCCCCGCCACGCATTGGTGCGGATTCGGAAGATATCGCCGATCATGCGCAGTGCGTCGCGCACCGCGTTCACTTTGGTTTCAGGGTGGTAATACCAGTCAATGGGAATTTCGCGCACACGATAACCGCGGCGGCGGGCGATGAAAAGCAACTCGATGTCGAACGACCAGCCCTTCATGGTTTGGAGGTTGAAAATATCCTCCACAACATCGGCGCGGAAACATTTGAACCCGCATTGCGTGTCGTTCAACCCTGGCAGGGCGAGAATCTGAATGATGTAGTTGATGCCGCGCCCGCCGAAGTGACGATAGCGCGGCTCGTCATATCGCACCGAACCTTCCACTTCGCGGGAGGCAATGACGATATCAATATCGTTCAACGCAGGAGGTAGAAATTTTGTGACCTCTTCAATCGGCATCGAAAGATCGGCATCGCACATAAAACGATATTCGCCCTGCGCTTCGAGCATCCCGCGTTGGACCGCGGTTCCCTTGCCGCGCTCGGTTTGTATCACACGAAAATTTTTGTGACGGCTCGAAAATTTCTGCGCAACCTCAAAGGTTTTATCCGTGCTTCCATTTTCAACGACGATCACTTCGGAGGAGAAGCGTTGCTTTTCAAGAAAATGAAACACCTGCTCCAGTGTATCGGGCAGGCGGCTTTCTTCATTGTATGCAGGGATGATGACAGAGAGGAAAATGGACAAGGCAGGCTCAGGAGAAGGCAGGAATAACGTAAACAATCCCAACCACGAGAATGCAAATGAGGCAAAGACCGAGCGCGGCAACGATCCCCAGTTGAGCGGGAGACATTCCAAAGATGGGCCTGCCCTTCGGTTTCGATCCGGGAGCGGGTGTCGCGGGGTTGGCCTTGCGAGAGCCAGCAGGCATCGCTTTAGCATTAACTTCCTCCTCTGCCATCGCGAAATCAGCGGGATCGAAAGGCTTGGCTTCTTCTGAGGCATTGAAAATGGCGCGTGCCCGCGAGACGTTTTGCCCGGCGGGTGCGGGTGGCGATCCCTGCTCCCAGGCGGCACGCGGCTCTGGTGTTCGGGGTGGAGAATTTTCCTTCGGCGGACGCGGGTTGAGGATACGTTCAGCAAAATCATTCACCGCCGGAGTGTTGAGGACTGGACTGCTTGTCCCCAACCCGGATACGAATGGTTTGATCCCATCAATCATCATCACTTTGACGGTGGGTCTCACTGATTCGATGTGCAATCCCGGGTCTGCCGCGATCAAGACGGGCTCAACAGGCACGGGAAGTTTTACTCCCTGTCTTTCGATGAATACCTGCAACGCGCGCGCCATGCGCGCCGTCCGTTGGATCAGGTTGATGGGCGCAGGTTTGTATTGATTCCCCGATTGCACATTCCACGAATCGCCTTTTGCCTGGTACTGCCCGCGCAAATATGTGACGTGGATGACAAAAATTCCTGCCGGACCGAGCAGGATCATGGGAATCATGATGTCGCTCTGCCCCAGCGTTAGATTGCGGATGAGGGTATATCCTTTTTCCAGGTTGCGGTCGAAGAAAGTGACAATCGCCTTCTGCGCCTGCAACTCATTGGACCAATTCAACCCAAACTGAAGCATCCCTTGAATTCGCTGGGTAAATCCAAGGTTGCCTTTTTCATCGAGCAGGGGAGTTTTATCTATGATTTTCATAATGGCTTCGTCCTGAGCGCAGCCGCACGGTTTGTGTGCGGCGCAGTCGAAGGACAATACTCAAAATAATTCGACTTCTACAAACTGCCCTTCGACTTCTTTCCTCTCTACACCTGCACTTGTGTGTGATTTGCTTAGCAAATCATGCAAGAGTCGCTCGTCACTCCGCTCAGGGCGTACGTAGATCATCCTAAAACACAGGCACCTGTTCGAGTTCGTCGCGATCTGCCGAATCGCGCGTCGAAATAAATTCCTTCCCTTCGCGGCGTACCACTTTAACGGCCTTACCGGATCTAAAAGTGCTTGCCAGCAATTCCTTTCTCGAGCCGGTTATGAATTGCTTGCCGCCTTTGAGTCGTTCCAGCAATTCCTTGCGATCAATTAGAACATGGTCAGAGAACGTTGAACCGCGTCTTTCATACGCCCGCACCATAACAATATGTCCGTTTTTTTGTCGAACTGCTTCGATCACACCATCAATTTTCTTTGCCATACATCAACTCCACTGGTTATTTTAGCACTAAACAAATATACCGTCATTGCGAGCCCATAGAGTGAAGCAATCTCCTTGAGAATTGGGGATTGCTCACCTGCACTGCACCGAACGCAGTTCAGGCGCAAGTGTCGTCGCACACTTGCCCCCAGCGCAAGTGCCGGGGAAAAACGCTCCTCGCAATGACGGCAATTTTTCGTCGGGGTGATAGGATTCGTCGCGAAGCATCCCCTTGTGGGAAACCTACAACCTTGGCGCCGAGCGCCACGCGCCAGCGAGACGTTTCTTATTTGAGGTCAGAAAGATAAAATGCCACGAGCGTTGATCTTAGTTTCCTGGTAGACCGCCTGGGAACGAGTCATGAATAACTCAGTGCGAATCAAATTCCGTGGCACGCCCGCACGCGTCAATGCTGATTTCCCCCCATTATGTTTTTGCATACGGTTTTCGACATCTTTCGTCGAACCAACATAATATCGCTGTAAATGCCGACTATAGATGATGTACACGTAAAACAAGTCGGGGCGATAGGATTCGAACCTACGACCTCTTGCTCCCAAAGCAAGCGCGCTAGCCGGACTGCGCCACGCCCCGTCGAATGGACTGTGAGTATAATGCGTTGGATGAATACCCGTCAAGCAACAAAACAGACAGCAATCCTCCTAACGCAATTCGCGTTCATCACAGCCTGTTCCGCTGCGACTCCGCTGATTCCAACATCCACGCCTCCACCGCCAGCATTCATGCAGATGGCTGCCCCAACCTTTGCCATGCCAACGGATACTCCAACAGTCACGCCGCAAGCCTGCCTCAGCCGACCAGGCACCGTAGATAAGGAAATTCTCGAATCCACTAATCCTCCACAAGAATTTTTCATCTACCTCCCTCCATGCTATGACGATAAGCCAGACAGGCATTACCCCGTCCTGTATCTCCTGCACGGGCAAACCTACACCGCCGATCAGTGGATCCGCCTCGGCGCGGTGGATTTGATGGACAATTTGATCCTCTCCGGCGAAACGATGCCGTTCATTATCGTCTTCCCCGATGACCGTTATTGGAATCAACCGTCAGGAACGGGTTTTGGTCAAAGACTTACAAATGATCTCATTCCATACATTGATCTGACTTATCGTACTCTCCCGAGTCGGAACCATCGCGCAATCGGCGGAATGTCTCGCGGCGCGGGCTGGGCATTACAGCTGGGACTCTCCCGCCCGGACTTGTTCAGTATCATTGGCTTGCACTCCGTCGCCGTATTTCAAAAAGACGCGTCCAAAATCCCGAATTGGCTGACGGATTTCTCGCCCGCATCGCGACCGCGTATCTTTATGGACATCGGCGACAACGACCAGGAACTTGTCAGCGCGCTTGCCATTGAATCACAATTCAATCAATATGGCATTGCACATGAATGGCATCTCTACAGCGGCGACCATACAGAAAAGTACTGGAGCGCGCATATAGAAGAATATATTCAGTGGTACTCAGAGCAGTGGAATAACCAATGACCTTCATGCTCCCGAACTACACACCTGCACTCCCTGGCGCCGTGCGGCTTAAGCCGTACCAGGGCAAGTGTGCGTCAGGTGCAAGTGCCGCGACGATGTGAGCGGAGCGAGGCTGGTCGAGCGAAGTCGAAGCGCAGTTTCTCTACCGTACAAATACGAGTAAATTCCGTCATTGCGAGGGCGCTCTTGATTTTGCCCGAAGCAATCTCAGGCTGCGTGGAGATTGCTTCACCGCCCAGGAGCAAGAGCGGCGGTTCGCAATGACGATGTACGGTAGAGAAAGCGCAGTTATAATCACACCCATTCAGGAGCAACCATGAACATCCTCGTCGCAGGTGGAGCGGGTTACATCGGTTCAGCTACAGCCGAAGCATTGCTCAAAGCCGGGCACGCCGTCACGGTCTATGATTCTTTGGTCACTGGTCATAAACAAGCGGTGCCCGGTGAGGCAACTTTGGTGCAAGCCGCCCTGTCAGACAGCCATGCCTTGATCGAAACTCTCACCCGCGAAAAATTTGACGCGATCATGCACTTTGCCGCGTTTATTGAAGCCGGTGAAAGCATGAAAGACCCAGGGCGTTTCTTCCAAAACAATTTCGTGAATTCGCTTGGCTTGATCGAAAACGCCGTCCGTGTGGGTGTGAAACGGTTTGTGTTTTCATCTACTGCCGCAGTTTATCAATCCAGTGATGAGCCACTCACCGAAGAGTCGCCGTTGGGTCCAACAAATGTTTACGGGCATACCAAACTAATGACCGAACAGGCGCTCGAATGGTATCGTCAAATTCACGGCTTGCATTATTCCGCGCTGCGTTATTTCAATGCCTGCGGCGCGCTGCCGGGGCGTGGTGAAGCGCATCAACCCGAATCGCATCTCATTCCGCTGGTCCTGCGTGTGGCACAAGGCGACCGCGATTCCATTGGCATTAACGGCACAGACTACCCAACACCCGATGGTACCTGTATCCGCGATTATATCCACATTGCCGACATCGTCTCCGCGCATCTGCTTGCACTGGATGGACTCAAAGAACGCGACCAATTGATCTACAACCTCGGGAACGGAAAAGGTCACTCCGTCCGCGAAGTAATCGAGACAGCTCGTCAGGTCACGGGACATGCTATCCCTGCACAAGAATTTCCACGTAGGTCCGGTGACACAGTGCGGTTAGTCGCGTCTTCAAAAAAAATACAACGAGAATTAGGTTGGAAACCCCAACACGATAACCTCCATGAGATCATCACCAGCGCGTGGGCGTGGCATAAATGGCATCCCAAGGGATACAAATAAACTAGCAGGTTTATAATTGCTGGTAAGAGTATGAAAGATATCATCGCCAGTGCATAGGAGTGGCATAAGTCATACCTGGAAGGTATAAGAAATACAGAGACAAGTTGGTATAAAACCTACTTTAATAAATGGAAGGCAGACCACAAAAGAAATTTCACTTTTTATTTGACTAAAGGTTTATCGAGCAAAACATTCTAGTATTTGTCTGGCAAATTAAATATTGAATAGAATTAAAGAAAGTAATTGTTTCACAAGTGATGGATTGGTCTTGTACAGACCTACATTGGAGAGAAATAGATATGGATTTCAATGAACTATTTCTAAAAGTCTTGGTAGAACAAGCAACGAAAACGACTTTAGAATTCATTCCGCAAGAATTTCATAGATTATTTGGAGGAAAAAAGCCGAGAGCTATTGTTAAAAATTTTCTTTCGGGTTATTTTTATCGCGAAGACTTCGTAAAATCGCTTCTTTTCTCTCAGGATTGGTCCGCTAGAATCGGACGTACCGACTTCATAGATTATGATATATACAAAAACTATTATCCTGAAGATAAGAAGCAGGTTTCTCTACAACTCGGTGGACAGAGCAAGAGCATTATTCTCCCATTCAAGGAGGAAATAAATTTCGTTTTACATCCTAAAGCTCAAATATTGGTAAGGGGAATCAAATCTTATTCAATGCCCAGAGATCTTGAAAAATTGACGGAATCTAACTTGCAAAAGTTTCTATTGATAAAGCCTAATACATTTGATGGTCCAAATCTTAGATTATCAAGTCTAAAGAAAATTCCGAAAGGTAATTATGAATGTGATCTAGAGTATGCTAGCTATTTTCCCCAAGTTCGCACTAATCTATCCGCGGATTTTAGATTGCAAAGCAGTCGTGTTCCCAGTATAAGGTTGCTTGATATGGGTACAAATAAAAAGCTCAAATCCCTTGATCAATCCATAATGCTAAACACTATTGGCACATCCGCAATAGTGTATTTCCATAAGGATGGTAATGCATATTTTTTTATGAAATTGAGGAAACAATTGGGAATCTACGAAAACATGTTTGGAACAACTAGCGGCGAAGTTGAGAATCCTCAAGAGGATATTAAGATAAACGAATTAATCAGTTTTGTATCTGAAGAAATGAAAAGAGAATTTTCTTACGAAACCGGTCTAAATTCAAGTAAAGTAATACAATCTATCCGTCCTCTCGCTCTTACAAGAGACTTAATTAGGGGAGGAAAACCACAATTTTTCTTCCTCATAAAAATACGAGAGGTTGGCAAAAAGGAATTCTCTTTAAATTTCAAGAAATCTATTGAAGGACTCGACGAGTTTCACGATGATCTTATACATCAGTTTCGTTCACGCAATGCGATTTCGCCTGAATTTGCGATGAACCTAGTTTATGCGTTTCAGGCAATAATGAATGATAAACGTTTTGAAACCGAGACTATTAATTTAGAGCATAGACTCGGGTAACTTTACAGATATTAGTCTGAGGGACTGGTCGCGTTCTCTGAAAAATCAAACGCGAACTCGGCTGGAAGCCGCAACATAATACCCTCCGCGAGATCATCTCCAGCGCCTGGGAGTGGCACAGATCACATCCGCACGGATATGAGGATAAACAATCATGAACCTTCTCACCTTCTTTGTTGTTCTCGTTGGTTGGATATTCTCGCTATGTTTGCATGAATTTTCCCACGCGCTCGCCGCTTACCTCGGCGGCGATTGGACCGTGCGCGAAAAAGGCTATCTCACATTCAACCCATTGAAGTATACACACCCAATCTACTCTTTGCTTTTGCCGTTGCTCTTTTTGGTGATGGGCGGAATCGGTTTGCCCGGCGGCGCAGTATATATCGAAGCGTGGAGAATCAGAAATCGGTACTGGCTCAGTGCAATGGCATTGGCGGGACCAACGGCAAACCTGCTTGTTGCAATTGTCCTTGCTGTGACCTTGAACACCACTTCTGCAGGCTCAACGGCAATCGGACCGGGCTTGGCTTTCCTCGCTTATCTACAGATCATGGCTGTGGTACTTAACCTGCTTCCTGTCCCGCCATTTGACGGCTACGGGGTTATTGAGCCATTTTTACCCTCCGCCATCCGAATGCAGATGGCGCAAGTCCGTGGCGGGTTTATCTGGATCGTATTTCTCGTGTTTTGGTTTGTGCCATTCGCCGGCAGGCTGTTATTCGGCTTTGTCAGCCTCCTTGCAGGCGTTTTGGCGCTGCCAATTGATTTGACATCGGTTGGGTTGGATCAATTCTTTTTCTGGAGATAGAATTTTGCACTACAAGTCTGACCAGTTTCCCCAAAAAAGATGGAGAACCTGGTTTTTTTGTTTCGGTGGGGCGCTTTACAAATCCGACCAATTTAGTTATAATATTTGTGAAATAAATCACAAACCGAATTGCCCATGAAAGGCAGGCAAAATGAACACAAACACACTCCCCCATATTGTGATCCTCGGCGCAGGGTTCGGCGGGCTAACGGCCGCGAAGAGGTTGAAGAGCGCACCCGTCCGAATTACCTTGATTGACAGGCACAACTATCATCTCTTCCAGCCGTTATTGTATCAAGTCGCGATTGCGGGCTTGATCCCCTCGCAGGTGGCCTATCCCGTCCGCACGATTTTTCGCAGACAGAAAAATCTCACCTTTCAGATGGGCGAAGTGACCGCCATTGATTTCGATTCGCGCTATGTCAAAATGGACGGTTCAGTGATCGCGTACGATTATCTGATCCTTGCGGCTGGCGGGCAGACAAACTTCTTCGGAATCGAATCGGTAGAGAAAAACGCGTTTTACATCAAGGATATCGAGAGCGCGATCAAAATGCGCAACCACCTGCTCTCGATGTTCGAGCGCGCCAGCCGTGAAGCGGATTCCGACAAGCGCCGCGCCATGCTGACCTTTGTCATCGTCGGCGGCGGACCCACTGGCGTGGAGATCGCAGGCGCGCTCGCAGAGTTGATTTCACACGTCTTGAAGAAGGAATATCGCGAACTTGATGTTCGTGAAGCGCGCGTCTTGTTGCTTGAGGCAGGCAACGCGTTGATCGCGAGTTATCCTGACGAATTGCGCCTGGCAACGCATCGCCTTTTGCGAAAGAAAAATGTGGAGGTCACGTTCAACGCGCAACTGATAGATTACAATGGACAACGAGTCGCGCTTGCAGATGGTACACAAATAGAATCAAACACATTGATCTGGACGGCGGGCGTGAAAGCGGCTGAGGTTGTGGAAACGCTCGGGGTTCAGCGAGCAGGTTCAGGTCAGGTGAGAAGCGAGGCAACCTTGCAGTTGCCGAATCATCCTGAAGTGTACGTCGTCGGCGACGCGGCGTATCTCGAAGATGGGAATGGTCTGCCGTTGCCGATGCTTTCGACGGTGGCGATCCAGCAGGGAAATGTGGTTGCGGAAAATATTCGGCGCGCCGTCAAAGGGCTGACTCAAAAACCGTTTCATTACAAAGACCCGGGCTTGCTCGCCACCATCGGGCGGAACGCGGCGGTCGCGCGGATCTGGGGACTCTCCTTCAGCGGATTCATCGCGTGGATGATCTGGGTGGGTTTGCACATCTATCGGATCATTGGGTTCCGCAACCAGCTGGTTGTGTTGATCAATTGGGCATGGGAATACTTCTTCTACGATAACCAGGTGCGTTTGATTACGGGGGAATGACATGGCTGTTCAAACGGCAGTTGAACTGCCGTTTGAACTTTTTCACGTGGGAATAACGCCCGGGAATTGGGTTGCGGCATACGCGGCGCACAACCCGAACGCGTTTACGAGAAAGTGCAGAATGACTCCGGGCCACACCGAGTTTGACCTGTGATACACGTAGGCTAGCACACCGCCCAAAACAAATGTTGGTATGAACGCTACCGGGTCTAAATGTGCGGCGGCGAAGATCGCGGAACTGATCAGGATGGCGGGGACCCAGCCATATCTCTGGCGAAAGCCCTGAAAGAGAAAGCCCCTGAAAAATATTTCCTCCACGATGGGGGCGAAGACGACACCCACAAGAAAAAACCATATCGGGGAATCGAGTTCGGCAAATATCTTTAGGATTGCGTCGCTTTGCGTATCCACGCCGAGAGCCAGCAGGATTAAGTTGTGGAACAGAATAAACACATAACCTGCGATCAACAAACTGCAACCCAATCCCATTGTGATGGTATCAAATTTTCCGAAGCCGAGATGCTTCCAATGGATGCGCCTCCACGTGAAGATAATAAGAACAGGCAGAAGGTAAACAAGCTCGGCAAGGATGATGCCCGGACCTTGTGCAAGTTGTTCTCCGTAATTCAGGTAGAGAAAAACAAGCAAACCGATATCGAGTAAAGCCAATAAACCGACTGCGATCCAGTTATCAAGGATTGACCAGGGGACGGAATATTTCTGTGATTCAGGAATCGGGGCGGGTTGTCCTATTTCTTGATCCATTATTCTTCTCCAAGTTCCCGGTATACAAACCATTGACCTTTGCGCTGGTCTACATTCTTCATCGCTCTATCATAGTAAATATCGAAGATTTGATCCGTATCCACTTTGACTCGAAAATAAAACCTGCCCACGTTCAAGGATCCTCGCGTCGAAGCAACCACCGCGTGCGCAGGTCGCATGTTTTGTGCCATTCTGCCGCGCCGCGCGAAATCACTCCATGAAGATAGCATTTCGAGTACCCGGTAGGTTTTGCCCTCCCAGATGAATCCGTTGGGGCAATCGGGACTCTTCTCAAGAGTGAGAGGCATGTCAAAGATGGGTTCGATAGAGCGGTCGAGGAAGTGGATCGGTTTGAGTTCCATGCTCTTGTCACTTCTCATCGGCAAGATGGAAGCGATGGAGGAAACGATGAAAGATGGGAGCGATCAGAATACCCACTGAAGCAAGGAGAATTACTCCAGAATAGATGGCATAGAAGGAGGCAAAGACCTTTCCAAGATCCGTATTCATGTCATTGACCGGTCCCATGCCGCCAAGGATCATGGATGCATTCAGCAAAGAATCAATCCAGGATAGATTTTCAAGAAAATGGTAGCCAATCATACCGATCCCCAAAGAGAATACCAACAATAACAATCCAATTAATCCGTTGCGTGTGAGGCGTTGCGCAAATACTTTCTGACTTGCTAATGGCTGTTTATGATGCTCGTACATTTAGCCTCCGTTGTATTTCCAATTCCAAAACCAGAAGGCGAGACCTTTGTACTCGCCCCATTTTTCAAAGCGTTTTTCCACTTCTTTTGCTGTAACAGATTTGCCCTTATACCATTCATGGGAGACCACTTTTAGTGCGTACGAATCAATGGGGATGAAGTCGTGGCGTCCCAAAATCATCAACAGGTTGGCGGCGGCGTACGGACCGACGCCTTTGATGGTCATTAGTTCTTTGCGGAGTTCGAGTGTGGGAAGAGAGGATGTTTTGAGAGATTCAAGATCATATTTCCCGGAAGCCACGCGGACGGCAAGGTCATGGATCGCAGGTGCGCGGTATCCAACGCGGATTTTCTCTCTGATGTAATGAGGGCTGGAGGCGGCGATTGCTTCGGGGGTGGGGAAGGCTTTGTTGTTCAGCGTCTCGTTGAGCAGAGGGTCGAGTTCTTCCCGACCCGCAGTCGAAGCGCCGAACTCATCCACCAGTTTGCGCGTCATGTTTCTGGTTGCCGCCCACAACGTATTGGTGGTGAGGATCGTTTTGATCACATCCTCGAAGAGAGTAGGTGAGCGAAGGACTCTGCCAAGAGCCTGCCTTTTGGCGCGCGCCAGTTTCGGTTCCGCGCGTGAGGCGGCGTAGAAGCGCGAGAAATCCATGTCGAGTCCGAACATCCATGTGACCCTGTCCGTCACTTCCGTTTGTTCGGCTTTGTTGAGTTTATCCGTTTCAACCTTCACGCCATCGGAAGATGCCGATATTCGATATTCGAGACTTTTGCCTGGTGCGAGGCGATCAACGTAAAATAGGGTGGAGGGCGTCTCGTCGAAATGAAAAGGTGCAAGTTGACGCCAACCGTGTGAGTCAAGAACGGATTGAAAATTAAATGGTTTTCTTGCCGCGAGATTCATTCTGGTCATGCGGCTATTGTAGTCGAAAAAATACCCGACCGTCATTGCGAGCCCGAAGGGCGAAGCAATCGCCGTCACAGCGTGGAAATGCAACCCGTGACGGAGATTGCTTCGTCGAGCCTTCGGCTCTCCTCGCAATGACGAATCGTTGTTACTTCATCGCCTGATCGAGCGCAGTCACCGCCTTATGTTCGAGATCATAGACCTGCAAAATATGATCGCGCAGATTTTCCTTGAAGGCAATTTCCTTTTCGCCGCCGAGAGGGAATTTCTTTTCCATGGCGATGCGAATTTTCGTAAGCCGCGCGTGAATCTTTTTGATCTCGGCGGAGGAGCCACTTCCCTTTTCGTAAAACGCATCGCGCTTTTGAAGCAGAAGTTCTCGGGCTTCCTTGAAGGGGGCAATCGAATCGGGAAGTAGCGCCATGCAAAGAGACTGCCACGCCGGAGACACCGCACGAAATTGTATTGCCACATCACGCAAGGCAGGGCGGTTGAGAATCGAAGCGGCTTCATCCAAAAAATCAGCATACATGGGGCGTGAGGCGCTCCCGCCTGTGCCAAAGAGTTCAATGCGCTCAAAGGCGGATGTTAACCCAGCGAACATACTTCTACCGGCCGGGAAAATTTTGTTCCAACTTTGTTTATCCTTGTTATTGAGGAGAATATCTGCCCAGCGTTGATAGGCAGCGAACCCAAAATTGGAAGCGTACCCTTTGACGGGAGAGGTGAAAAAAGATTTGATGCAGGCGCGGATCGCGGCCTCCACATTTTGCGGAAGTTTATCGAGGCCGGGGACGGTGATAGTCATCAGCCGATATTTTTCCTTTTTGACGCGGCCGCGCGCCCTGGTGAAATCCTTGATTGGCACGTGTAACGCCACGCGCGATTGATCTGCTATCATCACGCCTCCCTTTGCCGGCTCGTATCCATACACCACGACGGGAATCATTTCATACATATCCGGTCCAAGCGATCCATCGTACGTCGAATACGACATGGACATACGGTTCGCCCACACGAGCGCAGGCTGACCGCTTTCCAGCGCGTCGAGCAGGTTCTTTTCCGCTTTTACTGGATCAGTCGTCTGCTTGAGGTTTCGAGCCGCCCCGAGTCGGTTCAGCATGGCTTCAAACGGGTCGAAGGTGTTGCGGGTGAGCAATGCCACATGCGGATCGAATCCCTTGTAGGCAAAACTGAAGTAGCCAAATGTGATGCCGCCGCTCAATCCCAGCAAGAGAGCTTCACTCGGCGCGGACTTGGTGTGCGGCATTTTCAGTCCCTGATAGGCAAGGGCATTATGTACACTACCGCTTTCGTAATGGATACCGTCGAAATGTTTATAGTTGGATAAAGTTGTCATGGCCAGCTCCTTTTTGTTCTATGCCGCATTTTAAAACAAAAATTTGGAGAGTCTCAAAAATAGAGAGATAGTTTCCGGATTCTTCCCAGCACGCGGTTCAGCCACAGAGACGACGGAGAACATTGAGAGAAGCAGGTTTCCTACTCGTGGACAACATCCCCCGCCCCAGGCTCGGATCATAAAGAAGTTTAGGATCAACGGGGCAAAGATCATCGAAACGAACATCCCTGCCATTCACAACTAACATCAAGGACACGGTCCCAGGGTATCTCCATGAGCAAGATGTGCGGGAACCGCAGAAGATGAGATGCTCAACGTATGCGGGTTTTTTGACGGCTTATGGCATACCAACACTTTTTCGCCATCCACAGATGTGCCGTCATTATTATCATCGGCATTCAAGACGATGACCTGCACGACCACGATTTGACCATCATCGGGGACGCACACGACAGCCAGAACGAGCTGATCCGCGCGGATTGTTACTCCGCCACTTTCATCGTCGTTTTCAGTTTGAGTATCTTCCCCAAGCGTTACGGTCGTGGGCCAGCCTAAAAATTGGATTTGATTCCCGTCCACGCTGAGAACGGTCGCGATAACCGTTGCACAGCCGGAAATTTCTGTAAGCTCACCGAGCGGAGCAATGCTGAGCACCTCCCAGGCGCCATCGGGCAGAAGAAGAATTTCCACGCGGACGATCATGCCGGGGGTAATGTCGCCTTGAATGTCTGTCCCATCTGTTACAGTGAGTGTGATTCCGTTTACCACCCAGGGATCAAGAGAGTCCACGGTACCGATCAAAACAATGATGGGGTCAGTCTGTTCTCCTGCTAGTTCAATCGAATAAGCCACCCAGGTTTCATCTTCAAGGATGACGCCGCGGACTCTCACCAGATCGCCAACTTCCAAGCTCTCCTCGACCTGTGCCGTTTCGCGGATCTCAAGCGTGGTTCCTGCCACAATCCAGGGATCAATACCTTCGAGTTCACCAACCAGTTCAAACGTTGATTCTCCCGCCACAGGCACCCAGTTGCCGTCGTCATCCCTCACTTCGACAACACCGTCATTCAAGCGGAGTAATTCATCCGAATTTGATCCCACTACAAACCCCGCGCAAGCCGTAAGCATCATTACCATTCCCAGGCACCCCACGATTAACGACCATCGAAAGACTGGTCTATTGTTTGTATTCATGGCTGCCTCCCGGAGAGATTATCGCCAAATTGCTATGCGTTAAATATAATGCATACCTGGCTTTGCTAACAATCGTACCATTCGGGGGGTAATGTATGCAATTTAAGAGGAGATCACTTCTCCCGCGCTTCGACTGCGCTCCTCTCACAATCTTAGATTCGTCCTGAGCGGAGGGCTGAACGCTTTACGCGGAGCTGGAAGTCGAAGGACGCTCCGCTCAGCACGATGTTACTACGTTGCATACACCGCATAGCCGCGCGGCGGGGCATAGAACTGCGCGCGTCCGTCGCGGTCGGTGGATTGGTTGATCGGGCGCGCCATGTCGGTTTTGGACCACCAGGCCACGGGTCCGAAAGTGGCGTTCGTAAATTTCGTAGTGACGAGTCTCCCGTTCCAGTTGTCGCCGCGATTGTTGAGCACGTAGACAAGCCCGGGTTTATCTGTATATCCCGTGCGTTGCATCACGTAAAGATTGTCATCCACATAAAGGACTTCGGTATTGCCGCCCGCATATTTTTCGTGCGCGTTCACGAGGGCGGCAATCCCGTTTGGTGTATCGGCAAGCGCGAGATTGAGATTGAAGTAATCGTGCCAGAACACACACGGATAGCCCTCATGTGTGAGGATGTAACTGTATGCAAGCAGTTTATCGTTGACGATGGGACGCCCCTCATCGCGCAGGTCGTGATTCTCGACGAAGGTCACCGCGCTTTGTTGCTGCCTTTGCAATACAGATTCCCCCGTTGCGAGGTTGCGCAAACTGAAACCGTATTGATCGCACATGGCTTTGAGCATTTCACGTAACGGAAAATCAAACGCATCTACGGGATTCGTATTCGAGAAATTCGCCGAGTTCACCCAATTGATCGTGTTCGACGTCGAATCCCAATACTCGGCAACACCATACGGCGCGAAGTATTCGCCGTCCCGCGTGTAACGATATTCCTGCATGGCCTGGATGGTCGCCGCGCCAAAGCCTTTGACAAAGTCATAGCGAAAGCCGTCGAAGCCGACATCTTCGATGAGCCACCGCGCGAGATTGATGAGTTCATTGAACACATACGGGTTGCGATGCGAAAGGTCAGGCATGCCGCCGAATGTCATTTCATCCCATAATTCATATCTGCTCGGATGAAAACATTCCCAGTTGCGCGCGAACTTTCCGCTTTTCGGATTGAACAGAGTCCAGCGCGATTGATTCGTGATCGGGTTGACCTCCTGCGCGTCCGCTCCGCTGTTGTGATTGAAGACCATGTCCGCGATCACGCTCAGCCGGAAGCTGTGTGCCGTCTCGATCAGCGATTCCAACTCTGCGCGCGTTCCAAACCACGTGGCAATGCTTCCCTTTTGGTCAAACTCGCCAAGATCGTAATAATCGTATGGGTCGTATCCCATGGACGGTCCGCCCAGGTTTGCGGCTTTGTGCACCGGCGGCAACCACAGCGATGTGAACCCAGCCTTCGCCAGGGAAGGAACCTGCTCGCGGACGTAGTTCCACCACTGAAATTCTTTCTTGTCCGCGCGCGGACAGTCCCAAAAGAAAGTTTGCAGTATGACGCCCATACTGAATCGCTCCTGAAATAAGTTGAACGAATTTTACCGCGAGAAAGAGAGACAATCTCACAAGGCACGACTTTTTACTTGCTGAGTTTCTCCCAAATCGCAGGCAAGGCAGTGTAAACCCCCACTATAAGTAATGTACGCTCACTCGCCCAGCAGGGCGTTTACTTCGGTTCTCAACTTATAGCGTTCGCCGAAAATCGTTACACCTTCACTCACTAACGGAGAAGGGACCGTTTCCCATGTTGCATCGGGTCCATAGAGATAGAAAATATCCCAAGCGATTCCATCGTATCCATCCACTTCCTGGGCGAACCATTGCCCCACCAGCGTAGCCCCATCCCAGAAATGAATCACACGAGCATCGGGCATGGTAGAGCCATCCCATTCTTCACGTGCGTCACCTCCCAGCATGGGCAACCAAACAGCATAGACACTCAATTGTTCAGAAGAAGATTGTTCCAGCAATTGTGACTGCACCCAACGGGCGCCGGTAAGACACGTGCTTCAGGTAGGGGATACGAGCAGGATCAGGCGGGTCTTTCCCACATCCTTATTGAATTGTGTACGCAGAGTCTCAATGTCATTGATGTCCGTGAGGTATTGTCCCGGCACGGATTGCGGCTGTGCCAGATGATAAACAGCCCACAAAGCGCCGGCTAACATAATTAACTGAGGTATGGACATAAATCTAAGCGGCTTTGAGCAAGGCTTTCAGGCCGATGCGCAAGTCCAAATTGTTCAGATGAGAGTATAGGATCGCCAACTGATAGACAAAAACGGCGCTCAATACAAAACGAGAAGTCGCCGTCAAATCTTTTGTCGGTACAGCGCCATGCGCATCAAAGATTGCTTTGAAATGCTCGTTGAAATTTTCGATAGCGATAGAACGGGTTTTGTGAAGCACCTTACGAACCTCAACGCCATCATCTTGATGGGGATAGGGGTTGTTTCTGCCGGTGTGCGGAGCCACCAAGATGCAGCCCTGCTCAGCGCACAGACGAAATAGGGCTTCGTCGTAGTAGTGCTGGTCGCCGAGCAAGAAATGCGTACCAGGCGGCAGGTTGGCAATCAAGGCGGGAGCCTGTTCGTTATCGGCAACATTGGCAGGCGTGACATCCGCCGCGAATGGCAGCCAGACCTTGCAGGCCGCGCTCACGATGATATGCAACTTCCAGCCATAGACCCACCCATGCCAACCGGATTTCGTCCAGTGCGCTTCGGTATCAATGGAAGGATGAGGAACTTTGTTGGCGTCACGGTCTTTTTTATGCCAAACGCCACCGCGGGCAATCAAAAGGGTGCTATCAACCGCAGCGGCACACGCCGCTTGCGCCCACAAGCCCAAACTCTCCAGCAAACCATGTCCCAAACAGGCAATTTGTGCTGGAAGCATGTTCGGAATGTCTGACAAGCGACGTTCCCATGTCCGCCGACACGCAAATTGTCCATTGGACAGGGTCAGTTGTCGCCGTACAGCCTGCATTTCTGCGCTGGGTTGACCTAAAATCGCCCATAGACCGGATGGAGTATGGACTTGTCGAACAATCATAATGACCAGTGCCTTCAAAAAGAGTTTGTCCGGATACGTCTTGATCCGACCGCGTTTCCGCTTGGTTGGCTCGGTTGGCTCCGGGATCAGATCGACCAAGCTCACCAGCAGTACGAGCAAACTGTCGTGTGATACCATGTGACTGCCTCCGTAGATTTTGGTGTGGTAACCTCTATCTTACGGGCGTAGCCACGCTGGTTCAAGCCTGAATTGGCGTGGCTTGATTTACGTCCACGCCTCAATTACCTCAAGTTGCTACCTTGGGTAGCAGGTGTAGAAAAGTCCATGAGTTTGGATTACAGTTGGGGTATCCCAACCACCAACGTAAAGGAGAAACTCATGGACACCCAAATTGTAGTCGTTTTTTGTTTGTGTGATGACATGCTGAAAGCCTTGCAACACCAGGAAGATGCCCAATGCCAAATGACGGACGCCGAAGTGATGACCACCGCCATTGTTGCCATGCTGTATTTCCGAGGCAGTTTTCGTCTGGCGAGTCAGTATTTGTGTGAACATAGGTACATTCCGAACATGTTGAGTCGCAGTCGTTTCAACCGCAGGGTACACCGTATTGCTGACTTGTTTCTGACCTTGTTCCTACGGTTGGGCGAGCATTGGAAGCACCTCAACGAACGATCGGTCTATGTGATCGATAGTTATCCGATTGCGGTGTGCGACAACTATCGCATCCCACGCGCCAGGATCTATCGCAGCGAAGACTTTCGAGGCTACATGCCCAGCAAAAAACGCTATTTCTATGGGCTGCGCCTTCACCTGATGGTCACCGAACAAGGGGAACCGGTGGAATTCTTCCTAGCGCCCGGCGCTGTCAGTGACACTCGCGCCTTATCGTTCTACAATTTCGATGTGCCCGAGGCCTCCTGGATCATCGGTGACAAGGCCTACAACAATTACACGCTCGAAGACCTGATGCGCGAAGCTGGCGTTGAACTTCTACCCCTGCGTAAAAAGAACTCGCACCGACCTGTGCCTCCTTACATGACTTACCTGCAAGCTTCAATCCGCAAAATCGTGGAAACTACGGGTAGTCTACTGGAACGTTTATTGCCTAAATCTATTCATGCCGTCACGGCCAACGGTTTTGAACTCAAAGTCGCTCTTTTCGTCCTCGCTACCTCCATCAACTTCCTTTGGTAGCAACTTAGGTTAAGTATAATTCCGCATCTCACCTCAAAATTACAATTCCGTCACACTCACTGGCATCGCAGTAGAAGCGAGCGACCCTTGCAGGTCGCTTCTGATTTATCCAGCCATTGTCAGCGGGCGCACTTCACGGTCTAGTCGCTTGCCAAGTTGATCTTCGGCAACGAACTTTCGGCACTCCTGCTTTAAACACAAACAACCCGAGCGTCATTCGCTGCGCCGCTCTCAACAAACTATCCCACCTGGGTAAGCTGCCAAACTACAAAGTAGCATAACTTTGCACGCCCCACCAACGCGGTAGCCCTACTTTTTGATTTATGCGCCAAAGCCCTTCTCTGCCATAAAGGTGGAAGGGATGTTGGATGGCTAACAATCTTGTAAACGATATGTAACTTTTAGGGCTTGAATTTTCAGCAAAAGTGGATATACTTTGGGGAGTTCTGAGGGTGGGCCTCAGAAAAAACATTTTTAGAAAGGAAATAATACTATGTTGTTTGCACCCAAAGAAAAAGGCCAAGGCCTCGTCGAGTACGCGATCATCCTCGCTCTCGTCGCCATCGTTGTCATTGCCGTCATGACCTTGCTTGGACCCAAGATCGGCAATACCTTCAGCACCATCAACGCCTCCCTGCCGTAACCTGCTCGTTTGAGCAAAACAAAAAGACCCTGTCGCTCGACAGGGTCTTTTTGTTTCCATTTTTGTAAGGCACGTAGATATTCCCTGTGAGGTAAAATCTTGTAAATTCTGAGGAGGCACTCAGAAGCGGCGGTTTTTTTATTTGAAAGGATTATTTTATGTTATTTGCACCCTTTGAAAAGGGGCAGGGCCTCGTCGAATATGCGATCATCATCGCGTTTGTAGCTATCGTGGTGATCATAGTTGTGGGCCTGTTTGGCACTAGAGTTGGCAATACCTTTAGCTCCATTGTCGATTCCCTGCCCTGACTTGCTCATTTGAGCAAAAAGAGCCATGCCTTTCGACATGGCTCTTTTATTTTACAAGGGTGGAAAGATCAACTCCAGACTCCTCTACGTACTTGCGAAACTCTCGGTAAAACGCATCGTTTACCGGCTCCAACTCTTCTACATCGTAAGCGGCTTTGAAGGCGTCTTTGCCGGCATCGGTCTGCAGGATGGCAGGGATGATGTTTGTAAACAGGTCGCGCATGGGCTGGGGCATGTTGTTTGAAAATGCCAGCACATTGTATGGAATGATTTCGGGGATTCGCCAGATGACAATCACCTGTTCGATCAAGTCTAGGAATTCATCTTCCAGTGAGGGGAATTTGCGCGCATCAATATACGTTGCGCCGAAGTCGCAGATTCCACTTGCGTACAATGCGCGGACAACAGATGGCTGTCCTTCCACAAAGGCGGCAGGTTTGGTGATAACCTGATTACTGTTGAGATAGCCAAGCGGAATTACGTAACCAGACGCGGATGTTTCATCACTCCAACAGGGTTTTTTATCGTGAAATTGTGCGAGGATAATCCCTGCGTCATTTAATGTGTTGGTTTCGTTTAAAGGATTGAAATACGAAGTAAAACCTGCCTTACGCGTGGCAATAAACTGTGCGCCATATGTACTCGTGCCGTCTTTTACAATGGCATAAGATGCCTTCACCAATCCTTTTTGATAGGCAAGTTCGTAAGCATAGGGCTCAAGTAAGACGATGTGCGCATTGCCCTTCTCGAGCGCGTCCACGAGCGCGGCTGGGGAATCTGATGTGACCGTGACAACCACATAACCCGTCCGTTCGGTGAATTGGGAGGCGATCAATTTGGCGGCATCAATTTGCGCCTGTGAGTTGGCAGAAGGGGGCAGGGCGAGGATCAGGGGATTTTCAGCGAGACCAAGTTCCGCCGTGGAGAGAGGCGGCGGAGCCGTATCCGTTGGCGTGACTGCAACCAGCGTTTGGGTCGGCTCGGTCGTCACACGGATATTAGGAAGCGTACAACTCATGGAGATGCCGAAAAAAATCAGGAATAGGAGAGATTGGCGATTCATGGATTGTTCGATGAGATTATAATACGGGCATGAAAAACAATAACCTCCTTTCCATTTTGATTCTGGTTGTGATCGGAGTTGCCGCGTATTTCATTGTGCAAACCGT
>Ga0247727_10007621_pt1 | contig 20495 bp, 16 predicted proteins | sample WisWelCaveWW1625_FD_202498 | JGI IMG/M metagenome (GOLD analysis project Ga0247727, IMG submission 202498) | Biofilm microbial communities from Wishing Well Cave, Virginia, United States - WW16-25 | ecosystem: Environmental > Aquatic > Deep subsurface > Groundwater > Cave microbial mat | place... | reverse complement strand
TCACGGTCGGTTGCCATCCGGTGGCGCATTTTGACATGTTGCCGATAACGCCCTCGTCCTTCCGATGAAACGGCGCGGACAAAGTTCATCCATCGCGGCACCGGATTCTTGTTGGCCTGGAAACGTCTCCATATCGCGCGTGGCGCAAAGGAGTATTGCATCAAGCCGACCAGATGATCGTAAAATTCGAGGGTGGAATAATTCTTTAGCTTGACGTTGAGGGCGGAATTATTGTCGAGAAAATGAAAAGGAACGTCGAGCACGCGGCCGTCGCGTTCCAGATCGAGATTAAGCGGCGCCGAGTTGCCAAACGCGGTAAACATCGAGTAGGCGGGGAACGCCGCCGGCGCGAGATCGAGAAAACGTTTGGTCAGCTCGAACGGCAACGCCCCGGAATCGACGTCGAGGCCCAAAACAAAATTGGTTTGCACGTACGGAATGTAACGCGCAATCATATTGACATGCTCGGCCACCGATTTGACTTTGTCCATGCCGAAATTTTTGCCCTGCTTGGATTTGTCATTGCAGTCGAACCACGACTCGATTCCGGGCAGCATCGCGATAAAGCCATTCCGTTGCAGCCGCTTCAGATGCGGCTCACTGAGCAGCGACAGGCTACTCTCGGCGGCAAAGCGGATGGCCCCGGGCTTGGCGGCCTCCTCGATCACGCCCATATAATCGTCAAACCGCACACCGAAATTCGGATCGTGCCAGCCGATCGCCGGCTGTTTGAATTGCGTTTGCACAAAAATCAAATCCTCGCGGATTTGATCGTAAGGCAGAGGTTGATAGTCAATGACGGAGTCGATGCAGAAACTGCATTTGTAGGGACAACCGAGACTGCCAATCATCGGCACCAGATGGAAGAATTGGGTTTTGTCCAAAGTTTGCCGGATGAATTTCCAACGCTCGCGCACGCCGGGCAGTGTGCGCGGCTGTTGCGAGGCGCTGAGCATGACGCCGGCGGTGCGATGCTGCGAACAGTCTTGCAGCAAATCGTGAATGAGCGTTTTGTCGGTGAATCCGACGACGTAATCAAAATAATTTCTGGCGTCTTCGGCATACGCCCGCGCATGCGGTCCGCCGAGAACGGTGACGACATTTTGCTTGCGGAAAAGATTGGAAATGCTGTAAGCCAGAAACGCGGCTTGGGTAAAGGCGCACACGAACACGACGTCGATGTCGTGGGGAAGCTCGCGCCGCAGATCCTCGAAACCGGTATACGTGACGAGATGGACTTCATGCCCCATTTCTTCGGCCCAAACCGCGACGACTTGCGGCATGATCGAAGCAAAATTCGGATTCATGATCCGCGCATAGAGGGCGGTGAGCGGCCTCTTCGTGATTAAATCAATGATCCCGATTTTGAGTGACTTGCGATGATTCTGCCGCCTGGCGATTTGGACAGGGTTCATCTCTTCATCTCCTTTGGGAAGTAAATAGGTAAGGCAATCTACATCTGTAAGATTACACCTGCAGAGTCGTTTTCGATAAACCTGCTGCGTTATTCGAGTGAGCTTTTAAGGCAGGCCAAATACATGATTTCACGCGCTGCATGTAGGGTTAAAAAATGCGCCGAAGATTGCGCCATTAAGTAATGGGCATAATAAACAGATAAATCGAGAATGTCAAGCGAAATCAGGGCGGGTCATAATGTGAAGAGTATTGCTGAATAGCTGAATATGGCTTGCATCAGAAAGTGGCGCGAATGCCGACGGCGGTGCGTCGCGGCGAGGAATAGGCGGAAGGATCACGCAGCTCGCCGCCGATTCGCCCGGACGAATCAACCCACAGAACGTTTTTATCATTAAGCAGGTTGCGGACATCGACATAAAAGCTGAGTTTGGAAGTCTCGGTCAATTGTCGGTTGGGACCGTTGGCTATCAAAAAATCTTTGGCGGCGTACAAGTCGATCACATTGTTTCGCGACAGCCGGCGATTGTTCGGCAGAAACGGCTGATCCGGATTCTGCTGCGTGAAACCGTCGCGCGAAGGAAAGTAGGTGTAGGGACGCCCGGTGTGATACTGCCACAGCAAGTTGGCGTTGAGGCCCCAAGGCAAATTTAAAAACAGATCCGCCTTCAAAGTATGGCGTTGATCCCAGCTCAAATAGAAGGGTTTGTTGAGCAGCGGAAACCCCCATTGCACAAGATTGATGCCCTGATTTTCATATTCACTCAAGCCCTCTGCTTTCATTAGCGTATAAGAAATCGTGCCGGTCACCCACTCGCCGCGGTCGCGCGTGACCACCAGCTCGAACCCCGAGGCCAGCGCGTAGGGATTGTTGACGTATTCCACAAAGCCATAATCACCGGCGATACGGCTGTTGGTGGGCACAAAGGTTTTGGTGTCGATCTGATTTATCGTTTCTTTCTTAAAATAGGTCACTGTGCCGACGATGTCTTCGCGAAGAATATAGCGCACGCTAATTTCCCAGGCTTTGGTGCGCTCCGGCTTTAAGTCGGGGTTGCCGCGCAAGACGTTGACCCCGCCGCGCAGTTTGACATTGTCGAGGCCGGTGTACAAATAATCGAAGAGCGGATACTGAAAATAATGGCCGTAATTCACAAACATAAAACTGCGATCGGTCAGCGGCGCCGAGAAGCCAATGCGCGGGCTGAGTTTGGATTTCATCTTGGCCGGCACGAAACCGGTGACTTCTTCGCGATATTCGTTCTGGCTGACCGGAATCAATTCAATCGCCGGACGGCTGGCGCGCGGATCGAGAAAATCGAAGCGCAGGCCGAAGCTCGCGACCGAGCCGTCGTAACCAAACTCGATCTTATCCTGCACGTAAATGCTGCCGGAACGCGGAAAATAATGATACGCGTTGCTGAAATTCAACAGCGGTTCATTGAGCAATGGCTTGCCGAAGTATGACGTCTGCGGCTCCAGCTTGCGCAGATCGGTTTCGACGTCGTAATAGTTAAACTCCGCCCCGGCTTTGAGCGAATGGCGCGGCGGCAGCAGCACAGTGAAATCGGCTTTGAGATTGTAGAGGCGCTGAAAATTTTCGCCGGCCCATAAACGATTGCCGCTGACGATATATTGCAGGAAAAAATCATATTGATAAGGCGTCAAGCTCGCGCTCGCCGGATCGCCCTCGCTGATGCGCGAATGAATGAACGATTGGCTCAAGTTGATTGAATAAAACGCATTTTTTGAAATCGTGTGCGACCACGTCAGCGCGGCGCGATAGCCGTCTTGCCGGCGCGGCGGCAGTCCGGCCAAATTATAGCGCCAACTAAACTCGTAGTCCCGCCAATTTTGCAACGAGTACAACGCCTGCACGCCGAAGCGCTTGCCGGGTGAAAACTGCCAGTCCAATCTCGCGACGCCGTGCAGTTCCTGGCGAATCGGCGAGCCGAAGAACTGTTGAAAATCCTGCCACCAACGGGTGTCGGTCGTATTAAAATTGTTCGCCACAAAATAATGCAGCTTGTCTTTGCGAATCGGGCCGGCAAGCGCGACCTCGGCTTCGTTGGTTTTGTTGAATTGCTTGCCGCCAAAAAGATTGTCTTTGTCCGCGCGCACCAAATAATCGCGCGTATTGCCACCGCTGCGAGTCACCACATTGACCACGCCGGACAGGGCGTTGCCATATTCGGCATCGAAGCCGCCGGTCTTCACGCTGATTTGTTGAATCGCGCTTTTCGGCACCTGCAGGCCCAAACCGCCGCTCACCAAATCCTGCACGGCCACGCCGTCGACCAGATAAGCGACTTCACGAGTCTTGCCGCCGCGAATGTTGCCCTCGGTCGTCGCGCCGGCTTGCAGACCGACGACCTCTTGAAATTTATCCACCGGCAGTTTCGCGATCGCCTCGTGCTCGACTTGATGAATCGTGCCGGTGATGTCGCGCTGAATGAGCGGCCGCTCGGCGCGCACTTCGACTTCGCCCATATTGATCGCCGTTTCGGTCAATTCGGCGTTCAGCCGCGTCGCCAAATCCGGCCGGATGACGATATTGCGAAACGTGATGCCCTGATAGCCGATGATGGACACGCGCACTTCGTAAGTGCCGGCGGGAAGATTGTGAATGCGAAAATAACCGTCGTTGTTGGTGACCGCGCCTTGATTGGTTTGGACGATCACGATGTTCACACCGACCAGCGGCGCGCGCGTCGCCTTGTCGCGCACAAAGCCTTCCAAAATGCCGGTGGTGCCGGCCAAAAGGGTTTGGCCGCTCAACATCGTCAAACCGGCAAGACGAACCCAAAATTTAGACGCCATGATTTTACTCACTCCGGTGTTCAAACGGCATTCGTGAGAAATCTATTGTTTGCAAGGCGGGTGGGTGTCATCGATGTCATATCTGACGCTCATTTCAAATTCCGGCGGGAAAAGCTCGGCTGCATCTTTAAAAACTTTGAGGCGGGCGCGGGCGCGAATTATCGTGCTGAGATGATTGTTATAGACCTTCCAGATGCGGCGATTTCGATCATCATCGTGATACCAGACAACGCCGATAGTGAGTGTATCGCCCGGATCGAGGGTTAAAATGTTGCCTTGGACGTGCCGTGAATCAACGGCGCCGATAATGTTAAAGGTTTTGCCAAAATCGGGCGTGTCTTTCTTCCACACTTCCAACTTTCCGGTCACCGAGCTGGCCAAGCCCTGCAATGTTTCATCAAATTTATTAATGACATTTATTTGAAAAGATATGGGCGCGAGATTCCAGTCTCTTGCGGTGTTCGTGCAAGTAACCTGCCGGTTAATTATGCCATCTTCGACCCCAATCTGGGCTTGCATAATGTTTTGCGGCAGTTGGTAAGGCGGCAGAGATTCGTCGCAGGAAAAAATCGCGCAGCAACAAATCAGGCCGGCGTAAATGCGGTGTTGAATGACAGGTTTTTTGCGCATATCATCAACTCATAGCTTTGCGAGGTTTTTAAATAGCCATCGCATTTTTCGTGATTCACATTGCAGTGTGATCATAACTTATACTTCTGAATCTTATACCGCATCGTCCGCAGACTGATGCCGAGCTGTTTGGCGGCTTCGGATTTGTTGTCGTCGGCGCGGCGAATCGCCTCTTCCAAAACCAGCTTTTCGGCGGCCTCCATTTTTTCGCGATAACTCGCGCCGCTGGCGATGAAGAATTCGTTCACCTCGGCTTCGTCAAAATCTGCCGCCGCGCCTTTGCGCATCGAAACCGTCACCGGCAAATGTTCGGGAAGCAGGGTCTCGCCCTCGCCCAAAACCACGGCGTTCTCAATGGCGTTTTCCAGCTCGCGCACGTTGCCCGGCCATTCATAACCGAGACAAAGCTCGAGCCCTTCTGCGGAAATGCCGGACATCGGCTTGTGGTTGAGTTTGCTATAACGCTTGATGAAATGATCGATGAGCAGAGGAATATCTTCGCGGCGCTCGCGCAACGGCGGCAGAAAAACCGGGATCACATTCAAGCGATAATAAAGATCTTCGCGAAAGAGGCCGCCGGCAAGCGCCTGCTCCAAATCGCGATTCGTCGCGGTGATGACGCGGACGTCGACTTTGATAGGCTCGTTGCTGCCGAGCCGGCTGATTTCTTTTTCCTGCAAGGCGCGCAGCAATTTGGTTTGCACGCTCGCCGACACGTCGCCGATCTCATCGAGAAAAATCGTGCCGGTGTCGGCTACTTCGAAGCGGCCTTTCTTGCGGCTGTCGGCGCCGGTGAACGCGCCTTTTTCATAGCCGAACAACTCGCTTTCCAAAAGGGTTTCGGGAAACGCGGAGCAGCTGATCTCCACCATCGGGCTGTTGGCGCGCGGGCTGTTGAAGTGAATCGCGCGCGCGACCAGCTCTTTGCCGGTGCCGCTTTCGCCGCGAATCAACACCGTCGCCTGGCTTTGCGCGACCTTCATGATGGTTTTAAACACTTGCTGCATCGACGCGCTTTTGCCGATGATGCTTTCAAAGCGATAGCTGCCGTGCAGCCGGTCTTTCAGCTCCTCATTTTCTCGCCGCAAATCTTGATCGTCAACGGCTTTTTTAAGAATAACAAAAAGCTCGTCGAGATTGAGCGGCTTGGTGAGATATTCATAAACGCCGCGCTTCATCGCCTCCACCGCGTCCTTGATCGAGCTGTACGCGGTCATCACAATGGTTTTCATCTCCGGCGCGAGCGCCTGCGATTGCTCGTACAATTGCATGCCGTCGATTTCCGGCATTTTAAGATCGGTGAGCAAAATATTAAAACGCTCGCGCTCCAATTGGCGCAGCGCTTTCTGGCCGCTATCGACGCCTTTGACTTCGTAGCCTTCTTCTTCTAAAATTTCCACCAAACCGGAAAGCGTATTGCGATCATCCTCGACGATCAGGATGCGGGACATGATTTTACCTCACTCGCGTGACCTCTTCTGATGGAGTCTTGGGATGTTGGGTTTGCTGCCAATCCATCAATCCCAAACTCCATTACTCTAATGCTCTCACCGACTGTGTCGCGTACTCTTTTTGCGCGGCGGCAACGCCGGCGCCCAATTCAAATTTCCAGCCCAAATCGCGCAGCGCCAATTCGAGCGCGGCCATCAACGCCACCATGTCGAGATGGTCGTAATAACCCATGTGCGTCACGCGAAAAATTTTTCCTTTCAGAGTTCCCTGGCCGCCGGCAATCGTGACGCCGTATTGCGCGCGCAAAGTTTCAACTAATTGGCGGCCATCAATTTCTTGCGGCACTCTAACAGAAGTAAGAACATTGGAAGGAACTTTGGCAAACAATTCCAATCCGAGAGCTTGCACGCCGGCGCGCACGGCATGCGCGAGTCGGGCGTACTGATTCCACAAATTTTCGAGGCCGGTTTCGCGCATCAAGCGCAGGGATTCCTGTAAGCCCAGCAGCAACGTGATCGCCGGCGTCCACGCGGTCATGCGCTCTTGCGCGGCTTCGCGCGCTTTGGCGAAATCCCAGTAGTAATACGGCAATCGCCGCTTGTTTAAAAGCCCGTCACGTTGCTGCGTTTCGTAACGCTTAATGGCGCGTTCGGACAGCGCCACGTAAGCCATGCCCGGCGGCGCCATCACGCCTTTTTGCGAGCCGGTGACGCAGACATCGATGTTCCATTTATCCATATAAAACGCCAACACGCCGATGGAAGTAATGCCGTCGACAATCACGAGCGCCTCGGTGTGAGCATGCACCAGTTCGGCGATGGCTTTCACGTCACTCACCACGCCCGTTGAAGTTTCACTGTGCGTGCAAAAAACCGCGGCGACGCCGGAATGTGATTGCAACAATTTTTTAAGCTCGCCGAGATTCGGCGCTTCACCCCACGGCGCGTTGAGCGCAATCGTTTCGACGCCGAACGCTTGACACAACTCCTGCCAGCGCTCGCCAAATTTTCCCGCGACGATGACGAGCGCTTTTTGTCCAGACAAGAGCAAGTTCGCAACACACGCTTCCATCCCTCCGGTGCCGGAAGCCGTTAATAACAACACTTCGCTTTGCGTTTGAAACACATATTGCAAATTCGCCGTGACTTCTTCAAATAATTTTTTAAACTCCGGGCCGCGATGATACGGAAACGGTTGCGACATCGCGACGGTAACGCGTTCGGGAATTTGCGTCGGCCCGGGAGTGAAAATTCGTTGGCGCATAGAGTTTTCTTAAATCGGATCATTATGCTATCGTTTTAACGTGTGGATAATTCAGAATTTTCCCATCCGAGGTTATAAGCAGGGAATCGTTGAGTCGTGCGGTTGCCACAATGATTTGGTCGGCCGGATCGCGGTGAAAAGCGCCCGGCAGTTGTGTAGATTCGATGGCAATATCCGGCGTCAATTCAATTAAACGAATACCAGGATAGCTCAAAGCCTCGTCAAACCATTCCTGCAATGAACACAGTAGTTCAAGTTTTCCGAGTTTAACGAGTTTCGCCACTTCCCAAACTGAAATCGTACTGATGCCAATGACATCTGTCTCATGAGTGGTAATCGTTTCTAACTGTGTCTTGGTCAGTCTCTCATTGCCATCCACCCACCAAACCCAGATATGTGTGTCGAGAATAATCATTGCAAAGCGTCCCAATCATTTTCAGCAACGCTCTCAAAAGGATTGTCATAACGAATCAATTTGCCGCGCAAAGGGTATTTTTCTTTTGGCTGCTTTTCATGATTGCGGCGACGTAGAATAACTTCTATTTTCTCGCCGCCGCGAAAGGGCAATCCATTAATTGTGAGTGTCCCATCGTTAGTCATGGTTGTTTCGATATGATATGTTTGCATATTTTACCTCGTTTGTTTTCATGATGGTTCTCTTCGAAAGATAGTTGATGAAAATTAAAGAAGCAAGTCCGAATTGGGCATGATGGCTGATTTTCATTACAAACCCGTTGGAAAATCCAAAAACTGATAAGACAACTGAAACTTCGCTTCAAGATGTTGCGCCAGCGCGATGACGCCGAAGGTTTCCGTCGCGTAGTGGCCCCCGTAAACGACGTTGAAATGATTTTCTTTGCAGAAGTGATACCGCGTGTGGCTCGGCTCACCGGTCAGGTAAGCATCGACGCCGGCGGCAACGGCTTGCGGCAAAAGAAAAGCGCCGCCACCGCTGACGATGGCGACGCGCTGAATGGAATTCGAACCAAAAAGATCGGCGCGGACGTCATTGCCGAGCGTCTCGCGCAAGCGGCGAAGAAACTCGGTTTGTGAAATGGGCGCGTTGGTCTCGGCGATATAACCGATGTCGCGTCCGTGATGATTGCCGAATCCGGCCGTTGGCGCGAATCCCAAGCGCCGCGCCAGCACGGCGTTGTTGCCGACTTCCGGATGCGCATCGAGCGGCAGATGCGCGCAATAAAGATTGAGGCCGGCGTCGAACAGTGTTTTTACGCGCCGATAATGCGCGCCGATGATTTTTTCCGGCTTGTCCCACAACAAACCGTGATGCACGATGAGAAAATCAATGCCGGCTGTCGCGGCAGCGGCGATGGTTTCCTGGCAAGCATCGACTGCCGCCGCCACGCGTTGAATCTCGTCACGGCCCTGCACTTGCAAACCGTTTTGGGAATTGTCGGCAAAATCGGCGATTTCCAAATAAGTGTCGAGATAAGTTGTCAGTTCTTGGAGGAGCATGATTGTTCTTGTTGCGTGTCGTTGGAAAGCAGTGCCGAATTTTTTAGCGACCAGAAGCCAGCAATGAGCAGCCAGTTTTATCGCGGCGCCAGCGGCAGCAGCGGCTGGTTAAAACTTGCCAGCGAGTCGGGCTTGGTTTTTGATTGCGCCGAATCATTGGAGAGCCCGCCGATAACCGGATAGGTGACGTACAAATAAACATCGCGCGCGCTGCCGCAGCCGGCGGTGCGGCGAAATTCATAGGCCACGCCTTGTTGGCTATAAATCCAGGTTTCGCTCCAAAAAGGATCGACGGTGGTGCGGCGAATCGAATCTGGTTCGCCATATTGGGCGCGAATGTCGTTGCGGTCATCGCGCGTGCCGCACGAAAACAGAAAAACTCCCAAAAACAGGACGGCAAAAATAATCGAGAGGGATCGCATCAAATTTTCTCCACTATCCGCATCAGAATTTTTCACGGCGCGTTAAAAAAATCAAGCCGCTTGCAATTTAGAAATGCCGGCAACCAAAAGCAAGCCCGAATTGAAAAATTCATTCATCTTCCTGATCGGCGGGTTTTTTATCCGGATCGGCGCCCGGTCGATAGCCCTCGCAAGCGAGAACCGGCAAGCGCGGATATTTCGGAAAACGCGCCTCCGTTTCCGCAAGCCGGCAGAGATAAAATTCGCCGCCGCGGCTCGTCGCGATGATCCGAACGTTTTGACAATTTTTGCAAAGGCCGATTTTGTCCGCGAATAGATTCATGGAGAAAATGTCATGATTGCCGGCTTAATTCGCAAGCGTTATTTTGCGCCGTGATAAAGACAGCCGGGCCCGCTGTCCCACATTGCAGTTGAACATAAATCCATCGCGGCAAGTCTTTTCGTATTAAAGAAGAAAATGTGATTGCCGCGTGCAGTTTTTGCAATCCGCCGCTGCGATCGAAAAGATTTTAGCCGCCAAAATGAAACTTTTGTAACTGGCACATGGTTTGTTTTAATTAAGGAATAGAAACCGCCAATTATTCTGTTGATCTTTACATAAAAAATTCCGAACTTTTAACGTACCTAATCGGCGAAGCCGCGCTTTCATCGAGAGATTTTTTTAACAAAGGACGTTATTGCGAAAGTCCGGCTTCACGTTCTTCCCTCTTGGAGACCATGCCATGAAAAAAATAAGCGGTGCTGTTGCAAGACGGATTTTATTTTTAGGCGTTTTTTTCGTCGCCGCCCAACCAAGCTTCAGCCAAACCTTCGGCAAAAACCACGTCCAGTACAAAGAATTCAAAACCCAGTATCTGCAATCCGAACACTTCGATATTTATTTTGACGAAGGCGGATTGGACATTGCCGAGTTTACGGCCGAAGTGGCGGAACAAAGTTATAAGGAAATCAAAGACGATTTTCGCTATGAATTGGGCAGCCGCATTACGATCATTTTATATAACAGCCACAACGATTTTCAGCAGACGAACGTGCAGATTGCGCCGGCGGAAGAGTCGGTCGGCGGCTTCACGGAGTTTTTCAAAAATCGCGTCGTCATTCCGTACGAGGGCAACTGGGAAAAATTTCGTCACGTCATTCATCATGAGCTGGCGCACGCGGTGATGCTGCAAATGGTTTACGGCTCCGGCGTGCAGTCGATCATTACCGGCTTGGCGCGCTTGCAGTTGCCGCTGTGGTTTGTCGAGGGTCTGGCGGAATACGAGAGCCGCGGCTGGGACACGGAAAGCGACATGTTCATGCGCGATGCGGCGCTCAACGGCTACATTCCGGAGATTCCTTATCTTGGCGGTTTCCTCGCCTATAAAGGCGGCCAGTCCGTGCTTTATTATATTTCGCAAAAATACGGCGGCGAAAAAATCGGCGAGATGCTGGGAAAAATCAAAATCAACAAAAGCCTCGACCGCGGCATTCACAGCGCCATCGGCATGAATCTGGAAGATTTGAACAAGCGGTGGCAAAAGCATTTGAAAAAAGAATATTGGCCGGACATCGCCGGCCGGCAGGAGCCTGATGAAATCGCGCGCCGGCTTACCGATCACACCAAGTACGGCAACTTCATCAACAACAGCCCGGCGCTGTCGCCGAACGGCGATAAGATCGCGTTTCTTTCCGACAAATCGGATTACTTCGATATTTATTTGATGAGCGCGATCGACGGCAAGATTATCTCGAAGCTGGTCAGCGGCCAGAAAACCGGCGATCTCGAAGAGCTGCACTGGCTGCGGCCCGGCATCACCTGGTCGCCCGACGGCAAATTCATCGCGTTTGCGGCGAAAGCCGGCGGCGAAGACGCGTTGAACATCGTCGACGTCAAAAAACGCAAGATCGTGCGGTCGATGAAATTCGGCATGGACGGCGTGTTCTCGCCGGCCTGGTCGCCGAAGAATGGCGAGATCGCATTTGTCGGCCTCAAGCACGGCGTGTGCGATTTGTTCGCCGTCGATTTGCAAACCAAAGCCGTGCGCCAGGTTACCGACGATATTTTTAGCGATCTTGAGCCGGCTTACTCGCCGGACGGCAGCCGCATAGCGTTTGTCAGCGACCGCAGCCGCCACAGCGACGCTTCAACGCTGCCGGCCAATTTCAAAATTTGGCGGACCGATTATCGCAATCTCGATATTTATCTCGTTGACGCGAAGGGGACGACCGCCGGCGGCAAGATCGAGCAAATTACCGATACGCCTTATTTTGAAAAAACGCCGGTGTTCTCGCCCGACGGCAAGAAGCTGGCGTTCACCAGCGACCGTTCCGGCATTTATAACGTTTATATCCACGATTTAGCCGGCAAAACCGAGCACGCCATCACCAACGTTCTGACCGGCGTGTTTCATTTGTCGTGGACCGGCGACGGCGCGCGGATGGCGTTCGTTTCTTTTTATAATGCCGGCTACGATATTTATTTGTTGAAGAATCCGCTCGACCTCAAGCCCGGCGAAGTCAATCCGGCAAAGACGGCGTTTCTCAAGCAGCTCGAGCAGCGGCAGAAAGAGGAGAATGTCGATCTCGGCATCACCGCGGCCGAGGCCCGCGAAGATCGCGACGCCGGCAAATACCGGCATTATGTTTTTGGGGAAGATTTTACGGAGGGCGTGGTGAAAACCAAAGCCGAGCAGGCGGCGTTTCGCGATACGACGCAATACAAGCAAGCCAGCGGCGCGTACAAAGTGAACAAGTACAAAACCAAATTTTCGCCGGACATCATTTACGGCAACGCCGGCTACAGCCAATTCTTCGGCGTGCAGGGGCAAACGCAGCTCTCGCTTTCCGACGTGTTGGGCAATCATCGCATCAATCTTTACACCGATTTGTTTTACGACATTCGCAATTCGAATTATCAGGTCAATTATTTTTATTTGCCCAAGCGCACCGATTACGGCTTCGGCGGTTTTCATCATGCGTGGTTTTTCTACAGCGATCCGGTTTTTGGCGGCTACGGTTTGATGCGCGACCGCTATTACGGTTTGAGTTTGTATGCGTCGCGGCCGTTCAACACCTTCAAACGGCTCGACGCCGGCTTGTCGTGGGTGAATATCAATCGCGAATTTTTGGATCAATTGCTCATCGGCAACGAGATCATCAGTTATGAGCCGATTCGCATACGCACGCTCATTGCCAGCCTGTCGTATGTCACCGATACCGCGCTGTGGGGATGGACCGGGCCGAACAACGGCGGCCGCAGCGAGTTCAATCTCACGGTTTCTCCGAAATATGACAAGAAAAATGGCCTCGGCTTCGTGACGTTTCGCGCCGACATCCGAAAATATCTCAAATTCAGCAAAGAATACAATCTCGTCTGGCGTTTGGCCGGCGGCATCAGCGAGGGCAGCGAGCCGCAGCAGTTTTTCCTCGGCGGTTTGGACAACTGGCTGAACCGGCGCTTCAATAGCATCAACGGCCGCGTTCGCATTGACAATCCGCAAGACATTTACTTCTCGAGCTTCGAGACGCCGCTGCGCGGCACGAGTTATTACGAGCAATCCGGCAATCGCTTCGCGCTGATGAATCTCGAGTTTCGCTTCCCGATGATTCGCTATCTCATTCTCGGCTGGCCGCTGCCCATCGGCTTGCAAAACGTGCGCGGCGCGTTGTTCACCGACCTCGGCGCGGCGTGGGACGGCAAGCTCGGCCAGTTCGAGCGCTTCCGCGCGTTCAAAGGCTCGTCCGGTTTTCCGCCGGAATTCGATGATTTGCTGATGGGCTACGGTTTCGGCTCGCGCGCCAATTTGGGATTTTTGCTGCTGCGTTTCGATGTGGCGTGGAAGACGAATCTCCATCGCAGCAGCTCCAGCCCGCAGTACTATTTCTCGCTGGGCACGGAGTTTTGATTTCATTCCTCGACTCCGCTCAAGATGATCTGTTCACGTAATTGAAAAATGCTGTAGTTTCAACGTCTCAAGGCGGCCAGCGGATGAAAAATTTTATTTTAAAATCCGTTGGCTGCTTTTCGTTTGTTGGTCACAGTTGCCAGCAAGGGTTTTCCCCCTTGTTTCGGGTCTTTAATAAATTTCAAAACGCACCTCTGCAAACTTGTCACTTTGTCATTATATCTTTTCAATAAAACATTTGGAGCCTTTTTATGTGGTTGATGAACTGCCACAAGACGTCTGCCAATTTGCCTTTCCTTTTTGCGAAGCAACAATTAACATCAAAATGTTTGGCGATTTTTCTGATCGCATTTGATCTTCTCTTGTTCGCGCCGGGAGAAGTGAAGGCGCAGATGGCTTCGACTTACGCGCGTCCGGCCGCCGCCGATTTCGATCAGACCATCGGCATGCCGCCGTATGTTTTTCGCACCTATCAATTCGCCGCGACCGACCGCGGCAAAGTGCGCGTCGAAGTTTATCTCGGCATGGTCAATGATATTTTGCAATTCGTCAAAGTCACCGCCGACAGCGGCGAAGACACCCGCTATCGCGCCCAGTACGAGATCAACGTCACGATTTGGGATAAACAAAAAAATCCGGTTGACAGCCGCAACTGGAAACGCGAATTGATCGTGCCGAATTTCGACGCCACCAACGACCGCAAAAAACTCAACCGCGAGCGCGCCGCGTTCGATTTGCCGCCGGGAGAATATGAGGTCGCGCTGGAAATTACCGACCGCGACACCGGCAAAAATTTGCGCGAGCGCCGGACGCTGAAATTAAACGCGCCGGACGACAGCCAGCTGCGTCTCAGCTCGGTGGTTTTTACCAAACCGGCCGCTCCGGAAATGACGGCGCGCCGCGATTCGCTGTTGTATCATTTTGCCGCCATCACGATGAGCTTGCCCCTCGGCGCGCGCCGGCAAGACCAGGCGACGACAAAAAGCAGCCACGACCCGGCCGGCGTTGCCGCGTACTTCGAAATTTACGGCGCCAAGTCCGGCGAGCCGCTGGAATTGGATTATCAAATCTTGGATTGGCGCCGCCAGATTTTACAGGAATGGAAGGAAACGCTCGCCGTCTCCGAAACGCCGGTGCGCCATCTCGTCGATCTGACCGGCAAAATCAGTCAGGCCGGATTGCACACTTTTCATCTGGCGGCCAAACGCGGCGGTGATGACAAAGCGAAAACGGCGGCGGCCGAGGAAAATTTTCAAGTGCAAATCAGCGCCGATCAAAATTACGCCGCCAGGCTCGCCGAGAATAAAACGCTGCTCTACGAGCCGATGCGCTACATCGTCAAAGGCGCGGAATACAAGCAAATGTCCGAGGCCGCCGCTGCCACCCGCGACAGCCTGCTGGCGGCGTTCTGGCGCGAGCGCGATCCCGATCCCGCCACGCCCGCCAATCAATTGCGCGAGGAGTTTTATCGCCGCGTCGCATTTGCCGAGGTGCGTTTTGCTTCGGCGAGTTCGGGCAAAGCCCTCTCGGGCTGGGAAAGCGACCGCGGCCGCATTTACATCAAATACGGCCCGCCGCGCGAAGTGCATCATCAACTCGCCGAAGAGGGCGCGCCGCCCTACGAAATTTGGCTGTATCCGGATTTGGATCTGAATTTTATTTTTCGCGACAAAACCGGCTCGGGAGATTTTGAATTGGTCAATCGGTGAAAAAGGTTTGCCTGTTTTTCCGCTGGTCGATTAACGGGCAAACCGGCTAACTCTTGTGGAAAATCTCTATGCACACCATCCTCTCCGGCTTGCTCGCCGGTCTCGTCGTCGGCGTGGCTTGCATTATATACGTGCTCGCCCGCACCGGCAAAATGGAAGAGGCTTACAAAGCCGGCCGCAAAATTTCAATCTCGGAAAGCCACGCCAGCACCGGTCTCATGTTCATGGGCGTGTTTGCCAGCGGCTCGATAGTCTGGGGGTTCATCGGCGCCGGCCTTTATCATTTGATTCGCGTCGAGCTGTTCTTTTTTCTGATCTCGCTCGCTCTCGCCGTCATCTTCACCGCGCTGTTCTGGCGCAGCCAAACCGCTTTCCGCCGCGACAAAGCGCTGCTCACCATCATCGTCTTTGTCGGCCTCGGCGTGCTCATTCCGCTGTTTTATGACACGCTGAAAATTTTTGATTGAAAATCATTTTCCCCCCCATTTCGACAAAATCAGTCTTGACTTTGCCGAAAAATTTATTTACTTATGCCCGACCCGGACGAGCCGGAACCAAATTTAACCACGAAGGCACAAAGACACGAAGGCAAGCAGGTTTTCTTAGTGTCTTGGTATCTTGGTGGTTAAAATTTTCGTTTTTTGCACTCGTTGAAGTTGTAAAAGATTAATCGGCGATTCGCGCTTAGTCGCTCAACTAACAGAAACCGTTTCGAGCATCAATCGCTCGGTTTAGGTTATGTTTAACTCAGACGTTCAGGACAGGAGCAAAAAAATAATGGCCAATGCAACCATGATTTTGCAACGACGCCGATTGGGTGAAACGTCGCGCCGCGACCTGTGGTGGGTGCAACCCTTGGTTGTTTTTCTCGGACTTTCGGCTTTTATCGTCTATGCCACGTGGGCGGCTTTTCAAAATGCTCACTACACCTTTGGACCCTATCTTTCGCCTTTTTATTCTCCCGAAATTTTTGGCGACTCGCCGCACAGTTGGTTCGGCCCGAAACCGGACTGGTGGCCGCGCTGGCTGCTCTTTTCGCCGGCGCTGCTCATCCTCTGGGCGCCGGGCGGCTTTCGCGTCACGTGCTATTATTATCGCGGCGCTTATTACAAAGCGTTCTGGGCCGACCCGCCTTCGTGCACCGTCGGCGAGCCGCGCCAGAATTATCGCGGCGAGCATTCTTTCCCGCTCATCATGCAAAACGTGCATCGTTACTTTCTTTATCTGGCGCTTATTTTTCTCGCCATCCTTTCTTATGATGTTTGGAAAGCGCTGTGGTTCGCCAATTCCCAAACCGGCGAAGCCTCTTTCGGCCTCGGCGCCGGCACGCTCGTGCTCGCGGGCAACGTTTTTTTTCTCGGCAGCTACACGCTCGGCTGCCACTCGTTGCGCCATCTCATCGGCGGCTTCATGGATCGGCTCTCACCGACGCGGAGAAAAGCTTACAACTGCGTGAGCTGCCTCAATCGCCGGCACATGCTCTGGGCCTGGCTGAGTCTCTTCTGGGTCGCCTTTTCGGATATTTATGTTCGATTGTGTTCGATGGGAATTTTTACGGATTGGAGAATCGTCTGATAAAGCAAAGAGCGAGTGGCAAAGAGCAAAGGGTAAGAGGTATAGTATTACTCTCGAAAAACTATCATAACCGCGAAGTTTTTTTCACCACAAAGGCCACAAAGCGCACAAAGAGAAATCTTTGTGTTCTTTGTGCCCTTTGTGGTGCAGTCTTGGTTGCGGCTAACGCCGTGATACGTTTTGGATTGGAGAATTTTTGAATGGCACAATATGAAACTTTCGAGCATGACGTCCTGGTGATCGGCGCGGGCGGCGCGGGATTGCGCGCGGCGATTGAAGCTTCGGCGGCCGGCGTTTCGGTTGGATTGATTTGCAAATCGCTATTGGGCAAAGCGCACACGGTGATGGCCGAGGGCGGCATTGCGGCGGCGTTGGCGAATGTGGATGGCCGCGACAATTGGAAAGTGCACTTTGCTGACACCATGCGCGGCGGCCAATATCTCAACAACTGGCGCATGGCGGAAATTCATGCGAAAGAAGCGCCGGCGCGGGTGAATGAATTGGAGGCGTGGGGCGCGCTGTTTGACCGCACCAACGACGGCCGCATTTTGCAGCGCAATTTCGGCGGCCACAAATATCCGCGCCTCGCGCACGTCGGCGACCGCACCGGACTCGAAATGATTCGCACGCTGCAAGATCATGGCATTCATCAAGGCCTCGACGTCCACATGGAATGCACAGTGGTCACGCTTTTGCAAGATGGCGATCGCGTTGTCGGCGCGTTTGGCTATGATCGCGAGCGCGGGCGATTCAAAATTTTTCACGCCAAAGCCGTGGTGCTGGCGACCGGCGGTATTGGCCGCGCGTTCAAAATTACGAGCAACAGTTGGGAATATACCGGCGACGGTCTCGCATTGGCTTATCACGCCGGCGCAGAGCTGATGGACATGGAGTTCGTGCAGTTTCATCCGACCGGCATGGTGTGGCCGCCGAGCGTGCGCGGCATTTTGGTCACCGAGGGCGTGCGCGGCGAAGGCGGTGTGTTGCGCAACAAAGATGGCAAGCGCTTCATGTTCGGCGATATTCCAGAGCTTTATCGCGCGCAAACCGCGGATAACGAGGAAGAAGGCTGGCGCTACACGCAGGGCGATCCAAATGCGCGCCGGCCGCCGGAGTTGTTGACACGCGATCACGTGGCTCGCTGCATCGTGCGCGAAATCAAAGAAGGCCGCGGCAGTCCGCACGGCGGCGTGTTTTTGGATATTTCCTGGATCAAAGAAAGAATTCCGCGCGCCGCGGAGCGCATCAAGAAAAAACTGCCGAGCATGTATCACCAGTTTATGGCGCTCGCGGGAATTGATATCACCAAAGAGCCGATGGAAGTCGGGCCGACGACGCATTACATGATGGGCGGCATTCGCGTTGATGCCGATTCGCAAATGTCCAATGTGCCGGGCCTGTTTGCGGCGGGCGAATGCGCCGCGGGTTTGCACGGCTCGAATCGCCTTGGCGGCAACTCGCTTTCCGATCTGCTGGTGTTTGGCAAACGCGCCGGCGAATTTGCCGCGCAATTTGCGAAAGCACACGGCGCCGGAAAACTTGATGAGAAGCAAATCGAGCAAGCCGCCGTGTGGGCGTTGGCGCCTTTTGCGAAAAATAATAATGGAGAAAATCCCTACAAGCTTCAGGACGAATTACAGGATTTCATGCAGGACCTGGTCGGCATCGTGCGCAAGCAAAATGAAATGGAACGCGCGATGGAGTTGATTCATCAGCTCAAAGCCCGCGCGCTCAAAGCCGGCGTCACCGGCAATCGCGAATATAATTCCGGCTGGCACACCGCGCTGGACTTGTTCAACATGCTCACCGTTTCCGAAGCGATCACGCTGGCGGCGTTGGAGCGCCAAGAAAGCCGCGGCGCGCATTTTCGGGAAGATTTTCAGGCGAAAGATAAAAACTGGGGGCAAGTTAATTTGGTTTTGCGAAAAGGCGCAAACAATGAAATGCAAATCTCGCGGGCCCCGATCCCGCCAATGCCGCCGGAGCTGCAAAAAATTGTTGAGGAGATGAAGTAATGCCGACAGCGACGTTCAAAATCTGGCGTGGCAATGTCCACGGCGGCAAGTTTGAAGATTACCAGACGGAAATCTCGGAAGGCATGGTCGTGCTCGATGCCGTGCATCAAATTCAGGCCGAGAGCGCCGGCGATCTCGGCGTGCGCTGGAATTGCAAAGCAGGAAAATGCGGCTCGTGCTCGGCGGAAGTGAACGGTAATCCCAAACTCATGTGCATGACCCGCCTCAGCGATCTGCCGCTGGACCGGCCTGTGACCGTCGAGCCGATGAAGGCGTTTCCGTTGATCAAAGATTTGGTGACGGACGTCTCGTGGAATTTTCGCGTCAAGCAAAAGATTAAAAAATTCAAGCCACGCCCGCCGGACGCCGCAGACGGCACGTGGCGCTTCACGCAGGAAGATGCCGACCGCGTGCAGGAATTTCGTAAGTGCATCGAGTGCTATCTCTGCCAGGACGTGTGCCATGTTTTGCGCGAGCATCATCTGCACGACGCGTTCATCGGCCCGCGTTTTTTCGTTCATCTCGCCGGTTTGGAAATGCATCCGCTCGATACGGAAAATCGTCTGGAAGAATTGAAAACCGCGCAAGGCATTGGCTATTGCAACATCACCAAGTGCTGCACGAAAGTTTGCCCCGAGAGCATCACGATTACGGACAACGCCATCATTCCGCTGAAAGAGCGGGTGGTGGACGAATTTTATGATCCGCTCAAGAGGCTGTTCAGGGTTTTCAAGAAGAGAGAATCGTAATCAAATAGGAAACGTCATGTTCGAGCTCAAACCGTTATCCCCGGAAGCCATTCCCAAAGCGCTGGAGAGGGCCGAGCGTTATCGTCTCCTCAACGAACCAATGGTAGCGGAAAGCATCTGCCGCGATATTCTGCGCACCGCGCCGGAACATCAGCCGGCGCTCACGATGCTGATCCTGGCTTTGACCGACCAGTTTGGCAAGGATGATTCCGCCGCGCTGGCCAAACAAGCGCTGGAATGGATTTCACCGCTTCAAGACGAATACGAGCGCGCCTACTACACTGGCATCATTTACGAGCGCCAGGCCAAGGCCAAGCTCAACCGGAATTTGCCCGGCTCCAGATTTGATGCGTATGAGTTGCTGTGCACGGCGATGGATTGGTTTGAAAAAGCCGAAGCGATACATCCGGCCGGCAATGAGGACGCGATCCTGCGCTGGAACACCTGCGCGCGCCTCATCATGAACAATCATCTCGCGCCGCGCGCCGAGGAAAGCTTCGAGCCGGCGCTGGAGTAGTGTTTGGGCTCAAATTAAGAGCAATCCGAATGTAACGCCCACCTTTCAATTAACGTTAGTCTCTTGCCGCAGCCGATGCTGTATAGCGTTCGCGCGCTCGTTTTGGGTTTTGTTCTATGCCGTATGGCCTGTCATCAAGGCGCGTTATCATCGTGAGGAAATAGCGCTATGAAATTTTACTGGCGTGCTCTCGCCGCGCTACTCGTTGCCGGCGCCATGGTTTTTTCCAGTTGCTCACGCTGGTTTAAGCCCGCCGTGCCCAAGCTCACGGTGGTGATTAGCGTCGATCAAATGCGCTACGATTATCTCACGCGCTTCGCCGGATTGTACAGCGGCGGTTTGGCAAAGCTCATCCGTGAAGGCGCCGTTTTTACGAACGCGCATCACGATCACGCCGGCACCGAAACCGCGCCCGGACACGCGACGCTGCTCACCGGCTCTTTTCCCTCGCATCACGGCATCATCGGCAACAACTGGCGCGATCGCCAAACCAACGCGTCGCTTTATTGCGTTGATGACGATAATGCCGCGCTCGTGGCGTCCAACCTTCCCCATGCTACATCTCTA
>Ga0247727_10007620_pt1 | contig 20500 bp, 17 predicted proteins | sample WisWelCaveWW1625_FD_202498 | JGI IMG/M metagenome (GOLD analysis project Ga0247727, IMG submission 202498) | Biofilm microbial communities from Wishing Well Cave, Virginia, United States - WW16-25 | ecosystem: Environmental > Aquatic > Deep subsurface > Groundwater > Cave microbial mat | place... | reverse complement strand
GGGCAGCGGTTCGGCGAGATGGAGGTCTGGGCGCTCGAGGCGTACGGCGCCGCCTACACGCTTCAGGAGATGCTCACGATCAAGTCCGACGACACGATCGGGCGCGTCAAGGCGTACGAGGCGATCGTCAAGGGCGAGAACATCGCCGAGCCGTCCATCCCGGAGTCCTTCAAGGTGCTGCTCAAGGAGATGCAGTCCCTCGCACTCGACGTCCAGGTTCTCTCCGACGAGGGCCGCGAGGTCGAGGTCCGCGAAGAGGACGACGAGCTCTTGCGGGCAGCGGAGGAGCTGGGCATCGATCTTTCGCCCGGCTCGTTGCGCGCGGCAGCGCGCCAGCCGACGGCAGAGGAGGTCGAGGAGGGCGGCGAGCGCGCCGACGAGGAGGGCGAGCTCGTGCTCGCAGCCGACGAGGAGCTCGGCGACGTCGAGGGCGAGGAGCCCGCAAGCGAGCTCGAGGTTGTGGAGCTCGCCGATGTCGAGGTAGAGGACTAGACCACTAAAACACGCTCACGAACCAGAGGAAAGAGGCGCAAGACACGTGATCGACATCAACGAATTCGACGCGATCCGGATCGGCCTCGCGTCGAGCAAGCAGATCCGCGACTGGTCGTCCGGAGAGGTCACGAAGCCGGAGACGATCAACTACCGGACGCTCAAGCCGGAGCGGGACGGGCTCTTCTGCGAGCGCATCTTCGGTCCGACGAAGGACTGGGAGTGCTACTGCGGCAAGTACAAGCGCGTTCGCTACAAGGGCATCATCTGCGAGCGTTGCGGCGTCGAGGTGACGCGGCAGAAGGTGCGCCGCGAGCGCATGGGCCACATCGACCTGGCGGCCCCGGTGTCACACATCTGGTTCTTCAAGGGCGTCCCGAGCCGCATCGGCTACCTGCTCGACATCGCTCCTCGCGAGCTCGAGAAGGTGCTCTACTTTGCCGCTTCCATCGTCACGGCAGTCGACCGGGAGAAACGCCAGACGGACATCGCCGATCTCGAGGACAAGGTCGCGGGCGAGAGCGAGCGCATCTACCTCGACCGCGACGAGGCACTCTCCGCGCTCGACGACCGTCTTGCCCGCCGGCGCGACTTCTTCACGGCCGGCAAGATGCGTAATTTCGACGAGGACGACGACTTCTGGGTCCGCGGTCTCAACAACTGGGCCGAGGAGTCGGGGCTGCCCCCGCTCGAGGACGTACGCAGTCTCGGAGGCGGCGTCTTCGTCGAGCTCGCCAAAAAGATTACGAACGAGGATCCGCGCCGCGTCAGGGAGCTCGTGCGCCAGACCTCGACCCGAGACGACCGCCGGCTCGCCCCGCGTGAGGTCGAGTCCGTCGCCGCCGCGGCGATGCAGATCGAGGCGGCGCTGTCACCGCTGCGTGCCGACCTCGCCAATGCGTCCGGGTCGAAGAAGGGCGCGATCACGAAGCACCTGAAGCGGCTTCAGGAAGCGCTGCTCTCAGGTGGCGAGCTCACGGAAGAAGACGCCGCGCTCGTCGAGCCGGTCGACAAGAAGAACCTCGAGCGCGCCCGCGAGGCCGGCTCGAGGCTGCTCGCGGACGTCCTCGCGACGGTTGACCCCGAAGCAGACGGCGCCACCGTACGGGAGCTCGCCTATGACCTTTGCCTCGTCGAGGGCACCCGCAAGGAGGACCTCGACGCCATCGGCCAGTGGGCGCTGAAGGTCCGCGACATGATGGCGGACATCGACGTCCGGCGCGAGGACACGCGCGAGGCCTCCGTTGACGCTGTGCGGCGGCTCGAGCAGACCTGGCTCCTCTTCAAGGAGCTCGAACCGAAGATGATCGTCGGCGACGAGCAGATCTTCCGCGAGCTCAAGGACCGCTTCGGCTCCCCGTACGGCTTCGGCATCTATTTCCGCGGCGGTATGGGCGCCGAGGCCGTGCGCGACCTGCTCCGCGACCTCAACCTCGAAGACGAGTCCCGGACGCTGCGCGACGTGATCAAGACGTCCAAGGGACAGAAGCAGCAGCGCGCGATCAAGCGGCTCAAAGTCGTCGAGGCATTCATCAAGTCGGGGAACAAGCCCGAGTGGATGATCCTCGAGGCGGTACCCGTGATCCCGCCGGAGCTCCGTCCGATGGTGCAGCTCGATGGCGGTCGCTTCGCCACGAGCGATCTCAACGACCTCTACCGCAGGGTCATCAACCGCAACAACCGACTGAAGCGACTGCTCGACTTGGGCGCGCCGGAGATCATCGTCAACAACGAGAAGCGCATGCTGCAGGAGGCCGTCGACGCGCTGTTCGACAACGGCCGCCGCGGCCGGGCCGTGACGGGGCCCGGTAACCGCCCGCTCAAGTCGCTCTCCGACATGCTGAAGGGCAAGCAGGGTCGCTTCCGGCAGAACCTGCTCGGGAAGCGCGTGGACTACTCCGGGCGGTCGGTGATCGTCGCCGGCCCGAATCTGAAGCTCCATCAGTGCGGGTTGCCGAAGCTGATGGCCCTCGAGCTCTTCAAGCCGTTCATCATGAGTCGGCTCGTCGAGCGCAAGGCCGTGCAGAACATCAAGGCCGCGAAGAAAATGGTCGAGTCGATGATTCCGGAGGTCTGGGACGTCCTCGAGGAGGTCATCGCCGAGCACCCGGTGCTCCTGAACCGCGCCCCGACGCTCCACCGCCTCGGCATTCAGGCGTTCGAGCCCGTGCTCGTCGAGGGCAAGGCGATCCAGGTGCACCCGCTCGTCTGCCATGCCTTCAACGCCGACTTCGATGGCGACCAAATGGCCGTGCACCTGCCGCTCTCCGCGGAGGCGCAGGCGGAGGCCCGCGTGCTCATGCTCTCGGCGAACAACATCCTCTCGCCGGCGAGCGGACGGCCGCTCGCGACGCCGACGCAAGACATGGTGCTCGGCGCGTACTTCCTCACCTACTGCGAGCACGACCTCGACGCGACGACCGTGTCTCAGCTGTCGAAGGCGCTCGGCCGCAAGGGGCTCCCTCGTTTCCGGACGGAAGTGGACGTCGAGTTCGCGGTCGAGTCCGAGCAGCTGCGGTTCCAAGACCCCATCGAGTACGAGTGGGCCGGCGCGCGCCTGCTCACGACTCCGGGACGCGTCATCTTCAACGCCGAAGTCGAGCGGGCGCTCGACGAGGCCACCGGCGGGGACTTCGAGGGTCACCCGTTCCTTAACCGGACGCTCACGAAGCGCGAGCTCGACGCCTTCATCGGCGACCTCGTCGAGCGCTACGGTCCGAACACGATCGCGGCTGCGCTCGACGTGATCAAGTCGCTTACGTTCCGTTTCGCAACCCGCGCCGGGATCACCATCTCGAAGAACGACATCGTTATCCCGGACGAGAAGGAAGCGATCCTCGCCCGGTTCGAAGAGGAGGTCGCCAAGGTCGGACGCGAATACGACCGTGGCCTCATGACCGAAGAGGAGCGAGACGAGCGGATCATCGCCATCTGGACTCAGGCAACGGACGAGGTAGCCGACCGGATGATGGAGAACCTGTCGCCGACGAACCCGATCTACATGATGGCCAACTCCGGCGCTCGTGGATCCTTCAATCAGATCCGCCAGCTAGCCGGTATGCGCGGGCTCATGGCGGATCCCAAGGGAGAGATCATCGCGAGGCCGATCAAAGCCAACTTCATGGAGGGCCTGACCGTGCTCGAGTACTTCATCTCGACGCACGGCGCGCGCAAGGGTCTCGCCGACACGGCGCTCCGCACGGCCGACTCCGGCTATCTGACCCGGCGCCTCGTGGATGTCTCCCAGGACGTGATCGTTCGCGATGAGGATTGCGGCACCGCCGACCATATCGAGCTGCCCCTCATCCTCGACGACGCCCCGAACAAGAGTGTCGCCGCCCGGGTGGCAGCGACGGACATCCGCAAACCGATCAAAGACGGTAAGCCGGGCAAGATCGTCCTCGTCGAGAAGGGCGCCGTAATCGCGATGGCCGACCTGCGGAGGCTCGTCGAGGAATTCGGCGAGTACGGTCCGACTGCGACGGTGCCGGTGCGCTCGGTGCTGAAGTGCCGCAGCGAGTACGGGCTCTGTCGGCTGTGCTACGGCACCTTCCTCGCGACAGGAGGCCCCGCCGAGATCGGCGACGCGGTGGGAATCGTCGCTGCGCAGTCGATCGGCGAGCCGGGGACGCAGTTGACGATGCGGACGTTCCATACGGGAGGCGTGGCCGGCGCCGACATCACCCACGGTCTCCCACGGGTCGTCGAGATCTTCGAGGCCCGCAACCCCAAGGGGGCGGCGACGCTCGCGGACGTCGCGGGCAAGGTCGAGATCGACGACTCGGAGCGCACCATCAAGATGACGATCACGCCGAGCACGCTCGACGAGAAGGGCGAGCTGCCGGATCCGAAGGAGTACACGTTCCCGCGGCGGACGCGGCTCCGCGTCGCCAGCGGTCAGTCGGTCGAAGCGGGGGACGCCTTGAACGAGGGCTCGCTCAACCCGGCCGACCTGCTCCTGCTCAAGGGCGCGACCCCGATCGAGCTCTACCTCGTCGGAGAGGTGCAGAAGGTCTACAAATCGCAGGGGGTCGAGATCCACGACAAGCACATCGAGCTCATCGTCCGGCAGATGCTCAAGAAGGTGCGCGTGGAAAGCGCCGGTGACACGGCGCTCCTCCCCGGCCAGCTCGTCGACCGAGTCCGCCTCGAGCGCGAGAACGCGCGCATGAAGAAGGAGAAGGGCGAGCAGGCCACCTTCGAGCCGATCATCCTCGGCATCACGAAGGCCTCGCTCGCGACGGAGTCCTTCCTCTCGGCGGCCTCCTTCCAGGAGACGACGAAGGTGCTCACGGACGCGGCGATCGAGGGCAAGGTCGACCGGCTGAACGGGCTCAAGGAGAACGTGATCATCGGCAAGCTGATCCCCGCAGCGACCGGCCTCAAGCAATACCGGCAGATCACGATCGAGCCGACGGAGCCTCTCCCCGTGACGTTCGCGCGTCCGGAGGCGGAGGCCGAGCTGCTGGCGGCGCTCGAGGAGATCGGCGAGGGCGACGGCTTCGACTTGGACGCGCTCGGCCTTCCCTTCGACGAGGAGCCGTCGCTCGACGTCGGTGGCGAGACGGCCGACCTCGAGCCTCCCGTCGAGGAATGACCGTGGGGTCAGGTCTCGAACATTGCACCGTCCGTGCAGTGCTCGAGACCTGACCCGTTGTTTACCCCTTCCTCTCACTTTTTCTGCTACCTCTGAACGCCATGCGACGGCTGCTGATTGCTCTCGCCGCCTCGGCTTTCGGCTTGTTCCTCCTTCCGGCAACCAGCTCGGCGGCTCTATCCTGCGGCCTACCGGAAGACGCTCCCGTCTGGATCGATTTCGCCGACGGGTCGGTCTCGTTCTGGCGGGAGCGGTTCGCGCGCCCCGGCGTCGTCGTCGCCACGGGTGGGCCGAAGATGGCGGCCGACATTCGTGCCGCTGGTGCGGCGACGGTCCACTGGGACATGCACCTCCGCAAGCGGATCGGAACGCCGTCGGAGCCGGCAGACGCGAACCTCATCGACGGTCGCGCCGACTCGCTGTTCGACTACGCAGTGTCCGTGACAGGCTGCCAGCAGCCGCTGATCGCTCTGAATGAGCTGTGGGGCGCGTCGCTACCGACACCGTTGACACCGACGACGGAGCGCTATCGTGCGAACGTCCTGCGCTTCGTCAGTCGCCTCGCCGAGCGCGGTGGGCGTCCCGCTCTGCTCGTCTCGAGCGAACCCTTCACAGGCGGCGACGCCGCGGTCTGGTGGAGAGCGGTCGGCAAGGTCTCAGATCTCGTCCTCGAGAGCTACTCGAACGCGAACCTCATCTGGAGGGACGGCGCGGTCGACGGGTCACGACGGCTGCGGACGAGCTACCGCCGGTCCGCGGTCAAGCTTCTCGCAGTTGGAGTTCCTGCGTCGCGAATCGGGCTCATCATCGGCTTCCAGACTGGGTCGGGCGTCGGCGGTCGTGAGGGGCTCCAGCCGCGGTCGAGCTGGTTCGAAGTTTCAAAGTGGCAAGCGTTGGCGGCGCGCCAGGTTGCGCGGGAGCTCCGGCTCGCGCACCTCTGGTCGTGGGGCTGGGCGCAGCGCGACGAGCGATCGCGTGACCCCGACAAGACGTACGCGGCCTGCGTCTGGCTGTGGGTACGCGACCCCAGCCTCTGCGACGCGACCGGAATCCTGGGACGGGAGCTCGACCCCGACCAGAGGGCGGGGCAGATCGACCTCGCGGCCGGAATCCGCTGTCTTTACGGGTCGACTCCGCTCACCGCCTCCAGCGTCGCATCGCTTGCGGGGGTCACTGGAGACCGTGAGCTGGCTCTGACCGCGCTCGTCATCCGGGCCGTCGAGCGGGAACGTACGAGCGTCTCGCCCTCAGACGCCGTAGCGGCGGAGCGACGGATCGTCGCGGCGCGGTTCGGCGGGAACCCGGCCGCTTACGGCGCGGCACTCGGCGAAGCCGGCGCGAGCGTCGCGGTCGCTCGCGCAATCATCGGCGACGAGCTCCGGGCCCAGGAAATCTTCGGCCGGCTCCCGACGGCGCGTCCCTCGACCGCGGATGTTGCACGCTTTCGAGTCACCTATGCCCCGGTGTTCGCTCGGCGCGTCGTCGTCTCGCCGGCGCCGAGCTGGCTCCCTGAAGGGAGCGGAATCGCGCTCGCCACCTCGGCCCCGGAGGCCGTGTTTCGCATCTCGCTGGGACGCGCGACGACGCTCCGAACTGCGCAGGGCCGGTTCACGGTCAGGGCACTCGAGGAGACGACGGCGCTCGGGGCCGTCCCCTTCCAGCTCGCCCGAACCGCAGTCGTCCGCGAGCTTCGAAGCGAGCGTCGTGCCGATGCCTACTCTGCGTGGACGATCCGCCAACAGAAGGCGGCGGAGAGCCTGCTCGTCTGCGAGCGCGACAGGCTCCCCGAGCTCGGGGTCGTGAGGCTGTCGAGTTTCGTCCCCTACCTCGCGCTACACGAGAGCGTGGCGAGCGCCTGGGGACGCTGACGCCGTGCGGCAAGACGCTTGATGTGAAAGGGAGCGCCGCAACCGCAAAGCGGTCGCGCGCGAGTTATTAACGCCGCGCAGCGGTGACCACGGTATCGCGACCAGAGCCCTTTGCGAGCGCGAGCGCAGCATCCACGCGGACGACCAAGGCGATCGCGTCGTCGGTGGGGAGCAGCTCGGCGACTCCTCCCGACAGCGTCACGAACCCGACGTCGGCGAATGACTGCGCGCGGAGAGTCGTCTGGAGCCGCTCGAAGAGCCGCTCTGCGTCGCGGATGGCGCCATGGGAGACGAGAACGCCGAAGCGTCCGCCTCCGATCCTGCAGGGAAGATCTCTGGGTCCCGCGACGTCGTTCAGCATCTCGGCGATCTGGGCGAGCACGTCGTCCGCGGCGAGATGCCCCATCCGTGCGTTCAGCGTCGTCAACCTGTCCACGTCGAGCATCAGCAACGCGAGCGGGTCGCCGGCCCTCCGCGCGCGGGCGATCTCGCGCTCGAGGAGGGCGTGAAACGCCGGGCGGTCGTAGAGCGATGTCAGCGGATCGCGCTCGGGCACCGGGTCGGGCTCGCGCAGCTCGAGGGATGTCTCGAGCGACGGGCGCGTTCCGTTGAGCACCTCCTCGAGCGTTGTGATGTCGACCTCGCTGAATTGCCTGTCGGGCGCGCGAGTCAGCACGGCCAGCATTCCCGGCTCGTGCGGGGGATCGAGCACGGGGACGACGAGTCCTGCGCGGATAGGGGTGACGCCCGCACGGGCGTCCGAGTCGCCACTGAACGAGACCTGTATGGCCCGAGCTCCACGATAGTCGGGGACACCGATGCTCCCTACCTGTGCCGCCTCTGCATCGGAGAGGCCGACAGTCGCGAGCACAGGCTCGTGCTTCTGGTTGCCGACAACGGCGATTGCGGCGTCGGCGGCGGTACGGTCTCGCGCCAGCTCGAGCAGCCGCGTCACGCCATGATCGTGGAGCTCAGGGACAGCCGGCGCTCCCGAGATTGCGGCAGATATCCGCGCCGGCAGTGTCTGGTTGAGCGCGTCATTCAAGGTCTGCGCGAACTCCCCGAGCCGGTCGTCGTATCGTCGCAGCATGGCGGTGACGATCTCCTCCTGCCGTCCGAGTAGGCGTCGAACCGCGACGAAGAAGAGGACGAGGCAAAGCGCTCCCAGCGCAACCGACACCCCGAAGATCACGATCGTCATCTCGGTCCGACCACGCCCATATTCCTATCGCGCGGACCGGTCGGCATACCCGACAAGTTCGAACGGGAGGCCTTCGAGCCGGGGTCGACTGTCGGGGTCACGATCGAGCGCGCTAGGGGGTGTTCCCGCTCCCACGCGCACGTTCATGCACGTCGCTCGTCGTGGCGCCTAACGCCCTTCCTGCTCGTCCGCGCTCTTCGCGGTGTCCGCGCGATCCTTGCCGAGCTCCTTTGCCCGGTAGAGAGCCCCGTCAGCACGTTCGAAGAGGCTGGCGGCAGTGTCGCCATGCTGCAGCTCGGCGACGCCCGCGGAGATCCGCATTCGCTCGTCGTCCGTGCCGAGCACGGTCCCGCGCATGGAGTTGTGGACGCGTCCGTAGAGCTGCTCGGCATCTTCTGCAGACGACTCGGGGAGGATGACGGCGAACTCGTCGCCGCCGATGCGGCAGGGGATGTCGACCGACCGAACAGCCTCGCTCAGCCGATCGGCCGTCTGGGCGAGCACGCGGTCGCCGGCCAGGTGCCCGATCTGGTCGTTGATCGACTTGAAGTCGTCCAGGTCGAAGACGATCAGGGCGAGCTTGCGCTGGTATCGGTTCGCGCGCATCACCTCGCGCCGGAGGGTCTCGTGGAAGAAGCGCTGGTTGTACAGGCCCGTGAGCGCGTCGGTCTCCGCGAGCTTGCGCGCCTCGCCGTAGCGGCGCGCGTTCTCGATTGCGGGGATGCAGCTCTCCGCCAGGCTCTCCGCCTGATCGATCTGCTCCGGCTGGGGCTCCGTGTCGATGCTGCGCCAGAAGAGCGAGAGCGTCCCCACCGGGCGCAGCTCGCGCCCGATGAGGGGAATGAACGCACCACCCCGGATGAGGTCGGTATCCGGCGCTTCTCGATCGCGCCCGTACCGGTAGCTGACCGTGATTGTCCCGGGCAGGGCGCCGGCGACACCGGAAGTCGGCGGCCTGCCTGTCTCCTGCTCTGTCATCCCGCGCGTTGCGACAGCCGGTGCGCCCTCCTGCCGCTCGACGACCATCAGCGCAGCGTCGAAGCCGGGGATCTCCATCGCTGCGTCGAGCACGCGGTCCATGAGCTCTGCGAGGTCGATCGAGCCACCCAGCTCGCCGAAGAGGCGGTTGCGGCGGCTCTCCCGTTCCGCCCGATCGAGCGCGACGGACAGGTCCTCCGCGAGCTCGTCCATCTTCATCCGCATCTCGCCCACCGCGCGGACCAGCTCCTGGCTCTGCTCGGGCGACGACTGCGTCCGGCGCCGAGCGAGCAAGCTCACGGTTAGCACCACGACTACAACGAGAGCCGCGACCACGAGGGCCGCGGCCAGGGACACCGCAGTTGCTGACACGCCTACAACCCGCTCCTTCCGAGAACCACTTTCCTGGTACTCACGCCATTGGGGTGAGGCACGCCCTCGAACGAGCTACCCCTTCGCACTGTACTCAGGGAACTGGACGCTGACCACACATTTGCGCAGAGCCGCTGAAGCCCGGTCAGTGCCGAGCGCCGGCGTTGGTCATCGCGACGACGACCGTGCCGTTTCCTGCCTGTTTTGCCTGCCAGAGGGCCTGTTCTGCGCGACCGAGGATGCTGGCCGCGTCGTCGCCCGCTGTGAGCTCCGTAATCCCTGCGGACACGGTAAGCCGATCGATCGGCTCGGGCGGCTGCAAGTCGATGGAGGCCTGCACGACGGCGAACACCTTCTCCCCCTCGGAGACGCTCGACCGCGGGAGAATGGCGGCGAGCTCGCCGGCATGAATCCGGCAGATCACCCCGTCCTCGGCGACGCTGTCGTCGACGCGCGTCGCGATCTGGTTGAGCAGCTGCTGGGCGCCGGCCTCGCCGATCCGCTCGGTTACCGACCGGAAGTCATCGACGCGGATGACGAGAAGCGCGAGCGGATGCGCGAGCTGCCGAGCTACGACGACCTCGCGTGCTAGCCGTTCGAGAACCTCGCCGCGCTCGTGCGGGGTTTCGCGGCCACCCATTTCGGCGTCGCGGCGGCGGCGGTCGCGCCGATCGTCGAGTGTCCGTGCGACGGTGTCGCCGCTCAGGTCCAAGTCGGCGGCCGTTCGGCTGACCGCAGCGGAGGCACGGGTGTCGAGTGCATCGCTCGTCTCGTCGGGACGCCACTCCACGAGTCCCGCACAGAATGTCGTCTGAGCGACGCTCGCGAACGCGCCGTTCCGCACCTCGTCTCGAATGCGTGCGTAGAACCGCTCGGCACCGCTTTCCTCCGTCTCGGGGAGAAGAACCGCGAACTCGTGCTCGCCACGGCGACACAGAATGTCGGTCGCGCGCGAAAGGCGGGAGAGGAGGTTGGCGAACTCCTTGAGCGCGAGCTCATCGTCCGGAGAGGAGGTGGGGGTGTCTGCTCCGATGAGCAGATCGAGATCGACGACGAGGAGTGAGAGCGGTCGGCCCGTCCGGTGAGCCCTTGCGACCTCTCGCTCGAGCTCCGCCTCGTATCCCCTCCAGTTGCGGATCCCGGTGAGCGGATCGGTGAGCGTACGCTGCTCGATCTCGGCAAACAGGCGGGCGCTCGTGATCCCGGGCGCCGCCTCGTCGGCGAGGGCGCGAAGCGAACGCATGTGCTCGGGCCGGAAGGCGTCCGACGCTCCCGCGTAGGCGACGATCGCTCCGGTCGTCGCGCCCTCTTCGACCACCGGGACGACCAGTGCCGAGGTGTATGCATTCGCGTCTCCTTCGAGCACGGGCCCGTACGTCCAGCTCATGGTCAGGGCGCGATACGGTCTTGCATCCGGCGGGCCAAGGCTACCCTCGAGCAGCGCGGAGCCGTCCTCCGCTCCAAGCGATGCTACGACCGGTCTCCCTCCAGGGCCTTCGACGCGAACAGCCACCGCTTGCGCGCCCGACCGCGCCGCCGCCTCCGCTACGAGCCGTTCGAGCAACTCGTCGAAGTTCAGTGTCAGCTCGAGCTCTCCAACACGCTTCTGGCGCACCTGAGTCGAGCGCTCGGCGACACGCTGCAAGCTCTGCGACATCGCCTCCATCTGGCCGTCGACTCTCAGGAGAACGGACTCGAACTTTCGGTCGGATCGTGCGCGGACCAGCCGCGTGGCAAGCAGGGCCACGACGATTCCGAGCACGATCGCAAACGCTGCGATCACCGCAGTCACCATCTCAACGCCTCACCTCTCTCAACATCCCACTGTAATAGGCGATCGGGGCGTCGGCGAGACCCGCGCCCGCTGCTCTGCTACCATCTCGCGGCCCGGTTGGTGGGCATTTCGAGTGCCTGCCGGCCTTTCTGTGTGACGAAAGCCATCGACCTTCGGTAGGAGCAGCGTGCCCACAGTCAACCAGCTCGTGCGCAAGGGGCGGAAGAGCCCTAAGGCGAAGATGAAGACGCCGGCCCTTCGGGGAGCGCCGCAGAAGCGCGGAGTCTGCACCCGCGTCTACACGACGACGCCGAGGAAGCCGAACTCCGCGCTGCGGAAGGTCGCTCGCGTGCGCCTGACGAACGGCATGGACATCGGGGCCTACATTCCGGGCGAAGGGCACAATCTCCAGGAGCATTCGGTGGTGCTCGTCCGGGGCGGAGGCGTCAAGGATCTCCCGGGCATGCGCTACAAGGTGATCCGGGGCGGGCTCGACGCCGCGGGCGTCTCCGATCGGCGCCAGGGCCGTTCCAAGTACGGCGCGAAGAAGGCGTAGGACCGCAGATGCCGCGCCGAACGGAGATCCAGCCCCGTCAGCTCGAGCCCGATGCCGTCCACGGGTCGGTGCTCGTCGCGCAGCTCGTCAACAGAGTGATGCTGGACGGCAAGAAGTCTGTTGCCGAGCAGATCGTCTACGGTGCGCTCACCATCGCGGCCGAGAGGACGAGCAAGCCGGAGCTCGAGGTGCTCGAGCAAGCCGTGAAGAGCGTCACGCCCGTCCTCGAGGTTCGTTCACGCCGCGTCGGCGGCGCCAACTACCAGGTCCCCATCGAGGTCCCGCAGCGCCGGGCGCGCACGCTCGCCTTGCGCTGGCTCGTGCAAAACGCACGCGAACGGCGCGAGAAAGGCATGCCGCTGAAGTTGGCCGGCGAGCTCGTCGACGCGCTCTCGCAGCAAGGCGGGGCGTACAAGAAGAAAGACGACATCTACCGGATGGCGCAGGCCAACAAGGCCTTCGCCCACTACCGCTGGTAACAGTGGCTATGAGCGCCGTCGCCACACCGGTCGGGCTGGACCGCGTCCGGAACATCGGGATCATGGCCCACATCGATGCGGGGAAGACCACGACGACGGAGCGGATCCTCTACTACACCGGGCGCACCCACAAGATGGGCGAGGTGCACGAGGGCGCAGCCACCATGGATTGGATGGCTCAGGAACAGGAGCGCGGTATCACGATCACGTCGGCGGCGACGACCGCAGAGTGGCGTGACTTCCGAATCAACATTATCGATACGCCCGGGCACGTGGACTTTACCGTGGAAGTAGAGCGGAGCCTCCGCGTCTTGGACGGGGCGGTCGCCGTCTTCGACTCGGTGGCCGGAGTTCAACCGCAGTCCGAGACGGTCTGGCGCCAGGCCGACCGCTACCGCGTACCGCGCATCTCGTTCATCAACAAGATGGACCGAACCGGCGCGGATTTCGACGCGGCGGTGCAGTCGATGAGGGACCGGCTTGGCGCGATCGCGGTTCCGATCCACCTCCCGATCGGCAGTGAGGAGGCGTTCGCGGGGATCGTCGATCTCGTGGAGATGAAGGCGATCACCTACGTCAACGCCCTCGGCACCGAGTTCGAGCTGGGCGAGATCCCCGGGGAGCTCGTCGAGCGCGCCGAGGCGGGCCACCATGCGCTCCTCGACGCGATCGCCGAGTTCGACGACGAGCTCATGGAGACGTACGTCGAGGACGAGAGCACGGTGACGCCCGACATGATCCGGCGCGCGCTTCGCAAGGGCACGCTCACCGGGCGCGTGACGCCCGTCCTCGCAGGGTCGGCGTTCAAGAACAAAGGTGTGCAGCCGCTGCTGGACGCTATCGTCGACTACCTGCCAAGCCCCGTGGACGTTCCGCCCGTTCAGGGTCAAGACCCGAAGAGCGCGGACGAGGAGACGCGAGCGGCCGACCTCGACGCACCGTTCGCCGCGCTCGCGTTCAAGGTCATGACCGACCCGTACGTCGGCAAGCTGACGTACTTCCGTGTGTACTCCGGGCAGGTCAAGGCCGGCGGCCGGGTCCTCAACACGACGAACGGGAAAACCGAGCGGATCGGCCGCATCCTCCAGATGCACGCCAACCACCGCGAGGAGCGGGAGGAGATCGGCGCCGGGGAGATCGCCGCGGCGGTCGGCCTCAAGTTCACGACCACCGGCGACACGCTCGCCGTCGCGTCTGCCCCGATCGTGCTCGAGTCGATGTCATTCCCCGATCCGGTCATCTCGGTCGCCATCGAGCCGAAGACGAAGGCGGACCAGGACAAGCTCGGCCAGGCGCTGCAGCGCCTCGCCGAGGAGGATCCGACCTTCCGTGTCTCGTCCGACGAAGAGACAGGGCAGACGCTCATTGCCGGAATGGGCGAGCTCCACCTGGAGATCATCGTCGACCGCCTTCTGCGTGAGTTCCGCGTCGAGGGGAATGTCGGGCGCCCGCAGGTCGCCTACCGCGAGACGATCTCGAGGACCGTCGAGAAGGTCCAAGGCAGGTTCGTGCGGCAGACGGGCGGCTCCGGTCAGTACGGAGACGTCGTCATCAACCTCTTCCCGCAGGAACCGGGCAGCGGCTACGAGTTCGTGGACAAGGTCGTGGGCGGGAAGGTTCCGAAGGAGTACATCCCGGCCGTGGACTCGGGTATCGAGGAGGCCATGAGCTCGGGCATCCTGGCCGGATTCCCGGTCGTGGACATCAAGGTCGAGCTCGTCGACGGCTCCTACCACGATGTCGACTCGAGCGAGCGCGCGTTCAAGATCGCGGGCTCGATGGCATTCAAAGAGGGGATGAAGCGCGCGAAGCCGAAGCTCCTCGAGCCGGTGATGTCGGTCGAGGTCGTCACGCCCGAGGAGTACCTCGGCGACGTCATTGGTAACCTAAGCGGCCGTCGCGGCCGGATCGAGCAACTCGAGCCGGTCGGCGGGTCGCAGTCGATCCGCGCGAGCGTGCCGCTCGCGGAGATGTTCGGCTACGCGACCGACCTGCGTTCGATGACGCAGGGCCGAGCGACGTTCACCATGCAGTTCGACCGCTACGAAGAAGTTCCGGTCACGATCGCCGAGGCGCTCGTGACGAGCGACAAGACAGCGTAAATCGAGAGTAGAGCTGGAGGGATAGGAGCAGATGGCCAAGAAGAAGTTCGAGCGCACGAAGCCTCATGTCAACGTCGGCACGATCGGTCACATCGACCACGGCAAGACGACCCTCACAGCCGCGATCACGAAGGTCCTCGCCGACTCCGGTACGAACACAGCGGCGACGTCCTTCGACGAGATCGACAAGGCGCCGGAAGAGCGGCAGCGCGGGATCACGATCAACACCGCACACGTCGAATACGAGACCGAGAACCGCCACTACGCGCACGTCGACTGCCCAGGGCACGCCGATTACATCAAGAACATGATCACGGGCGCCGCCCAGATGGACGGCGCGATCCTCGTCGTATCCGCCGCCGACGGGCCCATGCCGCAGACACGCGAGCACATCCTCCTCGCGCGCCAGGTCGAGGTTCCGTCGATCGTCGTCGCCCTGAACAAGGCCGACATGGTCGACGACCCCGAGCTCCTGGAGCTCGTCGAGATGGAGGTGCGGGAGTTGCTCTCGAAATACGAGTTCCCGGGCGACGACATCCCGATCGTCCAAGTCTCGGCGCTCAAGGCGCTCGAGGGTGACTCCGAGTGGACGCCGAAGATCCTCGAGCTGATGGCGGCCGTCGACTCCTACATCCCGGAGCCCGTGCGCGACGTCGACAAGCCCTTCCTGATGCCGATCGAGGACGTCTTCACGATCACCGGCCGCGGCACGGTCGTTACCGGCCGAATCGAGCAGGGTCAGCTCAAGGTTGGCGAGGAAGTCGAGATCGTCGGGATTCATCCCGAGACCGAGAAGACCGTCGTCACCGGCCTCGAGATGTTCCTGAAGACGCTCGACTACGCGCAGGCCGGAGACAACGCGGGCGCGCTGCTTCGCGGCGTCAAGCGCGACGATGTCGAGCGTGGGCAGGTGCTTGCGAAGCCCGGGAGCATCACCCCGCATACGCAGTACAAGGCCGAGGTCTACGTCCTGTCCAAGGACGAAGGCGGTCGCCACACGCCGTTCTTCAACGGCTACCGGCCACAGTTCTACTTCCGGACGACCGACGTCACTGGCTCGATCAAGCTGCCGGAGGGCCAGGAGATGGTGCTGCCGGGCGACAACACGAACATGGACATCGAGCTCATCCAGCCGATTGCCATGGACCAGGGCCTCCGGTTCGCGATTCGCGAGGGCGGACGCACGGTCGGCGCCGGCGTCGTCACGGAGATCGTCGCGTAGGGGCGAGACTGTCGCCCCTACGACCACAGGTAACCGCATGGCACAGCAGAAGATCCGAATCCGCTTGAAGGGCTACGACCACAAGCAGGTGGACCGCTCCGCGTCCCAGATCGTGGAGACGGCCCAGAGAACCGGTGCCACGATTACGGGACCCGTTCCGCTGCCCACCGAGAAGAACGTCTACTGCGTGATCCGCAGCCCCTTCAAAGACAAGGACTCGCGTGAGCACTTCGAGGTGCGAACGCACAAGCGACTGATCGACATCCACAGTCCGACGCCGAAGACGGTCGACTCGCTGATGCGGCTCGACCTTCCCGCGGGGGTCGACATCGAGATCAAGCTGTGATGTCGCTTCGCGACATCACAGCGTCGGACGGGGCATACCCCGCCCCTACAGTAGTGGGTTATGCCCCGCCCGCATTCGTAGGGGCGACGCATGCGTCGCCCGCGTGGAGGCTTGCGTGAAGAGCATCCTCGGCAAGAAGCTCGGCATGAGCCAGGTCTTCGACCCGGAGACCGGCGTGATGGCCGCCGTCACCGTGATCGAGGCGGGCCCGTGCCCCGTAGTCCAGGTCAAGACTGCCGAGACGGACGGCTACGACGCGGTTCAGCTTGCTTTCGAGCAGGTCACCGAGCGGAAGCTCTCGAAAGCCGAGGTCGGCCATCTGAGGAAGGCTGGCTTTGGCCCGCACCGGCACGTCGTCGAGATGCGAGGCGAGAGCGGTCTTGCCGTGGGCGAGACGGTCACGGTCGAGGCTTTCGAGCCGGGCGATCGCGTGAAGGTCTCCGGGATCTCGGTTGGCAAGGGCTTCCAGGGAACCGTCAAGCGGCACGGGTTCACTCGCGGTCCCGTCTCGCACGGCTCCCACAACGTCCGCAAGCCCGGCTCCATCGGGGCGTCCGCCTACCCATCACGTGTGTTCAAGGGGATGCGGATGGCTGGCCGCATGGGCGGGACCCGCGTCACGCAGCCGGGGCTCGTCGTACACGAGGTCGATTCGGAGCGGAACCTCCTGCTCGTCAAGGGCTCGGTACCCGGGCCGGCACGCGGTCTCTTGGAGATCCGGGGCGCTTAGGTATGGCGGCGGCGACTGCACCCAAGGCGCCCGTCCTGGGCGGCCCAAAGCAGAAGGACGTCTCGCTCGAGGCGTCCGTTTTCGCGGCCGACGTCAAGCCGCACCTCGTCCACGAGACCGTTCGTGCCGAGATGAACGCCGCTCGTGCGGCCACGCGCGGCGCAAAGACCCGCGGCCTGGTCGCGGGCGGCGGTTCCAAGCCGTGGCGCCAGAAAGGAACCGGCCGTGCCCGCGCGGGCACGAGTCGCGCACCCCACTGGACGGGCGGTGGTGTTGCTTTCCCAACCGGAATGCGCAGCTTCGAGGTCAAGGTCAACCGGAAGGCGCGGCGCGCCGCGCTCTGCGGCGCGCTCTCGAGCCATGTCGCCGCCAGGACCTTCGCGCTCCTCGACGGGTCCGGCTTCGACACCCCGTCCACGCGGAAGGCTGCCGAGCTGCTTGCCGAGTGGTCGAGACCCACGCTGATCGTGGGGACCGAGGACGAGGACGCGCTCGCCAAGTCGTTCCGCAACCTGGCGAAGGTGCTCGTAACGGTTCCCGCGGAGCTCGAGGTCGTCTCGCTCGTGTGGGCCCGCTCGGTGCTCGTGACGGAAGCCGCGCTGCCGCTCGTGCTCGCACGCGCAGGCGCCGGGGCGGAGGAGGTCGGCCAGTGAGCCTTCATCCCAATCAAGTCCTGCTGGCACCCGTCGTCTCTGAGAAGAGCTACTCGCTCATCACCGACCGCAAGTACACGTTCCGTGTGCACGAGGACGCGCACAAGACGCAGATCAGGCAGGCCGTCGAGGAGCTCTTCGACGTCCAGGTCGCGAGCGTGAACGTCGTCAAGGTCCAGTCGAAGCCGAAGCGGCGCGGTCTCTCTCGCGGCCGTCGGCCGGGCTGGAAGAAAGCGATCGTCCAGCTCAAGCCCGGCCACGAGATCGAGATCTTCGAAGGAGCGTCCGTCTGATGGCCCTGAAGAAGTACAAGCCGACGAGCCCCGGACGCCGCTTCATGGCCGTCTCGGGGTTCGAGGAGATCACGAAGGCCGAGCCCGAGAAGTCGCTGCTCGAGCCCGTCAAGAGGCAGGGCGGACGAAACAACCGCGGCCGTATCACGATGCGTCACCAGGGGGGCGGTCACAAGCGGCGCTTCCGCACGATCGACTTCAAGCGGACGAAGGACGGCGTCCCCGCAAAGGTTGCCGCGATCGAGTACGACCCGAACCGGTCGGCGCGCATCGCGCTCCTACACTACGCCGACGGTGCGAAGGCGTACATTCTCGCGCCCGCGCGGCTACGCGTTGGTGCCGTGGTCGAATCCGGTCCCAACGCGGACATAAAGCCCGGAAACGCGCTCCCGCTGGCCAACATCCCGACGGGAACGCTCGTCCATTCCGTCGAGCTCAAGCCGGGCCAGGGCGGCCGCATGGCGCGGTCGGCAGGGTCCTCGGTCCAGCTCGTGGCCAAGGATGGGGACTACGGAGTGCTGCGTCTGCCCTCGGGCGAGCTGCGTCGTGTGCTGCTCGCATGCCGGGCCACGGTAGGGCAGGTCGGAAACTCGGACCACGCGAACCAGTCGAGCGGAAAGGCCGGGCGAAGCCGGTGGCTTGGCAAGCGGCCGACGGTGCGCGGATCGGCGATGAACCCGGTCGACCATCCCCACGGCGGCGGTGAGGGGAAGACAAAGGGTGGGCGTCATCCGGTCACCCCCTGGGGCGTGCCCACCCTCGGCAAGCGCACGCGCCGGAAGCACAAGGAGTCGAACAAGCTGATCGTTCGCGGCCGACGCCGCGGCAAGGAGAGGAAACGCTAAGTGTCTCGTTCTTCCAAGAAGGGCCCTTTCATCGAGGAGCGGCTGCTGAGCAGGATCGAAGCGATGAACGCCGCCGGCGAGAAGCGGATGATCCGCACGTGGTCGCGCGCCTCCACGGTCTTCCCCGACATGGTCGGGCACACGATCGCGGTGCATGACGGCCGTAAGCACGTGCCGGTCTTCGTGACCGAGCAGATGGTCGGGCACAAGCTCGGCGAGTTCGCGCCGACCCGGACGTTTCGCGCGCACTCGGGCGATAGGCAGACGCAGGTGAAGAGGCGCACGTGAGCTCGACGGCGACCGACAACCGCCGACAGGTCCGTGCGCAGGCCAAATGGGTGCGCATGTCAGCCCGCAAGGCCCGGATCGTGTTGGATCACATCCGCGGTCGCACCGTGCCCGAGGCGCGCACGATTCTCGCCTTCACACCGCGGGCCGCAGCCACTGAGATCGCGAAGGTGTTGCGCTCCGCGGTCGCCAACGCGGAAGCCAACCATGGCCTCGATGGGGACGACCTCGTCGTGGAGGCCGCCTACGCGGACGAGGGACCGACGCTCAAGCGCTGGAAGCCACGCGCCCGGGGGCGGGTCAACAGAATTCGAAAGCGCTCATGCCACGTCACGTTGATCCTTTCGGAGCCTGCGGCTCCGAAAGGAGAGATACGACGCGCGCCTCGGAAGACCGCAACTCAGGCAGAAGAGCCGACTTCGGAGAAGCCTGCCGGCTCGTCAACGCCGAAGGCGAGGACCCGACGCAAGAAGGAAGGAGCAGCAGCGTAAATGGGCCAGAAGGTGCATCCCGGCGGGTTCCGCGTCGGCGTCATCCACGACTGGAAGTCGAACTGGTGGACCGGGAGGCAGGAGTTCTCGGACTACCTGCTCGAGGACGTCCGTATTCGGGGCCACATCCTCGGCAAGCTCTCCCACGCGGGGCTCTCCGACATCCTCATCCGCAAGGACAAGCAGCGGATCACGGTCGACATCTTCACAGCTCGTCCTGGGATTGTGATCGGCAAGTCCGGCGTCGAGGTGGATGCGCTCAGGCGCGAGCTCCACGCGATCACGAAGAAGAACGTTCACATCAACATCAACGAGATCAAGCGCCCGGAGCTCGATGCCAAGCTTGTCGCGCAGTCGATCGCGGAGCAGCTCCAGAACCGGGTCAGCTTTCGCCGGGCGATGAAGCGCTCCCTGGCCTCGGCTATGCGCTCCGGCGCGCAGGGGATCAAGATCACCGCTGCCGGTCGGCTGAGCGGCGGTGAGATGAGCCGGCGCGAGATGTACTCGGAGGGTCGCGTTCCGCTGCACACCATCCGCGCCGACATCGACTACGGCCAGGCTGAGGCGAAGACGACCTTCGGCCAGATCGGCGTCAAGGTCTGGATCAACAAGGGTGAGATCATGCCGGAGGGCTACGAGGGAGCCGGCGGCCGCGACGCGCGCCTCGGCGACCAGGATCAGGCCCGACGTGGACGCGGCACCTCGTCCGAGGGCCTCGGAGCATCGCGGGAGGGCCGCGGCCGCAGCGTCGACCGTGAAGGTCTCGGAATCGTGCCGCGTCGTCGCAAGGGACAGCGACCCGGTGGTCGTCCTGGACAGCGTCCGCGCTCGGACTTGCAGACCGGCCAAGCGGCACCCGAGACCGAGGCACCGGCGGTGGAGCTCGAGACCCAAGCCGCGGACGTCGCGTCTGAAGCGACCCCAGAAAGCGACGGTTCGAGCTGATGTTGATGCCGCGGAAGACGAAGTTTCGCCGACACCACCGCGGTCGCCGCGCGGGCACCTCGAGGGGGCAGACCACCGTCCAGTTCGGCGACTTCGGCCTCAAGTCGCTCGAGGCCGGGTGGATCACCAATCGCCAGATCGAGGCCGCCCGCATCGCGGCGACGAGGAAGATCCGCCGAAGCGGGAAGGTCTGGATCAACTTGTTCCCAGACAAGCCCTACACCAAGAAGCCCGCCGAGACGCGGATGGGCTCCGGCAAGGGATCTCC